>Ga0105106_10000098_pt1 | contig 52238 bp, 43 predicted proteins | sample PPLLaktember2015_5_FD_79109 | JGI IMG/M metagenome (GOLD analysis project Ga0105106, IMG submission 79109) | Freshwater sediment microbial communities from Prairie Pothole Lake near Jamestown, North Dakota, USA - PPLs Lake P8 Core (1) Depth... | ecosystem: Environmental > Aquatic > Freshwater >... | reverse complement strand
TCCTCGAGCTGTGCGAGACGAAGTGCGCCTTCCTGCGTCAGGCCGCCGCCGGGCGGCACGCCGTCGTTCCCGTACTCCGCGCGCTCGTCGTGCTGCAGCGACACGTCGAAGCCCGTCGTCCAGGTGAGGGGGATCGCTCGGGGCGCCGCGGACCCGGCGTATTCGGAGCGGAATCCAGCCGCGCGGCGGTCCACGGTGATCACCGCGGCCGGGATGGGGTTCCAGACGTCGCGCCACACGCCCCACCCGGTGGCGCGAATCACGTGGCCGTCCGTGATCTGATGCTGCAGCGTGAGCCCCGTCTGCTGCTGCGTCGTGGACTCACCCCAGCCCTGTGTGAACGCCTGCGGTCGCACGCTGGTCGGGTTGTCCCTGGCATCGGCCAGCGTCACGGTGCTGGCGCTCTCGCCGAACGGCAGGTCGTAAACGTTGAAGACGCCGCGGATCTCGGTGGTGTTCGTCGGCGCGGCGCGCACCACCAGGTTGGCGCGCCGCACCTCAGCATGGCTGTGCAGACGGAAGCCGTCGGTCTCCATCCGGTTGGCGTTCACCAGGTAGCTGACCTTCGGCGTGGTGCCCGCCACCTTCAGTTGTTGTTGCTCGTAGCCATAACTGCCCCACTGCACGTCGGGCTGGATGATCAGGCGCGAGGCCGGAAACTCGGATTGCAGCGTGATGACACCGCCCGCGGAGTTCCCGTAGAGCACCGAGCTCGGGCCCCGCAGCACCTCGACGCGCCCGAGCGACCCCATGTCGATGTTCGTCGGCTCGGTCGTGCCGTCGGCCATCGTCATCGGGACCCCGTCCTGGAGGATCTGCACGCCGCGCATGCCGAATCGCGGCAGCGGTGCGCGGATGGCGAAGCGCACGCCGCCGGACAGGCTGAAGTTGCGGCGGTTCTCCACGTAGAAGCCGGGCACGCCCGCGAAGGTCTCGGCTGGAGACGCACGGCGCGTGAACGCCTGGATCACGTCGCCCTCGATCACGGATACCGCGTTGGGGACGCGCGCCTGTTCCTGCTCGGTGCGCGTCACCGTCACGGTCACGGTCTCGGTGAACGTGGTGATCTCGAGGGTGACGTCGAAGGTGCGCATCTCCCCGGCCGCGAGCGTCACCAGCGCCTCGCGGATGCCGAATCCGGAGAGCGACGCCTGGAGCCGATAGTCGCCGGCGGGAAGTGCCTCGAACCTGTAGCGGCCTTCGCCATCGGTGACGGCGCTTCGTGAAGTACCAAAGGGCTGTGGTGCCAGCGTCACCGTCACGCCGGGAAGCGCGCCGCGACTGGCATCCAGGACCATCCCGGTGAGGGTGGCCTGGGGAGTCTGTGCGTTCAGCTCGAGCACGGGGACGAGGGAACTGCCAAGCACGAGGCACAGCGCGATGAAGACCTTGACGGTTGGAACAGACCACCGATCGCGTGCCATGGATCGATGATAGTCCTACCTCGCCGTGCGCTGCCTGATGCTGATCACAATGAACTCGGCCGGCTTCAGCGGCGCGAAGCCCACCAGGATGTTCACCACCGCCTGGTCGATGTCGCGCTGCGAGGTCGTTCCCGCATCGCACTTCACGAGGTACGCCTGCCGCTCCGTGGTGCCCTGGAAGGCGCCGCCGCGGAAGAGCTGGTGCAGGAACGTGCCGACCTGCTGACGAAGACCCGACCAGAGCCGCTCGTCGTTCGGCTCGAACACCGCCCACCGGGTGCCGCGCGCGATGCTCTCCTCGAGGAACAGCGCCAGCCTTCGGACGGGCACGTACTTCCACTCCGATCCCGAGGCGTCCGTGCCCTCAAGGGTGCGCGCGCCCCACACCACCTGCCCCATGTCGGGAAACGTGCGGAGCACATTCACGGCGCGCGGATTCAGCCGTGCCTGCTCCATGTCGGTGAGGTTCACCGCCAGCGCGGACAGGCCGGCCAGGGTGGCCTCGCGGCCCGCGGGTGCCGTCCACACGCCGCGCGCGTCGGTGCGGGCATAGAGGCCCGCGACGGCGCCACCCGGCGCGCACTCGATGACACCGCCAGCCCGCCGCGGGTCCGCCACGCGCAGCCGTGGAAAGTACACCGCGGCATTCCGCGTCGGCGGCAGTCCCCACGTCTCGGACCCCAGGCCGTCGGGGCCGTTGATGATGTCGTCCGGCGTGGCCCACGAGGCCAGGGGATCGACGATGAAGAACGCCCGCCGCGCGGCGCAGTACTCGGCCGCGGCCCGGCGCGTTTGCGCGCCGATGTCGCCTCCGGTGCCGGGCGCGAAGGGCGGGATGCACAGCAGGTTGAAGATCTCCGCCTGCTCCAGCGCCCAGAGGCCGCGCTGCTCGGGCTGGAGGGCCGGGCCCGACACGTCGGCGTCACCGATGGCCACGTCACTTCCCGCGCGGACGATGACCGCGTGCGTGCCGCCATTCTCGAAGAACAGACGCACGGACAGGGCCAGCGGGCTGTCCCCGTCGGCGCCGAAGTGCTGCTGGAATCCGGGAAAGGACCGCGCCTCCACGGGCGTGTCGCGCGGGCCCTCGCGTGCCCCGCCGACAAACGCCGTGATGGACGTGGGTCCCCCTTCAATGGGCTGCGGCACGACGGCCATCAGACACGAAAGCGGCCCCGCGTGTCGAGGCCCGGCGTCCGGGGATTGACAGGTGCGGATCGAAATGTTAGTTTTATCGCACATCTGCGATAAATCTCACATGCCAGAGCCAGCCCCCCTCCCCGGCCTCTCCAAGCGCGAACGCCAAATCATGGACGTGCTCTACCGCCTGGGCCGCGCCACCGCCGCCGAGGTCCTCGCCGGCCTCCCCGGCGCGCCGAGCTACTCCACCGTGCGCACGCAGCTGCGGGTCCTCGAGGAGAAGGGGCACGTGCGGCACGACGAGGAAGGCCTCCGTTACGTCTACCTGCCGGTCGTACCACGACACGCCGCCCGCCGCACGGCGCTGCGGCACCTCGTTGACACGTTCTTCGACGGCTCGGCCGCCAACCTCGTCACGGCCCTGCTGGGCAGCGACGCCGCACGGCTGTCGGACGAGGAGCTGGACCGCATCGCCGAATCCGTGAAGGCCGCCCGGATCGCCACGCTTGTGAAGTCCGCCAGGAAAGAGGGGCCACGATGATGCTGCTCGACGCCACAATCCGGTCGTCTGCCCTGCTCCTCCTGGCCCTGGCGAGCTGCGTCGTCTGGCGCCGCCACTCGGCGGCGTGGCGTCACTGGATCCTCAGCGTCGGCGTGGCTGCGGCATTGGCTGCCATTCCTCTGTCGATGGTCCTCCCGGCGTGGACCGTGGCCATCCCCGGCGGCTCAGCGATCGACCGGAGTGCAGCGCGCGACAGGTTGACGACTCCAGCAACGCAGGCGTCGATCACCTCGGCCTCCGCCACCGTCGAGGCTTCGCCGCCCACTCGCGCACACCGAAGTCCTCCAACCGCGTCGCTGCTTCTCGCCGCCTGGGGAGTTGGCGTGATGATCGGGGCCGCATCGCTGCTGGTCGGCGCCGCGCGGCTGCGGCGCCTGACGCGCCGGGCCGAGCGCGTCCATGGTAGCGAGTGGGGGCGGCTCCTCGACCAGGCCCTGGCGAACCGGCGCGTGCCCCAGGTCGCGCTCTTCATCACCGAGTCGCGCACGCTGCTCGCCACGTGGGGCATCCGCCGGCCGCACATCCTGCTTCCCTGCGACGCGCACTCGTGGACCGACGCTCGCCGCCGCATGGTCCTCGCGCACGAACTGGCGCACATCCGACGGGGCGACTGGCTGGCGCAGATGGCCGCGGACGTCCTGCGCACGCTGTTCTGGTTCAATCCCCTCGCCTGGATCGCCTCCGCACGCTTGCGACGCGAGAGCGAGCACGCGTGCGATGACGAGGTGCTGGCCGAGGGGGTGCCGGCCCACGAGTACGCCGATCAGCTGCTGGATATCGCACGCACGCGCCGGTCGCCGCCGGCGTGGGGCTCGGCGATGTCCATGGCCCGCCCGTCCACGCTCGAACGGAGGATCTCCGCCATGCTCACCCACTCTTGTGATCGCCGCCGTCCCTCGCGTCCCGCACGCCTCTCGGCCGTGCTTTCACTCTTCACCCTGGCGCTGCCGGTCGCCGCCCTCCACCTGCTCGCGCAGGGCGGCCCGCCGGTGCTCACCGTGCAGGTGTTCGATCCTACCGGCGCCGTGCTGCCTGGCGCCACGCTCACGCTCGAAAACGCCCAGGGCGGAACGCGCCAGGCCGTCACCGAAGGCTCGGGCACCATCCAGTTCGACGCGGTAAGCGCGGGAGACTACACGCTCGAGGCCTCGCTGGTCGGCTTCCGCACGCTGCGCACCCCCTTCACGCTGGCCACGGGCGCGGACTGGCGGCGCGCCATCACGCTGCAGGTCGGCGACCTGCAGGAAACCATCAGCGTCCAGGCGAAGCGGCCCAGCGCGATCAGGACTCCGCAGCCGGGCGGCGTGATGCAGCCTCTCCGCGTCGGCGGCAACATCCGCGTGCCGAAGAAGCTGACGCACGTGGGGCCCGACTACCCGCAGGGCATGCGCGATGCGGGCCTCGAGGGCGTGGTGCCCATGGAAGCGCTCATCGGCAGGGACGGGACGGTCTCGTCGGTGCGCCTGCTGAGCGCGCAGGTGCACCCCGACTTCGCGCGCGCGGCGGAAGAGGCCGTGCGCCAGTGGCGCTTCAGCCCGACGCTGCTGAACGGCGAGGCCGTGGAAGTGCGGATGACGGTGTCGGTGCGATTCAGCCTCACCGACTGACGCTGGTCACTCGTCCGCGAAGCGCGCGAGGTCGCGCACGACGTCCAGTTCCGCGGGCAGCATCGAGGCCCGCTCGGCGCGGGTGACCGCGAGGCGGGCATGTGCTCTGGCAGCCGCGCGTACCTCTGCCGACCCGCCGTGCGCCAGGGACGCGAGGGCTTTCTGCAGCCTCGCCATATGCACGCCGACGAGCGCAACGATGCTGAAGATGAACGCGCCGAGGAACGTGGAGAGCGCGTTCTGCGAGACATCGTCGGCGAGCACCAGCGGGAAGGACCTCGGCGTCGCGGTCGTGCTCGCCGAGGCGTACGCGGCCACCATGGACGTCACGGAGAAGATGGCGATGACGAGCATGCTCGACGCCATGATCGACAGCAGCGACTCGAGGGACGCGGCCGTGATGGACGGGGTGACCTGCTCGAGGCCGTAACGATCCGCGCCCCCGGCCAGGAGGGCCGCGCCGACCGATAGCAGGCTGGCGGCGAGCGGGCGCAGCCAGAGCTGCTCCCGCAGCCGGCCGAGCCAGAACCGGATTCGATCGGGCATGGTGCGTGAGCGTACAACAGGAGCGGGGCCCCGAGGCACCCGACGCCTGCACGGCCACGCGGTTCCGTGAGAACCTGTGGACCACGATGGCGGCCATCCAGCTGCAGCACGTGGAGAAGCGCTTCGCCGACGGCGTCGCCGTGCGTCAACTGTCGCTCGACATCGCCGACGGAGAGCTGCTGGTCGTGGTCGGGCCCTCCGGCAGCGGCAAGAGCACGGTGCTCCGGCTCATTGCGGGCCTGGAGGCGCCGACCGCCGGTCGCATCCGCATCGGCGGCGTGGATGTCACCGACACCCCGCCGCAGGCGCGCGACCTCGCGATGGTGTTCCAACACTACGCGCTCTATCCGCACATGACGGTCCGCGACAACCTGGCGTTCGGCCTGCGCATGCGCAACGTCGCGCCGGCGGTCCAGGTCCGACGCATCGATCAGGTGGCGCACTCGCTGGGCCTCGCGTCGCTGCTCGACCGTCGGCCCGCCCAGCTGTCGGGCGGCGAGCGGCAGCGCGTGGCCTTCGGGAGGGCGGTCGTGCGCGAACCGAAAGCGTTTCTGCTCGACGAGCCCCTGTCGAACCTGGACCCCCGGCTGCGCGGGACCACGCGCGCGGAGCTCGCGCTGCTACACCGGCGTCTCGGCGCCACCATGGTCTACGTGACACACGACCAGGAAGAGGCCATGACACTCGGCACGCGCGTGGCGGTGATGCGCGACGGCGCGCTCGAGCAGGTGGCGGCGCCTCTCGAGGTATACGGCGCACCCGTGAATCGTTTCGTCGCCGAGTTCGTCGGTAACCCGGCCATGAACCTGCTGACGTGCCAACGCAACACGCGTGGGGCGCTCATCGCCGGCGCGGCCTGGGCCATTGCCACCGCGCCCACCTCCTCGAGCGCCCCTCACGAGCTGATCGTCGGTATCCGGCCGCAGGACCTGTCCCTGGCCTCACCGGACGACGCCGATGTGGTTGGCCACGTCGAGCTGGTCGAGGCACTCGGCAGCACCGTGCTCGCCCACCTCCGCGTTGACGGACTGCCGGACCCGCTCATCCGCGTGCTGGTGGCCAGCGATGAGGTTGTGAGACTGGACGCGCGAGTGGGCCTGCGGGCACGTCCGGATCGCCTGCACTTCTTCGACACGTCCAGCGGACGCCGAATTTCGCTTACGGACGAGCCAGCGCTTCACGGTTCTGATTGAAAGGCGGCATCTCGAAACAGTACTGTCGCAGGCGAGCGCCGCTCGGCGCTCGCCGAGCTCATGCGTGGCCTCCTCCTCAGCCTCTCCCTCATCCTCTCCGCCTGCGCCCCCTCGTCTTCGTCGCCGGGGCTCACCATGGCGGCCAGCGCGGTCGGTCGAGAGGGTGCGCTCTTGCAGGCTCAGCTGGCACGCTTCGCGGCGCAGCACCCGGACCTTCGCATCGAGCTGCGCTCGACGCCAGACGAGGCCGACACGCGGCACCAGCTGTACGTGCACTGGCTGAACGCGCACGCCACCGATCCCGACGTGCTGCAGCTGGACGTCATCTGGACGCCGGAGTTCGCGGCCGCCGGCTGGATCCTTCCCCTGGACCGGTTCCAGCCTCCCGCTGACGAGTTCCTGCCGGCCGCCGTGGCGGCCAACTCGTGGCGCGGACAGCTCTTCGCCCTGCCGTGGTTCGTGGACGTGGGGATGCTCTACTGGCGAACGGATCTCGCCGATCGCCCCCCGACCGACCTGGCGACCCTCGCCGCGGCGGCCGCCGAGCCCGGACCGCCATCCGGTTTCGTGTGGCAGGGGGCGCGCTACGAGGGGTTGGTGACGGTGTTCCTCGAGCACCTGGGCGCCCACGGCGGGCGCATCCTCGACGAGCACGGGCAGGTCGTGGTGGACGAGGCGCCCGCGGTGCGCGCGCTGCAGTACATGCGCGACGCCATTCACGAGCACCGCTCCGTGCCGGCCGAGGTGCTGTCGTGGCAGGAGGAGCACGCGCGGTTCGCCTTCCAGAATGGCAGCGCGCGGTTCATGCGCAACTGGCCGTACGCGGTGCCACTGCTGTCGGATCCGCGTCAGTCGAAGGTGGCAGGCCGCTTCGCGGTGTCGCCCATGCCTCCGGGCCCGGGCGGCACATCCACCGCGGCGCTGGGCGGCTCGCAGCTGGCCATCAACGCGCGAAGCGAGCAACCGGACAATGCGTACGCCCTGATCGAGTTCCTCCTCGAGCCCGCCCAGATGATCGAGCGCGCGCAGGTCGTGGGCCAATATCCCAGCCGCCCAGCACTCTATGAGGACGAGGCGATGCGCGCGGCGCTGCCCATCCCCGCGGCCGAGGCCAGGACCATCATCGAGCGGGCCGTGGCTCGTCCGGTGACACCTGTCTACAGCGAGCTGTCGGGCATCCTGCAGGTGCACCTGCACCGGGCGCTCACCGAGCAATCCGAGCCGCGTGAGGCGCTCGCGGCCGCGGCCGCGGAGATGCGCGCCCTGCTGGCCCGGTCGGGTCTGAGCGCGGGGAGCACCGAGTGAACGGCCGCGTGACGCACGTGACCGCGCTGCGGGTGGCCGAATCTCGCGCGGCCTGGCGCTTCATGGCGCCGGCCCTGGGCGCCATCGCGCTCGTCGCGATCGGGCCCATCGCGTGGACGGCGTGGGAGTCGATGCACCTGCATGATCTCCGCATGCCGTGGCTCGGGCAACCGTTCATCGGGCTCGGCAATTACCAGGAGGCGTTGGCGAGCCCGCGGGTGGCAGCCGCGGCGGCCCACACCGCGGTCTTCGTCGCGCTGACGGTGACGCTGGAGGTGATCGCCGGCCTTGCGCTCGCGCTCGTGCTGGATCAGCAGCGGCGCGCGCGGGGCCTGGTTCGCGCGGCAGCGCTGCTGCCGTGGGCCCTTCCCACGGTGGTGGTCGCCCTGCTCTGGCGCTTCGCCTTCGAGGGCTCCGGCAGCGTGGCGAACATGGCGCTCGCCGGTATCGGCGCCATCGATGCGCCGGTCGCCTGGCTCTCGGGGTCGATCACGGCCTGGCTTCCCATCGTGCTCGCCGACGCCTGGCGGATGACGCCGTTCGTGGCCCTGCTGATCCTCGCGGGCCTGCAGCAGATCGATCCCGCCCTGCACGAGGCCGCGCGCCTCGATGGCGCCGGCCGCTGGCAGGCGTTTCGCGCCATCACGCTGCCCCTGGTGGCGCCGGCCCTCCTGGTGGCGACGCTCTTCCGCGCGCTGGACGCCGTGCGGGTCTTCGATCTCGTCTACGTGTTGACGGCCGGGGGGCCCGGCACGGCTACCGAGCCGCTGTCGCTCTACGCCTTCGACGCGCTGATGCGCCACCTGCGCTTCGGTTACGGGTCGGCCGTCTCGATGGGCATCTTCCTGGCCTCGTTCGCCGGCGCGCTCGTGTGGATCCGGCTGATCGGCCATCGGGCACTGCTGCGGGAGGAGGCCCGGTGAGCCGCGTCGTGGGACGCCTGCTGCCTGCCGTGGTCGTCATCGTCGCGCTGGCGCCTCTCTATGCGGCGCTGGTGGGGTCGCTTACGCCCGATGCACGGCTGTTCGAATCCACGCCGCTCGTGCCGGCCCCGCTGGTGTGGGACCACTACCGCGCGCTGTTCACCACGCGTGCGTTCTGGGTGCCGCTCGCCAACTCGCTGATCGTCGCCGCCGGCACGACCACCCTGGCCGTGCTGCTCGGCGCACCGTGCGCCTACGCGCTGGCGCGCCTGCGGTTTCGCGGCAAGGCCGTCGTGCTCGCCCTGGTCCTGGCGGTCTCGATGCTGCCGCAAATCTCGGTCGTGCCACCATTGTTCCTGCTGCTGAGGGCCGTGGGGCTCATCGACACGCACGCCGGACTGGTGATGCCCTACCTCACGTTTGCCATGCCCCTTACCATCTGGTTCCTCGTCACCGTGTTTCGCCAGCTGCCGGCCGAGGTCGAGGAAGCGGCTATGATGGACGGCGCCTCGCGGCTGGTGACGTTCCGCCGCATCGTGCTGCCGCTGGCCGCGCCGGGCCTGGCCACGACGGCCCTGCTGACGTTCCTCTACAGCTGGAACGAGTTTCTCTTCGCGCTCACGTTCACGCTTGGTCCCGAGCGGCACACGGTGCCAGTGGCCATCGCGCTGTTCCGCGGGCAGTACCAGGTCCCCTGGGGCGAGGTGCTGGCGGCGGCGCTGGTCGCGACGGCGCCCGTGGCACTGCTCGTGCTCGTCGCCCAGCGGCGCCTGGTGAGTGGCCTCACCGCCGGCAGCGTGAAAGGATGATGGCGTGCGGACCTCGGGAGAGAGCATGAGCGCAAAACGTCCCTACGAACAAATTGTCGTGGAAACAGTGATGCCGTCGGTGGACGGCGGGAGGCACCCGGTGAAGGCGGTGGCCGGCGAGACGTGCCCGGTCGAGGCGCGCGTCTTCCGGCACGGGCACGAACGGCTGCGCGCCGTCGTCCGCTATCGCGGCCCTGGCAACGCCCCCATGCGCGAGGTGCCGATGACGCTGATCGAGCCCGGCCTCGATCGCTGGGGCGCCGCGATCCCGCTCGATGCGGTGGGCCGCTACCACTTCACGGTGGCCGGCTGGACCGACCATTACGCGTCGTGGGTCGAGGAGCTGCGCAAGCGCGTCGCCGCGGCGCAGCCCGACGTGGCCAGCGAGATTGCCGAGGGCCTGGCCATGGTCCAGAGGGTGGCGGGAACGGCCACCGGTTCGGATGGCCATGCGACGTCCACGCTGCTGTCGACGCTGCAGGCGCTCTCCGCCGATCCGGAGGCGCTGCTGGCGCTCGCCTCGTCGGACGAGGCCCTGGCGCTGATGGCGCGGCTCGGTCCGCGCGAGGACGAGGGGCACTTCGAGCCCGAGCTCGAGATCGTCGCGGACCGGCCGCGGGCGCGCTTCGGCGCGTGGTACGAGCTCTTCGTGCGCTCGCAGACCGCGGACCAGGCGCTGCCCGGGACGTTCCGCGACGCGGAGCGCCGGCTGCCCGCCCTCCACCATATGGGCTTCGACGTCGTCTACCTGGCGCCGATCCACCCGATCGGCCTGACCAAGCGCAAGGGCCCGAACAACCGCGTCGGCGCCGGCCCGCACGATCCCGGAAGCCCGTGGGCCATTGGCAGCGAAGCGGGCGGGCACCTGGCGGTCGAGCCCGCGCTGGGCACCCTGGACGACTTCGACCGCTTCGTGCGCGCGGCCGCCGCGCTGGGCATGGACGTTGCGCTCGACCTCGCCATCCAGTGCTCGCCGGATCACCCCTGGGTGCGCCAGCATCCCGAGTGGTTCTACCAGCGGGCCGACGGCACCATTCGCTACGCGGAGAACCCGCCCAAGAAGTACGAGGATATCTACCCGCTCAACTTCGATACGCCCGACTGGCAGCACCTGTGGGATGCGCTGCTGGAAGTCGTGCGCTTCTGGGTGGCTCACGGCGTGCGAATCTTCCGGGTCGACAACCCCCACACCAAGCCCATTGGCTTCTGGAGCTGGCTCATCGACACGGTGCAGCGCGAGTCGCCGGACGTGATCTTCCTGGCCGAGGCCTTCACCCGCCCGCCGATGATGCAGGCCCTGGCCAAGCGCGGGTTCACCCAGTCGTACACCTACTTCACGTGGCGTAACACGAAGGCCGAGCTCACGGAGTACCTCACCGAGCTCGCCGACCCGGCGGTGGCGGGCCACTTCCGCCCCAACTTCTTCGCCAACACGCCGGACATCCTGCCGCCCGTCCTGCAGCAGTTCGGCCGTCCCGCCTTCAAGCAGCGCCTGGTGCTGGCGGCCACGCTCTCGCCGTCCTACGGCATCTACAGCGGCTACGAGCTCTGCGAGAACGCCGCGATTCCCGGGCGCGAGGAGTACCTGGACTCGGAGAAGTACGAGATCAAGCCCCGTGACTGGGAGGCGGACGGTAACATCATCCCGTTCGTTACGCTGGTGAACCTGGCACGCCGGCAGAACCCGGCGCTGCACCACCTGACGAATCTCCGCTTCCTCGAAATCGACAACGAACAGATGATCGCCTATGTGAAATCGACCCCCGATCACGCCAACACGGTCATCGTGGTGGTGAATCTCGACCCGAGCCGGCCGCAGTTCGGGACCCTCCAGGTGCCGCCCGACGCCATCGGCGTGACGCCCGGCCGCGTCTATCACGTGGACGACCTGCTGACCGGCCAGCAGTTCACGTGGGGCGAGACCAACTGGGTGCGCCTCGACCCGGTTGACGGGGAGCCGGCGCACATCCTCCGCGTGGATCCGGAGGATCTGCGCGCATGAAGGTGCGTCCCGGGTCTCCCTACCCGCTCGGCGCCACGTGGGACGGCTCCGGAGTGAACTTCGCCCTCTTCTCGGAGCGCGCCACGAAGGTGGAGCTGTGCCTGTTCGACTCGCCCACCAGCCCGCGCGAGTCGGCGCGCATCGCCCTCCCGGAGCAGACCGACCTCGTGTGGCACGGCTACCTGCCGGGCGTCCTGCCGGGACAGCTCTATGGGTTCCGCGTGCATGGTCCCTACGAGCCGACGCACGGGCTCCGGTTCAACCCGAACAAGGTGCTGCTCGAGCCCTACACGAAGGCCATCGGCCGGACCATCAACTGGGCGGACGAGATGCACGGCTACCGCATCGACGACGCGAAGGGCGACCTGTCGTTCGACGAGCGCGACAACGCGCGCCACTGCATGCTCTCGGCGGTCATCGATCCGGCCTTCACCTGGGGCAACGATCAGCCGCCCGCCACGCCGTGGCACGACACGGTCATCTACGAGATGCACGTGCGGGGCTTCACCATGCGGCACCCGGCCGTGCCCGAATCGGCCCGGGGCACCTACGCGGCGCTCGGCACCGACGAAGTGCTGCAGCACCTGCAGGATCTCGGTGTCACCGCCGTCGAGCTGATGCCGGTGCATCACCATGCCTACGACCGGCACCTGGTGGAGCGCGGGCTCACCAACTACTGGGGCTATAACACCAGCGCGTTCTTCGCGCCCAACAGCCGCTACGCGATGAAACCGTTCCCCGGGTCGGCGGTGCGGGAGTTCAAGACCATGGTGCGCAACTTCCACAGCGCCGGCATCGAGGTCATCCTCGACGTCGTCTACAACCACACCGCCGAGGGCAACCATCTCGGGCCCACGCTTTCGCTGCGGGGCATCGACAACGTGGCTTACTATCGCCTGGCAGCCGAGAACCCGCGCCTCTACGTGGACTACACGGGGTGCGGGAACACGCTCAACATGCGGCACCCGCGCGTGCTGCAGCTCATCATGGACAGCCTGCGCTACTGGATTCAAGAGATGCACGTCGACGGGTTCCGCTTCGATCTCGCCAGCGCGCTGGCGCGCGAGCTGCACGCGGTGGACCGCCTGGGCGCGTTCTTCGACATCATCCACCAGGACCCGGTGATCTCCCGTGTCAAGCTCATCGCCGAGCCGTGGGACCTGGGCGAGGGCGGCTACCAGGTGGGCAACTTCCCGCTGGGGTGGGCCGAGTGGAACGGCCGCTACCGCGATGCCATCCGCAAGTTCTGGAAGGGGGACGGCGGCATGGTCTCCGAGCTCGCCACGCGACTGGCCGGCAGCAGCGACCTCTACGACCACAGCGGGCGCCGCCCCTACGCCAGCGTGAATTTCGTCGCCTGCCACGACGGCTTCACGCTCCACGATCTCGTCAGCTACAACGAGAAGCACAACGAGGCGAACCTCGAGGACAACCGCGACGGCGAGAACCACAACCACAGCTGGAACTGTGGCGTCGACGGGCCGACCGACGATCCCGACATCCGCGCGCTGCGCGAGCAGCAGAAGCGCAATCTCCTGGCCACGGTGTTGCTGTCGCAGGGAGTCCCGATGCTGCTCGCCGGAGACGAGATGGGGCGCACGCAGCGGGGCAACAACAACGCCTACTGCCAGGACAACGACACCAGCTGGGTGCGGTGGGACCTCTCCGACGAGCAGCGGGATCTGCTGACGTTCGTGCAGTACATGGTCGGGCTCCTGCAGCAGCAGCCCGTGCTGAAGCGCCGGCGTTTCTTCCAGGGCCGCAGCATCCGCGGGGGCAACGTGAAGGACATCACGTGGTTCGAGCCCGGCGGGCGTGAGATGTCCGACCGGGTGTGGAGCTCCGATCACGTGCGCCACCTCGGCGTGCGCCTGGTCGGCACCGAGATCGAGGAGACCGACGAGCAGGGCCAGCCCATCGAGGGCGACACGCTGTTCGTGATGTTCAGCGCGCATCCCGAGCCCATCAGGTTCGTCCTGCCCCGCCACGAGCCGGAACAGCACTGGGAGCGGATCCTGGACACGTCGCTGACCGACTGGTCGCACCGCCTCACCATGGACGGCGCGGAATACCAGCTGGCCGGTCGGTCCGTCGCCGTCTTCCGCATCGTGGCGGCGTCCGGGGAGGAGGCGTGATGGCGGACGTCCCTTCGCCCGGCGCCGCCGACTGGTACAAGGACGCCCTGTTCTACCAGCTGCACGTCAAGACCTTCTGCGACAGCGACGGCGACGGCGTGGGCGATTTCAATGGCCTCACCGGCAAGCTCGACTACGTCCGGGATCTCGGCGTGACGTGTCTCTGGCTGCTCCCAATGTATCCGTCGCCCTTTCGCGACGATGGCTACGACATCGCGGACTATTGCAGCATCCACCCCGCGTACGGGTCGATGGACGACTTCCGTGCGTTCCTGGACGCGGTGCACTCGCGCGGCATGCGCGTCATCACCGAGCTGGTCCTCAACCACACCTCCGATCAGCACCAGTGGTTCAAGGAGGCGCGCAGTTCGCGCGACCATCCGCGGCGCGACTGGTACGTCTGGAGCGACACCGACGACCGCTACCCGGGCGTCCGCATCATCTTCGTGGACACCGAGCACTCGAACTGGGCCTGGGATCCGGGCACCAAGCAGTACTACTGGCACCGGTTCTTCAGCCACCAGCCGGACTTGAACTTCGACAACCCGGCCGTGCGCGAGGAAATCTGGAACGTCATGAAGTTCTGGCTCGACATCGGCGTGGATGGGTTCCGCGTGGACGCGGTGCCCTACCTGATCGAGCGGGACGGCGCGACGTGCGAGAACCTGCCGGAGACGCACGAAGTCCTGAAGTTTCTCCGCCGCCGCCTGGACGCGCACTACACCGGCAAGGTGCTGCTGGCCGAGGCCAACCAGTGGCCCGAGGAGGTGCGCCACTACTTCGGCGACAACGACGAGTTCCATATGGCCTTTCACTTCCCGCTGATGCCGCGCATGTTCATGGCGCTCCGGCTGGAGGACCGCAAGCCGCTCGTGGAGATCGTCGAGCGCACGCCGCCGATTCCGGACACGTGCCAGTGGGGCATCTTCCTGCGCAACCACGACGAGCTGACGCTCGAGATGGTCACCGACGTCGAGCGCGACTACATGTACGAGGAGTACGCGCGCGATCCCGTGGCGCGCATCAATGTCGGCATCCGCCGGCGCCTGGCACCCCTCCTCGAGGGCGACCGGCGGCGCATCGAGCTGATGAACGGCCTGCTGATGTCGCTGCCGGGCAGCCCGTTCCTCTACTACGGCGACGAGATCGGGATGGGCGACAACATCTACCTCGGCGATCGCAACGGCGTGCGCACGCCCATGCAGTGGAACGGGGGCTGGAACGGCGGGTTCTCGAGCGCGGACCCCGAGCGCCTCGCGCAACCCGTCATCTCCAACGCCCTGTACGGCTACCAGGCCGTCAACGTCGAGTCGCAGCGGCGGGCCGACCACTCGCTGCTCAACTGGACGCGCCGTCTCATCCAGGCGCGCAAATCGTCGCCCGTCTTCAGCCGCGGCTCGATCACGTTCCTGAAGCCGGTCAACCACCGCGTCCTCGCCTTCCTGCGGGCGCTCGACCGCGAGCAGGTGCTGGTCGTCTGCAACCTGGCCAGCACGGCCCAGGCCGTGCAGCTCGACCTCTCCGAGCAGGCCGGGGCGCTCCCCATCGAGATGTTCGGCAAGAGCGTGTTCCCCAGGATCGGCGAGGGCCCCTACGTCCTGACCTTCGGGCCGTACGAGTTCTTCTGGTTCAAGCTCCGACGGTTGTAGGAGGTTCACGAGTGGCGCAGCCCAGCCTGCTCCCTGACGAGCTCGTCCAGGAACTGATGGCGGTGGGCCAGGTGGACATCCTGGTCGGCCTCCCCACGCTGAACAACGCCGCAACGATCGCCGCGGTCGTGAAGGCGGTGCACCGCGCGTTCGCCCACTTCTTCCCCCGCGACCGCACGGTGCTCATCAACTCGGACGGCGGCTCCGACGACGGCACGCGGGCCATCGTCCGGGACCTGTCGATGGACGACGCCGACACGCTGATGCTGCGGCACAGCCTGCGCACGGTGCATCGCATCAGCACGCCGTACCACGGCGTGCCGGGCAAGGGCAGCGCGCTCCGGCAGATCTTCGCCGCTGCCGACCTGCTGCAGGCGCGTGCGGTGGCGGTGCTGGATCCCGATGTCACCAGCGTCACGCCCGAGTGGATCCAGGCGCTGGTCGCGCCCGTGCGCGCGCATGCGTTCGAGTTCGTGGCGCCCATCTACTCGCGGCACCCGCTCGACGGCCCGCTGGTGAGCCAGCTGCTGCGCCCCCTCGTGCGCGCCGCGTACGGCCTGCGAATCGCCGAGCCCCAGGCGGCGGAGTTCGCGTGCTCGGGCCGGTTTGCGGCCGACTGCCTCGAGCAGCCGGTCTGGGAAACGGCCCTCGCGCAATACGGGATCGACCTGTGGCTCACGGGCCACGCCGTCGCCGGCAAGTACCGCTGTTGCCAGGCGCCGCTGGGCCCACGCACCGTGGCCCAAGGTTCACACCGCCCCGGCCTGTCGGAGACGTTCGGCCAGGTCGTGGGGTCGCTCTTCTCCCTGCTCGAAACCCAGGCCCCGGTGTGGCTGTCGCGCGCGGGCTCCGAACCGCTGCCGACCGTCGGGGCCGCTCCCCCGCCTCCGCTCGAGTCGCCGCCCATCGACGGCGAGCGGCTGTTGCAGTCGTTCGGCACGAACATGCGCGACCTGCGGACCATTCTCGACACCATTCTCGAGCCCGCCACCGAGTCGGCGCTGGAGGAGGCGTCGCAGTCCCGGCCCGACCGCCTGCGGTTCACGGACGAACTGTGGGTGGCCACCGTCTACCAGTTCCTGGCGACGCACCACGCGGGCGTGATGCGCCGCGAGCACGTCACCCAGGCGTTGCTGCCGCTCTATCTCGCGCGCACGGGCTCGTTCGTGCTGCAACACGCGGAATCGGAGACGGCTGCGATCGAAGCGGATCTCGAGGCCCTGTGCCTGCAGTTCGAGCGCGCCAAACCGTACCTGGTCCAGCGATGGACCGGCACCAATCCGAGGTGAGTCATGGCTCAGATGATTGCGAACGCGGTCAGTCAGGCAGGCGCGAACTTCGTGGACGCCATTCAGCTGTTCCTGCCGCGCATCGTCACCACCATCAGCATCGTGCTGGCCGGCTGGCTGATTGCCACCGTGCTCAGGCTGGTGGTGCGATGGGCCCTCGACTGGCTGCGGTTCAACGCCGCGTGCGAGCGCGCCGGCATTGCCCCGCTGCTGAAGACCGCCGACCTGCCACCGGCGGACGTACTGGCCAGCAAGGTGGTGTTCTGGCTCGTCTGGATCGGCTTCCTGCTGTCGGGCGTGGACGTGCTGGGGTTCTCCGTGCTCGAAGGGCTGGTCGCGTCGTTCGTCCTGTTCATCCCGCGCCTGCTGGTGGCGCTGGGCATCTTCGTGGTGGGCCTGCTGGCCGCCAACTTCCTGTGGCGCGCCACGCTGCTGGCGGCCGTCAACGCCCACGTGCCGTCGCCGCGCCTGCTGGCGGGCGGAGTGCGATGGCTCATCCTGATCCTGGCCGGCGCCATGGCGCTCGATCAGATTGCCGTGGCGCGCACCATCGTGCTCACGGCCTTCGCCATCTCGTTCGGCGCCGTCATGCTGGGCCTGGCCATCGCCTTCGGGATCGGCGGGGGTAACGTGGCGAGGCGCTTCCTGGAGCGGCAGTTCCCGGCAAAGCCCGAGGAGCAGAAAGGCGAGGATGTGTCACATCTCTGACGCGGGCGGCGACGCATGAGCCAGGACGCACAAGCTTTCGAGGAGACGCTGCGTGGCGCGCTGCCTGGCTTCTTGCCGTCGCGGCGGTGGTTCGGCGGCAAGAACCGCACGCTGAACGGGGTGAGGCTGGTGGACCACGTGTGGGTCCGCAACGAGGCGGCCCCGGACGTCCTCGCGTTCGTCGAGGTGTCGTACGCGGATGCGTCGCCCGAGCAGTACTGCCTCTGGCTGGGGGTTCGGGACACGCCGGACGACGCACCGGTCGTGGGACGCATGGACAACGGCCGCTGGATGGTCGACGTGTCGACCGATCAGGAGAGCGCACGGGCCCTGCTGCAACGGCTGGCGGCCGCGGCGGACCTCGCCACGGCCGGCGGAGGCGCCGTGCGGTTCGGTGACGTCACGGGTGAGGCGGCGGCCATCCTCTGCGGCGCTCCCCCGGTCCGCCCCCTCGGCGCCGATCAGAGCAACACCTCGCTCGGCATCGGCGAGGCGCTGGTGTTCAAGCTGTTCCGGCGCGTCCAGCCCGGCGAGAACCCCGAGGTCGAAATCGGCCGGTTCCTGACCACCCGCACGGCGTTCCGCGACTTCTCACCGCTCCACGGCTCGGCCACCTATGTTGCCGCGCACGGGCCGGCCTGCACGGTTGGCGTGCTGCAGGCGTGGGTGGACAACTCGGGCGACGGCTGGCGCTACGTACAACACCGCCTCGCCAGCGAGCTCGACCAGGCGGGATCGTGGGCTTCCGTGCGCGACGACCTCTTCCGGCTCGGGACCATCACCGCCGGCTTCCACCTCGCCTCGGCATCGGATCCCGAGTCGCCCAGGTTCGCCCCGGCGCCTATCGAGAGCGCGGACGTCCGGAACTGGGTCACGGCCGTCATGCGCCAGGCGGCACCAGCCCTGCAGCATGTCCGGAATAGTCCACTGGAAGCCAACGAGCGGGCGCGGCTGGAGAGAGCGCTCGCGCTGGCCGGTCCGAACACGTGGGGACACCTTCCGCCGATCGACAGCCCGGGCGGGTCGTTCTGCGGCATCCGCATTCACGGCGACTTCCACCTCGGCCAGACACTGAAGACCGCCTCCGGGTTCGTCCTGATCGACTTCGAGGGCGAGCCCACCCGCACCGTAGAGGAACGCTGCCGGAAGCAGTGCGCCCTCAAAGACGTGGCGGGCATGCTGCGGTCGTTCGAGTACGCCCTTGCCACCGCCTGCACGCGAGCGCCGGATCGGATGGATCCGCTGCGCACTCGCCTGAACATGGCGGGCGCGTTTCTCGAGGGCTACTTCTCCGCGCCAGCCATGGCAACCGCCGTCTTCCTGCCCGCGCAGACCGACGCGCGGGAGCGATGGATTCGATTCTTCGAGATCGAGAAGGCGGTCTACGAGCTGGACTACGAGCTGAACAACCGGCCCGACTGGGCCCACATCCCCGCACGGGGCCTCCTCCGCCTGCTCGATGCCTGAGCCGCGCTGGCAGCCGGACCTGGGCGCCATCCCCGGGGACAACGGGACCCGCTTCCGCGTCTGGGCGCCAGAGCACGAGTCGGTCTCGCTCGTGCTGGAAGGCCGTCCCGGCGGCCCGGCGGACGTGCCACTGGTATCCGATGGACACGGGTTCTTCGGCCGCACCGTGCCAGGCGTCTCCACGGGCGATCGCTATCGCTACACGCTCGATGGCCAGGGCCCGTTTCCGGACCCGGTGTCGCGCTTCCAGCCAGAGGGTGTGCACGGGCCATCCGAGATCGTCGATCCGTCGAGCTTTGCGTGGACGGACCACCACTGGCGGGGCGTCCCGCCGGAGCGGCTGGTTCTCTACGAGCTGCACGTCGGGACGTTCACGCCCGAGGGCACCTTCCGCGCGATCATCGCGCGACTGCCCTGGCTGCGTGACCTCGGGGTGACGGCCATCCAGCTGATGCCCGTCGCCGCCTTCCCCGGGGCCCGCAACTGGGGCTACGACGGCGCGGCCCTGTTCGCGCCGGCCCGCTGCTACGGCGCACCTGACGACCTCCGGGCCCTCGTGGATGCCGCGCACCAGCACGACCTGGCGGTGCTGCTCGATGTGGTCTACAACCATGTCGGGCCCGATGGCGCGTACCTGTTCGCGTTCAGCCCCTGGTACTTCACCGACCGGTACCCGAGCCCGTGGGGCAAGAGCGCGAACCTCGATGGCCCGCACGCGCACGAAGTTCGCGCCTTCCTCATCGAGAACGCGCTGCACTGGATCCACGAGTACCACCTCGACGGACTGCGACTCGATGCCACGCACGCCATGCGTGACGCGAGCGAGCGGCCGTTCCTCGCCGAGCTGTCCGCGCGTGTTCACGCCTCGGTGACCGGTCGTCACGTGGCCGTCATCGCGGAGGACGATCGCAACCTCGCGGACATGGTGAAGCCCGCGGATGCGGGCGGCTTTGGCCTCGACGGCGTGTGGGCGGACGACTTCCATCACCAGGTGCGCCGCGCGCTGGCCGGGGACAGCGACGGCTACTTCATGGACTACTCCGGGTCCGTTGCGGACATCGCCACCACCGTCAGGCAGGGGTGGTTCTACACCGGGCAGCACTCGCGCTACAGTGGGCGTCCCCGCGGCAGCCATCCCTCGGGCATCGCGCCCAGACGCTTCGTCGTGTGCCTCCAGAATCACGATCAGGTCGGCAACCGCGCGTTCGGGGAACGGCTGCATCACCAGGTCGATCCAGCGGCCGTGCGCGCGGCCACGGCGCTCCTGCTCACGCTGCCGCAGACGCCGCTCGTCTTCATGGGCCAGGAATGGGCCGCGTCGTCGCCGTTCCTCTACTTCACCGACCACCATGACGAGCTCGGCCGGCTGGTCACCGCAGGACGACGGCGCGAGTTCGAGCGATTCGCCGCCTTCTCGGATCCGGACGCGCGCGAGCGGATTCCCGATCCGCAGGCGGTGTCCACGTTCGAGGCCTCGAAGCTGCGATGGGAGGAACTCGACCAGGAGCCGCATGCCGGCATGGTGCGGCTGCATCGCGCCCTGCTGACCCTCCGCCAGGGTCACGAGGCGCTCCGGGGAGCGGACGAGGGCCCGGTGACGTCGGAAGCGATCGACGACGATACGCTGCTGCTGGTCCGCGGGTCTGCGACCATGATGATGGCGGTTGTCGTGCGGCTGCGGGGGGCCGGGACCTGCGAGCTGCCCGCGATCGGCGATTTGTGGACAGCCTGCCCCTGGCGGGTGCTGCTGACCACCGAAGCGCCCGACTTCACCGCGGACCCGACTCCGCCCGGCGTGGACCTGTCGGGCCCGTCACCCGTGCTTCGGTTCAGGCGGCCGTCGGCGGTTGTTCTGGCACGCGCCGTCCTGTCGGAGTAGCCTCGTGCCACCGATGCCTCTGCCCACCCGCCGGCCCGTCAGCACCTATCGACTTCAGCTTCATCCGGGCTTCACGTTCGCTGAGGTGCGGCACGTGGTGCCCTACCTGTCGTCGCTGGGGATCACGGACTGCTACTGCTCGCCCGCGTTCACCGCAAGGCCGGGCAGCACGCACGGCTACGACATCACGAACCACAACGAACTCAACCCCGAGCTGGGAGGATGGTCCGCGTTCGATCAGATGGCCGCGGCCCTGTCGCACCACGACCTCGGCCTGATCCTCGACTTCGTGCCCAACCACATGGGCAACGACGCTCGTACCAACGGATGGTGGCGCGACGTGCTCGAGAACGGTCCGAGCTCGCCGTTCGCGCGCGTGTTCGACATCGACTGGGATCCGCTCAAGCCCGAGCTGAAGAACCGCCTGCTGCTGCCCATCCTCAGCGAGCCCTACGGCGACGCCCTGGAGCAGGGGCTGCTGCGCCTGGGATTTCACGAGGGCGCGCTGGTGCTCCACTATCGCGACCAGCACCTGCCCATCAACCCACGCCGGGGGGCGCTGGTGCTCGAGACCGGCCTGGAGAGCCTCACCGCGTCGCTCGGCGAGAACCATCGGCAGGCACGCGAATTCCTGAGCATCCTGACGGCGCTCCGCAACCTGCCGCCGTATACCGTGCAGGACGTGGCGCTCATCGTGGAGCGCCAGCGCGAGAAGGAGGTCGCGCGCGAGCGGCTGGTGAGGCTGGTGGCCGAATCCCAGGCGGTCCGGCGCCACATCGATACCGCCATCGCCTCGGTCAACGGCGTGGTCGGTGATCCGGGCAGCTTCGACGCGCTGCACGATCTGCTCGAGCAGCAGGCCTACCGGCTGGCCTACTGGAGGACGGCCGCCGACGAGATCAACTACCGGCGCTTCTTCGACGTCAACGACCTCGCGGGCCTCCGCGTCGAGGACGCGGGCGTCTTCGATCACATCCACGAGCTGGTGGTGCAGCTCGTGGCCGATGGGAAGGTGACGGGACTCAGGATCGATCACATCGACGGCCTCGCCGACCCGGCCGCGTACCTCGAGCGCCTTCAGGACTCGATTCGGACCGCGCGCGAAGGCACCGCCGGCCCGGGAGAAGGGCCGGGCCGCTCCTTCTATGTCGTGGTCGAGAAGATCCTGTCCGGCGACGAGACCCTCCCACCCGGGTGGGCCACCGCCGGGACCACCGGCTACAACTTCCTGAACGAGGTGAACGGCCTGTTCGTGGACCAGGGCCATAAGCGGCGCCTGCTCCGGACGTTCGAACGCCTCACCGGCGAGGCCGATACCCTTGCAGACGTGGTCTACGACAGCAAGCGGCTGATCGTCGGCACGGCGCTCTCGAGCGAGTTCCAGGTACTGGCGAGTGCGGTCAACCGCCTGTCCGAGAGCCACCGGAATTCGCGCGACTTCACGCTCGGCAGCATCCGTCGAGCGCTTCGCGAGGTGGTGGCCTGCTTCCCGGTGTACCGTACCTATGTGACGGAGCAAGGGGCCAGCGCCACAGATCGGACATTCCTGGGTGCGGCGCTCTCCGCCGCCCAGGCGCGCAACCCGGCCGCCGAGCCCACGATCTTCGAGTTTCTCGAGCGTGTGCTGCTGCCCTCCACGCCGCCGGGCCCGCCGGGCCGCATGCACGACGCGATGCCGTACGCCCAGCGGCTCGACGTCGCGAGGAAGTTCCAGCAATACACGGCGCCCGTGCAGGCCAAGGGCGTCGAGGACACGGCGTTCTACCGCTACAACGTGCTGCTGTCGCTCAACGAGGTGGGGGGCGATCCCGAGCGCTTCGGTCACACGGTGGACGACTTCCACGCCGCGAATGTTCGTCGGCAGACCGGCTGGCCGCTCGAGATGAATGCCACGGCCACGCACGACACCAAGCGCGGCGAGGATGCACGGGCGCGGCTCAACGTGCTGTCTGAGATCCCGGGAGAGTGGCGCGAAGCAGTCACGGCCTGGATGCGCCTCAATCGCTCATGCCGCCTGGCGGTCTCGCGCCAGCCGGCGCCCGATCGCAACGATGAGTATCACTTCTACCAGGCCCTGCTCGCCGCATGGCCAACGGAGCCCGCCCACGCGCCTGTCCCCGTGGCGGCGGACACCGCGCTCGTGCATCGCCTTCGCGACTACATGACGAAGGCCATCCGCGAGGCCAAGCGACACACGAGTTGGATCAACCCCAATGCCCCGTACGAAGCGGCCGTCGCCGGGTTCGTGGGCCAGGCGCTCGGTGGCGATGCGGCCGCGCGGTTCCTCGAGGCCTTCGTGCCGTTCGCGCGACTCGTCGCCAGGGCCGGAGCGGTGAACTCGCTGTCGCAGCTGGTCCTGAAGCTCGTCTCGCCCGGCGTGCCCGACTTCTACCAGGGCACGGAGCTCTGGGACCTGACGCTGGTGGACCCCGACAACCGTCGGGCTGTCGACTACGCGCAGCGACGGGCGTGGCTGGCCGACATGGAAGCCACGTTGACGCGCGTGTCGATCGCGGGGTCGGCCTCACCGCCAGAGCCGGCCGTGAGGGCCTGGCTGGCGGACTGGACCGACGGGCGCATCAAGCTGTTCATCACGGCAGCAGGGCTTCGCCTGCGCCGGACGATGCCCGCGCTCTTCCACGAGGGCGCTTACCAGCCGCTCCCGAGCGAAGGACTTCGGGCCGACCAGGTCGTGGCCTGCGGTCGCGCGCTCGGCGACGATCGCGTGATGGCCATCGTCCCGCGACTGGTCGCCGGCCTGGAGCGCGCGTCCGATGGCCTGGGACCGTCAGCAACGTCGTGGTCCGACACGCGGGTGCGGCTGCCCGAGGGATGGACGGGCCGTTGCTGGCACCATGCGCTCACGGGCGAGACATTGACGCCCGTCCGTGGCGAACGTGGCGAGTGGCTGCTCGTGTCGCACGCCCTCAACCCCTGCCCGGTCTCGCTCCTTCTCGCCATTCCAGAGCCAGGGTCCCCGTCATGAGGCTGGCCGCGCCTCGCCGAGGGGCGGGGGCGATCGGGGCCACAGGACGCCGGTGGCGCTGAACCGCGGCTGCACCCATCGGGCGCTGGTGGGCCCGGAGACCGCCGGACGTACCCTGGTCGACCACCTTGCGGCCACGTATCGCCATTCGACGATCCGCGACTGGTCCGCGCGTCTGGCACGCGGTGAGCTCGCGATCGACGGCGCGCCGGCGACGGGTGCCGAGCAGCTCCGCCCCGGGCGGGTCGTGACCTGGCACCGCCCGCCGTGGGACGAGCCCGACGTGCCCCTGCATTTCGAGGCGTTGTGTGAAGACGCGGACGTGCTTGCGGTCCACAAGCCGAGCGGCCTCCCCACCATGCCCGCCGGCGGGTTCCTCGATCACACGCTCTTCGCGCTGGTCCGCGCCCATCATCCCAACGCGCATCCGGTACACCGGCTTGGGCGGTTCACGTCGGGCGTCGTGCTCTTCGCGCTCACGAGGCACGCCGCCTCCGCACTCGGGCGTGCGTGGCGCGAGCGCCGGGTGACGAAGCGGTATCGGACGCTTGGCCGCGGGCGCGTCGACTGGGCCGAGCTGGAGATTGCCTCGCCCATCGGCCCTGTGGCGCATCCTCGTCTCGGCACCGTGCACGCGGCAAGCGCAACGGGAAAGCCCGCCCACAGCATCGTGCGCGTGGTCGAGCGCCGCGACGAGGCGACGCTCTTCGACGTGGAGATCTCAACGGGCCGCCCGCACCAGATCCGGATTCACCTGGCGTTTGCCGGCCACCCGCTCGTGGGCGATCCCCTCTATGTCGAGGGCGGCGTGCCGCGGGCGGCGGATCCGAGCCTGCCGGGCGATGGGGGCTACCTGCTGCACGCGCATCGGCTCGAGCTCGAACACCCGAGGACGGGCCGGGACCTCGTCGTGGTCGCTCCCCTGCCACGGGAGCTCGAAGCAGGCTAGAGGGAGAAGGCGAGGAACGCCCTCATGCTCTCGATTTCGGCTTCGAGCTCTCGCCTGAACACCCTGCTCCCCGGCGCGCGGCCGCTCACGTAGCCAAAGGCGGCGTCGAGCTGTCCGTCCCTCGCGGCGAGGGTGGCCCAACCGATCACCTGATCCCGCCACAGCAGGGGCAACGCGTAGTACCCCAGCTTGCGCCGCGGCGCGGGTGTGTAGGCCTCGAAGCGGTAGGCCCAGCCCCAGAACAGCTCGAAGCGCCGCCGGTCCCACACGACGGGATCGAACGGCGCCAGCAGGCGCACCGTCTCCTCTGGCGGGTTGGCGGACAGCGATTCGTCCGCAGGCCAGTACCAATCCACGCCCTCCACGCGGGCGCACGCCAGGCGGCGCTTCGCGCGGTCCAGCGCCTGCTTCAACTCCCGGCGCCACTGCGGGACGGCCAGCCGCAGGCGGCTGACGAGCCAGGCCAGCGTCGGCAACGGCACGGGCGCGTACTTCCCCACGGCGACGTCGATCAGCGCATCCACCCGGGCATGCCGCTCCGCGCCGCCAGCGGGGATGTCGCTCTGCTGGTGCGGGGCATAGAGCCGAATCCCCGCATCACGCCTCGCCACACGCAACAGCCCCCGGTAGTGCATGTCGTCGAGCAGGTGCGTCGTGGCGCTCGAGGAGCCGCCCCAGTAGTTGGTCACCGAGCCGTGTGCAAAGTGGGCATCGACCTCGCGGGGATGCACGGCGCCTCGCGCGTGCACGAAGGCGAGCAACGCCTCGACCCGCTTCTTCTTCGACGGCGTCATCCTGGCCAGCCCTCCGCGCGGGTGCATCAGGGCGTGCACCGCGCGCGGCAGGAAGCCGTAGTTGACGAAGAAGTCTTCCTCCACGTCCAGCGATTCGTAGCGGCGTTCGAGATCGCCCGCCCGGTAGTCACGGACCCGGTGGCGCAGGGTGAGATCCTGCGCGCGCGCGGGCGCGCGGATGGGGTCGGCCTGCACGAATCCCAGGCGGTCCACCGCCTGCGCCAGCGACGTGGCCGCGAACAGGCTCCTCGCCACGCCGAAACGTCGCAAGCGGGCCAGCGTGGGTATCATGCGGTGTGCCTGTCTTCGTCCGCGACGTCGTGATCGATGCGCCCGTGTCCGAGGTGTTCCGGTTCCACGAGCGAGACGATGCGCTGGCGCTGCTGAGCCCTGCATTCCCGCCGGTGCGCGTGGTGCAGAAGACCGGTGGCATCGCCGCCGGCGCCCGTGTGGAGCTGCTGGTGGGCGGGCTGGTCCGGTGGGTGGCGCTTCACACCGAGTACGCGAAGGACCGGCTGTTCGTGGACGAGCAGATCGAAGGCCCCTTCCGCGCGTGGACGCACCGGCACGAGTTCGAATCCCTTGGCGATCGCACGCGCCTGACCGACCGGGTGACCTACCAGGTGCGGGGCGGCCCGCTGGTCAACCTGCTGGCCGCATGGATCGTCACGCCTGGCTTGCACCAGATGTTCCGGCACCGGCATCGCGTCACCCGGCAACAGTGCGAAGCACGCTGATGATGGCGCCACGAAACGTCCTCGGCCGTCGCGTTCAGCTTAACCGTACAGGAGAATCGTTCGTGTCGTCTACGGCTCCTTCGATATTCCGTTCGACCGGTCGTGCCGCGATGCTCCTGATCGCGCTCGGTGCCGTGGCCGACACGGCCGGGGCGGCTCAGTCCACGTCTGGCACAATCCGCATCACCACCGGACATGGCGCGCGCCAGGAACTGTGCTTTCCCGTCGCCTCGCCCGGACCTGTCATCGTGCAGGTCGAGACCAACGGCGATCAACGACCCATTCACGCCACCCTGTACGCCGGGCAGACGGTCGTGCACAGCGCCAGGGGTGACGGGCGTCTCACATTCACCTTCGCGGCCACGCCCGACCACCTGCGAGACGGGCACGAGTGGGCGGTCGTGGTGTCGGGCCTCACCCCGGACGACATCGCCGGTCGCGTCACGATCATCCACCCCGATCCGCCGGGCCCTGGCGCCCACCCACTGGACACGTGGCTTCGCGGCAGGCCAGCTCTCGGCTTCCACCTGGTCTGGAACGAGGCCGGGCGCCCGCTCCCCTACTCGGCCTGGCCCTCCGGCATGCCTGAGCGGCTCTGGGCGCTGTACGACGATGCGCGGGCGGGCCGGCGGCAGTCTGCGGCGCCCGACCCGCCCCCCAACGCCTGGCGCGCGCGCCCGGGCGACGACCCCTCGGCCCTGCACACGGCGTTTGCGCCAGCAGCGGCGCGCGAGATGTACCTCGCCACGGTGGCGCACACGCTGGCCGTGGAGGTGGACCGGCGCGTGCCGTGGTCGCTGGCCGACCTGAACGCGGAGGAGCTCGATGCCCTCCTCGCCGCCCCGTCGCTCTTCTGGTGGAACGCCGATCAGCAGGCGTACGAGATCTCGGAGTTCGATCATGGGTGGGCAGTGCCCGCTCCGCCGCAGGTGGCCTGGCAGTTCCTGCAGGAGCGGCGACTGCTGCGGGGCACCCGGATCGAGACCATCACGGCGCTGCTCGGCTGGGCCCGCGGCCTCACCCATGTTGCCGGCCCTGTCTCACGCGACAACTTCGCCGAGCACTGGGGCTATGCGGGCGACATGCCGGTCTCACGCGCGCTTGCGGGCACCCGCTACACGGGCACGGCCTTCCGCACCCTGCCTGGCTACGACACCGTGCGCCACTACACGGCCGGGTGCCAGGGCACCGTGGGATTGCTCGTCAGCGTCCTGCGCGCCGTCAATATTCCTGCCCGGCCCCGCTCGGTGGGCAGCGACGCGGCCGCGCACGCCTCCGCCATCCTCCTCAGCGAAGACCGCGCGCTTTCGCACGGAGACGACCCCTACCATCCGCTCGCCGCAGAGGCCGACCCGGCCGACCTGCTGATCGATCTCGATACCTACGACACGTGGCTCGGGCCGCGGTCGACGGATCCCGGTCGGAACATTGGCCGACAAGCGCTCACGCTGGGCCTCCGTCAGCTACCGACCGTCGTCCGGCGCGCGCACGCGCTCGACCTGCAGCAGGGGCTGGAGCCCGCGCAGAGCGCGGTCTTCGAGCTGTTCCCGTGGCAGCTTCACCCTGGACGAGTTGCGCGAGGCGGGGCTGTGGGAGCGCCTGAACACGGCCTCACCCGGAGCGCCCGCCGCGGGTGGCTCCGCCGCGGATGGGTGGGTTGAGGCCGAGACGCTGGTGCCGTTCGTGACAGCCGGCACTACCGAGGTGCAGACCGGCGAGGAGCTCACGATCGGGCAGTGGCGAGGCGACCGGCAGCTGCGATGGACGGGAGGCCGGCCCGGCGCGGAAATGCGCCTGCCCTTCACGGTGCCAGCCGATGGCAGGTATCGGGTGACGGTGCGCTTCACGCGTGCGCCCGACTACGCGGTGGTGGAAGTGACCCTCGATGGCGCGGCCGGTGCGCTGGACCGGGTGAACCTGTACGCCCCGCAGGTGCTCGCGGCCGATCCGCTCGCCATGGGCGAGCACGAGTTGAAGGCGGGGCCGCACGCGCTGCGGTTCTCGATTGTCGGGAGCCACCCTCTCGCCACACCGCTGTTCACGGTGGGGATCGATGCGCTGCGCGTCGAGCGCGTTCGCTGAGCGCCACTACTGGATGGGCGAACCTCCGGGGGCCTGGTCTAACCCGTCGGTCGAGGGCACCGCCGCGGTGTCCCCGAAGATCGTCCCCGCCACCCCCAGCCAGTAGAACGTCGTTCCGGTCGAGCCGGGGGCGTACGGGTCCGCCGTCGCGTAGAACGTCGTGGCCAGGTTGGCGCCGGGGACGCCGTTGCAGGCATCGAAGGGCCAGGGCCCGCCGTCGGTGCCGCGCGCCATGGTGATGGTGTACCCGCTCTTGTCCACCGAGGCGGCCACACCCAGATCCGGACTGATGAAGGCAGCGCCCCCGGCAATGGGCGGCACAGCCAGCTGCGTGAGATCCGAGGCAAACCCGCCCAGGGCGCACGTGGAGGAGTAGGCCCGTTGCGAGCTGCTGATGGCCCGCAGGGAGGCGATGGCCGAGGCCTGGTTGCCGGCACGCCGGGCACCAAGCAGCCCGGGAACGGCAATGGCAGCCAGAATCCCGATAATCGCCACGACGATGAGCAGTTCGATAAGGGTGAACCCTCGGACGTCACGAATGCGCATGTACGCCAGCCTCCCTTTGCCGGCCGAATTCAATTGCTCTGCCGGTGGGATATCAAGATTCAGGCCATGCGCGAGGCGGCCCTGACGAGCTCAATTTGCACGGAATTATGCAGGGGAACGGCGCAAATTGACAATTAGTGGCAACGCCAGCTGACAGAACGGGACCGGTGCCGAGCCGCGGGGTGCAGAACCGCGCAGGGCCGCAGGTCGTCCCGGGCTGTTGGGGGTGGTGGGATTCAGGACCCGCCGCTGTCCTCGAGTTCGTTCAGGTCGCCCATTTTTCTCAGGTACTCGAGCACCTGGGCGGCCTCGGCCTCATCGACGGTCGAGATCGCAAAGCCCACATGGACGAGCACGTAGTCGCCCACGCGCGCCTCGGGCACGTAACTCAGGTTCACGCGCTTCTGGATGCCGGCGAAGTCCACCCGGCCCGAGCGCAGCAGCGGGTCGTCGCCTTCGATGTCGAGAATCTTGCCGGGGACCGCGAGGCACATTGGGGACTCCGGGGTCGAAAGTTCGAAGTTCAAAGTTCAGGGTTCAGAGTTCACAGTCTATCCGTGACTCACCGCTTCGGCCACACGTTCGCGAACGACCGGGATGGCGGCCGCCACCGGGGCTGAGAGGTCGGTCACCATGGAGCGAATCTCCTCGATCGACACCGTCACCAGGGTGATGTCGGGCAGGGGCCCCAACAACGCCGCCGACTCGATGAGGTCGCGCAGGCCGATGTCGTGAGCCGTGAGCGCGCGCGGGAAGTCGGACGCGTAGCGCGGTGTGAGCACCGATACCGTGCCGGCGGGCGCGCCGTCCATGGTGGCGTCGACCATCACGATGCGGGGATAGTCGCTCAGGTACTCGAGGAGGTGGAAGCCGCCCGTGCCTCCGTCCAGCAGCGTGACGCTCTCGGGCCAGGGGTCGCGCGCGAAGGCGCGGAGGGCGTGCACCCCCACGCCCTCGTCTCCCATCAGGAGATTACCGATGCCGAGGACAAGCGTCGGTGTCATGGCGGCTTCGTCTCCCCTACCTGCGGTGAAAGTACTTCGACCCGCTGATCATCGAGGAGATCTCCCCCTCGGCCTCCACCACGTCGTGGAACAGCGACAGATAGATGTGGATGAGCGAGAAGACGATGAAGAACCACGCAGCCAGGTGGTGCCAGATGCGGACATGGGCATCGCCGCCCATCATCGGCACGACCCACGCGAACAGCTGCGGGAACCACGAGTCGCTCATGGGCGCGTAGAGCGCGAAGCCGGTCACCACCTGGAACAGGGTGGCGAGGAACACCACGCCGTAGGTGGCCGCCGCCATCGCGTTGTGCCCCTTCACCTGCGCCGGCTCCTTCTGAATCTGCAGCAGGTCCACCTTCATGACCTGCAGCACCCCGCTGAACCACCGGCGGAACCGCGCGGGCGTCAGCGGGTAGAAGTTGTGCCACCGCGCGTACTGGTTGCCCGCGAACATCCAGTAGACCCTGATGACGAAGGCGAACAGGAAGACGTAGCCGGCGGCGAAGTGGAGGAAGCGGACCGTCCCGAACCACTGGCTCGCCGACGCGTCAGTGGACGTGAGGAACGCCGGCGGGCGCCCGATGATGAGCCCCGTGGCGACCAGCACCAGCATGCTCGCCACGGTCACCCAGTGATACAGGCGGACCGGCCGCTCCCAGATGTAGACCCGATCGAACGTGGTCGTGGTGGCCATGATCGCCTCGCATCAGAACGTGTCCAGGTGGTGGACATGCCGGCCGTGCGGATCGTGGATGTGCACCGCGCACGCGATGCACGGGTCGAACGAGTGAATCGTCCGGAGGATCTCCAGCGGCTGCTCGGTGTCCGCGACGGGCGTCCCCACGAGCGACGACTCGTACGCTGAAAGTTGTCCCTTCGCGTCCCGCGGGGACGCGTTCCACGTGCTCGGCACCACCAGCTGGTAGTTGTCGATCTTGCCGTCGCGGATGACGATCCAGTGCGACAGCGCGCCGCGCGGCGCCTCGCTGAGACCCACGCCCCTGGCCTCGGCCGGCCACGTCGCGGGTTCCCACTTCGAGACGTCCGCCGTGCGCGAATCGCCGTTCTTGATGTTGGTCAGCAGCTGGTTGTAGAACTCCTTCGCCCAGCGCGCGATCAGCATGGTCTCGATCCCGCGCGCCGCGGTGCGACCGAGCGTGGAGAACAGCGCCGCCACCGGCACGTCGAGCTGCTTCAGCACCCCGCCAACGGCGTCCTGCACCTCCGAGTTGCCCGAGGCATAAGCCACGAGCATCCGCGCGAGGGGACCCACCTCCATCGGGTTGCCCTTCCAGCGAGGCGTCTTCAGCCACGAGTATTTCTGCTCCACCTCCAGCTGCTCGTACGGGGGCTTCGGGCCCGTGTAGTTGAACTTCGTCTCCCCGTCCCACGGGTGCTTCCCGACATCCCCGCCCGTGTAGTCGTACCAGGAGTGCGTGATGAACTCCTGCACCTCCATGGGATCCTGCGGGTTGATGGGCAACACCTCGTTCAGGTTCCGGTTCAGGATCACCCCCCGCTGGAACTTGAAGCCCGACACGTCCGCGAACCCCTTGGTCGGCAGGTCGCCAAAGGACATGTAATTCGACAGCCCGCCGCCGATCGCGCCCCAGTCCTTGTAGAAGCCCGCGACCGCCAGCAGATCCGGGATGTAGACCTGGTTGACGAACCGCTCCGCATCGTCGAAGAGCTTGCCCACCATCGCGAGGCGCTCGGCGTTGATGGCGTTCACCTCGTTGATGTTCACGGAGCAGGGCACGCCGCCTACCAAGTAGTTGGGGTGCGGGTTCTTGCCGCCGAAGATGGTGTGGACCTTGACGATTTCCTTCTGCCACTCGAGCGCCTCGAGGTAGTGCGCGACACCAATCAGGTTCACTTCGGCCGGCAGCTTGTAGGCCGGGTGGCCCCAGTAGCCGTTGGCGAAGATGCCCAGCTGGCCGCTCTCGACGAACGTGGTGAGGCGCTTCTGCAGATCCGAGAAGTAGCCCGGCGAGCTGTTCGGCCAGTTCGATATCGACTGGGCCAGCTCGGAGGTCTTCTTCGGATCGGCCTTGAGCGCGCTCACCACGTCGACCCAGTCGAGTGCGTGCAGGTGGTAGAAGTGCACCGCGTGGTCCTGCATGTACTGCGCGCAGAACATCAGGTTGCGGATGAGATCGGCGTTCGGCGGCACGGTGATGCCGACGGCGTCCTCCACCGCGCGGACCGACGCGAGGGCGTGCACCGTGGTGCACACCCCGCACGCGCGTTCGGTGAATGCCCACGCGTCGCGTGGGTCGCGGCCCTTCAGGATGAGCTCGAAGCCGCGGACCATGGTGCCGGACGAGTACGCGTCCACCACCTTGCCGTCCTGGACCTCGACCTCGATCCGCAGGTGCCCCTCGATGCGGGTGACCGGATCAACGACAATGCGGTTCGCCATGGCGCGCTACTCCTGTGGCTTCGGTTCGGCGGTCTCGTGCCCGGCAATGACGTCGCGCTTCCGCACGAAGGTCAGCACGGCATGCGCGCCCAGGCCCACGGCCGTGGCGGCGCCAACCGCCAGGCCCACCTGGTCGGCGGTGGACTCGATGGGGAACCCCGGGAGGTTCGACAGCCGCTGGTAGAACGGCCCGTTGTCCCAGAAGTTCTCCTCGCTGCAGCCGATGCAGCCGTGTCCGGATTGAATCGGGAAGGAGACGCCGTTGTTCCACTTGGTCACGGCGCAGGCATTGTAGGTCGACGGTCCGCGGCACCCCATCTTGTAGAGGCAGTAGCCCTTCTTCGCGTTTTCGTCGTCCCACGACTCCACGAAGAGCCCCGCGTCGTAGTTGGGCCGGCGATAGCAGGTGTCGTGCACGCGGCGTGAGTAGAACGCCCTGGGTCGGCCCACGCGGTCGAGCTCGGGGATGGTGCCGAAGGTCAGCAGGTGGACAATGGTGCCGGCCATCACCTCGCCGATGGGCGGGCAGCCGGGCACCTTGATGATCGGCTTGTCGGTGATGATCTTGTGCACCGGCGTCGCCCCGGTCGGATTGGGACTCGCCGCCTGGATGCAGCCGTTCGACGCGCAGCTCCCCCAGGCCACGATGGCCTTTGCCCCGGCCGCGGCCTCTTTGACGATGTCGAGCGCGGTGCGCCCGGCAATGGTGCAGTAGACGCCGTCGGCGCCGGTCGGAATGGACCCCTCGACCAGCATCAGGTACTCGCCTGGGTACTTGGCCATGGTGTCGTGCAGGGCCTTCTCGGCCTGCACGCCCGCCGCGGCCTGGAGGGTCTGCGTGTAATCGAGCGAGAGCTTGTCGAGGATGATGTCGGAAACGATGGGGTGCGACGAGCGGATGAACGATTCGCTGCAGCAGGTGCACTCCTGGAAGTGGAACCAGACAACCGGCAGCCGGGCCTTGGTCTCCAGGGCCTTCACCACCTGGGCGATGGCCGAGGACTCCATCCCGGCGGCAGCGGTGAGCCAGGCGCAGAATTTCAGGAAGTCACGGCGGGAATGCCCCTGCAACCTGGCATGTTCCCAGATGGTTAGCGGTCGGCCCATGATTACCTCCCGACGTTGTCTGGGAAGGACCGTGCATACCCCGTACCACGGTCGAACGCGTGTTCAACACCGATCTGAGGGGCTTTCGGCACTGGTCCTGCCGGAATCCCGGCGAGTGCGGCCCGGGCCCGGCGAGTTCCCGGGGCCGGCAGACGTGAAGCGAAAGAGAGAAGACGAAAAAAACCAGGGGGAGGGACCCCCCGAAAGGCGGGAGTAACGAACGGGAGTGGCCAACGGTGGGCGGCCGTGCCGCCCACCGCGCTAACCGGCTAACAAGAGACGCACTTGTGGTTGTTCACGGCACCCAGTGACTCGAGCAGCTTGATGGTCTCGGGAAACGGCTGGATGCGCTGGACGGGGCCATTGGCCATGTCCACGGTGGTGCGGCCCTCGCGGTCGACTGCCTTCACGTTCGCGCCTTTCGAGACGAGATACTGGATCATCTCGTTGTCGCCGCGCGCGGCCGCGTGGTGCAGCGCGGTCATGCCCTCGTGGTCCACGGCGTTGACGTCGGCCCCGTGGACCTCGACCAGGTACTGGACGGCGGCCAGCATGCCCGACGGGGCGAAGCGGTGCGCGTTGGCGGCAAAGCCCTCGCCGTAGCCCACGCCCGCGGCCGCCTGGAGCGGCGTCACCGACGGGCCACCCAGCGGGACCGGTGGCAGACCCGTGGTGTCCTTCATCTCGCGCTGCTCACCGTCTCCCAGGCGGGGACGGCCAGCCGGCTTCATGGTCGGGATGTTCGGGTCGGCCCCGTAAGAGGCCAGCAACTTCATCGCCTGGACGTCGCTGGCGTAGGCCGCGCGCCAGAAGGGCGTGGCGCCAATCTCGTCGACGCCCGAGAGGTCGAAGCTGTAGCCCGAGTACCAGACCTTCTTCTTCAGGCGCGCGTTGACATTGGCGCCCTTGTCGAGCAGCACCGTCATCATCTGCAGGTAGTCGAGCTTCTGCTGGCGGTAGGCCTGCGGCTGCGGGTAGAGCGCCTTGGGCGCCCACTGCACGTTCAGCGCGGCGTAGAGCGGCGCCGCGCCGTTGTCGGCGGCCAGGTTCACGTCGGCGCCCCGCTCGATGAGGGTCTTCGCGAGATCGAAGTGACCGTTGACGATCGCGGTCATCAGCGGGCTGTTCCTGTCGCTCTCGGCCACCTGATTCACGTCGGCGCCCGCGTCGAGCAGCGCCAGGGCCGATTCCACGTAGCCGTCGCGCGCGGCGAAGAGCAGCGGGGTGAATCCACCCTGCCCCGCCACCAGTTCGTTCAACTGGAACTGCCGGTCCACGCCGGGCACCTGGGGCGGACGGCGGTTGGCAGGTCCGGCGGGCGCCCCGGGACGACCAGGACCGGCCTGGGCGGGGGCTCCGCCTTGTCCTTCGCGCGGGGGCTGGCCGGGCACCTGTGGATTGCCGCCGTTGAATCCCATGTTCGCGCGCGTGAGGGCGGAGAGGTCGATCACCCTGGTCGCGGCCTTCACGTTGGCGCCGCGGCTGGCGAGCAGCGTGATGACCTCGCGGCGATTGGCCGAGGCCGCGAACATGAGGGCGTTGAGGCCTCTCACCGATTCAGTCGCGTTCGGATCGGCCCCGGCGTCGAGCAGCGCCGACACCGTCTCGGTGCTGCCGGAAGCGGCCGCCACCATCAGCGGGGTCGTGCCGGTGGCCGTGGCGTGCTTCGCATCGGCGCCAGCCTTCACCAGCACCGGGATCACCGCGGCCTTGCCCTGGCGCGCGGCCAGGAACAGCGGCGTGTAGGCGCCGAGGCGCGTCGCGGCCCGGACGTTGGCGCCGGCATAGACGAGCATCTGCGCCATCTCGGCGTCGCCGTTCATGGCGGCCCAGTGGAGGGCGGTCATGCCGTCGCCCTGCGCGGCGTTGACGTCCGCCGCGTCCTTCAGCAGCGCTTTCACCGCGGCGCGATCGGCCTGCTGGGCGGCATCCGCCACCGCGGTCCGCGAGGGCTGGGCCTGCAGCGCGACCGAAAGGCAGAGCGCGCCGGCAAAGCCGGCCAGGGTGCCCGTCACCAACCGTTTGCGCACCATGTGAAGACTCCTCAGCCCTGAGAGACGGTGGTCTCGGGCGCGCTGTTCAGGGCCATCGTCCCGGTGCTGTCGCCCAGGGCCTTGGTGTCGTCCAGCCCCAGGGCGTGCGCCGCGGTGAGCAGCGCGTTGGCCATCGGCGTGCCGTCGGCCGCCTTCACGTGAACGCCGCCCTTCAGGGCGCCGCCCGCGTGGCCGGCGAAGACGAGCGGGCACCGCTTGTGGTTGTGCACGTTCGAGTTGCCCATGGGCGATCCATAGATCACCAGGGTGTTCTCGAGGAGGTTCGACTCGCCGTCCTGGGTGTTCTTCAGCTTCTCCAGGAAGTACGGCAGCATGCTCACGTGGTACTTGTTGATCTTCGCGTATTCCGTGATGCGGTCGTCCCGGTCCTGGTGGTGTGAGGCCGAGTGGAAGGCGGCCTTGTAGCCGCTCTCCGGGTACACGCGGTTCGAGGCATCGCGTCCCAGCTTGAACGCGAAGACGCGGGTCGTGTCGGACGCGAACGCGATGGCCTGCAGGTCGAACATCAGCTTGACGTGATCCTCGAACGAGTCGGGCACGCCGATGGGGGCGCCGGGCAGCTCGCGCTCCTCGCCCGAGCGGTTCTGCGCCTCGATGCGCTCGATGCGGCGCTCGATTTCCCGCACGTCGTCGAGATAGTCGGCCAGCCGCGCCCGGTCGGCGGCGCCCAGATCCTTGTTGAGGCGTGCGACGGCCGTGCCCAGCCAGTCGAGGATGCTCTTGTCCTCGGCGCGCCGCTCGCGGCGCTCGCCGGGCGTGGCGCCCACGCCGAAGAGCTGATCGAACACGACGCGCGGGTCGCGGATCATCGGCAGCGGGTCGGTCGGCGATGCCCAGCTGATGGAGTCGGTGTAGACGCACGAGTAACCGTAGGAGCAGCCGCCCGCCTGATCCACGTTCTCGATGCACAGCTGCATCGACGGGATGGGTGTCTCCTGCCCGAACTTCTGCGCGTACATCTGGTCCAGCGAGGTGCCGACGAAGACGTCGGAGCCCTGGGTCTGCTTCGGGTGGCACTGCGTGAGGAACACCGCGCTCGACCGGAAGTGGTCGCCGCCAATCTCCGGCGCCGTGAACGCCTCGGCGTTGCGGACGTCGGTGTTGCTGACGATGGTCAGGTGGTCGCGGAACGGCTCCATCGGGGCCAGGCTGCTCGGCGACAAATCGAATCCGCGACCGACCTTCTCGGGGGCCCACATGAACTTCTTCGCCCCGAAGGCCGTGCTGCCCGCCGCGCCGTGGACGATCTCGATGGCGGCCAGCCGCACGCGCTTCGCCGCGGTCTTCGCGTAGGCCGTGCCCGCGGGCACCATCGCCTCGAGGAACGGCAGGGCCATGGTCACGCCCATGCCCCTCAGGATCGTCCGGCGGGCAATGTGCTTCTTCGTGATGATCATCGCGTCTCCTCGAAAACTAGCGGGCGGCCTTGTCCAGGTCGGCGTTCTTCGGCGCCGGCACGTCGGGCGCGGCCATGCGGAAGGCCTGGCTGTTGGCCACGGCCATGACGAACGCCGACAGCTTCAGGTTCTGCTTCCGCGCATCGCGGACGATGCCGCGAATCATCGGCATGTCGGCCGATTCCACGCGGCGGCCCAGCGCGTAGGTGAGCAGGTTCTCGGTGAAGCTCAGGAGGAACACATCCTGGTGCGTCAGCAGGGCCTGCCGCAGATCTCCGGGCCCGTTCACCTTGGTCCCGTCGTAGAGCTCGCCCTGCGAGTCCACCGGCACCTCGTTGTCCTTGATGCGCCAGGCGCCGGTCGCGTCGAAGTTGTCGAGCGCGAGCCCCAGCGGATCGATGACGCGGTGGCACGAGTTGCACGACGGGTTCTTGCGGTGCTCCTCCATGCGCTCGCGCGTGGAGAGCATCTTTCCGCCCGCGTTGGCCTTCACCGAGTCGTCGAGCGACGGCACGTTGGGCGGCGGCGCCGGCGGGGGCGAGCCGAGCAGCACTTCCATCACCCACTTGCCGCGCTGCACGGGCGACGTGCGGTCGGCCACCGAGGTGAGCGTGAGGATGCTGCCCTGGCCCAGCAGCCCTCGGCGGTACTCGGGCACCTGGACGCGCTGAAACGTGTTCCCCGAGACATTCGGGATGCCGTAGTGCCGGGCCAGCCGCTCGTTGACGAACGTGTAGTCCGAGGTGAGCAGGTCGAGCACGCTCCGGTCCTCGCGGACGATGCTGTCGAACAGGAGCTTGGTCTCCTGCTCCATGGCGTCGGCCAGCGTCTCGTCGTACTGCGGGAACGTGAGGTAGTCGGGGATGATCTTCTCGAGGTCCTGCAGCCGCAGCCACTGGGCCGCGAAGCGTTCGGAGAGTGCCTGGCTGCGTGAGTCGGCCAGCAGGCGGCGCACCTGGCGCTCGAAGCCCGCCTGCGTGCGCAGGCCGCCCTGGCTGGCGGCGCGGAGCAGCTCGGCGTCGGGCGAGGTGCCCCACAGGAAGAACGACAGTCGCGACGCCGTGTCGGTGTCCGACACCCGGTAGGCGCGCGTCGTGGCAGCCGCGGGCATCGGCTCGAGGCGGAACAGGAAGCGCGGGCTCATCAGGATGGACTGCACCGCCAGGCGCACGCCGCCCTCGAAGCCGCCCTTCTCGCGGCCCTGCTCGTAGAACTTCATCGCGTCCTGCAGGTCCTCCGCGCTCGGCTCGCCGCGGTAGGCCTGGGCCGTGAGCCGCTTGACGATGGACAGCGCGCAGGTCTCCTCCTCGGCGGCCGACGTGGGCCGGCACGAGAAAATCTTCGCGCGGCTCGGCGTCTCGGACACGCCCGTCACCCGCGTCGGCCCCACGACGCTGAAGTCGCGCAGGTGCGGCAGCATGGTGACACCGAAGCTGATGCTGACATCCGCCAGCGTGTTCTCGAGCGGCGTCAGCAGGTCGTCGATGGGCCCGTCGATGTTCTGGATGAAGGCCGCCGACACGCGCTGCGGGCCCGCCTTCACATGGATGGACGGCGTCGAGATGTCGAGGCTGTTGGCCGCATCGGTCTCGCTCATCCGCGTGTTGAGCGGCAGCAGCGCCACCCGCTCGCCGTTGATCGAGACCTCCACCACTTCCTTCAGGTCCAGCACCGTCATCGAGGTGCGGCCCGCGAGCCCGCCGAGCGGCTCGTTGTGCAGGTTCATCTTGAAGACGTAGTCGCCGTCGGCCGGGAAGGTGTGCACCACCGAGATGCCGCCGCGCGTGCCGATGGGCGCGCCCTCGACGTGACGCATCTGCGAGGCCGTGCGCCCGATCTTGTAGGTGACCGACGTGCCGCTGGCGTTCCGATCGCCCACCGCGAGGCGGCTGATCTGGCTGGCCGCCCGCAGGTAGCCGTCCATCAGCGCCGGCGAGAACGTCTGCACGTCGGCCACGTTGTCGAAGCCCTTGCTGATGGTGTCGGGCGGGAGGTAGGCCGTGACGTCCACGTCCACGTCGAGCAGGTCGCGCACCGCGGCGGCATACTCGACGCGGTTCAGCCGCTGGAACGGACGGCGGCCTGGATTCGGATGGAGCGCGGCCACGGTATCGATGCGCGTCTCGAGCGCGGTGGCCAGCTTGTCGAGGATCGCCGCGTCGGGACGGCGCGCGCCGGCGGGCGGCATCATGCCCGCGCGCAGCTTGCGGATGATCTTCTCGGCGACGTCCGCGTGCTGGTCGGCCTTCGCGGCATCGAAGCCGGCCAGGGACAGGCCGCCGGCCTTGCCGCGGTCGCTATGGCAGGTGGCGCAGTACTGCCCGACCAGCGCGGTTTGATCGGCCGCCGCAAAGCTCGCGGAGACCGGTGCGGCGTGCGAGGTGGCCGGCCTGGGCGCCGAGGGGGCCGCCACGGAGGGGGCCGCCGGCGTCCGGGCGGGGGTTGGCGCCTGGGCTGTCGGACGGCTCGGCGAACCTTGCGCGACCAGCGCGGCCCCACACACGGCCACTACCAGTCCTGCCATCAGGACCTTTTTCATGCAACTCTCCCGGAACCGGGGGGGGTCGGCCATGCGAGGCCGAGCCTGTCCCAGATGCCCTAATTATGGGACCTGTCCGGCGAGAGTGTGGATGGAATGTTGTACCGATTTGTCATCGGATGTCATTCATTGGACGGGACTTTCGGCCCTTACGGCCGAGGTGGACTGATCATGATGTGCGCGCCCCCGGTCCCCGGGTCCATCAACCACGGCGCACCCGGTCCAGCCGGCCGCGTCGGCAGCCCCAGCGACTCACCGGTCGCGAACGGCACGTAGAGCACCCAGCGCGTGTAGGCCCCGTCCACCCTCCCGGCGGCGTCAATCGACTTGCCGGTCATCACATACAGCGCGCGCGGCTCCGTGGGCATCGCCAGCTTCCCCGCCTTGATCTCGTCGTAGCGCGTCTGGTCCCGCACCTTGTCCTCGGTGACGCCCTGGGCCGTGAGCTCGCGGCCACGGGCCATGAAGGGCTCGAGATCCTTGTGGTAGCAGGCGACGCTGAAGCCATCGGCGGCCGGGTTGTCGGCGAGGCAGACCAGGTCGTTGGTCCCGGGGCGGAGGCTGACGATCTTGCCGCCCTCGAAGCCCATGACCGCAGCGCCTGCGCGCCGGTCCTCGGGCGCGGCCATCACCGCCTGCGCAATCTGCGCGTCCTTCGACACGCCCTGCGCCGCCGCGGGGGCCACACTCAACGCCGTCATCAGCAACCAGCAACCGTTCCCCATCGATGGAATCCTCCGCGGTCATGATACGGCATTGGTGCTTTCACGGACGGCGTACCGCACCATCACGATGCCCGACTTCGGGTACAGGCGATGCTCCTTGAAGGCCAGCGTCGTCAGGCGCGCCGCGGGCGGCAGCAGGGGCACCCCTTGGCTGAGAAGGGCGGGCACGAGGGCCACTTCCACCTCGTCCACCAGGCCCAGGTCGAGCAGCGACCTGAACAGCTCTCCCCCGCCCCAGAGCCAGATGTCCTTGCCGCGCCCGGCCTTGAGGGCCGGGACCTCGCGAGCGACGTCTCGTATCAACAAGGCGCCCGGGGGAGCCGCCTCGAGCGTGCGCGACACGACCACGGACGTGATGCCGGGCAGGAACCAGCCGGTCGCGACCGCCACCTCGTAGCTTCGACGTCCCATCAACGCCGTGTCGAACACGGCGAAAAGCTGGGCAAAATCGATGTCGGGATCCATGGGGATCCAGTCGTACTCGCCATTCGGGCCGGCGATGAATCCGTCGAGGCTGGCGGCCACGCTGTAGACAATGCGGCGCATTGGGGCTCCTGGGGTTCTGAGGTTCGCGGCTGGCCTCGCCGAAGCTCACTCCCGTGACGCGAGCGAAGGCGGGAAACCGGAGAGCGCGATTCGGGCTCTAATGGAGCGATGACGACGATCCCGCCTCCGGCGTTCGATCCTCCGGCTCCCCACGACGCCGCGGCCGTGACGGTGGTGCTGGCCGGAGGCTGCTTCTGGTGCGTCGAGGCCGTGTTCCAGCCGCTCGCCGGAGTGCTGGGCGTGCGGTCGGGCTATGCCGGCGGCACGAAGGCCACGGCCAACTACGACGCGGTCTGCAGCGGCACCACCAATCACGCAGAGGCGGTGGAAGTGCGCTACGACCCGCAGCGCATCTCGCTGGGCCGCCTGCTGCAGGTGTTCTTCGGCGTGGCGCACGACCCGACGCAGCTCGACCGGCAGGGGCATGATCGCGGCCGTCAGTATCGCTCGGCCATCTTCTACCAGTCGCCGCAGCAGCGCGCGATCGCGGCCGCGTACATGAAGCAGCTGGCAGACGCCGCCGTCTTCGGCTCGCCCATCGTCACCACGCTCGAGTCGCTGGACGAGTTCTTCGAGGCCGAACCCTATCACCAGGACTACGCGAACCGAAACCCGGGCCAGCCGTACATCCTGTTCACGGCCCTGCCCAAGCTGGAGAAGCTCCGGAACACGTTCGGGAACCTGCTCAGCTGATCAGCCGGTCGCGGATCTCCCTTGGCGGCAGCTCGCACGCGTTGGATGGCCTCGCGACTCGATGCCGGAGCGCGGCCACCACGCGGTAGGCCGCGTCGCGCAGCGGTTCGGGCACCCACAGCAGCAGGCGCGCCGCGCGCCAGGGCCACGACAGGCGCCCCGCGATGCGGAGCGTGGCCGTCGAGCGCAGGTACACCTGGTCGCCCTCGATGAGAACGAGGCTGCGGGCGGCCTCGCGCGTGAGTCCGCGGGCGGCCAGTGCCTGCTGAGCCTGCGGCCACTGCGAGGGGGCGAACCGAAAATACCCGGTCGGGTCGCGCGTGGCGATGAAGCGCACGGAGCCCTCGCAGAACCCGCAGGTCCCGTCGAACAGCACGATGGCGTGCGGCGTCTCGGTCATGCCTCGTCGCCCGCGAGGACAAACCCCGGCGGGAGCGGCGCCTCAATCTCCAGCGGCTCACCAGTGACAGGATGCGCCAGCGACAGGCGCCACGCGTGCAGCATCATCCGGGTCTTCGGACCGCTCCACCCGTAGCGTTCGTCCCCCACGATCCTCAACCGTGCCGCGGCCAGGTGCGCGCGAATCTGGTGCTTCCTCCCCGTCTGGGGACGCGCCTCGACGAGCAGGCGTTCCCCGTCCCTGGCGCGCACGCGGAACGCCGTCTCTGCCAACTGGCCTCCGGTGCTCACGGCCACGACCCGCGCGCGGCGGCCACGGCCGTCCGCGGCCAGGGCCGCCTGCTCCACCCAGGCATCGCCGGGCGCGAGCTCGGGCCGGCGGCGCGCATCGACCACCGCCAGGTACACCATTTCGACCGTGCGGGCCTCGAACTGCCGCGCCAGACCCTCGTTCGCCTCCGGCGTGCGCGCGAAAATCACGACGCCAGACGTGCCCGCGTCCAGGCGCTGATGCACGCCGAGGTCGGCCACGTTGACGCCGACGGTCCTGGCCACGATGGTCACCAGGTCGGGCCGATTCGGGTCGGCGGTGGCGTGAGTGGGCAGGTCCGGCGGCTTGTCCGCGGCGATGAGGTGAGCGTCGTCGAACAGCACGCGCGGCGCGGCGACGGGTGCGCCGGCCCGAGCCCGAGGCAGCCGAGACATGTCGAGCGCGATCTCGACCCGTGCGCCCTCGGGCACCGGGGCCGAGGGCACGGACCACTTCTGCCCGTTCACGCGGACGGCGCCGGCCATGACCACTCGGCGCGCGTCGGCCTTCGAGATGGGAGGGTCACCAATCTCCGCCCGGAGCAACGTCGCGACGGCAGACGCGAGCGGCCGGGTCTCGTTGTTGATGGCGCGGATGGTGCGGCGGGCAGTCGACATGGCTCATGGCGCCGGATGCTGGATCCGCAGGGTCCGACGAAATCGGCGGATTACCTCGTTCCGCGTAACCTCCGGAATCAGCGCAGTGCCACACGCAGTCCCACGCGCACCGACCGCGGCCAGCCCACGAGGCGAATCGGCGTGCGGCCGGCGTCGTAATCCTCGTCGAACAGGTTCTCGACCGCGAAGAATCCCACCAGGCCGCGCGTCACGGCGCGGCTCACCTGCAGGTCCACCACGCCATAGGCGCCGAGGACGAACCGGTTCGCGTCATCGTCGTACTGTTCGCCGCTGAACCGCACCTGCACGGCCGCCGTGACGAGGCGGGGGTCGGTCCATGTGAGCCCGACGCCGCCCTGAACTACGGGCACCTGGGGCACTTGGTTGCCTTCGATGGCGGGGGTCGCCACAGAGCCGCGGAAGTGGCTCGACGTGAACACGATCTGCCCGTTGAGGCCGACCGTCGATGTCAGGCGCGCGTCGGCCTCGAGCTCGACGCCGCCGGCGCGGATCTCATCAGAGTTGCGCCGCTCGCGCGTGATGAGGGTGGGCGTGCTGGACAGCGTGATGTTGGCGATGGCGCCGTCGAGACTGTTGTAGAAGCCCGTGACCCGTGCCGTGACGCGGTCCCACGACGCGAGCACGCCCCCCTCGACGCCGGTCAGGGTTTCCGGATCGAGGAGCGGGTTCGGGTTGGTGACGGCGTTCCCCACGCGGAAGCCGCGATGCAGCTCATTCAGCGTCGGCGGACGGTTCGCGTGGTACACCGCGCCCTGGAGCGCATAGCGGCCACGACGCCACGCGACGGCGCCGCGGGGGCTGAAGAACGTCACCGACTTGTCGGGCAGCGTTGGATTGGTCGGTTCCGACCGCCACCAGTCCACGCGGCCGCCGAGATCGATCGTGACGCTGCCGGCCACCGGCAGGCTGGCGCGCGCGTACATCGCCGACGTGCGTTCGGTGCCGCCGAGGTAGAAGGGACCGCTCTGCACGCCAGTGAACGAGTAGCGCAGCTCGGCCACGGTGGACTCGGTTCGCTGGAAGTCCGCGCCCGCGATCAGCGTTGCGCGCGCCACGGGCCGCGTCCACTGCCCGCCGACCGACGCAAAGCTCGTGTCCGTGGTCTGCTCGGTGGTCAGCCGCTCGGTCGTGCGGTCGGCCGACACCGCGGTGAACGTCTGGTAGTAATCCTGCGAGCTGCCTGCCGCCTGCGCCTGCCACACGCCCCCGGCCAGGGATCCGCCGGCTGTGCCCGACACCTGCTGCCAATCGGTGGAATTCACCTGGGCCGGCGTGCCGTTGCCACGATCTTCGGCGTAGGCCGCCCCCTTGATCCACGCATTCCACGTGTCGGCCTGCTTGCCCGCCGTGACGAAGCCCGTCGTGTAGTCGCTGTCGGCACGGGTGTCGATGGGCCCGCGCGCCTCGGGCGCCACGGTATAGGCGCCATCCGTCGTGGTGCCCTCGAACGCACCCGCGGCCGCCCATCCGTCGTTCTCGACGCCACCGAAGAGCGAACCGCGGAAGGTGTCGAACGATCCGCCCTCGATGGTGGCGCGCGCGCGAGTGCGGTCGGGCGAGAACGTCAACACCTGCACGACGCCACCCAGCGCGTCGGCGCCGTAGAGATCCCCCGTGGCCCCGCGCACCACCTCGACGCGGTCCACCGCGGCCTGCGGTACGCGGTTCCAGTAGACCCAGCTGCCGAACGGATCGTTCAGCGGTACCCCATCGGCGAGCACCAGCGTGCGGCTGGCGCCTGAGCCCGAGACCCCACGCAGCGTGACGCCCTGTGTGGTGGGATTGGCCACGCGCGACGACGACCGGCGGAACAAGCTGAAGCCCGGCGTCGATCGCAGCACATCGTCGAGCGCGCCGGCCGCCGAGTTGCTGAGCTCCGCCGAGGTGACCACCGTCGCACTCGCCGCACTGGGCAGCCGCTCGGCACCGCGGGTGGCGGTGACGACCACCGAATCGGCGAACGTGGCCGGACGAAGTACGACCTGCAGGCCGCTCGACACCACGTCCACGTCGGTCGGGGCGAATCCGGGGGCGATGGCGCGCAAGCTCGCCACGGGGCCCTCTATGGTGAACCGGCCGTCGGGCCCCGCGGCCGTGGTCGCGGTGCGCCCGTCGGCGGTTCGCGCCGTGATTTCGGCCCCGGCAACCGCCAGGCCTGATACGTCGACGACCGTACCCGAAACCGACGCCGTCTGGGCATCTGCGACCGTCGCGATCGCTGCCAGGAGACACACCGCCCTCAGTTGGATGAGAAACCTGCGCACGTGCATGGGAGTAGACTCTACACCAAGGCCGAGGTGCGACATCCCCGAGGGTGTCGGCGCCGAAGAATCGCCTTCGCACGCATGACACAAGACCCGCCCGGCGATGCGCCGGAACTGCCCTCGCTCCCCTCATCCCGGCACTGGCGCGACGAAGAAGTGTTCCTCGAAGGACCGCAGTCGCGCACCCGCGAGCTGCTGCTCCTGCTCCGCGCCGGGCGCGACTTCCTGCGCGGATTCCGCACCCTCCATTTCGTCGGACCGTGCGTCACGGTCTTCGGATCGGCGCGGTTCCAGGACGACCACCCCTATTACGAGCGGGCGCGCGACGTGGGCCGCGCACTGGCCAGGCTGGGCTTCACGGTGATGACCGGCGGCGGCCCGGGCGTGATGGAAGGCGCCAACCGCGGGGCGAAGGAAGCGGGCGGCCGCTCAGTGGGCTGCAACATCGAGCTGCCGTTCGAGCAGGCGCCGAACCCCTACCTCGACGAGATGGTCACCTGCCACTACTTCTTCGTGCGCAAGGTGCTGCTGCTGAAGTACTCGTACGCGTTCGTGGTGCTGCCGGGCGGGTTCGGCACGCTCGACGAGCTGACCGAGGCCCTGACGCTCATCCAGACAGGCAAGATCGAGCAGTTCCCCGTGGTGCTGATGGGGCGGGATTACTGGAAGCCGTTCCTCGACATGTCGCAGCGGATGATCGAGGCGGGCACCGTCTCGGCCCACGATCTCGACCTCATGTGCGTCACCGACTCGGTGGACGAGGCGATGGCCCACATCGAAGAGAAGGCCGTGCTCAGGTTCGGCCTGGCGCGGCGCCGGCGGCGGCCGTCCGTCCTGCTCGGCGAGCGCGGGCGCCAGGTCATGCCGGGCGCACGAGCCACATCGCCGCGCCCGTGAGAGCCGAGAGCACGCCGCCCCAGGCCAGGTCCACCACCACGACCCTGAGCGGAAACGCCTGCAGGGTGGCGTAGTTCGTCAGGTCGTACACGCTGTACGCCACCAGGCCGAAGAGGCCCGACCAGGCCATGGTCTCCACCAGCGCCCCCGCCCGCGCGCGCGGCAGGGCGAAGAGGATGAGGCCCGCGACGAAGATGGCGTAGAAGAGAACCGCCGGCGCCAGGCGTGGATCCATCCGGTCGCCGTTCATGCGCAGAAGGGGCCCGAGCTCACGCCGGTAGAAGCCGTTCGCCACGACACCGAGCCAGACGAAATCGATGGCCACCAGGGCCACGATGCCAACGACCCATTGCCTGAGGAAGTCCATGCCGGTTGGACGCCCCGCGCGGGCCAGCCGGTGCAGGTGCACGATTGTGCAAGCGGCGTGTTGTACCCTTTGAGGGATGCGGCTTGCCAAGCTCGCGGTCGCGAGCGTCAGCCCCACCGTGGGCGCCGTGACCTCCAACCGACAGCGGCTGGTCCAGCTGGCCGGGGTCATGGCCGCCGAGGACGTCACGCTGGCGGCCTTCCCCGAACAGGTGATCGGCGGCTACCCGCCCGAGGACCTCGTCCAGTGGCGCGCCTTCCTGGACGGCCAGCGCCGATCCCTGGAACAGTTCGCCGCTGACACCGCGGACCTCCCCACGGTGTTCGTCCTGGGCCTGGCCGTGGCCGTCGGTGGACAGCTCTTCAACTGCGCCGCCGTTGTCCACCACGGCCGGATCCTGGGGTTCGTGCCGAAGGAGAAGCTGCCCACCTACAACGTCTTCTACGAGGGCCGGACCTTCTCGCGCGGCGGGCCCGGCCTGACCCTCGATGCCGGCGGCATTCCGCTGGGCGATTACGTCTTCGGGTTCGACTTCGGGCTGGTGGCCGTGGAGGTGTGCGAGGACGCCTGGTCGCCTGACGGACCGATGCGGCGGCGCTGCTACTCCGGCGCCGAGATCGTCGTGAACGTCTCGGCTTCGCCATACCGCATGGGCATCGACGCCACGCGGCGCGAGATGCTGGCAACGCGCGCGGCCGACACGCAGGCGCTGCTGGTGTATGCGAACGCCGTGGGCGGCCAGGACGGGCTCATCTACGACGGCGGTGGCTTCATCTTCCAGAACGGCCGTCGCGTGCTCGACGCGCCGCGCTTCCTCGAGGGCTGGTGGTCCGCGGTGGTGGACCTGGATCGCACCAGGCGGCTGCGCGTCGAGAACACCACCTGGCGCAGCGACTGCGAAGACTACCGCCTCGGCAGGCAGGCCGTCCCGGTCATCGAGTGCGACGGGGGCACGGCCGATCGCTCGAGGCTGGGCTACCCGGCGCCAGAGGGCGGCAGCTTCTTCCTGCCCGCCAGCCGCGCGCCCGAGCCCGACCCGCGCGACCAGGCGCTCGACGATCTCTTCGAAGCCCTCGCGCTGGGCGTCAAGAGCTATTACGAGAAGACCGGCGCATTCACGTCGCTGGGTATCGCCCTCTCGGGCGGACGCGACTCGATGCTCACGCTGATGGTGGCGTGGCGCGCGGCACAACTGATGGGGGCCGGCGCCGTGCCCATCCACGCCTTCTACATGCCGAGCCGCCACTCGCAGGAGGCCACGCGGGAGGCCGCCGAGGTCCTGGCACGCGAGCTTGGCGCCAGCCTGCAGGTCGTGCCCATAGACGAGGCCACCGACCGCGAGATCGCGGTGGTCACCGCCATGCTGGGCGGCCGGCCGCCCACCGAGCTCACGCGGCAGAACGTCCAGGCGCGCCTCCGCGGGCAGCGCATGTGGAACTGGTCCAACACCTCGGGCGCGCTGTTCCTGCAGACCGGCGACATGAGCGAGAAGGCGGTCGGCTACACGACGATGGGCGGCGACCTCGAGGGCGCGCTGTCGGTCATCGCCAACGTGCCGAAGACGGTGGTGGTCGCCCTGCTGCACCGGCTGCACGCGCGCTTCGGGTTCACGGGCATCACGGCCACGCTCGCCACCGAGCCCGGGCCCGAACTGGCCGATGCACAGCAGGCCGAACAGGAGCTGATGCCCTTCCCGGTGCTCGACGCGTGCCTCCAGCTGTACGCGGGCGAGAAGATGTCACCCGACGAGATGACCGCGGCCCTCGGCAGCCTCTTCCCCTCGGAGGACGGCGAACGCCTGAAGGCCTGGGCGCGGTGCTTCACCCGCCTGTTCTCACAGTCCATCTACAAGTGGGTGCAGTCCCCGCTCTCGCTGCACGTCGGCTCGCTCGACCTCGACCGCGAGCGCGCGCTGCAGATGCCGGTCGTCCAGAAGAACGAGTGGCAGTAGGCCATGGATGATTGGCGATTGCAGATTGGCGATTGATTGGAGATTCTGGAGTTTGCCAATTGGCGATTGGATTGCGTGATTGAGCGATTGGGTGATTGGGTGATTCCTGTCGCCGCGCTGGACGATGAGCGCGTGGCGGGGTACCGGCTGGTGGCCGATCCCCACGCGCTGGAGGCCCGGGGGGTGTTCGTGGCCGAGGGGCGGCTGGTCGTGGCTCGGCTGCTCGCGGCATCGGCCCGTTCGGGAGCGTGGTCGGGCGCGGCGCAATCGGTCCTGCTCTCTCCCGCGGCCTTCGCGCAGATGGAACCGATAGTCTCGGCCCATCCGGACGTACCGGTCTACGTGGTCCCGCAACGGGTGATGAACGACGTGGTGGGGTTCAACATCCACCGCGGCTGCCTGGCGCTCGCGCGGCGGCCTGCCATCCGCCCGCTGTCGCACGAGACCCTGGAGGCGCTGTCACGCGTCGTCGTGCTCGAAGGCGTGAACAACCCGGACAATATCGGTGGCGTGTTCCGCACTGCAGCGGCACTTGGCGCCGAGCTGGTGGTGCTCGGGCCCGCCTGCGGCGATCCGCTCTACCGGAAGGCCGTGCGCACGTCGATGGGCGCCACGCTCGCGGTTCCGTACGTGCTGGCCGATCCGTGGCCCGGCGCGCTGGCGCTGCTTCGGGATGCTGGCTTCGCGCTGGTCGCGCTGACACCCGCCGCGGATGCGCTGCCCCTGCCACGGCTGAGGCTCGCCAGTAGGCGCGTGGCACTGGTCGCCGGCGCCGAGGGCAGCGGACTGTCAGACGACGCGCTCGCCGCCGCCGACGTGCGCGTGGCCATCCCGATGAGCGCCCGCGTGGACTCGCTCAACGTCAGCACGGCCGTCGCCATTGCCCTGTACCATGTGAGTGTGAGCGAGACGCCGTGACCCCCGAGACCGAGGCGGCCCTCATCAACTTCCTCATCGATCGCCTGCAGATCGATCACGAGTGGTTCGAGGGCCGGAGCCGCGGCTTCGCGTGGTGGGCAGGCGCTCTGGCGCAGCGCGCGTACCTGGGCACCCCGCGCACCGTCCACGGGGTGACGGTGACCACGCTGCACGTCGAGACCGACCTGCTGGCCGACGTCCCGCCTTCGTCGCTCACTTGGCAACGCCTGGCCGCCATCAACCGCCTGGCCACGCTCAGCGCGTACGTGGCTGACGTCGAGACGCGCACGATCCGCCTGCATGCGTCGGTGACACTCACGGACGACAACTGGCCGATGGCGCGCACCCTGGCGCTGCACGCAATGGCGCTGCAGGTGGCCGACGCCCATGCCGAAGCCGCGGAGATGGCGAAGGCCTTCGGCGCACGCGTGGATGAGAGCGCCCACCTGTCGGCCGGACCGCGCCAGCACCCGGACGAGATGCTGGGCGTGGTCGAGATCTACCAGCAGCGGGGGCAGGACCCGTCGCCCTTCACCACCGACGCCCTGGCGCAGCTGGTCCATGTCGAGCCCCGCCCCTGGCTGCTGGCCGCCAACGAGCCCGATCGGCTGATCGCAGACCTGGACTTCGCCACGGGCCAGCCGGCGCGCCTCGAGATGGACGCCAGCGCGGTCCACCCGGCGCTCGGCTCAGGCCTGCAGCTGCGCCTCCTCATCCCGGTTGAACCCGACGCGGCCATTGCGCAGCGCCTGAACGCCAACGAGGTGGTGCAGCCAGATGCTCATCAGCTGGGCGCGTGGTGTGTCGATCCCGAACGTGGACTCGGGTTCGTCGCGTTCGTCCCGTCTGCCGCCTTCATGCCCGAATTGCTGCGATCGCTCGTGTACCACGCCGCGGGAAGAAATGAATGGGCTCGGGACCTGTTGTTCCCCCAATAGGCCTCCGGGGGCCCGTGGCGTCCGCGCCATCTCCGCTGGACCGTGGTGCTATGCGCGTTCCCAATCGAGTGATCGTCCCACCGCCTTTTTCCACCCGGCGTACAGGCGCTCGCGGGTGTCGGCGGGCATGGACGGCCTGAACTCGCGGTCGAGGGCCCAGTTCCTCCGCACGTCGTCCAGCCCGTTCCAGTAGCCTACGGCGAGCCCGGCCAGGTAGGCGGCGCCGAGCGCGGTGGTCTCACCGACCACGGGACGCCGCACGGGCACACCCAGCAGGTCGGCCTGGAACTGCAGCAGCGTGGCGTTGGCCGCCGCGCCGCCGTCCACCTTCAGCGTGGTGAGCGGCAGCCCCGATTCGAGCTGCATCACCTCGAGCACGTCGCGCGTCTGGTAGGCCATGGCGTCCACGGCGGCCCGGGCGATGTGCGCCATCTTCGTGTTGCGCGTCAGCCCGACGATGACGCCGCGGGCCCGCGGATCCCAGTACGGCGCGCCGAGCCCCACGAACGCGGGCACCAGGTACACGCCGTCGGTGTCCGGCACCTCGCTCATCAGCGCCTCGACATCGGCCGACGAACGGATGGCCTGCAGCCCGTCGCGCAGCCACTGCACGGCGGCGCCCGCGACGAACACCGAGCCTTCGAGCGCGTAGGTGGTCTCGCGCCCGATGCGCCAGCCGATGGTGGTCACCAGCCCCTTCTCCGAGGGCACGGGCGTGCTGCCGGTGTTGAGCAGCATGAAGCAGCCGGTGCCATAGGTGTTCTTCGCCGTGCCGGACTCGAAGCATGCCTGGCCGAAGAGCGCCGCCTGCTGATCGCCGGCAATGCCGGCCACGGGCACGCTGGCGCCGAGCAGTTCAGGCACGGTCTCGCCGTACACCTCGCTCGAAGCGCACACCTCCGGCAGCATCGCGCGCGGCACGTCCAGCAGTCCGAGCAACTCGTCGTCCCAGTCCTGCGTGTGGATGTTGAAGAGCAGGGTGCGGCTCGCGTTGCTGGCATCGGTGACGTGCCGACGCCCACCGGTCAGCCGCCAGAGGAGGAAGCTGTCCACGGTGCCGAAGAGGATCTCGCCGCGCGCCGCGCGCGCGCGCAGGCCGTCGAACGAGTCGAGCAGATGCTTGACCTTCGTGCCCGAGAAGTAGGCGTCCACCACGAGGCCCGTCTTTCGGCGGAACGTGGGCTCGTGGCCTTCGGCCTTCAACCGATCGCAGATCGGCGCCGTCACGCGGCTCTGCCAGACGATGGCGTTGGCGACGGGCCTGCCGGAGGCTTTCTCCCAGAGGATCGTGGTCTCGCGCTGGTTGGTCACGCCGATGGCCGCCAGATCCGCGGCCGAGATGCGCGCCCCGGACAGCGCGTCGCGCGCCGTCTGCAGCTGCGACGACCAGATGGCCTCGGGGTCGTGCTCCACGTGTCCCGGCCCCGGAAACAGCTGTGGGAATTCCTGCTGCGCCATCGCCACCACGCGTCCCGCGCGATCGAAGACGATGCTGCGGCTCGACGTGGTGCCCTGGTCGAGGGCCAGGATGTAGCGGCTCACGAGCGCGACCCCGCCGGGGGCAGCGCGCGACCGACGCAGGCGTCGTAGGCGAGCGTGCCGAGCACGCCGCCCACCAGCGGACCGGCGATGGGCACCCACCACCAGCCGTTGCCGGCCGTGAAGACGCCTCCGCCCCACCCGGCGACGGCCGTGAAGAGGCGCGGGCCCAGGTCACGCGCGGGGTTGATGGCGTACCCGGCGTTGAAGCCGAAGGCCGCACCGATGCCGATGACGAGCGCGCCGATGAGCGGCGCGGCCAGCCATCCCGGCGGCGCCGCATTCCGCTGATCGGTCATCGCCAGCACGCCCACCATCAGGAGGGCCGTGCCGACGATTTGATCGACGAGCCCCCCGGCGATCGAGAGATGCGGCTGCGGGTAGGTGGCGAAGATGCCGGCCGTGCCCAGCGCGCCCTGCACCTGCCGGACGCCGCCGTCGAACGCGGCGAACGCCTCGCGATAGGTCAGGAAGACCAGCGCCGAAGCGACGAAGGCGCCGGCGGTCTGCGCCAGTGCGAACACCGGCACCTTGGCCCAGGGGAACCCGCGGCGCACGGCCAGCGCCACCGACACGGCGGGGTTGAGGTGCGCCCCCGAGACCCCGGCGGCCGCGTAGACGCCGACCATCACCCCAAGGCCCCATCCCACGTTGATGGCGAAATACGACCCGTTGGCGTTCTGGCTGAGCACCGCCTGCGCAACCACGCCGGCGCCGAACATGATGAGGATGAAGGTGCCGAGAAACTCCGCCGCTGCCTCTCTGAGCATGGCGGATTATGGATCACGTCGG
>Ga0105106_10000096_pt1 | contig 52686 bp, 45 predicted proteins | sample PPLLaktember2015_5_FD_79109 | JGI IMG/M metagenome (GOLD analysis project Ga0105106, IMG submission 79109) | Freshwater sediment microbial communities from Prairie Pothole Lake near Jamestown, North Dakota, USA - PPLs Lake P8 Core (1) Depth... | ecosystem: Environmental > Aquatic > Freshwater >... | reverse complement strand
GCCGCCGGCGTCGTCGCGGGTCTGGGGGCGTCCCTGGGACTGACACGGCTCGTGCAGGGGCTGCTCTTCGGCGTCACGGCCACGGACCCGGTCGCGTTTGCCGGCGTGGCGATCGTGACGCTGGTGGTCGTGCTGGCCGCCTGCTGTGGGCCCGCGTTGAGGGCGGTGCGCGTGTCGCCCGTCAGGGCGCTCGTGTCCGAGTAACGGCGCGGGCCACCCGCCGGGGACCTATATTGGAACTCGATATAGGCTCCTTCCGTCAAAGCCCCCGTGAGCAACAGCGCGCTCAGTTTCGGGACCGTCGCCGTCCTCCACGCCGTCGCGGCCGGCCACCAGTTCGGCTTCGACATCGTTGACGCGACGGGCCTGACCGCCGGGTCGGTCTACCCCGCGCTCGACCGCCTCGAAGAGCTGGGCCTGCTCCGGTCGTCATGGGAGAGCGCCGCCGCGGCGCAGGCCGAGAAGCGCCCACCCCGCCGTTACTTCACGCTCACCGCCGACGGCGCGCGGGTGCTGGCCGAGGCGCTGCAGAAACACAGGACGTTCCGCCCCGTGTCCCTCGCTGCCTTCGGCATCCCTGGCATGCTGCCGGCACGGAAGCGCCCATGACGGGCGCGAGGCTGCGTCGAGTCGCGCTCGCGATGGTCAACGGCGCGGCCTGGCTCGTCCCCGGCCGCGACCGCGACCGGTGGCGCGCTCAGTGGCGCGCGGACCTCTGGCACCGATGCGACAGGCTCGATCGTTCGGGGCTGGTCAACGCGCGGACGTCGGTCGCCGTACTGGGCCGCGCGGCAGGAGCCGTGTGGCACGCGGCATGGCTTCGTTCACGTTCAGGAGGCTGGGAGATGCTGCTGCACGACTTGCGTCACGCCGTCCGGTCGCTCAGGGGCAAGCCGGGGTTCACGGTCGTCGCCGTGCTGACGCTGGCCGTGGGGATCGGCGCGAACTCGGTGATCTTCAGCTGGATTGAAGCCACCCTGCTCAATCCCATCCCTGGCGTTCACGACCGCAGCTCGCTCGCCGCGCTCTACTTCACCACCGCCACGCGCAACGACCTCAGTCTCTCGTACCCGAACTACATCGACATCCGCGATCAGGCGGTTCCGGGCGTGGCCGGCGTGGCCGTGTTCGGCACCGGGGCGCTCAGCCTGCGCACGGCAGAGGGCGCCGAGCGCGTGTGGGGCGAGGTGGTGTCCGGCAACATGTTCGACCTGCTCGGCGTCGGTGCCGCACAAGGGCGACTGCTGACACCAGACGACGACCGCGTGCCCGGCGGACATCCGGTGGTCGTGGTGAGCCATGCCTTCTGGCAGCGCCGGCTGGGCGGCCGCCCGGACCCGGTGGGTTCCACCCTCACGCTCAACGAGCAGGCGTTCACCGTGGTGGGCGTGACGCCGCCAGACTTCCACGGCACGCAGCCGCTCATCGCACTCGACGTGTTCGTGCCGGTCGCGATGCAGCAGACCTTCATCGCCGGGGACCGGCTGCAGGCACGCGGCAGCGGCTGGCTGCAGGGCCTCGTGCGTCTCGCGCCCGGGGCCACGCTGGCCGAAGCCCAGGCGGGCGCCGACGTGGTGGCGCGCCGGCTCGCGGCGGAATACCCCGACGTGAACGCCGGCCGCGGGCTGCGCCTGTACGAGCTATGGCGGCAGCCTTCAGGCGGCACCGGCATGTTGCTGCCGGTGATGGCCGTGCTCGGCGGCCTCGTGGCGACGCTGCTGGCGCTGGTCTGCGCCAACATGGCCAGCCTGCTGCTGGCACGAGCCAGCGGGCGGCGCCGGGAATTGGCGGTCCGCCGGTCCCTTGGCGCCAGCCGCGGGCAGGTGGTTCGGCTGCTGATGGCCGAGAGTGTTGTGCTGGCACTCGTGGCGGGCGTGCTGGCCAGCGCGCTGGCCCGTTGGAGCGGCGACATCCTCCGCGCGTTCATTCCCCCGATGCCCATCCCCATCGCCATCGACGCGGGCCTCAACGTGCGCGTGCTGCTGTTCTCCACGCTGGTCAGCCTGGCCGCCGGCCTGCTGCTAGGCGTGTTCCCAAGTCTCCAGGCCTCGAAGATCGACCTGCTCACCCCGCTCAAGGAAGGCACGGGAGGCAGCGTGGCATCGTGGCGACGGGGTCGCGTGCGGCAGGGCCTCATCGTGCTGCAGGTGGCGCTGGCGCTGGTCCTCCTCGTCAGCGCGGGCCTGTTCCTCCGAACGCTCGACGCCGCACGCACGCTCGACCCGGGCTTCGACGCACGCACCGGAATCGTGGCCTCCATCGACGTGGGACCGGCGGGTTACGACGAGGTGCACGGCAAGCAGCTGTACCGGCGCCTCGCCGACGAGGTGCGGGGGCTGCCGGGCGTGGAGGCCGCCGCGATCGGCCAACGGCTGCCGCTCACCATGACCGACAGCAGCGATCGCTCCGTGGAGGTCGAAGGCTACACGCCCGCGACCGGTGAGGAGATGTCGGTGTATTACTCGTCGGTCGGCACCGGCTATTTCGACACGCTGGGGATGGCCCTGGTCGAAGGCCGCGATTTCTCCGAGCGGGATAGCGCCGACGCGCCCTTCGTCGTCATCATCAACGAGACAATGGCGCGGCGATATTGGACGGAAGGCCGGAGCCTCGGTGGCCGAGTGAAGATCGGCGACCGCTGGGCTGCGGTGGTGGGCGTGGCACGGGATGCGAAGTACTCGAGCATGAGCGAGACGCCGCGAAGCTTCATGTATCTCGCGGTCGACCAGCTCTACCGACCCAACATGCGGCTCATCGTCCGCACAGCCGGCACACCCGACGCGATGGTCGGTGCAGTGCGGGAGGCGCTCCGGCGCGTGGATCCCTCGCTGCCGCTCTTCGACGTGCAGACCCTGGCGCAGCACATCGCGTTTGCGTTCTTCCTCTTCGAGATGGCCGCCACGCTGCTCGGCGTGTTCGGCGCCACGGCCACGCTGCTGGCGGCGCTCGGGCTCTACGGGGTGGTGGCCCACAGTGTGGGAATGCGGACGCGCGAGATCGGCGTACGCATGTCGCTGGGGGCCACTGCCTCGGACGTGCGGCAGATGGTGGTCCGACAGGGCCTGGGACTGGCCGGCCTGGGCATCGCGCTCGGCCTCGGGGCGGCGCTCGGCGTCACGCGGCTCTTCTCGTCCCAGCTGCTGGGCATCAGTCCCTACGATCCGGCCAGCTACACCGCGACGGCCCTCTTGCTGGTTGCCACGACGGCCGCGGCCTGCTACCTTCCCGCCCGGCGGGCCGCTCGGCTGGATCCGGTGAGCGCGCTCAGGACCGAATAGGAGGCAGGATGTCGGCCAGGAAAGCGAAGCGGATGCCGTTCGCCGTCGTGGGATTGTCGGTCGCGCTGACGGCCGGCCTCGTTGCCCAAACGCCGCCCGCGGCCGACTACTGCCGCGTGCACGCGGACGGCACCGAGGTGCTCGCCTCGCGGCCGGCTCCGGACGAGGCGCCCATCGACGACGTCAACTGGTTCGCGCGGCCGGTCCCCAATCCCGACGGCCGATGGATCGTAGGCTTCGCGACCCACGATCAGAACTACCTCTACGATCTCACGCGCGGGCGTCGCGTGAAGATCCCTGACAAGTCGGACGCGGTGGCTACGCCCGACGGACGCTACGTGACGGTGCCCTCGCACTACACGGCCGCGCACACGGTGAATTTCTACGACACGGCGACGCTGCTGGCACGCCTCGACGCGGGCCAGGATGCGCTCGACGTGAAGCCGGCGTTCGCTCACGAGGACCAGGACGTGTTCGACGTCTACTACCAGTCGGTGGGCGTCGTGTCCGATCGGCGGGACGGGGCGTCCTCGGTCACCGTCTATCGGATGATGTTCTCCGGCTCGAACGTCAAGCCGGCGCCAGGATTCCGCATCGTCGACTACACGTTCACGTCGAAAGGCGGGACGCTCCAGGTGTCGGCCACGCGCGCGATGCGCCTGTGTCCCCAGATCACGCGCGATCTGGCCACGCCCTTCATCTCGAAGGACGGCCGCTACGTGATCGCGCACGACGGCGGCGACGAGGGCCAGCCGGGCACGCTCAAGATCTTCGAGATCACCGGGGTCGATCCCACCGCCCAGACGACGACGTGCGAGCGGCGCGTCGATTTCGGGTTTGCCGCCGGGAAGGCCGACTTCAGCTTCGACGGCCGGCGCGTCACGTTCCACATCAGCAAGCACGGCTACCTGACCCCCTTCGTCAACGGCGGCCTGGTGGCGCCGACCATCACCGACGTGGTCGTCGCCGATCTCGTGCACGACGCCCAGGGCCGCATCGTGGGGCACGGCCCGCTGGCGCGCGTGACGACCTCCACCCGCGAGGGCGTCGGCAGCTACTTCCCCGCCTTCTTCCCGGACGGACGCCTCTACTACGTGGCGAATGCCTCGCCGAAGAACAGCACCGATGCGAAGCGATTCCACTTCCGCGTGGTCAATCCGGACAAGGAGCTCTTCTTCGCGAACTTCTTCACGGATGCGGCGAAGCGCGACGCGGCGGAAACGATCGGCCAGCTGTGGCGGCAGAGCTGCCAGGCAGAGACGCAGCCGTTCAAGCCCGGCGAGGCGCCCTGGGCGTTCACGAGCCTCTCGCGGTCGCAATGCGAGGAACTGGTCAACGCGCGGTTCACGGGTGAGGCGGCGAAGAAAAGCGCCCTGCTCGCCGCATGCGCGGTCGCTGGGCGAAGGTAAGAGCGCACTCGTAACGTGGGGATTACCGCGGCGGTTCTCCGAGCGCGCGCTGTATGGCGAGTCGCGCCGCCTCCGGCGCGCGGTATCCGTACAGAACGGGTCCCACCAGTCGCCCGTCGGTGAACACCTGCACGCTCGGCGCATGCGTCGTCATGCCGCGGAACGGAAGCTCGATGCCGGCCAGGGGCCGCAGGGCCGCCTCCGGCAGGCCCCGCTCGCGCGCGACGCGGCGGGCGTAGCCGGCGTCGGCCGACGGGTCGAGCGCGACCACCAGCGCCATGCCAAGGTCGCGCGTCACGGCCGCCAGCACGGCGTGCTGATCCACCGACAGGGGCATGTGCGGGGACCAGACCAGGATGACCCCGGCGTCACGGCGCGCCAGGCGTGACGCGAGCACTTCGTCCGTGAAGCCGTCGCCCCCCTCCGCTGGCGCCGCCTCCGAGGATGTGTCGGGCTCGCACCCGGATCCGAAGCGGAGGGTCTCGCGACGCTCAGCCGAAACGCGTTCGAGCCACACGTCGCCGGCGGGCGCCACGACGAGCCTCACCCACACGCCCAGGGTGCCGGTCGGCATGCGAGCCGATTGTGTGCCTTCGGGTCCGGGCGGATCGGTGAGTGCGCCATCGAGCTCTGCTCCCCAGGGCGCGAGCTGGCGCAGCGCGGCCTCGGCGCAGCGCGCCTCGGACAGCATGGCGCGCACCGCGCCTTCCTGCGGTCCCGCAGGCGCGGCGGCCAGGATCAGCACGAGGGCCACTGTCTTCATCGCCAGCTGATTATCGCGCCCGGGCGCGCGACACGGACGGGCCTCGTCACGTTTTTCGTCCCCGCCCGGAGCGCGGCGCTAGACTCGCACGCATGTCTTTGAGCGCCCTGCTCGCGTTCACTCTCGTCCAGGCCGCAGCCGCACCGGCCCCCACGCCGGCTCCCCGCCCCGACTGCCGTGCCACGGATCATCGCCAGTTCGACTTCTGGGTCGGCGACTGGGACGTGGTCCCCAACGGCGCGCCTCAGCAACCAGGCCAGGAACCGGCGCGCAACACCATCACGAAGATCCAGGATGGCTGCGCGCTGCTGGAGCAGTGGGCCGCCCCCACGAACACCGGCCAGAGCCTCAACATCTACGACCGGTCGCGCGGCCAGTGGCACCAGACGTGGGTGGACAACGCGGGTGGGTTGCACGAGTACTGGGGCCGCCTCGAGGGCGCCAACATGGTGTTCTTCGGCTCGATGCCCGCGCCGGCCGATCCGGCCCTGCGCCTGCGCGTCCGGCTTACGTTCTTCAACCTCGGTGATGGCCGCGTGCGCCAATTCTCCGAGCGCCTCAACGCCGACGGCACGTGGAGCGTGAACTACGATCTGCTCTACACCCGCAGAAAGCCCTGAGCTCATCGGGGCGTGGGCCCCATCGCGCGCGGCAGGTAGAATGGCAGGCTCATCCGCCGATGACGTCACTCTCCCACGCGCCACGACTGAACCTGCAGGACGCCGCGCGGCTGGCGCGGGACCTCTATGGCATCACCGCCTCGGCCTCGCCGCTCCCCAGCGAGCGCGACCAGAACTTTCTCCTGCACCGGGCAGACCGCACCCGCATGGTGCTGAAGGTCGCCAATGCCGCGGAGACCCTCCAGGTGCTCGACGCGGAGAACCAGGTGATGAAGCGCCTGGCCGAGACGGGCCTGGCGCCGTCGCTCGTGCCGACGCGCGCGGGTGCGGAGATCGGGCGTCACGGCGAGCACTTCGTGCGCCTCGTCTCGTGCCTCGAGGGCGCACCGCTCGGCGACACGGCCCGCCAGCGCCATGCGCTGCTCCGCGACCTGGGGCGCGCGGTTGCAGTGATGGACCGCGCGCTGGCCGGCTTCGATCACCCCGCCCTGCATCGTGCGTTCCACTGGGACCTGGCCACGGCGCCCACCGTGATCGCGGACCGCCTGCCTCTGGTCCGCGACGCCGCGCTGCGGGATCTCATCGAGCGCGTCGTGGTCGTGCATCGGGACACGGTCGCGCCTCGACTGCCGTCGTTCCGTCAGCGCGCCATCCACGGCGACGTGAACGACTACAACGTCCTGGTCGATGGGCGGGCGCAGCGCGTCACCGGCATCGTGGACTTCGGTGACATGGTGGTCAGCCACCTGGTGAACGACGTCGCGATCGCGATGGCGTACGCCGCGCTCGGCAAGGACGATCCGCTCGCCGCGGCCGCGGCGGTGGCCGCGGGCTACCATGCAGAGCATCCCCTCACCGAGGACGAGATCGCCGCGCTCTTTGGCCTGATGCTCATGCGCCTGGCCCTGAGCGTGTGCGTCGCGGCGGCGCAGCAGGCCGAGCGGCCCGATCAGGAATATCTCGGCATCAGCCAGGTCCCGATCCGCACCACGCTGCCGGCCCTGCTCGCCATTCACCCGCGGCTGGCGCACTTCCGCCTGCGCGACGCGTGCGGACTGCCCCCGGTGCCGCACGTGGCCCGCATCGTCGAGTGGCTCCGCGTCAACGGCCACAAGGCCGCGCCCATCACCGGGCACGATCTCCGGACGACGGCTGTCCTCGGGCTGGACTTCAGCGCCGGCAGCACCCTGGTGGCCAGCAACCCGGCCGACAACGCCGCCGGGCCGTTCACGCAGCGCGTGTTTGCCGCGATCCGCCAGGCCGGAGCCGCGCTCGGCGCGGGCGGGTACGACGAGGCGCGAGTCATCTATGCCACCGAGGCCTTCTCGGGCGGTCGGGTGACCGACGAGCGCCGCACGGTGCACATCGGCCTGGACCTGACGCTGCCCGCGGGGTCGCCACTCTACGCGCCATTCGACGGCGTGGTGCACGGCTTCGAAGACGCTACGGCGCGCCTCGACTACGGCCCCATGATCGTGCTGAGGCACGAGATCCCGGGGAGCGAGCCGCTTTCGTTCTACACGCTGTACGGGCACCTCGACCGAGGCAGTCTCGAGGGGCTTCACGTCGGCAAAGCCATCAGGGCGGGTGCACGGATAGGCGCCATCGGCGCGCCATCAGAGAACGGCGAGTGGTGGCCGCACGTCCACGTCCAGGTGATTACGGACATGCTCGACGTGCCCTGCAACTTCAACGGCGTGGCCCCGGCCAGCCAGCGGCGCACGTGGCTCGCGCTCTGCCCCGATCCGAATCTGATGATGAGCATCCCCCCGGAGCGCCTCGCCCGGCACGCCACCACCGACGCCCTGCTCGACCGGCGGGGCCGCCGTTTTGGCGCCAACGTGCGCCTGTCGTACAGCGAGCACCCGCTGCAGATCGTCCGCGGATGGATGCAGTACCTGTTCGACGAGACCGGCCGCACCTACATCGACGGCTACAACAACGTGCCTCATGTCGGCCACGCGCACCCCCGCGTCACCAGCGCCGTGGCCGCGCAGCTGGCCACGCTCAACACCAACACGCGCTACCTGCACGAGATGGCCGTCCAGTACGCGGAGGCACTTGCCGCGACGTTCCCGGCGCCCCTCGAGGTGTGTTACTTCACCGCGTCGGGCAGCGAGGCCAACGAGCTGGCCCTACGCCTGGCGCGCGCACACACGGGGCAGCGAGACCTCGTCGTGATGGACGCCGCCTATCACGGCCACACCACCACGCTCATCGACATCAGCCCGTACAAGCACGCCGGCCCGGGTGGACAGGGCGCGCCGGACTGGGTGCACACCTCCCCCATCCCGGACGTCTATCGCGGGGCGCACAAGGCAAGCGATCCTGAGGCGGGGCTGAAGTACGCGCGCGAGGTGGGTGCGGTCATCGAAGCCATTGGCGCGCGCGGGCGGGGGCTGTGCGGCTACATCGCCGAGATGTGCCCCAGTGTGGGCGGGCAGATCTTCCTGCCAGCGGGATTCCTGGCGGAGGTGTACCGCCTCGTGCGTGGCGCGGGTGGGGTCTGCATCGCGGACGAGGTGCAGACCGGCTTCGGGCGGCTGGGTACGCACTTCTGGGCGTTCGCGTCCCACGGCGTGGTGCCCGACATCGTGGTGCTGGGCAAGCCCATCGCCAACGGTTATCCGATGGGCGCGGTCGTCACCACGCGCGCCATCGCGAACAGCTTCGACAACGGGATGGAGTTCTTCAGCACCTTCGGCGGCAGCACCGCGGCGTGCGCGGCGGGCCTGGCGACGCTCCGCGTCACCGAGGAGGAGAGCCTGCAGGCCCACGCGCTACGAGTGGGCCGCCACCTGCTGGCGGGCCTGCGCGACCTCCAGCCGTCTCACGAGTTGATCGGCGACGTGCGCGGCTCGGGGCTGTTCCTCGGCGTCGAGCTCGTGCGCGATCGCGCCACGCTCCAGCCCGCGACGGAGGAGGCGGCCGCGGTGGTCACCGGCATGCGCGAGCTGGGCGTGCTGGTGGGCACCGATGGTCCGCACCACAACGTCATCAAGATCCGCGGGCCGATGCCATTGTCCGAGTCCGACGCGGACTGCATCGTCGACGCCCTCGCCCGGGCCCTGCGGGAGCTGTAGGCATCCAAGCCCCCGCCTTCGCTCACCCACGTCGACCCACAAGCTTCGGCGTGACGAGCGTTCGCACCCGACCGCACCTGTCAGGTGCGAACCACCGCGCGCGCAACCGACATCAACAGCAGCGTTGCGACCAGCACGGGTCCGTAGGGTTGATCGAGGGCGATGGCCACCGCGAATGACGCCACGTACGCCATCACGCCGAGCCCGGCGGACCATGCCACCGTATGACGCCACCCTCCGGCGAAGCGGAACGCCACCCACGGTGGGACGAACACGAGCGCAAACGCGCCCATGACGCCCACGACCGAGGCCGCGAGGGCCAGGGACACGGCCACCATCATGTCGAACACCACCTCGTGCCGCGGACTGGCCACGCCGTTCGCCAGGAAGTGTTCGGGGAAGAACCGCCCGATCAGGAGCCGCGACGACACCATCGGCAGCAGCACCGCTACGGCAAGCACCACGGCCACGATGCCTACCAGGTGCGAGCGCCCCGTGAAGTAGATCTGTCCCTGCAGCAGCACCCGCGACAGGTCCTCGCCGTGCGTCGTGTTGGCGGCCAGCAGCAGCGACAGGCTCCAGCCGGCCAGCAGCATCACCGCGTAGGTGTCATCACCGTCGTGCCGACCGAGCAGGGTCTTGGCCGGAGCCGCGAGCACCGCGACGGCGAGCGCCCCCACGCCGACGGGCAGGCTGAAGAACGCGGCGAGCACGATGCCGGCGGCCGCGGCCTGCCCGATACCGAGCGAGGCCAGCCACTCGCCGCGCAGCCGCGAGTAGGCGCCCACCGCCGGGAGGACGATGGAGAGCAGCAGGCCGTTGGCGAGCGGCAGCAGGAAGATGGGGTCGGCCATGTCCCAGGGCGTCATCGGCCGACCTCGATCACGCGCGAGCAGACCTTGTCCAGCAGGGTCGCCTCGTGGCTGACGAGCAGCACGCCCTTGCCGCGCGCCGTCGACTCGAGGAGCAGCTCGGCCAGCCCCGCGATGGCCCCGGGATCCATGTTGTTGGTGGGCTCGTCCAGCAGCACGAGCGCGGCCGGCGACCCCAGGCAGGCCCACGCCTGGAGCAGCTGGAACTGTCCGCCGCTCAGGCGATCCACGCGGACGTCCACGAGCGGCCGGAATGCCTCCGGCAGGTCGGCGCCGGGCGCGCCCATCACCCGCAGGAACTCGGCCACTGTGATGGGCATCTCGCTCAGGTGTACCGGGAACTGGCGGAGCACCGAGACGCCCGCGGACCGGTCGCAGGTGATGGTGCCGCCGAAGATGCGCGCCGAGCCGATGATGGCGCTGAGCACCGTGGTCTTCCCCGACCCGTTGGCGCCGGCCAGGCCCACGATCTCACCCCGGCTGAGCGTGAAGGAGACGGGCCCCACCACGGGTCCCTTGTATCCGGCGACGAGGGCGACGACGTCCAGGAGCGCCGTGGACGTGGGCGTCAGGGAGTGGCCCCGGTGATCGCCTGCACCCACTGATCGATGTGGCTCAGGTACGTGGCGCCGGTCGCGTCGAGTGGCACCTCGAGTTGAAGCTGCCGGCTCTTCCATCCGAGTTGGCGGCTGAGGAATGCGGGGCCCTCCGAAGGGTGGTAGCTATTGTAGAGGATGACGCCCTTCTGGCCGGTGAGCCGCGTGACGAGATCGCGCAGGTGAGAGGCCGTGGGCGGGATGCCTGGCAGCGGCTCGACGTAGCCAAGCACCGGGAGGTCGAGAAACGCGGCCAGGTAGTTGGCGTCCTTGTGGTACATGACAATGCCCGGCGCACCGCTGGCCTGCTGGCGCCATCGCGACGCGCGGTCGTCGACGGCCTTGGCGAACGCCGAGGCCCTGGCCGTGAACTCCTCCGCGCGCGCCGGATCGAGAGCGCCCAACCGGGCGGCGAGGGCGCGTCCAACCGCCGCCATGCGGACCGGATCCATGTAGTAATGAGGGTTGCCCATCGGGTGCACGTCGCCACGCGATCGATCGGCGACCTGTCCCGTTTCGATGAGCTCGATCTGGGCCGCGCCCTCGAAGTAGCCCGATTGCCCCGGCAGGATCTTCGGATTCGACGCCCCCTGGATGGCCGCGGGCAACCAGCCCACCTCGAGCTCCGCGCCCACGGCCACCAGGAGGTCGGCCCGCCGAAGCGCAACCATCATGCTCGGGCGCGCCAGCAGATAGTGCGGGTCACGGTCGGGTGGCGCCAGCGTCGTGATGCTGACCGCCGAACCCCCGACTTCTCGCGCCAGCATGGCCATGCTGGACGTGGTGGCCACGACCCGCACCTCGGCAACGGCCGGGACCGAAGTCGCCACGAGAGCCGCTGCCAGGATGGCCTGTCTCATCATCCCCTGCCTCCGCCGCACTCAGAACCGGTGGGCGCCGTGCATGCCCAGGCTCATCTGGAACTGCACGAACACCTGGTGAAACGTCGCCCTGCCGTTGCTCCAGAAACGGCCGGCATTGTATTGGACGCGCACGCGTGAGAACTCGGTGGGATTGAACGTGAGCGCCGCCGAGTAGCGTCGCGAACTGCCGTACTCGGTATCCCTGTCACCGGTCTCAACCCGGTTCGTGATTCCGATGACATCCATGCGTCCGGCCAGTGTCCACCGCGACGCGATCCCATAGACAGCCTGCGCGTAGAGGCCATCCTGTGACGAGACCTGCGGCGCGCGCACCGCGGCGCCATCGGGCGCCATCGGGCGCAGGTCCTTCTTGCGATACAGGTATTCTCCTTGAACCGTCAGATCGCCTCGTCCCAGCGGTCGGGCGGAATCGTACCGCCAGACCCAGTCGGTGCCGAGGAACCACGTCGCGCCATCGAGGGCTTCCTCGACGAGTGCGTCCGCGCCCTCGACCACCTCCTGGTGGCTGCGGCTGCGGCCGAACGAAACGCCGCCCTGCAGGGCGTGGGCGTACCCCATGTCCGGCGACACCTTCAGAAACCCCGTGAAGAGCCGGGGGCCGGGGGTCTCTTCGAAGAGGCCGGGATGCTCCTCGGTCCCCTGGTGCGCGATCCGCTCGTTGTCGCCCTGCAGCGCCTCGAACCCGAGGAGCGTGTAGACGGGCAGATTCGGCAGCCACGTCACCTGCACCCCGGTCTCGGCCAGCGTGCCCCCGAGGATGGCCTGGTGAGGCAACGCCTGATCGACGAAGTCCCACTGGTGCGGGTGCTGCTTGTTGATGTGGCCCACACCGCTGAAGAACCTGCCGACACGCACCTGCAGGCCCGGCAGGAACTTGCGGGTCTGCACGTAGACCTCCTCGGCTTCGATCGAGTCGGTGCCGATCGCCAGCGTGGCCCACACGTCGAAGTACGGGTCCACGGCGCCCGAGAACGCCACTTCCATCTCGCGAAGGTTGAAGCCGCGTTCGAGTGCGCCGTGACCATGCCCGCCGGATGCGCCCTCGTGTTCGTGTCCATCACCGAACCCGTCGACCTGCTCGACGATCTCGAACGCTCCGCCCCCCACGTCATCCGAGTAGTACGCGATGTCTGGAATGACCGAGATGGCGGGATTGAACGCCTGCCCGGAACTGACCTGGCCGGTCTGCGACGCCAGGTCGAGCGGGCTCAAGCCCTGCGGATCGGCCCGGTGCAGCGGTCCGGTGGCCGTTCGCGTGCGAAACGCGGCCAGCTCCGCCTGCGCCTTCCGGAGCGCGGCCTGTTCGTCGGCCAGCACGCCTCGCCTCGCCTCGAGTTCCTGTTGCTCTTGTGCAAGGGCAGCGGCGGCGGCCGGGTCGGCTCCGGCAAGCCTCCCGGGCAGTCCCTCGAGTAGCGCATCGACCGCGGCCAGCTCGTGCTCCACCACCGCGAGCCGATCGGCCACCTCTGTCCGCCGAAGCTCGATCTCGGCAGGCGTTCGCGCACGCGGCCCCCGCGCGTCCACGGCGATGACGGCCCCCGAGAGACAGACGAGCGCGCAAAGAAACGTGTGTGCAGCCTGAACGCGAGCCAGTCGGGGCCTCCACTGCCACGCTACCTCATCGAGGCGAGCGGGCGCTATCGCATCGAGGGGCTTGGGACTTGGAGCTTGGGGAACCCGAACCCGAGAACCTGAGAACCCGAGACTCGAGAACCTCAACCCCGCCAGATGCTGCTGAGCACGCGAACGGCGTTGCCGCCCAGGATGAGCCCGATGTCCGCATCACTGTAGCCGCGCCGGATGAGCCCCTCGGTGAGGTCGAACACCCGCCGCGAGTGGTTCAGCCCCTTGATGGTGATCGCGCCGTCACTATCCTCGTGGTACTGGTACCGCGAGAAATTCGGCTGGCTCCTCGGATCGAACCCCCCGCCGTTCACCGCGTTCGGGTTGCCGGCCACATCCATGTCGCTGCCGATCGCCACGTGCTCCACGCCCACGAGCTTCGCCACGTGATGCACGTGATCGATCACGTGCGCCACGGTCACCGGCTCCACGTCCCGCACCAGGAACCGGATCATCGCGATGCCCATCACGCCGCCGGTCTTCGCCATCATCTGGATGGCTTCGTCCGTCTTGCACCGCAGGTGCCCGGGCACGAGGGCACGGGCCGTGGCGTGCGTGAAGATCACGGGCTTCTTCGCCGCGGCCAGCGCGTCGAGCGTGGTCTGGTCGCCGCAGTGCGACACATCCACCGCCATGCCCACCTGCTGCATGCGCTCGAGGATGGACAGGCCGAAGACCGACAGGCCGCCATCGCGCTGCTCGAGGAATCCACTCCCGATGCGGTTGTTGAAGTTGTAGGTGAGCTGCGAGATGCGCTGCCCCAGCCCGAAAAAGGTCCGCACATCGTCCGGTGTGCGGAAGTGCGTGGAGTCCTGGAAGGTGAGCATCACGCCGACCTTGCCGCTGGCCCTGGCACGCGCGAAGTCCGACACGTCGTCGATGCGCGTGAACCAGTCGCTGTGGGCCGCCAGGAAGCCGTTCCAATCCGCGTAGAAGCGGATGGCCCGATCGTAGTCGCCGGCCCCGTGGCCCAGCGCGAAGACGGTGATGCCTGACTCGCGGTAGCGCGCCGCATCGTCCGCGGTGAAGCTGCCGGGCACCGTGAGCCACTGCTCGATCGTCGGCGGCCGCACCGAAAAGTCCGGGAACTGGAACTGGTTGAGCAGGTCGACCACCGTGGTGGACTGCACCAGCCGGATGGCGCGCGCCGAGTACTCGACGGCGAGCTGCGCGAACAGGCGATAGCGCCCGCGCAGGACGGCCGGCGCGCCGGCCATGGCCAGCCCCATCGCGCAGAGGGCCGCTCGCCTGGTCACGACCATCACTGCCCTCCTGGCGTCGCCGAATGCACGATGCGCCCGTTCTTGATGACGTGGCGGATCCGGCGCGTGTTGCGGATGTCGACGGACGGGTCCGCATCAACCAGCAGGAGGTCCGCCACCTTGCCCGGCGCCACCGTGCCGCTCGTGTCGTCCACACCCAGCGCGTGGGCCGCGCCGCGCGTGGCTGCCGTGATGGCCTGAAGCGGTGTCAGCCCCGCGCCAGTGACCATCACCTCCAGCTCCTGGTGAATCATCGGGAGGGGATCGTCCCGCGTCATCAGGCTGTCCACGCCGGCCGCGAGCGTCACGCCCATCTCCTGCGCGCGTTTCGTGACGGCGAACATCCAGGGCGTGCGCAGGGCGCTCAGGTCGTCCTTCGCCGGCCCCTCGGCGAAGATCCACAGCGTGGGATTGAGCGCCACGTCGTTGTCCTTCATCGACTGCAGGAGACGTGTCATCACGGGACCGTCCGCAGGGACACCCGCGAAGTCGCCGCGGGCCCGCTTCGGGAACTCCGGGCTCCGCGGCGAGCCTTCCCACACGAGGTAGGCCGAGTGCGCCAGGTATGTCACGCCGGCGGCGACCAAGTCGCCTGGCCTGGCAGGGAACACCGTGGAGTGGGCGATCAGCCTGACGGCCTGCCGCTTGGCCTCGTCTCCGATGCGGCGCACGGTGTCTGCGTCGAGCGCGGCGTAGAGCTTGATGGACGTGGCGCCGGCGCCGCGCGCCTCCGCCACGGCACGCACCAGGTCGGTGCCGGCCGCGATTTCGCGGTTCCAGGGCGCATCGCCCGGGCGATAGCCGCGCGAGGTGGCGACCACGCGCGGGTCGGTGAAGAAGGCGGGTCCCGCGAAGAGCGCGGCATAGAGGATGGTGGGCGATTCGATCTCACCCACCATGGCCGCGCGTGCCAGGTCGCTGGTGCTGCGCAGGTCGCTCGCCACGTCGTAGACCATCGTGACGCCGCCCTGAAGGACCCGCTTCAACTGCGCGGCGCGTTCGGCCCACGGCAGGCCCGAGAGGTGCACGTGCGCGTCGGTGAGGCCGGGCAGGAGGAAGAGGCCGCGGCCATCGAGCGTGAGATCGGACTGGTCGTCCGCAGCGGCCGTCACCGATGCCACGCGGCCGTCGCGCACCAGGACGTTCGCGCCGGCACGCGGCGCGCCGCCATTGCCGTCCACCAGCGTGACGTTCCGGATGAGAAGCGAGGGAACAGAAGGGACCGGCGCCTGCGCGTCGACGATCGCGGCGCCCAGCGCGCACGCGGTCACGATCGAGGCCGCCGCCGCGAACCGGCGACAGGTGGGAGCGGGCATGGCAGCCGAGTCTGCCACGTTGCCACGGAACCGGGCAATCAGAAGAGCCGGCGCGCCGCGCCGGCGATGGCGAGCCAGACCAGGCTGCGCAGCAGCATGGCGCCGAGACTATCCGTGGCCACGGCCTCGCCCACCAGGCGCATCCCGACCAGCACGCCCAGGACCGCGGCGTGCGCCCCGGCAAGGACCGAGGCCGCGGTCGCGCCCCACCGCTGCCACATCCAGATTCCGGCGCCCGCGACCACGCCAGCAACGCCGGCCGCCACGTTGTAGGCCACCAGCCACGGCAGGACGACGTAGTCGGGACGATCGACGCCGGCCAGAACGCGTGTACCGGCCACGACGGACAGGGCCCCGAAGGACATGCCAACGACGGCCAGCACACGAACGAGTCGCCGGCCACCCGTACCTGTTCGCATCCGTTTGCACCCGATTGCATCATCGCAGCGCGCGTTCGCCCCCGCGATGATAGCCGTCATATGATGGCTGCCTCATGAGCGAGTCCGAAAAGAAGGCCTTCGAGACCCGGGTGCGGCTGCGTCCACTCACGCTGGCCGACTTCGACGCCCTGGTCGACCTGCAGTTGCGGTGCTTCCCGGGCATGAAGCCCTGGGCGCGCGAGCAGATCGCCAGCCAGCTGGCCATCTTCCCCGAAGGCCAGATCGTCATCGAACTGGACGGCCACATCGTCGGATCGTCCAGCAGCCTCATCGTCGACTCGTCGTCGCACAGCGACTGGCACGACTGGAAGGCGAGCACCGACAACGGCTACATCCGCAACCACGAACCGCAGGGCGACACGCTCTACGGCATGGAGATCATGGTCGACCCCGAGTACCGGGGCCTGAAGCTCTCGCGCCGGCTGTACAACGCGCGCAAGCAGCTGGCGCGGGACCGGAACCTCCTGGGCATCATGATCGGCGGCCGCATCCCGGGGTACGGGGCCCACGCCGACGAGATGTCGGCCAGCGAGTACGTCGAGCGGGTCATCAACAAGGTGCTGGTGGATCCGGTGCTCACGCCCCAGCTGTCGAATGGCTTCATCCTGAAGGGGCTCATCCCCAACTACTTTCCCGCCGATGCCGAGTCGCGCGGGTACGCCACCTACCTGGAGTGGACCAATTACGACTACGTGGCGCCTCACCGACGGCAGCTGCTGCGACCTTCGAGCCCCGTGCGCCTGTCGGCCGTGCAGTACCAGATGCGCCGCATCGGCAGCTTCGACGACTTCGCCACGCAGTGCGAGTTCTTCGTGGACGTGTCCTCGGACTACCGGGCCGACTTCCTGCTGTTCCCCGAGCTCTTCACGACGCAGCTGCTCTCCACCATCCAGGCCGATCGGCCGGGCCAGTCGGCCCGCAAGCTCGCGGAGTTCACGTCGCGTTACCTGGAGCTGTTCGGCAGCCTGGCCATCAAGTACCACTTGAACATCGTGGGCGGCAGCCTGTTCGAGCTCGACGGCGAGAAGCTGTACAACACCTCCTACTTCTTCGGCAGGGACGGGGCCATCGACAAGCAGCGCAAGCTGCACATTACGTTCCCGGAGCGGCGGTGGTGGGGCGTCCAGCCCGGGGACCGGCTGCGGACGATTGAGACCGACCGCGGGCGGATTGCGATTCTCGTGGGACACGACGCGCAGTTCCCCGAGCTGGGCCGCATCGCCGTGGACCAGGGCGCGCAGATCCTCTTCGTGCCCATCAACACCGACGAACGCCACGACTACCTGCGCGTGCGCTACTGCGCGCAGGCGCGGTGCATCGAGAATCCCGTGTACCTGGTACTCGCGGGCTGCATCGGCAACCTCCCCGAGGTGGAGCACGCCGACATCCACTACGCGCAGTCGGCCATCATGGCACCGTCGGACTTCTACTTCAGCCGCGACGGCATCGCGGCGGAGTGCCAGCCGAACATCGAGACGGTGATCTTCGCGGAGGTCGATCTCGAGATGCTGCGCCGCCAGCGGCGCAGGGGCGCCGGCCTCACGTGGGAGGACCGGCGGCGCGACCTCTACCAGATTCACTACCAGGCAGGCGGGGAGTCACGGAAGGCGTGACCTATATCCCCCGGAGTAACGACCCGAGCCCCAGCGGTTCGGGCTTGACGTCCAGCTTGAAGAGCGCCGCGGCGTTCTCGTAGAGCATCAGGTTCTTGTCGCGCGTTGGCAGCCGCAGTTCCTCCATGAACTGCAGGTACGACTCCATCGTGGCCAGCGGCCAGTCGGTGCCGTAGAGCACCTTGTTGGGGTTCACGCCCCACAGGATCATCTCCTTCAGCTGCTGCCGCATGTAGGCCTCGAAGCGGTCGGTGAACTCGCCCAGCGTGAGGCCCGAGATGTCGGTGTAGACGTTCTCGTTCTTGTAGACCACTTCCATGCAGTCGCGGAACCACGGGTTCCCGAGGTGCAGATGAGGAACTTGACCTTCGGGAAGTCCACCGCGACCTCGTCCACGTGCAGCGGGTGCGAGTACTTCACCTTGCCCGTGGGCGCGTAGGTGTCGCCGGTGTGAATCATCACGGGGACGTCGAACTCCTCCGCCAGGTGATAGGCCGGTGCGAGCTTCGGATCCGCGGGATAGAACGGCTCGTAACCCGGATAGATCTTCAGGCCCTTGATGGCGCCGGCCTCGAGCAGCGATCGCAGCTCGGCGACGTCTGCGTCGCAGAAGGTGCGCCACGAGATGCCGGCGACGACGTGGATGTTGGGGAGGTGGCGCGTGGCCTCGGCGACGGCGCGGGCGGAGGGACGTCCGGGCACCACCTTGTACGACGTCAGCACCATCGCCACGCCGACCCGGTTGCGTCGCATGGTCGTCTGCAGCCGCTCGAGGCACGTCGGCAGCGCCTCCACGGTCTCGTCTTCGTAGTAGTTCACGTGGGTGTGGCAGTCGATGATCACGCGCGGGCTATCTCCGTGTGTAGCGGGCGATGACCTGCGCCGCCCAGTCGCGCCCGCCCAGCCCGAACGCCAGGGCGGCGGCCAGGCAGACGGCCGCAAAGGCAATCTGGAAGGCGGACACCAGCACCTCGGTGCGGATGGCCAGTTGCTCGGCCGCCATGAAGAGGACGAACACCAGCAGCGCCCAGCGCGCCAGCGCCCCGATGGGCTCGGCGGCCGCGCTGCCGATGTTGCTCAGGTAGCTGTAGACGAGGCCGCCGATGACGCGAGCCAGCAGCGACCCGAATACCAGCACGCCGACGGCGAGCACCAGGTTGGGCACGAACTGCGCCACGCGCTGGACGAGCACGCCCGCCGTGCGGACGCCGAGCGCGTCGAGCAGCGCCACGAAGACGCCGGCGAGGATGATCCAGTAGAGGGTGCCGGCGACGAGCGTGACCAGCGTGACGGGCACGCCGCCCTGGACGAGGAAGTCGTCCACGCCGGAGCGTTCGGCGAGCTCGTCCACGCGCGCCGCCCGCAGCACGCGCACGGCGACGCGCCGCACCAGCTTGGCGACGAGCCACCCGGCCACGAGCAGGAGCAGGGCCAGGCCCAGGTCTGGCAGCAGGGCCACTGCCGCGCTCCATGTCTCACGGAGCGACCTGAGGAGCAGGCTGGACTCGAACATCGGCGACGCCTCCGCCGCGCATCGTACCGCCCCCGGCGAAGACGCGCAACGCCGTTACGACTTCGACGCGGGGCCGCAGGCCTGGTCGTCGTCCCGCGCCGACCGGCGCGGATGGGGAACCGCTCACGTGGGCACGCCCATGCGCGGCAACAGCCACGCCTGGAGCACGAACCACACGACGAGAAACGCGAGACCCCCGAGCCAGTTGTCCATGTGAACGTGGGCGCCGCCGCGCCCTGCCTCTGCTCCATGATGACACGGCGCCGGCCGGCCGGCTTGGAAAGATGACCGCCGTCATGGCGGCGAGGCCCGCGCCGGCCGTATCATCCGGCGCGAGTCCCGCGTCATGGCCGGCGTCCTGCACAAAGACCGCATCGTCGCGAACCCGGGGTTCAACCGCTGGTGGAACATCCCTGCCGCCCTGTGCATCAACCTGAGCATCGGGCAGGCCTACGCCTTCAGCGTCTTCAACCTGCCGCTCACCCGGGTGCTCGGGGTCTCGACCTCGACACCTGATGACTGGAAGCTCACCACGCTGGGCTGGATCTTCACGCTGGCCTATATCTTTCTCGGGTTGTCGGCCGGCGTTGCCGGCCGGTGGCAGGACCGCGTCGGCCCGCGAGTGAGCGGCGCGGTGGCGGCGCTGTGTTTCAGTGGCGGTTTCTTCATTTCGGCGATCGGGGTGTGGCAGCACCAGATCTGGCTGCTCTACCTCGGCTACGGTGTCATCGGCGGCTGCGGCCTCGGCATCGGGTTCAACACGCCCATCCCGATCCTCCTCCGGTGGTTCCCCGATCGCCCGGGCCTGGCCACCGGGTTCGCCGTGATGGGATTCGGCGGCGGAGCCATCCTCGCGGCACCGCTGTCGCAGGCGTTGATCGCCCGCTTCGCGAGCGATACCTCGGTGGGAGTCGCGGAGTCGTTCGTGGCCCTGGGATCGCTCTACCTCGGGCTCATGTTGATGGGCGCCTTCCTCTTCCGCCTGCCGGCGTCCGGGTGGCGCCCGCCCGGCTGGGCCCACGTGCCGGGCACGCTGCGCGCTCCCGCCGCGACCGGCCTCACCGTCGAGGCGGCCATCCGCACGCGCGAGTTCTACCTGCTCTGGCTGGTGCTCCTGCTCAACGTCACGGCTGGCCTCGGGGTGCTCGGGCAGGCGGCCCCGATGATCCAGGAGGTCTTCAGCGATTTCAGCGGCTCGGCCGCCGCGGTGTTCGTGGCGATCCTGAGCTTCTTCAACATGTCGGGACGCCTCCTCTGGGCGTGGCTCTCGGACACCATCGGCCGGCGGCGGACCTTCGCGGTGTTCTTCGTGGCGGGGCCGATCCTGTATGCGGCCGTGCCCTTCGCCGGCTCCGCCGGCAACCTCGTGGTGTTCGTCGCGTGCTTCGCCGTGATTCTCTCGATGTACGGCGCGGGCTTCGCGCTGATGCCCCCCTACATCGCCGAGGTCTTCGGCCCCGCGCACGTCGGCGCCATCAACGGCCGTGTGCTGACCGCGCTCTCGCTGGCCGGGGTCTGCGGGCCTGTCGCGGTGAACTACCTGCGACAGGAGCAGATCTCGCGCGGGGTCAGCGCCGGTCAAGCCTACGATGTCACACTGTTCATCATGGCCTCGCTGCTGGTCGTGGGATTCTTCTGCAACCTGGCCATCAAGCCGGTGTATCGGACCGGGGCCACGCCCGCGGAGCCGGCGACATGACGCCTCCTGCCACCGCCCCGCTCCGCTTCGATGGCCAGGCGACGCTGCTGGTCGCGGCGGGGCTGGCGGTGTTCTTCTCCGCCGGCCTGGGCGCGGGGTGGATGCTCGAGCGCTATGACGCCGGCGTCGGCTTCTCGCGCGAGGCGGCCCGGATTGCCGAGGTCCTGGAGCTCGCCCCCGGCACGTCGGTCGGTGACATCCGCGCCGGCACCGGCCGCTGGACCGTGGACATGGCGCGGCGCGTGGGCCCCGAGGGCCAGGCGTTCGCCACCGCGGGGCCTGACCCCGCGCACGTGCTGATGGCCACAGTCGCAGCCTCGGGCCTCGACAACGTCACGGTGATCACGCGAACGCCGGCCGACCTGCCCCGGCTGCCGTTGGCGTGTTGTGATGCCGTCCTGCTGCGCCGCGTCTACAGCGACCTGCAGCGTGAGCGTCCGGGCTTCCTGGAGAGCCTGAAGCGGGTGACGCGGCCCGGCGCGCTCGTCGCCGTCATCGAGTTCCACCCGGACGCGCCGACCGGGCCTCCTCGCGACACGCTTCCGCGCCGCGAGGTGATTGCGGAGTTCACGGCCGCCGGGTTCGCGCTGGTCCAGGACCACGAGCGCTGGTTCGGGAACACCTACTGCGTGGTGCTCCGGCGCGCCGCCGACCAGGGCACCATCCCCGCTCGCTAGTCCCCTGGAACCGTGATGGCTTGCACAAGGCCCGGAGCGCGGCGCCTGGATCGCAAGGCGCGACGACCGAGCATATTGGGCATATGTGAGGGAGGAGCAACGCCGCGAGCCGGGATGCCTCGCCCGGGAATTGTGTGAGTCATCACGGTTCCAGGGGACTAGCCGCCGAAGTGGAACTCGAATCGCGGCGCGTATCGCTCCACCGATCGGTAGGGGTCCGGCCACGGGAGGGCGTAGCCGAGCATGTACGCCGCGTGACGGGTCCAGTACGGATCGAACAGGTGCGCGCGGGCCAGCAGGCACAGGTCGGCCCGGCCGGCGGCGATGATGGTGTTGACGTCCATGTACGACGAGATATTGCCCACCGCCATGGTGGCCAGGCCCACCTCGTGGCGGATGCGATCCGCGAACGGTGTCTGGAACAGCCGTCCGTACAGGGGCCGCTGATCCGGCACGGTCTGGCCGGCGGAGACATCCACGATGTCGCAGCCGTGGGCCTTCAGCATCCGGGCCACCTCCACGGCGCCCTCCGGCTCCATGCCCCCCGGCATCCAGTCCACGGCACTCACGCGGGCGCTCATCGGCCGTTCGGCCGGCCATGCCGCGCGGCACGCATCGAAGATCTCCAGCGGAAAGCGCATGCGGTTCTCGAGCGGCCCGCCGTACTCGTCGGTGCGCCGGTTCGTCAGCGGCGAGATGAACGAGGCCAGCAGGTAGCCGTGGGCCATGTGGATCTCGATGAGGTCGAACCCTGCCTCGACCGCCAGGCGCGTGGCGTTGACGTAGGCGTCGCGCGCCTCGTCCATGTGGGCGCGGGTCATCTCGATGGGCGTCTGAGATCGACCGGGGAAGTAGGGCAGCGGCGACGCCGACAGGATGGCCCAGGCGCCGGAGTCCATCGGCTCGTTGTCGCCTTCCCACAGCTTCTTCGTGGCCGCCTTGCGTCCGGCGTGGCCCAGCTGGATGCCGATGCACGCAGGCGTCTCCCGGTGCACGAAATCCACGATGCGCTTCCACGCCGACGCGTGCGCCGGACTGTAGAGACCGGCGCAACCCACCGAGATGCGCGCGTCTCGCGACACGTCCGTCATCTCGGCCATCACCAGGCCCGCCCCGCCGATGGCCCGGCTGCCCAGGTGGACCACGTGCCAATCGCCCACCAGCCCGTCGTCCGCCGTGTACTGGCACATGGGCGACACCACGACGCGGTTGGGGATGACGAGGTCCCTGAGGCGGAACGGCGTGAACATCGGCGGCGGAGCCGGACGGCCGATCGCCGGCGCAGGCGCGCCAACCTGGATCTGGGCGCGTTCCGCCACCCAGTCGTCCACACGCGACAGGAACACCGGGTCGCGCCGGCGGAGGTCTTCGTGCGTGATCCGGAGCGACCTCGTGAGCAGCGAGAACGCAAACGGGAGGGGAGCGGCGTGCGTGTAGCGTTCGGTGGCCTCGAACCACTCGAGCGACGCCTGGGCGGCGCGTTGCAGGCTCTCCACCTGGGGCCGGCGGACCGCCTCGTACTGCGCGAGCGCACGGCTCATCGCCGTCGGGATGTCCTCGTCCGTGTCGGTGGCCGCCACGACCGCGTCACGAAGCGCGGCCGCATCTTCCATGGCCATCCGCGTCCCCGAGCCCACCGAGAAGTGCGCGGTGTGCGCGGCGTCGCCGAGCAGCACCACGTTGCCGTGCGACCACGGCGTCACGCGCACGGTCGGGAACTGTCGCCACACGCTGCGGTTGGTCACCAGGCGATGGCCAGCCAGCTCCGCGGCGAAGAGCGCCTCCAGGAAGCGCGAGCTCTCCTCCTCGGACGCGCGGTCGAGGCCGGCCGCGCGCCACGTCTCGTCGCGGCACTCGACGATGAACGTGGAGCGATCCGGGGCGTACTGATACGCGTGCACCCGCCAGAGGCCATGCTCGTTGGCGCGGAAGTAGAACGTGAAGGCCGGGAACGGCTTCGTCGTGCCGAGCCAGACGAAGCGGTTGGGACGCACGTCGATCTCGGTCCTCGCCGACCGGGCCAAAAGCGCGCGGACCGGACTGTTGACGCCGTCGGCGCCGACCACGAGGTCCGCGTCGGCGCACTCGGAGAAATGGCGAACCTCGCGCTCGAACTCCAGGTGGACGCCGGCCTGGCGTGCCTGGTCCTGGAGGACGCGAAGAAGCGTATGCCGGCTCATGCCGGAGAAGCCGTGACCGGTCGAGGTGATGACCTCGCCGGCACCGCTGGCGGAGGGACAGTGGATCTCGATGTCGTCCCAGTGCACGAGGTGATCCGAGATCGCCTGGTAGGCCTCGGCGTCCGCCTCCGCGACACCGGCCATGGTGGCGTCCGAAAAGACGACGCCGAACCCGAATGTGTCGTCAGGACGATTGCGTTCGAGGACGCGAACCTCGTGCCGCGGATCGGCACGCTTCATCAACAACGCGAAATACAGCCCCGCGGGGCCTCCCCCGATGCAGGCAAGGCGGAGCGGTCGGCTCACGTGAACCTCGGGGGCCGCTTGGCGCGCAGCGCCTCGTATGCCTCGTAGAAGTCGAGGTGCGTCATCAGCGACGCCTGAATCTGGGCTTCGGCCTCGAGCGCGGACGGCAGGTCCATGTGTGCCTCGCGATTGAGCGCGTCCTTGGTGACCTCGATGGCGAAGGCGGGTCCGGCGGCCAACCGTGCGGCCATCGCCTGCGCCTCCGTCACGACCGTGCCCTCGGCCACCACCCGGTTGTAGAGCCCGATCCGATGCGCCTCGTCGGCCTCGATGAAGTCGCCAGTCATGAGCAGCTCGCTCGCCCGCCCGTGGCCGACGATGCGCGGCAGCAGCCACGCCGCGCCCATGTCCGCCCCCGACAGGCCGACGCGCACGAACAGGAACGCGATGCGTGCCGAAGGATCGGCGAGGCGGATGTCGGCCGCGGCGGCGATCACGGCGCCGGCGCCGGCCACGGTGCCGTTGAGCGCCGCGACAATCGGGCGGCGGCAGCGGCGCATGGCCAGGATGAGCGCGCACGTCATGCGCGTGAAGTCCAGCAGCTTCCGGTAGTCCTGGCCCACGAGCGCGCCGATGATGCCGTGCACGTCGCCGCCGGAACAAAACGCCTTGCCCGCGCCCGTGAGCACGATGGCGCGCACGTCGGGATCGGTGTCGAGTGCCTCGAACGCGCGCCGGAGCTCGTCGTAGATCTCGAAGGTGAGCGCGTTCAGGCGCTCGGGCCTGTTGAGGGTGAGCGTCACGACACCGGTTTCGGTGTCGCAGGCCGACAGGAAGCCGTTGGTCTGGATCATGTGTCGCCTCCTCCCGGTGAATCGGGCACGACGGCCGTCATCTCGATCTCGACCGCGGCGTCCGGATCCACGAGCGAAGACACCGCGACCAGCGCCATGGCCGGATACCACCGGCCCATGTGTCGCCTCCACACCTCGCCCAGGCGCGGGCGCGACGATCGGTACGCTTCCATGTCCGTCACGTAGACCGTCATCCGGCCGACGTGCTCGGGACGCCCGCCCGCGGCGGCCAGCACGGCGAGCGCCCGGGCGAGCGCCGTCTCGAACTGCGCGATGAACCCGCGGTCGGCGACGCGGCCGTCCGCATCGGTCGCGGTCTGCCCCGCGACGAAGAGCACACGCCCGCCCGCCGGCGCGAGGATGCCGTTGGACCACCCGCGTGGCGTGCCGAGCGCGTCGGGGTTGATGATGGTCATGGTCTCAGGCGCTCCCGAATCGCCTCGTCCAGTATGAGGCCCAGTGTCTCGATGATCGCGCGCCCTTCGTCCGCCGTCGCCTCGGCCGGGCGGCCGAAGTACGCGGCCGCACCGCCGGCGGCCGCGAACGTCCGGATGCCGCCGCGGATGGCCTCCACGAGCGACCGATCGTTGGCCGGCAGTCCGCGCATCACGTCCTCCCTCACCTGCCCCGGCACTTCGGCCAGGACGATCGAGCCCTCGTATCGCCCGGCGTGGCACGCCCCGCTTCGATACTCGTCGGTCAGCCGCTCTGCCCAGCGCCGCCGCGTCAGGTCGGGGAACACGAGCGTCACGCCGTCGTCGGGCTCCAGTTCCTCCGCCGCTGACCGGAGCGCCTGCACGTGCGCGGGATCGTGGTGGGCATTGGCAATGGCCGTCATCCGCACGCCATGAGCCGCGAGGCTGCGGGCGATCGCCACGACCAGGGTCGTCGTGACCGCGGGGGGCGCGTCGATGGTGCCCGCGAAGGCCGCGGCGAATGGGGCAGGGGCATAGGCGAGGGCGGGCAGCAACAGCACGTGCAGGCCCGTCGCCGAGAGCCGTGCCGCGCCAGCCCGCGCCATGGCCTCGGCGATGACGATGTCGGTGCCGAGCGGCAAGTGCGGGCCGTGAGCTTCGATAGCACCCGTGGGTAGAATGGCCACCGTCCGACCCTTGGGCAGCGCCTCGACGTCTGGCCACACCAGGGCCCTCAGCTCGTGGATCGGCATTGAACGGCAGGCACATAAAATAGCACCGACGTGACGACCTACGAGCCACCGGAACGATTCAACCTGGCGGCCTATCTGCTCCTTGCACGCCTCGAGGAAGGCGGGGGCGACCGCGTGGCTATCCGCACCGCCGCCGGCACCGTCAGCTACCGCGAGCTGGCAGCGATGACCTCCCGGATGGCGCATGTCCTCGAAGCGGCCGACATCCGGCCCGAAGAGCGCGTGATCATCGCCATGCCCGACGGTCCGCTCTTCGTCGCCGCGCTCCTCGGCATCATCCGGCGCGGCGCCGTCGCCGTGATGATCAACCCGGATCTTCCAGCCGAGGCCACCCGCTACTTCTTCGACTACACCCGCGCGCGCGCCGCGTTCGTGGACGCCGCGCACGAGGCGGCGTTCGACGCCGCCACACGCGACCTGACGCCCGCGCCGCACCTGCTCATCACCAACGCGGCGTTCGAGGCAGCACTCGAGGCCTTGCCCGCCGGCTACCCCATGTTCGACTCGCACCGGGACGATGCGGCGATCTGGTTGTTCAGCGGCGGTACTACGGGGCGGCCCAAGGCCGTCGTGCAGAGCCATCGCTCCTACGCCAACACCACCGAACTCTACGGCAAGGGCGTGTTGAAGCTCGGCCCTTCCGACATCACGCTGGCCGTGCCCAAGCTCTACTTCGGCTACGCGATGGGCTCGAACGTGTTCTTCCCCTTCTCGGTCGGTGCGTCGTGCGTCCTCTTCCCCGAGCGCAGCTCGGCCGATGAGATCTTCGCGCAGATTCGACGGCATCGCCCGACCGTCCTCGTCAACGTGCCGACGCTGGTCCAGCAGATGGTGGCCCACCCGGACGTAGGGTCCCAGAACCTCTCCTGCCTGCGGCTGGCCACCTCTGCGGGTGAGGCCCTGCCGGCAGAGCTCCACGGACGCTGGATGGAGCGTTTCGGCGTCGAACTGCTCGACGGGCTCGGCACCGCCGAAATGTGGCACATCTTCATCTCCAACCGGCCGGGCGCTGTCGTGCCCGGCACGCTGGGCAGCGTCGTCCCCGGGTTCGAGGTCAGGCTCTGCGATGCCGACGGTCGCGAGATGCCCGATGGCGAGGTCGGGGCCCTGTGGGTGAAGGGCCAGTCCCGCGCCATCGGCTACTGGCAGCGCATGGACGACACGATGCGCGCCTTTCGCGGCGAATGGTACGTCTCGGGCGACATGCTCAGGAGGAATGCCGACGGGACGTTCGTCTACTGCGGCCGGTCGGACGACATGCTCAAGGTGAGCGGCAAGTGGCTCGCGCCCGGCGAGTTGGAGAACTGCCTGTTGCAGCACCCCCGCGTTCGTGAGGTCGCCGTGGTCGGCGTCACAGATGCCGCAGGCCTGGCCAAGCCCTGTGCGTTTGTCGTCGCGGAGACGCCGACCTCGGAGCTTGGCGCCGAGCTCCAGGCGTTCGCGAAGAGTCGGCTGGAGCCGTACAAGTACCCACGCGAGGTGGTGTTCCTCGATGCGCTGCCCCGTACGCACCTCGGAAAGGTGGACCGCGGAAAGCTGGCGGCTCGCCAGCGTTGAGCGGAGGCGACTGCGGGGCGGAAGTGCGCTATTCTGGAGTTGCCTGCCTGGCGTCAACCGGAGAGCACCATGTTCCTCGCCAGGACCCTCACAACTCTCGGGGTCGTCGCGGCGCTGGGCCTGTCAGCGCTGCCAGCTCATGCGGATCAGGGACGAGATCGCCGCGGCGCGCAACGTGCCGATCGCGGCGGCGCGCCGGCCGACCGTGGCGACCGTCGCGGCCCATCCCAGGAGTCCCCGCGGGTCGCCATCCCCCGCAACGAGGTGCCGCGCGGCGCGCCGCCTTCCGCCGTGCCGGCCCAGCCACGAGGCAACGCCGGGCCCATCGTCACCCTGCCGGGCGCCACGGCTCAGCACCGGGGCGGCCCGTACTACCCCGGGCCGGGATATCGCGGGTCGTACCCCGGCCCGCGTTACTACGGCCCCAACCCGCGTTACTACGGGCGTGCCCCGCGCTACTATGGCCCGCCGCCGGGATACTACCGCCCGCGCGTCGTCTTCCCGCGCCCGTACTACGACTTCCGGCCCCGGCTGAGCATCGGGTTCGGCGTTCAGGTCGGCTTCCCGGTGCCGTTCCCGGCGTGGGCGTACGCCAGCCCGTATCCCTATCCGGCGCCCTACGCCTATCCCTACCCGGGCGGCTATCCGTCTGCCTACCCCTCTCCCGTGCCCTACCCGGTGCCGTATCCGTGGCCCTCTCCGGTGCCCTACGGCAGCACGTCGGGCTACCCGGCCCAGGCGCCGCCGGGCACGGTCGCGGTCACCCCGGAAACGGCAGCCTACGGCGGCGTGAGCCTCGACATCTCGCCGGCTGACGCCGAGGTGTATGTGGACGGCGGCTACGCGGGCCGGGCGGGCGACTTCGGGCCGCAGGCGCAGCCCCTCACCCTGACGGTGGGTGTGCACCGCATCGAGGTGCGGGCGCCCGGCCATCGCCCGCTGTCGTTCGACGTCACCATCACCTCCGGCTACGTCGTCCCCTACCAGGGGGTGCTGCAGCCGGGCCCCTAGACGACGGCCTGTGGTAACACTCGACGGGCTGCAACAGGCCGTGTTCGGCGCCTGACTCAGCCGGACCCGGGAAATTTGAGGATGCGGCCCGGAGGGGGCTCCGCACCGATGTCGCGACCACTGACCCGGGCGCATGCCCACGACGCGCGAGCCGGCGCCTGCACAACCAGGCTCGCCATCAGATCCGCCGTACAGAGAGCCATCGGGATGAACGAGACGTGTCGCAGGACATGGTCGACGGCCCACCAGCACCCGAGCACGTCCGTGCATGAGTGGTTGCTCAACTCCTCCTCGTTGAGGGTCACTGCGGACAGGGGATCTGCGTAGCCGGGCAGCGAGAGCACCACCCGCATCCCCGGTCCGACGTCGTCCGAAGCAGCGGGGTCCACCTCGAGCAGAGCGCGGCTGAGGCCCACGTGGCCGAGCAGACAGGGCACACTCGCCTGCAGCCCCGGGGCCGTCGGGACTGCGCGAACTCCCTCGAGGGCGCGCAGGGCCTCGAGGGCGAGGGTCATGGACGGCGGTCCGGCGTTCGCGGAGCGGAGCGCTGCGCCGGTGGTCATGTCGTCCCCGTACGAGATAGGCTCGCAGACGGTCGCAGCGGCGGCGACTTCAGGGACGGCGCCGGTCGACGCGAGAGGTTCGGAGCGCGCCAGTCGCCTGACCGCGGCGGCGTGAAGATGGGCCACGAGGGCAACCAGGTGCGGCGCCGCTTGCGCGTTGCCGTCGTGCACGTGGAAGGTCGTGGCAAATTGCAGGCGCGAGCGGTCACCGGCGCTCCTGACAATAGCACCGACGGTCCCGTGGGATAGCTCGGTTCGCAGGGCCTCCAGCTGGGACCACGAACCGTCGAACCGTTTCAGCAGGCGGCTGCGCACCTGAACGCGCCAGCGGCGCGCCGGCTCCCTGCGCACCGGGCGTTCGGACCAGACATGCTGCGTCACGCCATTGGGCCGCCATGTGAATCCTCGTTCCCAGTCGGCGATGCGATGGGACCGGCGGCCCAGGCGTTCGCGGACTTTCCCGACGACGTCCTGCCCGAGGTCAATTCCCTCCTCCATTGGTCAATTGAAGTCCGAAAACGTGCGGGCGCCGCTGGCCGGCGCGGCCAAACGATTGACATTTCTGGCCAGGAGCCGGAACGTACCGCGCATGGCGGGCAGTGATCGCGGGGCGATGGAAGCGCGGGGCGCGGGGGCCCACTCGGCGCTGGGCTGGCTGATGCAGCCCTTGATCGCGTATGTAACCGACACCGGCCACGATGCCAGGCCCATCCTGCAGCTCCCCGGGCTTCGCGGCCGCAATCTGGACGACCCGGACGGGCGGATACCCGACGAGACCGCGCGGGACGCCTGGCACCTGGCCGCCACTATCACTGCCGACGCGGCCCTGGGCCTTCACCTGGCACAGTCGCTCCCACGCGGCTCGCTGGACCTGGTCGAGTACGCCTTCAGGTCGAGCCCAACGCTTGGGGTCGGACTGCTGCGGCTGGCTCGCTACGGTCGACTGCTGAACGACCGCCTGGCGGCGCAGCTGTTGCGTACGCCGCACGAAGTGCGACTGCTGCTGGGCGACGGCAGCGGCCCTCCGGCCTATCCCCAACGGGCGGAGTTCTCGATGGCCATTGTCCTCCGGCTGGCGAGGGAGGCAACGCGATCCGAACTGGCGCCCACCGAAGTGTGCTTCGCCCACGTCGCCCCGCCGGACACGCTCGAACATCGGCAGTTCTTCCGGGGACCGGTCCGTTTCAATGCCGGTGCCGACGCCATCGCGTTTGCCCTGTCGGAGGTAAACCGCCCGCTCCTGACCGCGGACGACGCGCTTGCCGCCATCATCCGTCGCCGCCTCGACAAGGCCCTGGCTGCCCAAGACCGCGCGGGGGAGCCGACCGCCACTGCGCGGGTCCGCCGGAAGCTGCTGGACTCGTTCGGCCAGGGCGGCGCAACCTCGTCGCGCATCGCCAGCGAGCTGGGCGTGAGCGGGCGGTCGTTGAGCCGTCGATTGCGGGCGGAGGGTACCTCGTTCCGGGCCGTCGTCGAGCAGGCCCGCGGCGAAATCGCCACCACCCTGCTCCGCGATCCCGGGGTGAGCGTCGCCGAAGTGGCCTTTTTTCTCGGCTACTCGGAGCCGGCCGCCTTTCATCGCGCGTTCAAGCGCTGGACGAGCAGGACCCCCGCCGAGTACCGGCGCCACGCACCCCGCGTATAATTCCGGGGCACGCGCGGGGGGACCGTCTCGGCCCGGCGCCATTCTGGAGGATCGTTGATGAAGCACGATGTGAAAGGCCGCCGCAGGCTTATGTCGGGTCTGGGCGTGACCGCTGCTGCCGTGGCCCTGGGTTCCCGGGGGGCAGCCGCTCAGGCGTCACCCGCGCCGTTCCAGCCCGCCCGCCACGCCCAGGACGACTGGATGGACACCCTGCCGGGCAAGCATCGCATCATCCTCGATGTCACGAGCGCGGAAGGCATCCCGGAAGGCCTCCGATTTGCCGGCAACCTCTTCACCGGTCACAAGACCGGATACGGCGTCGAAGAGGCGGAACTGGCCATCATCATGGTGCTGCGGCACGGCGCGACGGCGTATGGCTACACCGATGCGATCTGGGGCAAGTACGGCAAGTCGATGGGCGGCCGGGGCGCGGCGGCGCCGCCCGCCGCCAACCAGTACGACACGGGTGATCGCAGGCAACTCTCGGGCCTCGCGAAGCGCGGCGTGCACTTCGTCGTGTGCGGCTCGGCCAGCATGGGCATCGCGCGGCGGATCGCGGGACCCAACGGCGACGCCGACGCGACGATGAAGGAAATGACCGCCAACATGGTCCCGAACAGCCATATTGCCGTCGGCGTCGCCGGCGTCGTGCCCGTCGCGCACGCGCAGGAGCGCGGCTACAGCTATATCTACGTCGGATAGCGCTCGTCTCGAGGTCCCCCGGGGTCTCGAGGTCTTGCGGGGCTCGCGGGCCTCGCTCGTGAATCGTCGCTGACTGAACGTCGTGGACTCGTATCCCTCGCAAGGAGGTCCCCAAATGCGTCTCACCGATCAGACCCCGCGTCGTGGTTTTCTCGCGCGTGCCTTTGCCGCCACCGCAGCCCTCACGGCATCGGGCGCCGGCGTTCGCGAAGCGTCCGCCGCGCAGGCGTCCGAGGCCTGGTTGAACGAGGTGAAGGGCACGCACCGCTGCCTGTTCGATTTCCCCCGGCACAGCAACGGATGGGGGCTGGTGCACATCTTCAATTACCTGAATACCTACTCGGTCGCCTACAAGACGGGCCCCGGGCAGGTGGGCGCCGTCGGCACGTTCTACGGCATCGGCGCGGGATCGAGCATCGCGTTGGGGTTCAACGACGCGACGTGGGCGAAGTACGGCCTCGGGGAGTACCACGGCCTCAAGGACGCCAGCGGCAAGCCGTATGCGCGCAACGTCTTCCACAGGCCGACCAAGGACGACGGCCACCTGCTGTCGCAGGCCATCCAGATTCCGTCGCTGGCGCCGCTGGGTGACCTCATCACCGGCGCGGGCATCGAGAACCTGCAGAAGATGGGCACCAAGTTCCTGATGTGCGACAACGCGCTCGGCGCCTGGACGCTGGAGCTCGCGGCGCGTGGCAAGGGCACCGCGGACGCCATTGGAAAGGATCTCAGGGCGAACCTGCTGCCGGGCGTCACCATCGTGCCGGCCATGGTCATCGCCATCGAACAGGCCCAGGCCGCAGGTATCAAGTACAACCGGCAGTAACCCCGCAGGCATTCCGGATCAGAGGAGGTAGTGATGAAGAAGTACATCGGCGCCGTGGCGGCGCTCGTGTTGGCCGCCCCGCTCGTTGGCGCCGCTCAGACGCCCTCGGTAGAGGTACAGATTGCCGAGGCGGTGCAGATCCTGCCCGAGGATCTTCGCGCGGGAGCCACGGTCGTCACCTACGACCGCGCCACCGGCGCCCGCAAGGTGCTCAGGCAGGGCACCAACTTCCTCGAGTGCCAGCCGAAGGCGCCGGACGGCCACGAGCGCTGTTACCACAAGATGTTCGCGCCGCGCCGCGATCTCGAGGCAAAGCTCCAGGCCGAGAAGAAGTCCGAGAAGGAAATCGCCGAGGCCGTGGCCGCGGCCGTGAAGGCCGGCACCATCCCGCCGTCGCCGCCGGCCATGATGGCCTACCGCAACTACGACAAGACCGACCGCATCCAGAAGCTGTGGGTGATGTCGCTGCCCAACCGGACTCCCGAGAGCGTGGGCGTGTCCACGGCTCCGCAGCGCGACGCCGCGCTCAAGGGCGAGGGCCTGCCGTGGATGATGCAACCGGGCGGGCCTGGCGCGCACATCATGATCCCCATCAACCCGAAGCCGGCCGTGTCGAAGATCACGGACGAGGCGCCTGATCGCATCACGCAGGCCACGCTGCCCCTGCCCGAGGATCTGCGTGCCGGGGCCGAGGTCTTCGAATACGACAAGGCCACCGGCGAGCGTAAGGTGCTGAGGCCGGGGACGAACCACGTGGAGTGCACGCCCCGGAGCGACGACGGGTTCACGTGGTGCTACGCCAAGGTGACCTCCAAGCGCCGCGACTACGCCGCGAAGCTGCGCGCGCAGGGCAAGGACGACAAGGCCGTCCAGGTCGCGATGGCCGAGGCGACGAAGAACGGCACGATTCCCGAGTCGCCGTACGGTGTCATGTCGTACCGCCTGTACGGGAAGCGGGACCGCATCCAGCTGCTGTGGGTGCTGTCGGTGCCGGGCGCCACGACGGACTCGATCGGCGTCTCGACGGTGAGCCAGCGCGAGAACGCGCTGGAGGGTCGCGGTCAGCCGTGGCTGATGCTCGCCGGCACGCCGGGCGCGCACATCATGATTCCGATCAACAAGTAGGCGGGTGGGTCTGTCTACCGGAGAATCTGATCGACTGGTCGAGACGCGTCTGGTTCACGCGCACGGCATCGCCGCGCTCGTCACCCTGCTCGTCTCGGCCACCTTCGGCATCATCGTCGCGCTCCAGCTGCTCTGGCCCGAGCTGGGGCGCGACATCGCCTGGCTCAGCTGGGGACGCCTGCGCTACGCCCACACCCAGGGCATCATGCTGGGCTGGCTGGGCAATGCCTTCCTCGCGTTCCTCTATCACGGCGTCCCGATCCTGACCGGCCGCCCGGTCACCAGCCGCACCCTGGGCGCCTGGATCTTCGGACTCTGGAACTTCGCCGTGATGGCGCCGGGCTGGATACTGGTCCTAGCCGGCATCAGCCAGCCGCTCGAGTGGGCCGAGTTCCCGCTCGTGGTGGACGCGTTCGTCGTGCTCGCCCTGGTCCTCGCAGCCGTACAGTTCCTGCCCTGCTTCTTCGCGCGCGGGATTGAATCGCTCTACGTCTCCAGTTGGTACATCCTGGGCGGGCTGGTGTTCACGCTGCTGTCCTACCCGATGGGCAACATCGTGCCCGAGATGGTCGCCGGGGCCAGCGGCGCGGCGTTCAGCGGGCTGTGGATTCACGACGCCGTGGGCCTGTTCGTCACGCCCATGGCGCTGGCCATCATCTACTTCGTCATCCCCGCCGCCTTGCGCCGGCCCATCTACAGCCACTTCCTGTCGATGCTGGGGTTCTGGCTGCTCTTCTTCCTGTACCCGCTGAACGGCACGCACCACTACGTCTTCTCGGTCATCCCGATGGCCGCGCAGGTTGGCGCCATCGCGGCGTCCACGCTGCTCGGCGTGGACGTGCTCATCGTGGTGGCGAACCTGTTCCTGTCGATGCGGGGCTCGGGCTTCGTCCCGCGCGATCTCGGGTTGCGGTTCGTGGGCACGGGCACGTTCTTCTACCTCATCGTCAGCGTGCAGGGCGCCTCGCAGGCCCAGATGGCCGTGAACCAGGCGGTGCACTTCACCGACTGGGTGGTGGGCCACTCGCACCTGGCCATGCTGGGCTTCGCCAGCTTCGCGGCAGCGGGCGGGCTGGTCCACGCGTGGCAGCGCATCGCGTGGGCGCGCTACAACGCGCGTGCCCTTACGTGGGCGTATTGGCTGATCACGGCGGGCATCGTCATCATGTTCGTGGACCTGACGATCGCCGGGCTGATCCAGGGACGGATGTGGGCGGACGGCACGCCGTGGATCGAGTCGGTGCGGGCCACACGGCCCTATTGGGTGGTCCGCGCGCTGTCGGGCATTCCGCTCGCGGGCGGCTTCATCGCCCTGCTGCTCGGCCTCACCACGGGCCCCCGCGGCGCGGGGTTGCGCGAGGTTGAAAGAAGCATCGGCGCCGAGCCCATCGACGAGATCGGTCCCCGCCTGGCGCCAGCGGCCGCGGTGGAGGTGTCGTGAACCCACATCCCCAGCGCGTCCTGCGCATGTCGTACATCGTCGCCAGCGTGGCCGGCGTCGCCTTCTTCGTCATGTCGGTGGCGCTGCTCGGCTGGTGGCCCAAGCGCGTGCTCGACGAGCAGACGCGCGCGATGGGTCCCCCGTACGTGCTGCCCTTGAGCGAGAGCGCGCGCCGCGGCCGCGTGGTCTACAGCCGCGAGGGTTGCGCGTACTGCCACACGCAGCAGATCCGCTACCTGCACTCGGACATGACGCGATTCGGCGCGCCGACGCTGGCGTGGGAAACCAGGCTCGACTACCCGCACCTCTGGGGCACCCGCCGCATCGGCCCGGACCTGACGCGCGCCGCGTTCACGCGGTCCGCGGACTGGCACTTCGCGCACCTGTTCTCGCCCCGCGCCATCGTCCCGGCGTCGGTGATGCCGGCCTACCCCGCGCTCTTCGACGGGGAGCCGGACCGGCCGCGCCAGGAGGCGCGCGACCTGGTGGCGTACCTCGAGACCCTGGGACGCGCGCGCGAGCTGGCCGCCCCCGAGGGCGAGGCCCGCGCCCGCGAGGCGTGCAACTGCCCCGACGATGAGATGGCGTTGATGGCATTCGACGGGGCGCTCAACACGCATCCGGCGAGGGCACGGCGCACCCGCGAGGCGCCCGCACTCCCGCGCAGCGAAGACCTGGCGCGCGGCCGCCTGCTGTACGGCGAGCACTGCGCGACCTGTCACGGGGCCACGGGCCAGGCCGACGGGCCCGGCATCCGCGGGCTGAGCCCGGCGCCCGCCAACCTGGCGGAACACGAGTACTCCACCGAGCGCGTCGCGGAGGTGCTGTGGAACGGGGTGTCGGGCGCCGCGATGCCGGCATGGCGCGATCACCCGCCGGCAGACCTCGCCGCCCTGGCCGCAGCGGTCCGCTCGATGAGCCGGGTGCAACCCAACCCGCCGGTCCCGGAGACCCTCGTCGAACTCGGCGCGCGCGTCTACCGGGAGAACTGCGTGCAGTGTCACGGTGATGAAGGCGGGGGCGATGGCGCGGCGGCTGCTCAGCTGCCGATGGCGCCGACCAACTTCAACCGGCAGCGCCCGAGCCTCGACCGGACGCTCCGCATCCTGCGCAACGGCATCGAGGGCACGCCGATGGCGCCATGGACCTCGCGCCTGTCGGATGCCGAGCTGATCGCGGTGGCTCACCACGTGCGCGGGTACTACGAACGCGCTTCGGCGGTGCCGAGCAACATCCGCCGATGATCACCGACATCATCGTCATCGCGTCGGTTGTCTTCACGGTGGCGTTCGTGGTGGCGTGGATGGTGTCGCCGGCCCTGCGGGCCTGGGTCGAGCGGCCCAAGCACCGGTTCCAGGACTCCGTGCGGGAGTATGATCGGACCAGTCGACGGAACCGTGAATCCGGGGGAGGACACTCCGCGTGACTGATCGTGACGAGCGCCCCCAATCGGGCGGCCTCACCGCCATCGTCCTGAGTTGCTGTGCCGTGGGCGCGGTTGCGCTCGGCGTTGCGCTCTACGGTCCGCCCATCTCGCTTTCCGGAGCGCCCGGCGCTTCCACCTCCGCAGATGCTTCGGCACACGCGTCAACGCCGGCATCGCCTGCTTCCGGAGCTCCGGTGTCGCCTCCCGCGCGCGCCAAGGGCCCCGAGTACGCCACCGAAGAATACGGCCGCCAGCTGGTCGCTCACACAGCCGAGCTGCTGGGCCCCGACCATCCGGACCCGGAGCGCCGCATGATCGGCAGCCGCCTCAACTGCGCGTCGTGCCACCTGGCCACGGGCACCGAGCCGGGCACCCTCAACCTGCTGCAAACCTTCGAGCACTACCCGCGCTTCTCGGGGCGTGCGGGCGGGAGCACCGACATCGAAGACCGCATCAACGAGTGCATGCAGCGCAGCATGAACGGCAAGCCCCTGCCGATGGACAGCCCCGAGATGATGGCCATCGCGGCCTACCTCCGAGGGCTCGGCACCGATTACCAGGCGATGGGCGCGTCGAGGCGCAAGGCCGAGGAACCGCCGACGTTCAAGACGCCGGGGCGTGCCGCCAGCGTGGAGAGCGGTCGCGCGGTGTTCGAGGCGCGCTGCTCCATTTGCCATGGCAAGGACGGCCAGGGGCTCCTGGCGACGGGCGACAAGGCCAAGGGCTATCTCTTCCCACCGCTGTGGGGCCCGGACAGCTTCAACAACGGCGCCGGGATGCACCGGGTGCTCACGGCGGCGCGCTTCATCAAGGCGCGCATGCCGCTCGGGGAGCCGACCCTCACCGACGACGAGGCCTTCGACGTCGCCGCGTTCATCAACGACCAGCCGCGGCCGCAGATGGCGAACCTCGAGCAGGACTATCCGGACCCGGCCGCCAAGCCCGTGGACAACCCCTACGGACCCTACGCCGACGACTTTCCGCTCGAACAGCACCGCTTCGGTCCGTTCCAGCCGATCGAGGAATACTACAAGGCCCGCAAGAAGACGAAGTAGGCGTGGGCGCCACCGCATCGCCGGCCGTCGGCGCGCACCTCGGGCTCAGCGTCGTCTACATCCTGAGCCGCGGCGTGCTGGTGCTGGCCGGGCTGCCCTTCCGCTTCGATCTCGACTGGATGTGGCTGGCCGATCCGGGTGACCTCCGCGACCGGCTGTTCGAGACCCTCTACTACTTCCACGCCTTCCCGCCCGGCATGGACCTCGTGACCGGGATCCTGCTGAAACTTGGCGGCGCCGAAGCGGGCACGCTGGCGCTGCTGCTCTTCTGGACGATGGGGCTGGCTCTGGTCAACGCGCTCTTCGCCCTGGGCCGCGCGGCCGGGCTCTCCACGCGCGCCGCGCTCGGCGTCGCCATCGCCTTTGCGCTGTCACCTCCCGCCATCTACTTCGAGCATCTGTATCTCTACGAGTGGCCTGTCACCACCGCATTGTGCCTGGCCGCGGTCTGCTTCCATCGCGGCGTGCGGTTGCCCTCACGTGGCGCGTGGATGCCGTTCTTCACGCTGTGCGCAGCCATCGGCCTGACGCGCAGCACGTTCCACCTCGCGTGGTTCGCGCTGATGGTGGTCTTCGGGCTGTGGTTCGGCGGTCCCGCGGCGCGGCGTCGCGTGCTGATCGCGGCGATGATTCCCGCGGCGGTGCTCCTCTCGCTCTACCTCAAGAACCTCGTCCTGTTCGGCGAGTTCGCGGCCTCGACCTTCGGCCCGGCCAGTTTCCACCTCGTCACCGTCGATCGCCTGCCGCGTGACGTGCGCGATCAGTGGATCCGCGACGGCGTATTGTCGCCGTTTGCCGCCGTCAGCGCGTATGCGCCGCCGCGCGAGTACGCGCGGTTCTTCTCGACGCCGGATCGTCCCGGGTGGCCCCCCTCAGTCACGCGCCTCGAGCACGTCGAGGTGCGGGCGCCCAACTTCAATCACTGGTGGCTGATCGAGGTGCACCGTGCCCGCAGGGCCGACGTCCGGCGGTACTTCCAGGAGCGGTGGTTCGACTACCCGGTGAACGTCCTCCGGGGGTTGCGCGACTTCTTCGGGCCGTCCACCGCGTGGCACCCACGCGCGGGGACACCGGACGCACCCCACGCCGGTCACCGGCAGGTGCTGGGCGGCTACGAGGCCGCCTACAACCGCGTGCTGCACGCGTTCCCGTTGGCGCCCGTGGGTCTGTATGTGTGCCTGCCGGCAGTGTGGCTGTGGGCGGTGTGGCGCGCGCGGGTGCTCTGGCGCGAGGCGGATGTGAACACGCGCGCGCGAGGGGCCGTGCTGGCGCTCTGCGCGTTCCAGGTGCTCTACGTCACCGCCACCAGCACGATGCTCACCTTCCTGGAGTCGTCGCGCTACCGGTTCCAGGTGGAGCCGCTGATCTGGGTGCTGGCGGCTGTGTGCGTGGCCGGCGTGTGGAATGGCTGGCACCCGCGCGGGCGGACGAGCCGCCCGCGCTGAGCACCCGCCTACTGCTTGGTCGTCGGCGCGCTGCCGAGCTCGATGGTCTTGGCGACCAGCTTGTCGTTCTCGGTGACCGCGGTCACGACGACCCTCATCCCTTCCTTGATCTCCTCGACCCGGACGGGCTTCTTGTCCTTCAGGACCTTCGTGGTGGCCGCGATCTGGATGGTGTGATCCTTGCCCTGGCGGTCCTTCACCATCAGGTGATCGGCGGCGGCCATCGTGACGTTGCCCAGGATCTTGTGATCGTGCCCGGGGTGCGCCAGCGCCGTGGCCGGGGCGAGTCCCGCCAGCAGCAGGCCGGTCACCAGGGTGATTGCCGTGCGTCGAGTCATCGGGGTCTCCTCTCCCTGAGGCCCCTAGTCTACCCCGTTGTGCGGGTGGCCGCCCTCACCTGGCCGCGGCGCCAGATGGCATAGGCGGCCGGCAGCACGAGCAGCGTGAGAATCATGCACGACCAGAGACCGCCCACGACCGGCGCGGCGGTGCGGGCCGAGACATCGGCGCCGACCCCGGCCTCCCACAGGAGCGGCATGAGCCCGAGCACGGTCGTCGCCACGGTCATCAGCAGCGGGCGCACGCGCGCCGACGCGCCCTCGACCACGGCCGCGTCGACATCCGCCGGTCGGCGGATGCGGCCCTCTCGCATGTGGCGGGCGAACGCCTCGTCCAGGTAGATCACCATCACGATGCCGGTCTCCGCGGCCACGCCAGCCACGGCGATCAGCCCCACCCACACGGCGGTGGACAGGTTGTAATCCAGGAACGCGAGCAGCCAGACGCTGCCCGCGACCGCGAACGGCAGGCTTGACAGCACGAGGAACGTCTGTGGCCAGCCGCGCATCGAGAGGTACAACAGCACGATGACCAGCACCAGCGTGACCGGGATCACGTACTGGAGCCGGGCCTCCATCTCCGCCAGAAACTCGTATTGTCCGGTCCACTGCAGCCGGTACCCGGCGGGCAAGGCGAGGCGCTCCGCCACGAGCGCCTTGGCGTCGTCTACCCATCCGCCAAGGTCACGCTCGGTCTGGTCGATGTCGGCGTACACGTAGCCGACGAGCACGCCGTTCTCGTCCTTGATCATCGGCGGGCCTGTGGTCACGCGGACGTCGGCAAGCTGGCCGAGCGGTACCGCGGCGCCCGGCTGCCGCCACTGGTTCATCAGGTCCGGTTCGCTCGCGGTCGCGGCCGCCATGCCGGGCTGCCGGATGCCGGTCGCCAAGCCGCCAGACGACGCCATCGCGGGCTGCGCCCCGCCCCCGCCCATCCCGCCCATGCGTCCGGCCCCGGCGCTGGTCGGACCGGCGCTACCCATGCCGCCAGCCTGGAGACTGACACCCGCGCCCATGTTGCCGCCGGCGATGCCGACGAGGTTGCCGGTGGACGGCACGGGCACGAGGATGGCGCCGATCGCCTGCGGCGTCGCGCGCTGGTCGGCGGCGAGCCGCAGGTTGATCGAGAAGCGCGCGCGGCCGGCGATGGCGGTGGAGACCGGCATGCCGCCAATCGCCGCTTCGACCACGTCCTGCACATCGCGCACGGTGAGGCCGTAACGCGCAATCGCCTCGCGGTTGGGGACGATGTCCACGTACTCCCGCCCCGTCTGACGTTCGGCGAACGTGCTGCGCGTCCCTGGCACGTCTCGCAGCATTCCCTCCAGCGCCACGCTGAGGCGCTCGATCTCATCGAGGTCGTCGCCGAAGACCTTCACGCCCACGGGCGTGCGGACCCCGGTGCTCAGCATGTCGATGCGCGTGCGGATGGGTGGCGCAATCGCCATCTGGTAACCGGGCATGCGCAGGGCGGCATCGAGGTCGCGGGACAGCTCTGCCAGCGTGCGCGCCTGCTGCTCGGGCCAGAGGTGGCGCAGGATCAGGCCCTTCATCCAATCGGGGGCGCGCGTGCTGTACCACCGTGGTCTGTAGCGCGTCGGCCATTCGTCACGCGGCCGCATGGTGACGACCGACTCAATCATGTCCAGCTGCGCCGGGTCGGTGGCGGTCTCGGCGCGCCCCACCTTGCCGTGGACGGAGTGCACTTCGGGGAAGCGCATGATGATGCGGTCCTGCGCGACGAGGGCGCGGCGGGCTTCCTCGATCGAGATGCCGGGGAACGTCGTCGGCATCACCAGCAACGAGCCCTCGTCGAGCGGCGGCATGAACTCAGAGCCGAGCTTCTGGAAGACCGGCACGGTGGCGAGCATCAGGACCCCGGCCGCCGCCACGACGAGATAGCGGGACCGTACCACCAGCACTGCGATCGGCCGATAGAGCGTGGTGAGGAGCCGGCTGACGGGATTGGTGGCGTCCGTCCGGAACCGCCCGCGCAGGAGCAGCACCATCAGCGGCGGCGCCAGGGTGATGGAGAGGATCGCCGCCGCGAGCATGGCGAAAGTCTTCGTGTAGGCCAGCGGCGTGAACAGGCGGCCCGCCTGTCCGGCCAGCGTGAAGATGGGCAGGAAGCTGATGGTGATGAGCAGCAGCGAGAAGAAGATGGGGCGTCCAACTTCCTGACAGGCGTCCACGATCACCCGCTTGCGGTCCGAGCCGGGCGGGGCCGCCGCCAGCCGCACGTGGGCATTCTCGATGAGCACGATCACCGCGTCGGCCAACTCGCCGATGGCGATGGCAATGCCCCCCAGCGACATGATGTTGGACGTGAGCCCCAGGTAGCGGATGCCGATGAACGACATCAGCACCGACAGGGGCAGCACGATCATCACCACGACGGCCGATCGCGCGTGGAACAGGAAGACCAGGCAGATGATCGTGACGATGACGGCCTGCTGCATGAGCGTGCCCGTCAGCGTCGCGACGGAACCCAGGATGAGCTCCGAGCGGTCGTAGGTCGGAATGAGCCGGACGCCGTCAGGCATGCTCAGCGTCGCGATCTCGGTCTCGAGTGCGCGGATCACCTCGAGCGCGTTCGACCCGATGCGCATCACCACAATGCCGCCGACCGCTTCACCGGTGCCGTTGTAGTCGGCCGCGCCGCGCCGGATGTCCGGTCCGTACCGCACGCGCGCAACATCGCCGAGCCGGATGGGCACGCCGCCGGCGCCCACCGTGACGACGCTCTGTTCGAGGTCGGCCCGCGTCTGCACGTAGCCACGCCCGCGCAGGACGTACTCGCGCCCAGCGAGTTCCAGGACGCGCGCGCCCACCTCGGCGTTGGCGTCGCGCACCGACCGCGTCACGTCGGCGAGGGTGAGGCCGAACCCCACGAGGCGATCGGGATCGATGACAATCTGGTACTGGCGCTCGAAGCCGCCCACCGATGCGACCTCGGCCACGCCGGCCACGGCCTGGAGTGCCGGCCGCACGGTGAAGTCCTGCAGTGCGCGCAGGTCGGCGAGATTCATCCGCCCGCGGCTGTCGGTCAGCACGTACTGGTAGATCCAGCCCACGCCGCTCGCATCGGGACCGAGTGTCGGCGTCGCATCGCCGGGCAGCAACTGCTGGACGCGCCCCAGTTGCTCGAGCACGCGCGTGCGCGCCCAGTAGATATCCGTGCCCTCGTCGAAGAGCGCGTACACGAAGCTCATGCCGAACATCGAGTAGCCTCGCACCGTGACCACGCCGGGCGTGCTCTGGAGCGTGCGGACCAGCGGGTAGGTCACCTGGTCCTCGACCAGGTCGGGGCTGCGCCCCATCCATCCGGTGTAGACGATGACCTGCGGGTCGGAGATGTCGGGCAGCGCGTCGAGCGGCGTCTTCCGGACCGAGTCCGCAGCCCAGAGCGCCAGCGCGAGGACCACGCCGAACACGACCCACGCGTGCCGGGCCGACAGTTCAATCACTCGTTCGACCATGGCTGTTACTCCCGGTGGCCCGCGTGCGGGTCCGCATGCGGCTCGGCTGGCGGCCGGCCTGCCGGAGGCCTCGCCACAGGCGCGGGTGTGGGGGCGTCCGGTGCCGAAATGCTCCCGTGGTCGTGGCCTCCGACGCCGCCAGTGGCGCGCAACCGGCTCTCCGAATCCAGCAGGAACACCCCGGCGCCGACAATGCGCTCGCCCTCGACGAGGCCCGACCGCACTTCCACGCGGTCGGCCAGCTGCACGCCGAGGGTCACCGCGCGCGGCTCGAAGTGGTCGCCCACCGCCACGAAGACGTGCTGCTGGCGTCCGGTGTCCACCACCGCGTCGCGCGGGACCGTGATCGTGGGCTGGCCGGCCACGTCGAACGTGGCCGTGCCGTACAGGCCCGGCCGGAGGCTCCCCCGGGGGTTGGCTACTGGAAGGCGCACGCGCAGTGTGCGGGTGCGCTCGGTCAAGGTGGGATAGAGGAAGTCCACCCGCGCCGTGAAGGGCGCGCGGCCAGACGCCGGAAAATCGAGCCTGGCGATGGCCCCCACGCGCAGCGCGGGAATGCTGGCCTCGGGCACCTCCGCGAAGGCCCACACCCGCGACAGGTCGGCGATGGTCAGGAGCGTGGTGGACGGATCCACCGAGGTCCCGACCGTGACGCCACGATTGACGACCACTCCGCTGCGCGGCGCGACGACGGTCACGAGTCGCCGTGGTTCCCCCGTCTGTTCGATGCCATCGATTTCAGCCGGCGTCATCCCGAGAACCCCGAGGCGGGTCCGGCCACTCTGGACCACCGCGCTGGCGATGCCCGATGCCGCGGTCGACGCACGTGCGGCCAGGTACTCGGTCTGCGACGACAGCAGCTCCTGCGAGAAGATCCGCGCTAGCGGCTGGCCCGCCCGCACCATCTCGCCCGTGGTGTTCACGTCGAGCTGCTCGACCCAGCCTGCAACTCTGGTGTGCACGTGCGAGATGCGTGACTCGTCCGGCACGATAGCGGCCACGGCCTGGATGGTCTCGGTCAGGGATTCCCGCCGGACCACCTCGATCTGGATGTCGAGGGTCTGCTGCGTGGCCTCGGGAACCTCCACGGGCCCGCGGTCCGGCGTGCTCCCGGGAGCCATAGCGGTCATGTCGCGCTCCGCCGGCGACGCGCCGGCCGCGCTGCCGCCTGCGACGTGCGCAGCGAAGGGCCACCCATCGCGCGCGTGCTGGATCCAGAGCGCGCCCACGAGGAGAGCCGCCGTCGCGACGGCCGAGATGGCAGGCGCGGCAAACCGTCGAACGCTGGCATCGGATGTCATCGGAGAATCCCCTCGTACGAACCGATCGCGCGCCCGAGGCGAGCCCAGGCCTGTCCCACTTCCGTATCTGCCGCGATCAGATCGGCCTGGACGAGCCAGAACACCTGCACGGCTTCAATCACGCTGACGAGCGGCAGCTGGCCAGCCGTGTACCCGGCGACGGCGGGTTCGATCGCCATGCGGGCACGCGGCAAGACGTCGCGGACGAGCGCGTCCCCACGGTCCAGCGCGGCCTGCAGCCGGTTGACGGCAACCGCCGCGTCGCCCTCGATCATTCGGGTCATCGCCCGCAGGTCCGCCGCGGCCATCGCGCGCATGCCCTCGGCCTCGGCGACACCGGCTTCGAGCTTCGATCGCCAGATCGGCAGGCTGACGCCCACCATCGCCATCCAGCCCCTGCCCTCGGTCATCGTGTAGGCGGGGCCGGTGCGGACGGTCATCATCGGCCGGAACATGTCGCGCATCACCTGGACTTCCGCGTCTGCTCGCGCGATCGCCGCACGTCCCGCGTCGAGTTCCGGGCGTGACGTCACCGCCGTGTCGACGACGGACCGCACCGACGGCGGCTCGGCGAACGCGAGGGGCGCGAAGCGCGGCACGGCGCTGTCCACGTCTCTGGCGAGACTGGCGTTGAGCATCGCCTCCGCGCCGCGCACCTCGCTGACGAGCGACCGCGCCACCGCTTCCCAGCGCGCCACCTCGATCTCGGCGCGCAGCACGTCCGACTGCGGTGCCGTCCCGCTCGCATAGCGCGCATTCGCGGCCGTGACCACGTCGCGCGCGAACGTCAACTGCTCGCTCACTAGGGCCTGCGTCCGCCGCCGCTCCTGCACCATGAGGTAGGCGTTGGCCGCCTGCACGCCGACGTCGAGAGTGGTGCGGCTCGTCTCGGCGCGCAGGCGCTCCAGGTCCGCGAGCGCAACGCTGCGCCGATGGCCTCGCACGCCGGACAGCGGGAACGTCTGCTGCACCGTGAGGCTGACATCGGCGCCGTCGAATTTGAACGGCAGGTGGTCCAGCGACGGCGCAATCATCGGGTCGTCCAGCGCCGAGACGATTGCAGGCCTGGCTTCGCCGGCCAGAGACCGTGCGCGAGCGGCCTCGATCTCGTCACGCCGCTCGCCCGCGAGCCGAATGACGTCCGCCAGCCCGAGGGGCGACGGAAGAGCCGATGCCGGCTGAGCCCCGGCCGCAACGGGCCCGACAGCCGCGGACACGGCAAGCAGGAACACAAACCGGCGAGCGATAGATCGCGACATGGCAGATTCCCGAACCTCGGTGAACTCGTGACGCCAGGGCCGCAACGCGTGCTGCGCGGCCACTTCGTGATTCAGTGGCGAAACGACACCGCGGGTGTCCGGGTCAGCCGGAACACCCGCGGCTAGGAGGGATCAGATGCGGAGATTGAGCGAGAGCGGCGGTCCCTGAAGAGGGTGCCCGGATTCCGCTCTGGCTGGTGGGAGTAGTTGGAACGACCGGGGAATGAAATCGTGACGGGCTGTGACCAGGCCATGGTCGGAGGGCGGCGGAGCCTCGCTGCGCCTGGCGTCCTCCTGCAGGAACGGCGAAGCCGTGATGGCAAGGTCGTCGCATGCGTCGGTTGATGCCACGCGACTTTCATCGCCTGCGCCGGGATGGTGGCATCCACTGGCCGCGGCCAGGAGCGGATCACACCACGCGCGGCACAGCAGGGCTGCGCCGGGCCCCACGCCCACAATCAGTGCGATGGACAACGCGACGGCCCTGAACACACAAGCCTCGCTCCTGTGACTCAGCAAAGACCATACCGATCACGCCGGGCTCCGAACCTGCGACAACCGGCTGCTCCCGCTCCAAACGGGCGTCGCGCGGACTGCGGTCGGCGGATTCCCGGCGTTCGGCTGCCGGGTATTCCGCGGGGTACCCATGGCATCAGTTTCGCTCGCCTACAACCGGGCGCGACGCAGCAGCTGAGCATTGACGGCGACGATGATCGTGCTGAGCGACATCAGCACGGCGCCCACCGCCGGGTGCAGGACGACGCCCCACGGCGCGAGCACGCCGGCCGCCAGCGGGATGGCCACGATGTTGTAGCCCGCCGCCCACCACAGGTTCTGGATCATCTTCCGGTAGGTCGCACGGCTGAGGGCGACGATGCGTGGGACGTCGCGAGGGTCGCTGCGCACCAGCACCACGTCGCCCGCCTCCACCGCGACGTCGGTGCCGGCGCCGATCGCGATGCCCACGTCGGCGGTGACGAGCGCCGGCGCGTCGTTGACGCCGTCGCCCACCATCGCCACGCGCCTGCCCTGGCGCTGCACCGCCTGGATGCGCGCCGCCTTTTGATCCGGCAGCACCTCGGCCAGGACGGTGTCGATGCCCAGGTCCCGGCCCACCGCCTCGGCCACGGCCCTGGCGTCGCCCGTCATCATCACGGACTCGATGCCCATCGCGTGCAGGCGATCGATGGCGTCGCGCGATTCGTCACGCACGGCATCGGCCACCGCCAGGACGGCCACTGCGGTGGATCCGTCCACCATCGTGATGGCGGCCTGTCCTCGCTGGGCGGCGCGGTCAATCGCGATCTGGAGCTCCGGGCCCGGCTCTACGCCGAGCCGGTTCAGCAGGGCGGGTCCACCGAGCTGCAGGTCTCGTCCCTCGACCTGGGCCCGGACGCCGTGCCCCGGAATGGCCTGGAAGCCTTCGGACGCCGGCACGGTCACCCCCCGCTCCTCGGCGCTCTTGACGATGCCCTGCGCGATGGTGTGCTCGGAGTCGTGCTCGACCGCCGCGGCCAGCCCGAGGGCCTGCTGGTCCGAGAGGCCGTGGCCGGCGGTGATCTCCACGACCCGGAACTCCCCGCGTGTGAGCGTGCCCGTCTTGTCGAAGAAGACGACATCGATGTTCCGGGCCTCCTCGAGGCCGCGGCGATCGCGGACCAGGAGACCGTTCCGAGCTCCGAGCGTGGTGGAGATGGCGACCACGAGCGGAATGGCGAGACCCAGGGCGTGCGGACAGGCGATGACGAGCACCGTCACCACACGCTCGACCACGAACGCGGGCTCCGCTCCGGCAGCAGTCCAACCCACGAGCGTGAGCACCGCGGCCACAACGGCCACGATGGTGAGGGCGAAGGCCGCCCGGTCGGCCAGTGCCTGCGCGCGCGACCTCGAGGTCTGTGCCTGGGCCACGAGCCGCATGATGCCGGCCAGCGCCGTCTTCTCTCCCGTGCCCGTCACCTCGACCCGCAGCGAGCCCGTGCCGTTCACGGTGCCCGCGATCACCGGGGTCCCCGCGGCCTTTGCGACGGGCCGCGACTCGCCCGTGATCATCGATTCGTTCACGTCGCTCGCGCCGTCACGTACGATGCCGTCGGCCGGAACGCTCGCGCCGGGGCGCACCAGCACGACGTCGCCTTCGCGCAGGCTGGCGGCCGGGACCTCTTCGGTGCGGTCTCCGACGATGCGCACGGCCGTATCGGGCAGCAGTCGTGCGAGCTCCTTCAGCGCGCCCTGCGCCTGCGAGATGGACCGCATCTCGATCCAGTGGCCCAGCACCATGATGGTGACCAGCGTGGCCAGCTCCCACCACAGGTCCATCCCGGGGAACCCGAACGTGACGGCAAGGCTGAACACGAACGCCACGCTGATCGCCAGGCTGATGAGCGTCATCATCCCGGGCAGGCGGTCGGCGAGTTCCTGCGCGGCGCCCTTGATGAAGACCCATCCGCCATAGGCGAACACGAGCGTGCCGAAGACGGCCGGGACCCATCGTGAGGCGGCGGGCCCGCCCGGGGCGGTATAGCCGAACCAGTGCTGGATCATCGGTGCCCATACGAGGGTGGGCAGCGACAGCAACAGCGTCCCGAGGAACTTCTGCCGAAACATCTCGACGGAGTGGCCAGCGTGGCGGTCGTGCCCGCCGTGCGCGCTGTCGCCAGCATGCGGGTCGTGGCCGACGTGCGGCTCGTGCCCTTCGTGGCCACCATGCGGGTCTGCCGTCGCGGGCTCTCCGTGCCCGTCATGATGACGGTGATGTCCGGGATGGTGCTGTGTCGCCACATCTCCCTCCTCGGGTTGGTCGCCTACATCCAGATCCGCACGCCCAGCGCCAGCCGCGCCCCTCCCGTGCTCTCCCCTGCGGCCCTCGCCATGTCGGCCGTGCCGAAGTACTTGTTGTGCCAGACCACCCCGACGTACGGGGCGAACTCGCGGCGCACCAGGTAGCGCAGGCGAAGGCCGAAATCGAGCGTCGCCAGCCCCTTGTCGCGGAAGTGCTCGGGATCGGACGTGCCGTAGAGCTCCATCTCGACGTTTGGCTGCAGGATCAGCCGGTTCGTCAGCAGCAGCTCGTACTCCGACTCCACGCGGAAGTGGTTGCGGCCCGAGGCGCCGAGATACGCGGTGGCCTCGACGTCGAACCAGTACGGCGCCAGGCCCTGGATGCCCACGGCGGCCCACGTCTGCGCGGGCCCGGGACGGAAGTCCTGGCGGATGCCACCGAGCAGGTTCCACCAGCGCGAGATCGCGCGCCCGTAGAACAGGTGTGTCTGGGCGTCGGTGACGCGGTCATCAGCCCGTTGCCCTTCCGTGCGGAACCACAGCCGATCGCGGTCGCGGCCCACCCACCCCTTCGTGTCCCACCCGAAGCCCTCGTCCGACGCGCCAGACTCCCACTCGAGCTGATCGAACAGCACGAAGTAGTTGACGGCGTTGTCGTGGACAGAGTGACCCTCGACATCCGGGAATGCGGCCTTCCGCATCTCGTCGGTCGCGGCCGGGATGAACGGCGGCAGCGGCGCCTTCTCCTGCTCGGCCGCCGGCATCTCGTGGCCGGCATGCGGGTCGGCTGGCGTCTGGTGACCGGCATGGGGGTCCTCGGCGACTGGCTGGGGCGCCGCTGGCGCGGGCGACTGCGCGCGAACAACGGACGGCAGCAAGGCCACGACGCACGCCGCAGCGGCGACCATCGGAACAAGTCGGCGCGCGATCACTCGTCCACCCTCACTTCCCGGAACATCCCCGCCTCCATGTGGAACAGCAGATGGCAGTGATAGGCCCAGCGCCCGAGCGCGTCGGCCGTCACGCGGTAGCTCCGCCGCGTGCCCGGCGGCATGTCGATGGTGTGCTTCCGCACCAGGAACTTCCCCTCATCGTCTTCGAGATCGCTCCACATGCCGTGGAGGTGGATGGGGTGCGTCATCATCGTGTCGTTGACCAGCACGATGCGCACGCGCTCGCCGTACTTCAGCCGCACGGGCTCGGCCTCAGAGAACTTGAGGCCGTTGAACGACCAGGCGAAGCGTTCCATGTGGCCGGTGAGGTGGAGCTCGATGGTGCGACTCGGCTCGCGGCCGTCAGGGTCGTCGAACACGCTCCTGAGGTCGCTGTAGGTGAGCACGCGCCGCCCGTTGTCGCGCAGGCCGAGGCCCGGGTCGCCCAGCTTCGATGATGGCGCCATCGTCTGCATGTCCACGAGCGGGTTGCCTTTCTCGCTGGCAGGGTGCGTCAACATGCCGCCGGCCATGGCCGACATGTCGTGTCCTGCTTGCGGGTCGGGCGCCGGGGGATCGGCAGGCATGGTGTGGCCGGCGTGCGGGTCCGCGGGGGCCGCCGCAGCCACGTTGTGGCCGCTGTGATCCATCCCGCCGTGTCCCATGTCCGCCATCGTCAGCACAGGCCGCGGGTCGAGCGTGGGCACCGCCGCCTGCAGGCCCTCGCGCACGGCCAGCGTCCCTGCCGCGTAGCCGGTGCGGTCCATGGCCTGCGCGAAGATCGTGAACGCCTCCTGCCCCGTGGGCTCGACGATGACGTCGAAGGTTTCGGCGACGGCGATGCGGAACTCGTCGACGTCAACCGGACGCACGTGGAGCCCGTCCGCGGCCACCACGGTCATCTTCAGGCCAGGGATGCGGACGTCGAAGTAGCTCATGGCCGAGCCGTTGATGAACCGGAGCCGCACCCGCTCGCCCGGGCGGAACAGGCCCGTCCAGTTGGCGGCAGGGGCCCGCCCGTTCATCAGGTAGGTGTAGGTGTAGCCGGTGACGTCGGCGAGATCCGTGGCGCTCATTCGCATTTCACCCCACGCGCGGCGTTCGGCGAGCGTGGCCTTCCAGCCGTTCGTACGTACATCGCGGAAGAAATCGCCCGCGGTCCGCTGGCGGAAGTTGTAGTAGTCCGACTGTTTCTTCAGTTTCCGGAACAGGCGCTCCGGGTTCTCATCCGTCCAGTCCGACAGCATCACGACGTGCTCGCGGTCGTAGCGGAAGGGCTCGGGCTCCCGAGCCTCGATGACGAGCGGCGCGTAGACGCCCCGCTGCTCCTGGAAGCCGGAGTGGCTGTGGTACCAGTAAGTCCCGTTCTGCTTGACGGTGAAGCGATAGTCGTAGGTTCCGCCCGGGTGGATGCCGTGAAAGCTGAGCCCCGGCACGCCGTCCATGTTGGCGGGCAGGATGATGCCGTGCCAGTGAATGGACGCGTCCTCGTCCAACTGGTTCTTCACACGCAGCGTCACCGTGTCGCCCTCGCGCAGCTGGACGATAGGCCCGGGCAGCGTGCCGTTGATGGTCTGCGCGATGCGATGTGCGCCGGTGATATTCATCGGCGTCTCACCGATGGCAAGATCGATCTCGGTCCCGGTGAGCACCGCCGGCGCCTGCCGCACGGACTGCGCCCAGGCCGGCAGGTCCCACCGACCGAATGCGGCCACAGCACCGCCGACCGCCATCCCCTTCACGAACCTCCGTCGTGTCATCGCGTCAACGCTCATCGGTGTCTCGGTCTCCGGTCTTCGTTCTTCGGCTCTCACTTCTCACTTCTCACTTCTCACTTCTCACTTCTCACTTTCCACTTCTCACTTCTCAGTGAGGCCGCTTGTGCGGGGCCGGGGACGCCCCGCCGGCCGCTGGCGGATCGGCCTCTTCGCCGGCAAGGAACCTGCGAATCTCGTCCTCTTCCCTCACCTGCTGCGGGCTTCGCGGATTCAGCTCCTCCATCCGCGCGATGTCCTCGGCGGTGAGTGAGGACAACCGGCGGATGAAGTGCACGAGTGCCCAACTCTGCTGCTCGCCCTCTGGTGTGCCCGTGCCCCAGGCGGGCATGCCGGTCAGGCGGACGCCGTGCTCGATGATCGAGAACAGCTCGCCATCCGTGAGCGACTGCGTCGCGCCAGCCCGCATGTCCGGCGCGGGCGGATAGAAGCTCCGGCCCAACTCGATCGCACCGCTCCCATCGTTGGCGTGGCAGCTGGCGCAGTGGTCGGCGAAGTGGGCCAGCGCCTCGTCCAGCACCTCGGGCGTGGCAGCCACCGGGTTGGCCCGCGAGCGAGCGGCCGCGGGCGTGGCCAGCCGCCGCATCGCGCGCGCGATGAACGTTTCCACGGCGCTCGGCGCCTCGCGAGTGCTGAGGCCGCGACTGGTCATGGAGTACGCGGCCAGGCCGGCCGCAATGGCGGCCACGACGAGCAGGAACAGGAGCGCACGAAGCACAGCCTTCATGGGCGGGTCCTCGGGAAACGGCGGCACACCAACGTGCCGGCCGCCATGAGACTAACGGACGAAACGGGCTGGGATTACAGGCGCGGGCGCGCCAGGACGCGGATCAGATCCGGAGGACGAGCGGAGCGGAGGTCGGACGCGGAGGCGTGGGTTGAGCGCTCGGTCCACTGATCGGCGCGAGCAGCGTCTCGCCCTGCGCCGTGGCCGCGGGCGAGTCGAGGGCCTGCGCCATCTGGAGGATGTGGGTGTCCTCGCGGCCCGCGGTCAGCGACGCCGTGCCGGCCGCTGCAGGTGAGTGGTCGTCGCAGGGGTCCGCCGGCAGAAGGCTGCTTGCCGCGGCGAAGGTTCCATCGGTGTGACACTCCGACATGGCCGCGTCGTGATCGGCCACGTCGTCGTGCGCCATGGCAGAGCTGTCCGCCTCGAGCATGCACAGCGCTGCGCACGCCGCCGCCGCCGCCGGCGCGGCGGCGAGCATGAACACGACGATGAGGCTGACGCCTCGGCGGCACCAGGGGATCACGAGTCGAGTATATCCGACGGTTCGGCCCGCACCTGGCGTCGCGCCCGGATCCCATGGACGACGTCCATGTGTCAGCGGTGCTGGGCGGCCGACCCGCCGGGTGGTCGTGCGCCACTCGGTGGCACTCCGGGCGACGGCAGCTTGCCGACGCCGCCGCGGGCGGGTGGCGGTGCCTGGGCGGGCGCGGGCGGAATCGCCGGGGGCAGTTCGCGCGGCGCACCCGTAGCGGGGCCGGTCCTCCCCGGACCACCGCGGCCCTCACCCCAGGGACCACGCGCGCCCCAGTACGGGTACGGCTCGAAGTGCGGTTCGTAGTACGGCGCGTACGGATCCCTCCGCTTGTCCCACCCGTCGCGCCCACCTCCGTAACCCCAGACAGGCCACCCGACAATCCCGCTGCCGCCGTACCAGATCGCCTCCCCGCCCGAGTACGATGGGGCAACGGATTCGTGGGACGGGCTCGACTCGCGAAATCCACCGGGGCCGAGCGGGATCACGTTGGCGCCATCGACCTGCAGGTCCGCGGCCTGGGCGGCGGCCAGTATCCGCGCGGACCGCCGGGCGCGCGACCACAGCAGGAACGTGTCCCACGGAGCCGGCTCGAAAGCGGTAGCCACGATGCGCGACGTGGACCCGGTGAGCACCGCCAGTTCGGACGGACCGAGTGTCGCCTTCGCTG
>Ga0105106_10000093_pt1 | contig 53432 bp, 49 predicted proteins | sample PPLLaktember2015_5_FD_79109 | JGI IMG/M metagenome (GOLD analysis project Ga0105106, IMG submission 79109) | Freshwater sediment microbial communities from Prairie Pothole Lake near Jamestown, North Dakota, USA - PPLs Lake P8 Core (1) Depth... | ecosystem: Environmental > Aquatic > Freshwater >... | reverse complement strand
TGCTCGGCATCCTCTACCCGATGCGCATCGAAGACCTGCGCAATTTCGGCTTCAACGAGGAGCTCTTCCCGGGCGAAGATCTCCCCGACGATTGAACATTACTTTATATGTAGCGCCGGGAGGCGCATAAGCGATTTTTTGCGCCCGGAAGCGAAGCTTACGGGCGCGTCGTAGGTTTTAATTAAAGTCGCGCGATTCGGTGAGCAGGCGCCCGAGCAGCCGGCTGTGGTCGATCAGCCGCCGTGCGACGAGGTGGACCACGTCGCCTTCCTTCTGCATGTAGCCTTCGACGCCGAGGAGGCGCGCGCCGAGGAGCTCCTTCCTCTGCTTTTCCACGAGATCGTTCCACACCACGACGTTGGTGTATCCGGTCTCGTCTTCGAGCGTCACGAAAACGACGCCCTGCGCGGTTCCCGGGCGCTGGCGGCACGTCACGATGCCCGCGGTTTTCGCGGGCTTGCCGTTCGGCATCGCCTTGAGCTCCAACGCGCTCGCAAGCCGCATGCGTTTCAACCTTGCGCGCAAGAGCGCGAGCGGATGGCGTCCCAGCGTGAATCCCACGCTGCGGTAATCGGCGACGATGTCCTCGCCCTCGCCGGGGCTCGTGAGCAGCGGTAGCCGCTCCTGCGCCGGCGCGTCGCGCATGAGGTAAGACTCGGCCGCGCCTCCCGTTTCGATCCCCGAGACGGCCCAGTGCGCGCTGCGGCGGTGGCCGGCGAGACGCGCGAGCGCGTTCGCGGCAGCGAGGTTCGCGAGGTCGCGCCGGTTGAGCGCAGCGCGCCGGGCGAGGTCGCCCGCATCTGATAATACCTGCTCTTCGCGCGCTGCGACGATGCGCTGCACGCCGGCTTCGGTGAGGCCTTTGACGAGGCGCATGCCGAGACGCACCGCAGGCGCGCCTTCATCGCCGCGCTCGAGCGTGCAATCCCACGCGCTCGCCGTGACGTCCACCGGCCGCACTTCCACGCCGTGCCGCCGCGCGTCCTGCACCAGCACCGAAGGCGAGTAAAAACCCATCGGCTGGCTGTTGAGCATCGCCGCGAGAAAAGCCGCGGGCTCGTAGTGCTTGATCCACGCCGAGACGTACGCGAGCAGCGCGAAGCTCGCCGAGTGCGATTCGGGAAAGCCGTATTCGCCGAAGCCGCAGATCTGGCTGAAAACGCGCTCGGCGAACTCCTCGCTGTAGCCGTTCGCGCGCATGCCGAGCTTCAGCCGCGCTTCGAAAGGCTCGAGCCCGCCTTTGCGCTTCCACGCCGCCATCGCGCGCCGCAGCTGGTCGGCTTCGCCTGCGCTGAAGTTCGCGGCGACCATCGCGAGCTGCATCACCTGTTCCTGGAAGATCGGCACGCCCAGCGTGCGCTCGAGCACCTGCCTCACTTCCTCGTTGGGGTAAGTCACGGGCTCCATGCCCTGCTTGCGGCGCAGGTACGGATGCACCATGCCGCCCTGGATCGGCCCGGGACGCACGATCGCGATCTCGACCACGAGGTCGTAGAAGCGCTCGGGCTTCAACCGCGGCAGCATCGACATCTGCGCGCGCGACTCGATCTGGAACACGCCTATCGTGTCGGCGCGGCGGATCATCTCGAAGACCTTCGGGTCGTCTCCGCGGTTGACGATTGTCGGCATCGTCTCCGCCGGCTTCCTGTGCGGATCGACGAATTCGAGCGCGCGCCGGATCACCGAAAGCATGCCGAGCGCGAGCACGTCCACCTTGAGGAGCTTCAACGCTTCGAGGTCGTCCTTGTCCCACTGGATCACGCTGCGCTCGGGCATCGCCGCGTTCTCGATCGGAACGAGCTCCGCGAGCGGCCCGCGAGAAATCACGAAGCCGCCGACGTGCTGCGACAGGTGCCGCGGAAAACCGACGAGCGTCGTCACGAGCTCGACGAGATGGCGCATCACCGTGCTGTCGGGGTCGAATCCCGACTCGCGCAGGCGCTGCGGTAGGGCGTGGCGGCTGTCCCACCACGCGAGCGTTTTCGCGAGCCGGTCCACCTGCGAGAGCTCGAGTCCCAGCGCTTTGCCGACGTCGCGCACCGCGCTCTTCGGCCGGTAGCAGATGACGGTGGCGGCGATGGCCGCGCGCTCGCGCCCGTATTTCCTGTAGACGTACTGGATGACTTCCTCGCGCCGCTGGTGCTCGAAATCGACGTCGATGTCGGGGGGCTCGTTCCGCTCGCGCGAGATGAAGCGCTCGAAAAGGCCGTGCATGCGCGCCGGGTCGATTTCGGTGATGCCGAGGCAGTAACACACTGCGGAATTGGCCGCCGAGCCGCGGCCCTGGCAGAGGATGTGCTGATCGCGCGCGAAAGCGACGACATCGTTCACCGTCAGGAAGAAGTGCTCGTACTCGAGCGATGCGATGAGCGCGAGCTCGTGCTCCACGAGGCGGCCGATCGCTTTCGGAGCGCCTTCCGGGAAACGGCGGGCGAGCCCCGCGTAAGTGAGCTTGCGCAGATGGCTCGCGGGGGTTTCGTCTCCGGGAACGAGCTCGGACGGATATTCGTAATGCAGCGTGTCGAGGTCGAAATCGCAGCGCCCTGCGATGCGCGCCGTCTCTTCGAGCAGCTCGGGCGGATAGATCTGCGCCAGCCGCAGGCGCGTGCGCAGGTGGCGCTCCGCGTTGGGCTGGAGCGCGGCGCCGGCCGCAGGCACGGAGACACCGAGGCGGATCGCGGTCAGTACGTCCTGCAACGCCTTCCTCGAGCGCACGTGCATGTGCACGTCCCCGGCTGCGGCGAGCGGGAGGCCGCTCAGCTTTCCCAGCTCGCGCAAGCCTGCGAGCCGCGCGGCGTCGTGCGCACCGTACACGAGCTCGACCGCGATCCACGCGCACCCCGGAAAGGATTGCGCGATGAAGCGCGCGTGCTCGATATCCGGTTCGCGCTCGGGGACGAGGAGCGCGAGACAGCCTCCAGCGCCTGTAGCGAGATCGGCGAGCTCGACGCGGTACTTACCTTTGGGCGTTCGCATGCGGGCGCGCGTAATGAGCGCGCACAGCGCGCCGTAGCTCGCGCGATCCGTCGCGAGGAGCACGAGCTTGGGTCCTTTCTCGACCTTGATTTCGGCGCCGATGACGAGCTTGAGCCCGGGCTTTCCCGCCTCGGCGTTTTTATCGTTGAGCGCTTTCGCGGCGATGTGCGCGCGCACGGCGCCGGCGACCGAGCATTCGTCGGTGATCGCGAGCGCGCCATAACCGAGCGCATGCGCGCGCTCCACGAGCTCCTCCGGGTGCGATGCGCCGCGCAGAAAAGTGAAATTGGTAAGGCAATGAAGCTCGGAGTATCCCGGAAGAGAGCCTCTTCCGGACGCCGTTCCGGCCGGTGAACGAACAGGGGCAACCGAAGGTTCCCCCCGTTGCCCCCCTCCTTCGGTTGAAAAGCCGCTCACCCCGTGACAGGTGTTTAAGCAAAGAAGCCGTGAAGAAACCAGCGTGCGCCTTCGTTCCGCTCGCGATAGACCCACAGCAGCGCGTCGGACGGATTGGCCGCCACGAAATAGTCGCGCATGACGTCGTGGCCGTCCCACCAGCCGGACTCGATGCGCTCGGGGCCGGAGAGGAGCGTGAGCTTGCCGTCGTAGGTCGGGGCTGCTGCGACTTCGCTCAAAGGCCGCGGTTGCTGCAGCAGCCACAACGGGCGGCCGGCGATCGGGCCTGCGGGCGCGTCCACGCTCCCAGGCGGGCATGCGCGCCACGCAAACTCGGGGCGGTGATCGGCAAAGCGCTTGAGGCCGAGCACGGCTTCGTCGCCCAGACGCGCGCGCAGGCGCTCGATCAGTTGCGCCGCGGCTTCTTCCTCCCGGCCCGCATCGGGAAGGAGCGACAGGTTGCGCGAAGCGAGCGGCAGCAGGAGCTCGCTTTCGAGCGCGATCACGGTGGCAGGGCAGGGGAGCGCGGTGCGTTCGAGCTTCTCGCGCAGCACGCTCACGAGATGGTCGGCGTCGCGCGTGGCTGCGACGAGCGAGAGCGTGAGCTTCGTCGGCTCCCGGCCGTGATGCGTGAACGTGAAGACGAGGCTTTGCGCGCCGTTCGTGGTCGCCGCGAGAAAACCGCACAGCTCGTTGAGCAACCGGCGCGCGGCGAAAAGCAGCATCTCGGCTTCCTGCGCGGGCGCGGGTAGCGGCTGCACGGCTTTGAAAACTGTGGGCGGCGTAAAGAAAAGCCGCGGGTCGGCAGTGAGTCCCAGCGCGCGGTCGAGGCCGCCGATGAAATCCGGGCCCACGCGCCGCGCAAGGCCGTCGCGGGGGAGCACGAGGCAGTCCGCGACCGTCCTCGCGCCGACGTTCTGCAGCAGCGCGAGCGTTTCAGGCGCAGCGTGCATCACTTCGAGCGGCAGGTCGGGAAGGCTCGCCCGCAGCGCGTCGTCGTGGCGCAGCCGCACCGCGAGCCCCGCGCGCGCGAACCACTGCGCCGCGAGCGGCGTGGGCGCGCACGCGATCGTCGGCGTGAACCCGAGCGCGCTCAAGCCTGAGACCAACTCGACCCACAAATGCTTGAGTCCCCTGAACAGCGTGAGCGAGCCTTCGATTTCGAGCAGGATTTCGGCGGGACGCGCGATGCTGACCGCCGGCGTGAACTGGATCGCCCACGCCGCGACGCGCTCGAGCGCCGCTTCCTCGGCGCCGGTGTCGCGAGGCACGATCCGCAGGTCGGAGGCGAGCGCAGCCGCGGCTGCGGCCGGCATGCCCGGGCTTACGCCGTGTTTTCGCGCCGCTTCATTGCACGCGACGAGATCGCCCGCGCCGTCCGCTACCGCAAGTGGATAAGCTTCCTGCGCCGCGCGCGCGCGCGTGAAAACTTCGAGGGGCAACGAAGCGAACCGCAGCGCCAGCCACAGCATGACTCATCCACGCGGAAGTGAGGTTACGAGACTGCTGCGAGCAGCGGCTGTCGGACTTCGGGCTGGCGCGCGGGTTTCCTGCGCTGGGCGTAACCGTACAGATCGAGCACGACCGGCGGGGGCAGACCGCCTCCGCGACGCTTGAGCACGCGAACGACCGTCCTGCCTTCGGCGCGCGAGACGTGCAGCCTCAACGCGGCGGGCGTAGCGGGTGTGGCGCGCGCCGAGCGAAAAAGAAAAAGCGCAGTGCCCGCGCTCTCCGCGGCGAGCTGGAGCCGGCGCAGGCTCCGCTCGTGGACGTGGTCCTGCCACAGGAGCACCGCGCCGCAGCACGAAGCACGCAGCGCCTGTTCGCACGCCCACAGGTTGTCTTCTGCCGCGCGCGTCTCGACGAGCAGCAGGCGCTCGAGCCTCACCCCGTGCGCGGCGAGCGCCGGCGCATACGGCACGTGCAGCGGCGCGATGACGGTCACCCAGCGGCCGGCCTGCGTCAATTTCGCCGCAGCGGGCATCGTGAGCTGCACTTCGCCGACGCCGGTGCGCTCGGCGTAGATTTCGGTGATCGCGCCCGCCGGCCAGCCGCCGCCGGGCAATTGCGCGTCGAGCTCGGCAAAACCCGTCGATACTGCGGGCGCGACGCGCGCGCAGTCGGACCCGCGCCAGACCGCGGGGTGGTTCAGGATCGCGTCGAGGGCGGCACCGTTTACGCGGGCACTTTCGCCGCGCACTGCACCGGATGCGAGCGGGCTCATAAAGCGCGCCCGTTGCGGATGACGCCGACCGCGATGCCTTCGATTTCGAGCGCTTCGCGCTTCAAATCGACGACGCGGGTGGCGAAATCGGGGTTTTCGGCGATCAGCTCGACCTTGTCGCGGTGCTTGCGGATGCGCTTCACCGTCACTTCGTCGTGCAGTCTCGCGACCACGATCTGGCCGGAGCGGAATTCGGTCGTACGATGCACCGCGAGGAGATCGCCTTCGAGGATGCCGGCGTCGCGCATGCTCGAGCCCCGCACTTTGAGAAGGTAGTCGGCACTGGGCGTAAAAAGGGCGGGGTCGAGCTGATAGCGCCCTTCGACGTGCTCCGAGGCGAGGATCGGTGAGCCCGCGGCGACGCGCCCGACTACGGGAACCCCCGGGGGCTGCTTCAGTCTGATCCCGCGCGAGGCGCCGGGAATCATTTCGATCACGCCTTTCCGCGCGAGCGCTTTGAGATGCTCTTCGGCGGCGTTGGGCGAGCGGAAACCCATCGCGGTGCAGATTTCGCTGCGGGTCGGCGGGTAGCCGGCTTTTTCGGTGTGCTGCTCGATCAGCTTGAGAATTTCGGCCTGGCGTGCGGTGAGCGTGTCCATGGGCGTCTCCTTGCCTGTAATTATATACAGTAAACGCAGACAGGCAAGACCTCGAAACGCTCGCGCAACTGCCGGTAAAAGCTGCATTTGTCTTGGTTTGCCGAGTGTTTTTTGTTACACTTCAAGGCTCTGTGGAGAAGATGGGCGGTTCGCCCATTTTTTGTTTGTGGTGCGGAATTTTTAGCGATGGACCTGCAAGAGACGCTGGAATCGACCTTGTCGGGCATGGGTTACGAGCTCGTGGACTTCGAGCGCTCGGGCAAAGGCAAGCTCCTGCGGGTCTATATAGACAAGGCCGGCGGCATCAACGTCGACCACTGTGCCGAGGTGAGCAGCCATTTGAGCCGCGTCTTCGCGGTCGAAGGGATCGATTACGACCGCCTCGAGGTTTCGTCGCCGGGGCTCGATCGGCCGCTCAGGAAAGAGCAGGATTTCGTGCGCTACGCCGGACACAAGGCGAAGATCAAGCTGCGTGTGCCGCTGGAAGGGCAGAGGAATTTCGTAGGGGTGTTGCGGGAGACTCGCGCAGGCCGGGTCGAGCTCGAAGTGGACGACGGCAAGACCGTGTCGCTCGAGCTCTCGAACCTGGACCGGGCCCGGCTCGTGCCGCAATTTGAGGCGTTAAGGGAGTCGAGATGAGTCGCGAAATACTGTTGCTGGTGGATGCGCTGTCGCGCGAGAAGAACGTCGACAAGGAAACTGTCTTCGGCGCGCTCGAGCTCGCGCTCGCCTCGGCCACCAAGAAACGCTTCCAGGAAGACGTCGACGTGCGCGCCTCGGTCGACCGCACCACGGGCGATTTCTTGTTCTTCCGCCGCTGGCAGGTGGTTCCCGAAGAAGAGTTCGAAGTGCCTTCACGCCAGTACATGTTGCGTGAAGCGCAGGAAGAAAACCCCGATATGAAGCTGGGCGACTTCCGCGAAGAGCCGCTCTCCGGGCTCGAAGTCGGCCGCATCGGCGCGCAGACGGCGAAGCAGGTGATTCTCCAGAAAATCCGCGACGCGGAGCGCGAACAGATCCTGAACGATTTCCTCGCGCGCGAAGAGTCGCTCGTCACCGGCGTCATCAAGCGCATGGAGCGCGGCAACGCGCTCATCGAATCGGGGCGCCTCGAGTCCGTGCTGCCGCGCGACCAGATGATCCCGAAGGAGAACCTGCGGGTGGGCGATCGCGTGCGTGCGCTCATCTGGAAAATCGACCGCGCGGCCCGCGGCCCGCAGTTGATCCTCTCGCGCACGGCGCCCGAATTCATCACCAAGCTCTTCGAGCTCGAAGTGCCCGAGCTCGAAGACGGCCTCCTCGAGATCAAGGCGGCCGCCCGTGACCCCGGCTCGCGCGCGAAGATCGCCGTTCATTCCAACGACAAGCGGATCGACCCGATCGGCACCTGCGTCGGCATGCGCGGCTCGCGCGTGCAGGCGGTGACTTCCGAGCTCGCGGGCGAGCGCGTCGACATCGTGCTCTGGAACCCCGATCCCGCCCAGTTCGTGATCAATGCGCTCGCACCCGCGGAAGTGAGCCGCATCACGGTGGACGAGGAAAAGCACAGCATGGACATCGTGGTCGAAGAGGAGAACCTCGCGCAGGCGATCGGGCGCAACGGCCAGAACGTGAGACTCGCGGCCGAGCTGACCGGCTGGGAACTGAACATCATGACGCTCGAGGAATCGGAAAAGAAGACCGTCGAGGAGACCACGCGCATCCGCGCTGTCTTCATGGAGAAGCTCGACGTCGACCAGGAAGTCGCGGACATCCTGGTGCAGGAAGGTTTCTCGACGCTCGAGGAAGTCGCTTACGTGCCGCTCACCGAGATGCTCGAGATCGAATCGTTCGACGAGGCGACGGTGAACGAGCTTCGCAGCCGCGCGCGCAACGCGCTCCTCACGCAGGCCATCGCGAGCGAGGAGAAAGTCGAGCACGACATCGAGGACCTGCTGAAGGTCGAAGGCATGGACAACGATACGGCGCGGCTCCTCGCATCCAAAGGTGTCAGCACGCAGGAAGAGCTTGCCGACTACGCGACCGACGACCTCGTGGAAGCGACCGGGCTCGACGAGGAGCGCGCGAAGGAGCTCATCATGGCCGCGCGCGCGCCGTGGTTCGCGGAAGACAACGCGTGAAGACCTACGACGCGCCCGCAGCTGAAGCTGCGGCCGCAGAAAATCGCTTAGGCGCCTCGCGGCGCTATATTAGATTCATAGCCGGTATACAAATACATTGATGGCGCAAATCAACTTAACTCAATTCGCTAAAGAGCTCGGGCTGCCGCCCGCGCTGCTGATCGAGCAGCTGCAGGCGGCCGGCGTCACGCGCGCGCTGACCGACGACACGTCGCTCACCGAGAAGGACAAGACCCAGCTCCTCGACTACCTGCGGCAATCGCACGGGGCGAAGGAAGCGAAGCAGAAGATCACGCTCACGCGCAAGCAGACGACCGAGATCAAGAAATCGGACAGCACCGGCAAATCGCGCACGATTCAGGTCGAAGTGCGCAAGAAGCGCGTGCTGGTGAAACGCGACGCCGTCGAGCCCGAACCTGTAGAGACGGCCAAAGTCGTCCTCGACGCTTCGCAAGTCGCGCTGCGTGAAGCGGAGGCAAAGCAGCACGCCGAGCTCGCCTCGCGCCAGGCCGAAGACCTCGAGCGCAAAGCCGAGGCCGAAAGAAAGAAAAAGGAAGCCGTCGCCGAAGCGACCGCCGCGGAAGCGCCTCCCCCGCCGCAGGAAGCGCCGCAGGTTGCACCGGCTCCGGCCGCCCCCGCCGTGGCCGCGGCGCCTGGCGGCGCGCCGGTCGAAGGCACGCTGCACAAGCCGACCACCAAACCCGCGGGCGACAAGAAAACCGCCAAGAAACCCGCCAAGCAGGTCGTCTGGCGCGACGAGGCGGCGAAGCGCCGCACGATCAAGACCCGCGGCGACTCGGGCGGCGTGTCGGGCTGGCGCGCGCGCAAGACGGGCCGCCACGCTGCCGCGCACGAGGAAGGCGATGGTCAGCACGCGTTCTCGGCGCCGACCGAGCCGATGGTGCGCGATATCGTGATCCCGGAGACGATCACCATCGCCGATCTCGCCCACAAGATGAGCGTGAAAGCCGCCGAAGTCATCAAGACGATGATGAAGCTCGGCACCATGGCGACGATCAACCAGGTGATAGACCAGGACACCGCGATGATCGTGGTCGAGGAGATGGGCCACAAGGCGGTTCGCGCCAAGCTCGACGATCCCGACGCGTACCTGGCCGAAGAGCATCAGGCTGCGCACACCGAGCTGAAGCTCGAGCCGCGCGCCCCCGTCGTGACCGTGATGGGTCACGTCGATCACGGCAAGACTTCGCTGCTCGACTACGTGCGCCGCACCAAGGTAGCGAGCGGCGAAGCGGGCGGGATCACGCAGCACATCGGCGCTTACCACGTCGAGACCCCGCGCGGCATGATCACGTTCCTCGACACGCCGGGCCACGAGGCATTCACCGCCATGCGCGCACGCGGCGCGAAAGTGACCGACATCGTCATTCTGGTGGTCGCTGCCGACGACGGCGTCATGCCGCAGACGGAGGAAGCGATCGCTCACGCCAAGGCGGGCAAGGTGCCCATCGTCGTGGCGCTCAACAAGATCGACAAGCCCGAGGCCAACGCCGAGCGCGTCATGCAGGAGCTCGCGGCGCGCGAAGTCGTCCCTGAGGAATGGGGTGGCGACACCCAGTTCGTGCAGGTCTCCGCGAAGACGGGACAGGGCATAGACAACCTGCTCGAGCGTTTGCTGCTGCAGGCCGAAGTGCTGGAATTGCGCGCACCGCGCGAAGCTTTCGCCAAAGGCATCGTCATCGAGTCGCGGCTGGACAAAGGCCGCGGTCCCGTCGCGACCGTCCTCGTTCAATCGGGCACGTTGAAGCGCGGCGATGTGCTGCTCGCCGGGGCGGTGTTCGGACGCGTGCGCGCGCTGCTCGACGAGACGGGCAAGCCGATCGAGTCGGGCGGTCCTTCGATCCCGGTTGAAGTTCTCGGGTTGTCCGACGTGCCCGCGGCGGGATCGGAAGTGATCGCGCTTGGCGACGAGCGCAAGGCGCGCGAGATCGCGCTCTTCCGCCAGGGCAAGTATCGCGACGTGAAGCTCGCGAAGCAGCAGGCGGCCAATCTCGAGAACATGTTCGACCAGATGGGCGAAGGCAAGCGCACGCTGACCCTCATCATCAAGGCGGACGTGCAGGGCTCGTACGAAGGCCTTGCGCATGCGCTCGCCAAGCTCTCCACCGACGAAGTGAAAGTGAATATCGTGCATTCGGCAGTGGGCGGAATCACCGAGTCGGACATCAATCTCGCGCTCGCTTCCAAAGCGGTGGTCATCGGTTTCAACACGAGGGCCGATGCGGCAGCCCGCAAGCTCGCGGAATCGAGCGGCGTGCAGATCCGCTACTACAACATCATTTACGAAGCCGTCGACGAGATCAAATCCGCGCTTTCGGGCATGCTCGCGCCCGAGCGGAAGGAAAACATCCTGGGACTGGTCGAGATCAGGCAGGTCTTCAAGATCTCCAAGGTCGGCGCGGTCGCCGGCTGTTACGTCACCGAAGGCCTCGTGCGCCGCAGCGGCAAGATCAGGCTGCTGCGCGACAACGTCGTGATCCACGACGGCGAGCTTGATTCGCTCAAGCGCTTCAAGGACGACGTGCGTGAAGTGAAAGCGGGCTTCGAGTGCGGTCTTTCGCTCAAGGGTTACAACGACATCAAGGTCGGCGACCAGCTCGAAGTGTATGAAGTCGTGGAAGTCGCCCGTACTCTGGAGTAGGGCGACAGGATTTTAGGATCCAGGATTTGGCTGCCGTGGCCAAGTCCTGGATCCTTTCCTCTCGATCCTGGCCGGTCATGCCCAAAGATTATCCCCGCACCCGCCGCATCGCCGAGCAGATTCAGCGCGAGCTGGCGGAGCTCGTCCGCACGGAGCTGAAGGACCCGCGTGTGAGCGGGTTCGTCACGATCACCGATGTCGAAGTGAGCGCGGACCAGTCGCACGCCAAGGTCTTTTTCACTGTCCTCGGTGACGCCCCGAAGATCGAGGAGACGACGCAGGGACTGAAGCGCGCCGCCGGTTTTCTGCGCAGTCAGCTCGCGCAGCGCATGCAGCTGCGCACGATCCCGCAGCTCGATTTCAAGTACGACGCCTCGGTCGAGCGCGGGATGAAGCTCTCGCGCCTCATCGACGAAGCCGTCGGCGGCGCCGCGGTCAAGCCGTCCGGGGAGTGACCGCGAGCGGCCGGCGGGCGCAGCGCGACGCGGTCGACGGTGTCCTGCTCCTCGACAAGCCGCCTGGCATCACTTCGCAGGCCGCGGTCTCGCGGGTAAAGAACCTCTACAACGCGGCAAAGGCGGGCCATACCGGTACGCTCGATCCGGCGGCGACCGGGTTGCTGCCGATCGCTCTCGGCGAGGCAACCAAGTTCTCGAGCGCGCTGCTCGACGCGGGTAAGGGCTATCTCGCGACGGTGCGGCTCGGAATCACGACGACCACCGGGGACTTGGAAGGCGACGTCACCGCACAGGCGCCCGTCGACGTGGATCGCACACGCATCGACGCGGTCCTGCCGCTGTTCCGCGGGCACATCACCCAGATCCCGCCCATGCACAGCGCACTCAAACATCAGGGCAAGCCGCTTTACACCTACGCCCGGCAGGGGCGGGACATCGAGAGACGGCCGCGCGAAGTGACGATTTCGGCGCTCACCGTCGAGGATTACGCCGCGCCGGACCTGGTGCTGAACGTCGCCTGCAGTAAAGGAACGTATATCCGCGTGCTCGCTGAAGACATCGGGTGCGCGCTGGGCTGCGGCGCCGTGCTCGCCGCCCTGCGGCGGACCCGCGTGGGCCGTTTCGAGATCGCCGACGCGATCGACCTCGAATCGCTCGCCGCGTTGAGCGTGCCTGAGCGGCTGCGAAAATTGCTGGCGGTGGATTGCATGCTCGCCGAGCTACCCGAGGTGAGGCTGGACCAGGCCCAGGCCTGTCGAATCGCCGCAGGCCAGACCGTTGAATGCGCGGAGTTCTTTACGGCCGGGGTCGTGCGCCTGTTCGGGCCCGGGGGCGGTTTTCTCGGGATCGCCGAATCCGCCGGCGGCGGCGTCCTCCAGCCTCGCCGGCTGGTGGCGACCACAGCCACTAAAGGTTGAGAAAACGCGTACTTACAGAGTAAAATAGCCCGATTTTCAGCCGGAGAAGCACAGATGGCCGTACACACTACGCAGAAAGCCCAACTGGTGCAGGATTACCAGCGGGCACAGGGCGACACTGGTTCTCCAGAGGTCCAGATCGCGCTCTTGACTGCGCGTATCACCGATCTTACCGAGCATTTCAAGACGCACGTGAAAGACCACCATTCGCGTCGCGGTCTGCTCCGCATGGTGAGCCGTCGCCGCAAGCTCCTGGATTACCTCAAGCGAACGAACGCCGACAAGTACAAGGCGCTGATCGAGCGGCTCGGGCTGCGCAAGTAACCGAACCCACATGGGGTCCGCTCGCCGCGTCGCGATACGCACAACGAGCTTTGCGGCGCGCGTGGCGCAGCCGGATCTCCTCCCCCTATAACCCGAAGACCGCGCTCGCGGTCTTTTTCGTTTCCCCATAAAGGACAAGATGAATCGAGTAACCAAGACTATGCAATGGGGCGAGCGGCAACTGACGCTCGAAACCGGCGAGATCGCCCGCCAGGCAAGCGGAGCGGTCCTCGTCAACATGGACGACACGGTGGTGCTGGTAACGGTGGTCGGCGCGCCGAGCGCGAAGGCCGGGCAGGACTGGTTCCCGCTCACGGTCGATTACCAGGAACGCACCTACGCCGCGGGCAAGATCCCCGGCGGCTTCTTCAAGCGCGAAGGCCGTCCTTCGGAAAAAGAGATACTCACGTGCCGTCTCATCGATCGCCCGATCCGGCCGCTTTTCCCGGAAGGCTTCTACAACGAGGTGCAGATCGTCGCGACGGTGATGTCCTCGAACAATGAGGTCGATTCCGATATCGCGGCGATGATCGGCGCATCGGCCGCGCTCGCCGTAGCCGGCATTCCGTTCGACGGCCCGATCGGCGCCGCGCGCGTGGGCTATGCGAACGGCCAGTACCAGCTCAACCCGACCGCCACCGAGCTCAAGACTTCGCAGCTGAACCTCGTGGTCGCCGGGACCGCGCAGGCGGTGCTCATGGTCGAGTCCGAAGCGCAGGAGCTTCCCGAAGACGTGATGCTGGGCGCGGTCGTTTTCGGGCACCAGCAGATGCAGGCTGCAATCAGTCTCATCAACGAGCTCGCCGACGAAGCCGGCAAGCCCGAGTGGGACTGGAAACCCGCGCCGAAAGACGAGGCGCTGATCGCGCGCATGAGCCAGAGCTGCGAGGCCGAGCTGCGTGCCGCCTATCAGCTGCGCGGCAAGCAGGAGCGCACTCGCCGCGTCGACGAGATCCGCGAGCGCATCTTGCAGGAGGCCGCGACCGATGCGACGACGCCCGGACAGCTCATCACCCTGGGTGCGGAGTTCGGCAACGTCGAAGCGAAGATCGTGCGCAACCAGATCCTCGACGGCGAGCCGCGCATCGACGGCCGCAACACCCGCACGGTGAGGCCGATCACCATACGCTCCGGAGTGCTTCCGCGGGCGCACGGCAGCGCGCTTTTCACGCGCGGCGAGACGCAGGCGATCGTCACCGCGACGCTCGGCACTTCGCGCGACGAGCAGATCATCGACGCGCTCCAGGGTGAGTATCGCGAGCGCTTCATGATGCATTACAACTTCCCGCCGTACTCGACCGGCGAGACCGGCCGCGTGGGCTCGCCCAAGCGTCGCGAGATCGGTCACGGGCGTCTCGCCAAGCGCGCGTTGCTTGCGGTGCTCCCGAGCGCCGAGGAATTCGGCTATTCGCTGCGCGTGGTCTCCGAGATCACCGAATCGAACGGCTCGAGCTCGATGGCTTCGGTGTGCGGCGGCTGCCTCGCCCTGATGGACGCCGGCGTGCCGCTCAAGGCCCACGTCGCGGGCATCGCGATGGGGCTCATCAAGGAAGGCAATCGGTTCGCTGTGCTCACCGACATCCTCGGCGACGAGGACCATCTCGGCGACATGGACTTCAAGGTGGCGGGTACCGAGAAAGGCGTGACCGCGCTGCAGATGGACATCAAGATCCAGGGCATCACGAAGGAGATCATGCACGCCGCGCTCGTCCAGGCGCGCGAAGGCCGCATGCACATCCTCGAGAAAATGAAGCAGGCCGTCGATCACCCGCGCGAAGAGCTCTCGGCGTACGCCCCGCGCATGATCGTGCTGAAGATCAACCCGCAGAAAATCCGCGACGTGATCGGCAAGGGCGGCGCGGTCATCCGTGCGCTGACCGAAGAGACCGGCACCACGATCGACATCCAGGACGACGGCACGGTGACGATCGCGTGCGTGTCTTCGGAAGGCGGCGAGGCGGCGAAGCGGCGCATCGAAGAGCTCACTGCCGACGTCGAAGTCGGGAAGATCTACGAAGGCACCGTTCTCAAGCTGCTCGATTTCGGCGCGATCGTGAGCGTGCTGCCGGGGCGTGACGGGCTGCTCCACATTTCCCAGATCGCCAACGAGCGCGTGAACGCGGTCGCCGATCACCTGAAGGAAGGTCAGCAGGTACGCGTGAAAGTGCTCGAAGCCGACGAGAAAGGAAGGCTCCGCCTGTCGATGAAAGCCGCGGCGCAGGAAGGCCAGCAGCAACAACAGCCTCAGCAGCAGCCGCAGCCGGTGCAGTAAGCGGCAGAAGCAAAAAGAAAGGGCAGCCGAGGCTGCCCTTTTTTCATGGACGTCGCGTGCGGGCGAAAGCCCTCAGTGGCCCGCCGGCTATTTCGCGACCTGTCTTTCTCTCATCTCGTCGAGCGTCTTGCAATCGATGCAGAGCGTGGCGGTGGGGCGCACTTCGAGGCGCTTCAGGCCGATTTCCACGCCGCAGGAATCGCAGTAGCCGTATTCGCCCTGATCGATGCGCTGTATCGTCTCGTCGATCTTCTTGATGAGCTTTCTCTCGCGGTCGCGATTGCGCAGCTCGAGCGACATGTCGGACTCCTGGCTCGCGCGGTCGTTGGGGTCGGCGAATATCGTGGCCTCGTCCTGCATCGTATGGACCGTGCGGTCGATGTCCTGCGAGAGCTCGCGCTTCATCTCTTCCAGCATCTTGCGGAAGTGGGCGAGCTGTCTCGCGTTCATGTATTCCTCCTTGGCCTTCGGCTTGTAGGGAGGTATGGCTTTGTGCAGTTCGGAGGGCATTGGGGCCTGCTTATCGATTCATCAAAAGAGCGCTTTAATATCAGAAATCGATAGGGGGGGCAAGCTGACCCTGACCGCCTTTCGAGGCTACCCGCTCGATTGACCCCACCATGCCCGGGCTATATCATTACGGGCCTTCTCGAAAGGCGTCCGGGAGCGGCATATTTCTCGCTCGCGAGACCGATTCCGTGCCCGTAGCTCAACCGGATAGAGCACCGGCCTTCTAAGCCGGGGGTTGTGGGTTCGAGTCCCGCCGGGCGCGCCATTCAAGAAGCGCCCTTAGTTTTCCGACGGTGGCTGTAGCTCAGCTGGTAGAGCATTGGATTGTGATTCCAAGGGTCGTGGGTTCGAGCCCCATCAGCCACCCCATCCACGCTGCACGGCGTGCAGCCGGATGGGGCCATCTGTTACGAACAGAGGGAAACCCAAGGTTTCCCTCCGTTACCTTCCATCCTTTGGCTTAGCGCGCGGCGCGCTTTCGACCTTGTCGTCATTCCGGCGCTAGGCCGGAACCCAGTAGGTGTGCGTCGGGGACGCACCGCGCCTTTTCGCCTAGTTCCAGTGGTCTTCGGCGCTGTCGTCGCCGTCGGGGAGCGGCGCGTCGTTGGGGAATAGGGGCAGGCCGAGAAGGTTGCGCACGGGCGCGAAGCTGCGGCGGTGGTGCGGTGTGAGGCCGAGGCGCGCCATGGCGTTGCGGTGGTCGCGGGTTCCGTAGCCGACGTTGGTTTCCCAGCCGTAGCCCGGAAATTCTTCGGCCAGACGGTGCATGTAGGCGTCGCGCCAGACTTTGGCGACGATCGACGCGGCGGCGATCGACAGGCACTTCGCGTCGCCGTCGACGACGGTGCGAACCACACACGTTACGCCCTTGGGTTTGGCGTTGCCGTCGATCAGCGCGAGCTCGGGCGCAACGCCGAGGCCGGCGATCGCCCTGCTCATGGCGAGCATCCGCGCGTGGTAGATGTTGAGCGTGTCGATTTCCTCGACGCTCGCTTCGCCCAGGCTGATCACGCAATAGTTCGGGAGCGCGGCCGCGACAGTTTCCCGCTTGGGCGCCGGGACGATCTTGCTGTCGTTGATGAGCGCAATCAGCTTGCGGGGAAGGGCTTTGGACGGGAGGATGACGGCCGCCGCGACGACGGGACCCGCGAGCGGTGCGCATCCGACTTCGTCCACGCCGCAGACGATGCAGCCCGCTTCCTTCTCAAAGCGCAGGCTCGGACGCGCTGTTCTTTTTTTACGGCGTGGTGCGGGTTCCGTGCTCGCCACGATGTGCTCCCCCTGGATGGGCCCAGTGTATCGGCTCAGCACGGAAATTTCATCAGCGCTGGCGCAGCAAACGCTGCTGCTCACGCTTCCAGTCTTTGTCCTTCTCCGCCTCACGCTTGTCGTGCTGCTTCTTGCCCTTGGCGAGCCCGATCTCGAGCTTCACCCGGCCACGGACGTAATGCATGTCCAGCGGCACCAGCGTATATCCCGCGCGCTCGACGGCCCCGATCAGCCTGCTGATCTCGGCGGCGTTCAGCAGGAGCTTGCGCGTGCGCGTGGGATCGGGCTGGATGTGCGTGGACGCGGTGGGGAGCGGCGTGATGTGCGAGCCCAGCAGCACGTGCTCGCCGTTGGAGACGATCACGTACGCTCCCTTCAACTGCACACGGCCCGCGCGTATCGCTTTGACTTCCCAGCCTTCGAGCACGATGCCGGCTTCGAAGCGCTCCTCGACGAAATAGTCGTGGAAGGCTTTCTTGTTTTGTACGATACTCATGGGGGGCTGCCGGGCGTCATTGTACCAGCCGGCGCGGCCGCGCCGCGTGTCCCGCGCGGGAGAAGAGCAGGTTGGTCGTAGAGAAATCGGTCCTCGTCGGTTATTCCTCGCAGCAGATGTTCGCCCTGGTGGACGCGGTCGAGGCTTATCCGCAGTTCCTTCCCTGGTGCAGCGGCGCCGACGTGCTCCATCGCGACGAGACGCGCACCCGCGCGACGCTCCACGTCAACTATCACGGCGCAAAGCAGAGCTTCACGACCGAGAATGCGAAGGAGCCGCCCGCGAAGATGATCGTGCGGCTGGTGGAGGGACCTTTTCGGGTCCTCGACGGTGAGTGGCGCTTCAGCGCGCTCGAAGAGCACGCCTGCAAGGTCGAATTCCGGCTGCATTACGAATTCTCGAGCCGGCTTCTGGAAAAGCTCGTGGGGCCCGTGTTCAGCTATATCGCGAACACCATGGTGGACGCTTTCGTGAAGCGCGCGGAGGCGCTGTATGGCTCTTAAGCGCACGGTTCGAGTCGAGGTCGTCTACGCATTGCCCGAGGCACAGGAGGTCGTCGCGCTCGAGCTGCCCGCCGGGGCTACCGTGGAGGATGCGATCGTCGCGTCGGGCATCGCGATACGGCATCCCGGGATCGCGACCAGGCCGGCGGCCGGGATACACGGCAGGAGCGTCGCGCTGGACACGATCCTGCGCGCAGGCGATCGCGTCGAGATCTATCGTCCATTGGTGGCCGATCCGAAACAGGCGCGCAGGGCTCGCGCCGCACCCGCCCGCTGAAGCCCGCGCCGGCGCGAGCGTGCCCTACCTGCAGTAATCCGCGATGTTGCGCTTCGCCCGCGCGATTTCCTTGGGGTATTCGCTGTCGCCGAGGTAGCCGCGCTCCCCCGTCTTCGGATCGGTGGTGCGTATGCGCTGGCCTTCCTGCAGGTTCTTGAGATAGCCCTGCGCGTCCTGGCACGCGCGTTTGCGCTGGGCGGCATCGGCGCTGCTCTTTTCGGCTTTCGCCTTCGCTTCCTGCGCTTCCATCTGGCGCTTGCGAAAATCGGCATCGCGCTCCGCAAGGGACTTCTGCGGGGCGGGGGATGCGGCCGGCGCGTTCTTGATGGTCGTCTGCTCGGCGCGCGTGCCGGCAGGGCATTGGGACCCATAACCGACGACTTTGCCGCTCGCATCCAGACATTTGTTGATTTGCGCCAGCGCGAGGCCCGGCAGCATCATTATCAGCAGTGCGATCGTCGTTTTCATGAGTACTCCGTTTTCCGAGGTAGGCATCTCAAAGCAGCGGCGGCGAGGCCGGAAAGTAGCCTTTTTTCCGCAGTGCGGTCAACGATGTAACGCACGGTTTTATTGGCCGTTTACAGGCCCCCGCGTATAATGCGCCTTTGCGAAGGAACCGTAAGATGCGAGTGGTGGAGAAAGCACTGACCTTCGACGACGTTCTCCTCGTTCCCGCCCATTCGACCGTCCTCCCCCGCGAAGTCAGCCTCAAAGCCGCGCTCACCCGCGGCATCACGCTCAACATCCCGGTGGTCTCATCGGCGATGGACACCGTAACCGAAGCCCGGCTCGCGATCGCCATCGCCCAGGAAGGCGGAATCGGCATTATTCACAAGAACATGTCGCCGAAGGCCCAAGCCGCCGAAGTGACGAAAGTCAAACGCTTCGAAAGCGGCATCGTCAAAGACCCGATCACGATCACCGAAGACATGACCGTGCGCGACGTGCTGCAGCTCACGCAGCAGCACAAGATCTCGGGGCTGCCGGTGGTCGGTCCCGGCGGCCGCGTCGTGGGCATCGTCACCAATCGCGACGTGCGTTTCGAAACGCAGCTCGATCAGCCGATCAGGAACATCATGACCCCGCGCGAGCGCCTGGTGACGGTGACCGAAGGCTCGCCGCGCGAGGAAGCGCTCGCGCTCATGCACAAGCACCGGCTCGAGCGCGTGCTGGTGGTCAACCGCAATTTCGAGCTTCGCGGGCTGATTACGGTCAAGGACATCCTCAAATCCTCGGAGCATCCGCTCGCATCGAAGGACGGTCAGGGACAGCTGCGCGTCGGCGCGGCGGTCGGGGTAGGAGAGGGCACCGATGAGCGCGTCGAAGCCCTCATCGAGGCCGGCGTAGACGTGCTGGTTGTCGATACGGCCCACGGCCATTCGCAAGGGGTGCTCGATCGCGTGCAATGGATCAAGCGCAAGTATCCGAAAACCCAGGTGATCGGAGGCAACATCGCGACCGCCGCGGCAGCGAAAGGTCTCGTTGACAGCGGCGCGGACGCCGTCAAAGTCGGAATCGGGCCCGGCTCGATCTGCACGACCCGCATCGTCGCGGGCATCGGCGTGCCGCAGATCACCGCGGTTGCGAACGTCGCAAAAGCGCTTGCCAACACCGGTGTGCCGCTCATCGCAGACGGCGGCATCCGGTATTCGGGCGACATCGCGAAGGCCCTCGCCGCCGGCGCCCACGCGGTGATGATCGGCAGCCTCTTCGCAGGAACCGAAGAATCGCCCGGGGAGACCGAGCTCTATCAGGGGCGCTCCTACAAGGCGTATCGTGGCATGGGCTCGCTCGGCGCTATGCAGCAGGGCTCGGCGGACCGCTATTTCCAGGAAACCGACGAGCTCGATACCGAGAAGCTCGTGCCCGAAGGCGTCGAAGGCCGCGTGCCCTACAAAGGCGGCCTTGTTCCGCTCGTCCAGCAGTTGATGGGCGGCTTGCGGGCGAGCATGGGCTACCTCGGCTGCAGTACCATAGAAGAGGTCCGGACCAAGGCCGAGTTCGTCGAGATCACGGCGGCCGGCATCCGTGAGTCCCACGTGCACGATGTGCAGATCACGAAAGAAGCGCCCAATTACAGGATTGAGTAGGATTTAGCGCCAAGTGCGCGCCGCGCGGGCTCTTACCAAATCCTGAATCATCGATCCTGAATCCTCGCTTCTGATGTCGCACGAAAAAATCCTCATTCTCGATTACGGCGCGCAGTACACGCAGTTGATCGCGCGGCGGGTGCGCGAGGCGCACGTGTACTGCGAAATTCATCCCGGGGACGTTTCCGACGCTTTCGTGCGCGATTACGGCGCCAAAGGCATCATCCTCTCGGGCAGCCACATGTCGGCCTACGAGACGCTGACGGACAAGGCGCCCGCGGCGGTCTTCACCGCCGGCGTGCCGGTGCTCGGCATCTGTTACGGCATGCAGACGATGGCGCAACAGCTCGGCGGCCGGGTCGAAGCGGGAAAGGTGCGCGAATACGGTTACGCCGAAGTGCGTGCGCGCGGCCATACCCGGCTTCTCGAGGGCATGGAGGACCTGCGCACGCCCGAAGGCCACGGCGTGCTCAAGGTGTGGATGAGCCACGGCGACAAGGTCGTCGAGATGCCGCCGGGCTTCAAGCTCATGGCGTCGACCGAGAGCTGCTCCATCGCCGGCATGGCCGACGAGGCGCGGGCGTTCTACGGTGTCCAGTTCCATCCGGAAGTGACCCATACGCTGCAGGGGAAAGCGCTCCTCCATCGCTTCGTCTACGAGATCTGCGGGTGCAGCGGCGACTGGAACATGCCCGACTACGTGTCGGAGTCGATCGCGCGTGTCCGCGCAGCGGTGGGATCGGATGAAGTGATCCTCGGCCTTTCGGGCGGGGTCGATTCGTCGGTCGCCGCCGCCCTCATACACAGGGCGATCGGCGAGCAGCTGACTTGTGTCTTCGTCGACCACGGCCTGCTGCGCCTGAACGAAGCCGAGCAGGTGCTCCACACTTTCGCCGCGCACATGCACGTGAAAGTGATACACGTGAATGCCGCGGACGAGTTCTACGCCGCGCTCGAAGGCGTCTCCGATCCCGAGCAGAAGCGCAAGATCATCGGCAAACACTTCGTGGAGGTGTTCCAGCGCGAGGCGGCGAAGATCAGCAATGCCAGGTGGCTCGCGCAAGGCACGATCTACCCGGACGTCGTCGAATCGGCGGGCACCAAGACGAAAAAAGCGATGAGCATCAAGTCGCACCACAACGTCGGCGGCCTGCCGGACACGTTGCACTTGAAGCTGCTCGAGCCGCTGCGCGAGCTTTTCAAAGACGAGGTGCGCGAGCTGGGGATCGCGCTCGGACTGCCGCACGACATGGTCTTTCGGCACCCGTTCCCGGGCCCGGGCCTGGGCGTGCGCATACTCGGCGAGGTGAAGCGCGAGTTCGCGGAGCTCCTGCGCCACGCCGATGCGATCTTCATCGACGAGCTGCGTGCCGCGGGCTGGTACGAGCAGACGGCCCAGGCATTTGCCGTGTTCCTGCCGGTGAAATCGGTCGGCGTCATGGGCGACGGCCGGACCTACGATTACGTCGTGGCGCTGCGCGCGGTGCAGACCCTCGACTTCATGACTGCGCAGTGGGCCGAGCTGCCTCACGCGCTGCTCTCGCGGGTGTCGAACCGCATCATCAACGAGGTGCGCGGAATAAACCGCGTGGTCTACGACATCTCCGGCAAACCGCCTGCCACGATCGAGTGGGAATGATGTGCGGAGGCGCGGGCATTGAGTGAGACGGACTTCATGCGCGCGGCGCTCGAGCTCGCGGGGCAGGCCGCCGAGTCGGGTGAAGTGCCGGTGGGCGCGGTGGTGGTCAAGGACGGAGAGATCGTCGGGCGCGGCTACAACCGTCCGATATCCGCCCGCGATCCGACGGCGCACGCGGAAATCGCCGCGCTGCGTGATGCGGCGGGCTACCTGGGGAACTACCGTCTCGGCGGGTGCGATCTCTACGTGACCCTGGAGCCGTGTCTCATGTGCGCCGGCGCCATCATGCACGCGCGCATCGCACGCCTCTTTTTCGGGGCGCCGGACCCGAAGACGGGGGCGTGCGGCAGCGTCGCCGACGTCTTCGCCGAGCCTCGACTCAATCACCACACGAGCGTCTCCGGGGGCCTGCTCGCCGCCGATGCCGGAGCTTTGCTGCAGCGCTTTTTCGCAGCTCGCCGCAAAGCCGCGCAGCCGCTCTGACGAGGCGCTGCTGCAGCGCCTTCGCGCTCGCGCTCACCGAGCGTGGAATAGGCACTCGCATCCGGAGCGCAATACCTTGAACAAGCGGGCTTTTCGGAGCCTATTCGACGCGTGCCCAGGCTTGGCGGGCATGTATTGTGCAATGCAGGAAAAGCGGCTACATTTCCATGCATGCGCTGCACCATTCAGCGCGAAACCGGATAGCACAATGAGACTACAAGACAAGGTTGCCATCATCACCGGAGCCGGCAGGGGCATAGGGCAGGCGACGGCGGTCAAGTTCGCCCAGGAGGGCGCCAAGGTCGTGGTCTGTGACCTTTCGCCCGAATGGATCGAGGAAACCGTTCAGATGTGCAAGGAGACGCGAGGCGATGCGTTCGGTTTCGTCGCCGACGTGAGGGACATGAAAAGCCTGGAAAGCATGGTCGAGGTCACGCTCGCGAAATGGGGCAGGGTGGACTGCCTCGTCAACAACGCGGGCATCGTCATGGACGCGCAACTGAAGAACATGACCGAGGACCAGTTCGACAACGTGATCGAGATCAATCTGAAAGGCGTCTTCAACTGCACCAAAGCGGTCGTGAACGCGATGCTCGCGCAGCAGTCGGGGGTCATCCTGAACGCGTCTTCGATCGTCGGTCTCTCCGGCAACTTCGGCCAGACCAACTACGCCGCAACCAAGGCGGGCGTCATCGGAATGGTCAAGACCTGGGCGCGGGAGCTCGGCCGCAAAGGCATACGCGCCAATGCCGTGTGCCCCGGGTTCATTTCCACCAGTATCCTGGGCTCGATCCCCGAGCGCGTGCTCCACGCCCTCGAAGAGAAAGTGCCGATGGGCCGCCTCGGGAGGCCGGAAGAGATCGCGAACACGTTCGCTTTCCTGGCATCCGACGAGGCGAGCTACATCAACGGCGCCGTGATCGAAGTGAGCGGCGGCCTGACCATATAAACCTACGACGCTCCTGCGGCGCAGCTAACGCTGCGCCGCAGGCGCAAATAATCGCTTAAGCGCCTACCGGCGCTATTTTTAATAGCTACTCTGTTCCTTCGGCGCGCGCTTCGCGCACGCCTCCGGGCGCAAGAGCCCGCCTAAGCGCCTACCGGCGCTCTTTCCGATCTATTCCGCTCCTTCGCTTACGCCTTCATCAGCGCGGCGATTTTCCGGGCGTCGGGCTCGCGCACGATCCCTTTCTCGGTGATGAGCGCGGTGACGAGCTCCGCCGGCGTCACGTCGAAGACCGGGTTCATCCCGGCGACGCCTTCCGGCGCCCAGCGCGTGTCCCGATAACCCATCAGCTCCTCGGCACCGCGCTCCTCGATCGGAATGTCAGCACCGGTTGCGACGGTCACGTCGATGGTCGACAGCGGACACGCGACGTAGAACGGTATCGAGTGCCGCCGTGCGACGACCGCCACGGGATAGGTGCCGATCTTGTTCGCGACGTCGCCGTTCGCGGCGACCCGATCGGCGCCCACGATCACGGCGTCGATGCGCTCGCGGCTCATCAGGAAAGCCGCCGCGCTGTCGGCGATCAGCGTGACCGGGATGCCGTCCTGGGCGAGCTCCCAGGCGGTCAATCGCGCGCCCTGCAAGAAAGGGCGCGTCTCGTCGGCGTAGACTTCGATGCGCTTGCCCGCTTCGACGGCTGATCGGATTACGCCCAGGGCGGTGCCGTGACCCGCCGTCGCGAGCGCGCCCGCATTGCAGTGCGTCAACACTCGCGCGCCATCCCCCAGCAGCGCGGCGCCGTGCTCGCCCATCGCTCGATTGAGCTTTACGTCTTCGGCACACAGCTCGTGCGCCGCCTCGAGGAGCGCGGCGGCGGCCACCCCGGGCGGAACCGCGCCCAGGGCATCGAGCCGCGCGCGCATCTTCGCAATCGCCCAGAATAGATTGACCGCGGTGGGCCGGCTCGCATGCAGCACGTCGCAGGCGGCATTCATCGCCGCATCGAACTCGGCGCGCGAGGCTTGCGCCATGCGCTGGCTCTCGAGCGCGATGCCGTAGGCGGCGGTACACCCGATCGCAGGCGCCCCGCGCACGACCATGTCGCGTATCGCTACGGCGACGCCGCGCGCGTCGCTGTAGCGTAAGTACGTGAGCTCACCGGGCAGCGCGCGCTGGTCGAGCAGCTCCAGCGCGCCTTCACGCCAGCGCAGCGTTTCGAAAGAAGAGCGCCGGATCGACTTCATTTGGGCCGCGATTATAATGCAGCGATGCCTGCGCAGCCGTTCGCCGTGCGACCTGTGAACTGGAACGCGAGCCGCGACCAGTTGCGCGCGGTGAGACACGCCGTATTCGTCGAGGAGCAACATGTTCCCGAAGACCTCGAGTGGGACGAAGCCGACGAGCGCGCTTACCACGTGCTCGCTTTCGACGAGGAAGGCGTGGCGATCGGCACCGGGCGCTTGAGGCTCGACGGGCAGATCGGACGCATGGCTGTGGCGCGAGAATGGCGCGGTCGCGGCGTCGGAGGTGCGATACTCGCGGCCTTACTCGAGCTCGCCCGCAAAGAAGGTTGCACGGTGGTGCGGCTGCACGCGCAAACGCACGCGCTCGACTTCTACAAAAAATACGGTTTCACGGCGGTCGGCGACGAATTCGATGAAGCCGGCATTCCCCACCGCGCCATGGAGCTCAGGCTGGAGCCCGAGCTGGAGATCGACTGAGCGCGGGCTCGATAGTGAATCGCTGTTCGGCTTCCCCCTGCGTCGCGCCCCCGGGCCCGTAAGTGCGTTCCCGAAAAAGCGTCTGCCCGTCGGCGCCGACGAGCACGACGGTCGAGGCGCGGGTGCCGTAATCGGTGCCGGGAATGAAAGATGCCGAGAGCGCCCGCTCGCGCTCGGGCGCGATGCCGGTCGCAGGCAGAAGGTGGTCGGGCGCAGGCGTGCTGTCCCCCAGCAGCGCCATCAACCGGGTCGTGAGCTCGTCCTCGCTCGCGTCGAGCAGCGACTCGAGCACCGCGATGCCCCGGCGCACCTTGGGCCAGGGCTCGTCGAGGAGATGATTGCTCAGGCCGTGGATTCCACGCTCGATGCGCTGGGCGGCGCCCCCACGATTGGAGCAGAACCACAGCTCGCCGAGGTCCCCTACGATCAGGCTGAAACCGTTGTAAGCCGGGGCGCGCCGTTCGACGCCCTGCAGATAGGCCGCGGGCGCGTCGCTGCCGGTCAGGAATTCGCGCGTGAGCTCGCCTCGCGAGCGTTCCGCCCGGGCCCGCGGTCCGCCCTGCCGGTAATTCGTGATGGCGGCGAAGCGGCCGTTACGCGCGAGGCCGAGCCACGTGCCGCCGTGCTCGAGGTCGCGTCCCGCGCACACGTGAGGGTGTTCGGGCCAGAAACCGGCAGGGGCCGAGGCGCGGGAATACGCTTCGTCCCGGTTGGCCGCCACTATGAGCGGATAGCGGGGATGCGCTCCCGCGGCAAACAGAATGAGGCACATCAGGCGGGTCGGGGTCTTCGGGGCCGTCCCTTGACATCGCGGGCACCGGCATCGTCGCGAAGCGCGGTCACGACTCGAAGCATTCGATACGCCGCGCCGTGCTTTCCTGCAGGCACTCGGCGAGCTTCAGCTGCGTCGCCGCCTGCTCGAGCTCGAGCTCGAACTTCGCGTCGTCGCGGACGTTCTCGTAGACCTCCATCCAGAGCAGCGGCTCCTTGCGCTTCTTCAGGAGCCGGCCGGCGACGTTGGTGCTTTGTTTGACGGCCGAGAAGAGCTCGAGCACGCGCAGCTCGCACGCTTCCTTGTGCTCCGGTGCGACGCGGTAATAGATGTAGTACGAATACGCCATATCGGCTCCCTGTGGGGCTAGGCATTGTAAGCCGGTTGACGGCGCGGGTGCGAGCAGCGCGGCGTGCGCAAGCACGCACTGCACCCTGTCGCGGTGCTGCGAAAGCGCTTTGGGTTTTTAAGCTGCCGCCCGCAAGCGTCCCTGGAGGACGGGCTTGACCGCCGCTCTGTCTGCAAGCGAGCGCTGCAGGCGCTCCTGGACTTCGGCGGTGCGCCTGAGCGCGCGCCGCTCTTCGAGCTTGGCCCGCGCGCGCGCGTATGCATTCCTGTATGCGAGAAGGACGAGCGTGAGCGCAGCGCCGGCAGCCGCGCCGAGGGCGACGAAGGCGAGCAGCGGGCGGCAGGTCACATCCGGGGCCACTACGCAGGCCCCGACGTAGCCGAACCATGTGCCGAAAAAGCCGAATATTTCCATGATGCGCCTGCCTCACCGTTTTACGCGCACGCAACATGCGTCGCTATTACACGTGGGTTGCAAGGCGCATGCCCTGTGGCGTCCCGGCCGCGGGCGGATCGATTCAGTCGGGAATGGCGTAAGGGAGGGACTGCATGTCCACCGCGGGCCCGTCGGGCGTCTTCCAGTGCACGCTCCCGCCATGCGCGGCTTTCGTCTGGATGACCGCGAGGGCCTCGCAGCCGCCCGCCGTGCGCGGCGCGACGTTGAGGACCGCACCGCTCGTCTGCGCGCTGCCGAACGCTTCGCTGTAAAGCGGATCTCCGGACTCGGGCTCGGCACCGCCGGGGATGAGGACGCGATACATGCGCTGTTTGAGCCGGCCGAGATAGTGCGTGCGGGCGACGATTTCCTGTCCGGGGTAACAGCCTTTGCGATAGCTGACCGCGCCTATGAGATCGAGATTCACCATCTGCGGCAGGTATTCGCCCTGGCTTTGAGGCGTGATCCACGGAATTCCGGCCTCGATGTCGAGGCGCATCCAGGCGCTTTCAGGCAGCTCCCGCGCTCCGCTTCGGAGCCCCGCGCGTATCGCGTCGGCTTGTGGAGCCGCCGCGAGGAGGATTACGCGTCCGTCGGACAGGCGCGTGGCGGCGACCCCGCCCTCGACCGCCACGCCATGCGCCGCTGCCGGCACGCCGTCGACGAAAGATGCAACGAGCGCCGGCGCATCCTTGCCGGACACGCCGAAGAGCTTCCAGTGCGGCTCCCCGTCCGCCAGCACGACCTTCGCGCGCAGGACGAACTTCGACAACCGCGACTGTACCGGCACGCGCAAGGCGTGCGGCAATTGCAGGATGATCCGGTCCGGCAACCGCCACAACAGAAAGGTGGCGAGGAGCCGCCCATCGGGGGCGCAGTAACCGCTGTACTGCGTCGTCGGAGCGGCAAGGCCCGCAACGTCGCTCGTCAGCTGCGCGTGGAGAAAGGCGGCCGCGTCAGCGCCCTCGGCGACGATGAGGCCGCTGCCGTCCAGTTCCGAGAACGTCGCGTCACTCATGCTTCGCCGCTCACGTTCTCAGCTGATCGATGAGGTCGGCTTCGAACTTGACCACGGTCTTCGGATCGTAGAGCGCCGGTCCGCTGAGCAGGAAGACGTCCTCGGCGCGCGCGCCCAGGGTGTTGATCTTGGCGGTGTGGAGATTGACGTCGTAGGTGGTGAGCACGCGCGCGATGCGCGAAAGCAGGCCCGGACGGTCTCCGGCGATGACCGAGAGCACCTGGTACGCGCCCTTGTCGTCGGGCTGGATGTTCACTTCGGGCGAGATCGGAAAGTGGCGAAGCTGGCGATCGAGGCGCGGCTTCGGCAGTGTCGGCAGCGGCGACTTGTTCAGCAGCCGCTCGGCGAGCTCGTACTCGATGTAGCTCATGATGTCGCGATACTGCGGGCGCCGGTTGTCGGGGTCCTGCACCTGGAAGGTGTCGAGCGCGTAGCCCGCACGCGTCGTGTATATCTTCGCTTCGTGGATGTCGTAGCTGATGCTTTCGAAAAAACCGCAGATGCGCGCGAAGAGCTCTTTCTGGTCGGGGACGTACACCATCACCTGCAGGCCTTCTCCCGCCGGCGAGAGCCGCGCCTTGACCACCGGCCTGGCGTCGTCGAAGCGGTAATAAAGAAGTCGCGTGTGCCAGGCGATCTCCTGCGCGTCGTGCCGCAGGAAGTAGGCGGTATCGAGCTGTGCCCAGAACTTCTCGTGCGCGCGTTCCGGCACCGCGTAGAGGCGCAGCTTCGAGAGCGCTTCCTCCTGCCGCGTCTGGACGCTGCTCTCCAGGGTCGCACCCTGTCCCACCAGCAGTCTGCGCGTGAGGTGATAGAGGTCTTCGAGGAGCTTCGCTTTCCAGGCGTTCCACACTTTGGGGCTGGTGCCGCGGATATCCGCGACCGTAAGCAGGTAGAGTGCCGCGAGTCTGCGCTCGGTCCCTACGCGCGCAGCGAAGGCCTGCACGACGTCCGGGTCGCTCAAGTCCTGCTTCTGCGCCGTTGCCGACATGACGAGGTGGCTTTCGACCAGCCACGCGACGAGCGCGGCATCCTCCGCGGAAAGGCGGTGCGCGCGCGCGAAGCGCATCGCGTCGAGCGCGCCGAGCGCCGAGTGGTCGCCGCCGCGCCCTTTTGCGATGTCGTGGAAAAGACCGGCGAGGTAGAGCACTTCCGGACGGCCGAAGTCACTCATGAGACGGCTGCACAGCGGGAATTCGTGGGCGAGCTCGGGCACGGCGAAGCGGCGCAGGTTGCGCACCACCTTGAGGATATGCTCGTCGACCGTGTACACGTGATACAGGTCGTGCTGCATCTGCCCGACGATGCGGCCGAATGCCGGCAGGTAGCGTCCGAGAACGCCGTATCGATTCATGCGCCGCAGCTCGCGTATGACGCGCGAAGGGCTGCGCAGGATGCTCATGAAGAGCTCGCGGTGCTCGGGGTTCGCGCGAAATGCGCCGTCGATGTGCCGGCGCCCGCGCCACAACGCGCGCAGCGTTCTCGCGCTGATGCCTTTCAACTCGTGGTGCTGCTGCAGCAGGAGGAAGGTCTCGAGGAGCGCCGCAGGCTCGCGATCGTAGAGATCGTCCGTTCGCGCTTCGAGCAGCTCGCCGCGCATGCCGAAGCGCGCGTTGATTTCGTGCAGCTCCCGGTCCTGCGGCGGCACCACCAGCGCTGTGAGGTTCTGCAGCAGTATCGTGTTCAACTGCGATACCGCCTTGGCCGCGCGGTAGTAGCGCTGCATGAGCTGCTCGCTCGCCAGCCGATGGGGACGGTCGCGCAAACCGAACTGCGCCGCGAGCTCGGACTGATGATCGAAGAGCAGGCGGTCCTCGCGGCGGCCAGCGAGGTAGTGCAGCCGGATGCGCAGCGTCTGGAGGAAACGTTCCTCGCGTCCGATTTCCCGCGCTTCGGCCGCCGTGACGAGCTCGCGTCTCGCGAGCTCGCTCCAGCTCTTGCCGATGCCCGCGGCGCGGGCGATCCACAGAATCGTTTGAAGGTCCCGCAGACCGCCCGCGCTTTCCTTCAGGTTCGGCTCGAGGTTGGTCTCCTGGTGCCGCGAATGGCGCTGCTGCTGCTCGAGCTGCTTCGCTTCGAGGAAAGCCCGGGGGTCGAGCGCGGCGGCGAAACGCTCGCTGAATGCCGAAAAAAGCGCCCGGTTGCCGGCGAGGAGCCGCGCTTCGAGCAGTGTGGTCCGTACCGTGATGTCCTGCTCCGCTATCGCGAGACACTCGTCGATGGTGCGCACGCTGTGTCCCACTTCCAGACCCATGTCCCACAGGAGTCCGATCAATTGTTCCAGGCGGCGCTCCAGAGCGGCATCAGCGGTCCCCGGCAGGAGCACGAGGATATCCACGTCGGAATAGGGAAAGAGCTCGCCGCGACCGTAGCCGCCGACCGCGATCAGGGCGAGCCCGCGAGGCATGCCGCAACCGGCCCACACGGCGCGCAACTGGCGATCGACGACGAGGCGCAACCGACGCAGGAGATCGGCGGGCGCCGGTTGTGACTGAAACCCGGTTTTCAGCCGCCCGCGCTCGTAGGCGAGGCGCTGCTTCCACTCGGAGAGCCCGGCGGAAGCCGCCGGCAGCGTTGCCGCGGCGGACTCTGGCAGGGTCACGGCCGAGCGCCGGGTCGCGCCAGGGTCCCCGCCGAGAGCGTCAGCACTTCGTAACCGGTCTCGGTTACGAGAACAGTGTGCTCCCACTGCGCCGACAGGCTGTGATCCTTGGTGACGATGGTCCAGCCGTCGGCGAGCTGGCGGATGTCGGCCTTCCCGGCGTTGATCATCGGCTCGACGGTGAAAATCATTCCGGCTGCCAGGCGCAGGCCGGCGCCGGGCCGGCCGTAGTGCAGCACCTGCGGTTCCTCGTGAAACTTGCGGCCGATGCCGTGGCCGCAGAACTCGCGCACGACGCTATAGCCCTGCTGCTCGGCGTGGCTCTGGATCGCGTGGCCGATGTCGCCCAGGTGCGCGCCGGCCCTGACGGCTTCGATGCCGCGCCACATGCACTCGAGCGTCACTTCGCACAGGCGCTTCGCCTGTATCGAAGGCTGGCCGACGTAGAACATGCGGCTCGTGTCGCCGTGAAAACCGTCCTTGATGACGGTGATGTCGACGTTCACGATGTCACCGGGCTTCAGCTTCTTCTCGCCCGGCACGCCGTGGCACACGACGTGGTTCACCGAAGTGCAGATCGACTTGGGGTACGGCTGGTAGCCGGGAGGAGCGTAGTTGAGCGGTGCGGGCGTCGCGCCCTGCTCGTGCACGATGTAATCGTGGCACAGCCGGTCGACCTCGGCGGTGGTCATGCCCGGCTTGATGAGTGGCGCGATGTAGTCGAGGACTTCGGCCGCGAGCCGCCCCGCTACGCGCATTTGGGCGATCTCGTCGGCGTTTTTGAGCGTGACGGGCATGGATACGGGGGTTGCGGGAAGCGATTACGCGGAATTCACGCGGCTGCAGGCGGGACGGCTGCAGCCTGGGTATTCCAAGTGCTTGGTTTTACAGGCGACGCGGAATTGTAGTCCAGTTCGACGGTGCGATGGCGCGCGGCGGGAAGCCTGCGCTTTAGCTTGAGAGCGGGCGCTTTACAGTGCTAAAATAGATGGTTAGCTCGATCCATGAACTTCGGAATCGACCACGGTCCTAGAGTTTAGGACTATTTCGCACATCCGCCGGTACTTGCCAGGGTGCTCCGCTTCTCTCAGAGGCGGGGTTTTGGGGCGGATGGAGGCTCAACCCTTGTTAGGAGCATAAGCAGTATGTCGGTCACCATGCGTGAAATGCTGGAGGCGGGCGTCCATTTCGGACATCAGACCCGCTACTGGAACCCGAAGATGGCACCTTATATCTTCGGGCACCGCAACAAAATCCATATCGTCAACCTCGAGCAGACCCTCGTCATGTACCAGGACGCGGTCAAGTTCGTGCGCCAGCTCGCGGCGAACAAAGGCTCGGTGCTCTTCGTCGGCACCAAGCGGCAGGCGCGCGAGATCGTGCGCGAGGAAGCGCAGCGGGCGGGTGCGCCGTTCGTCGACCACCGCTGGCTGGGCGGCATGCTAACGAATTACAAGACGGTCAAAGGCTCGATCAAGCGCCTGAAAGACATGGAGCAGATGCAGCAGGACGGCACGCTCGACCGCCTGCCGAAAAAAGAGGCGCTCATGTATCAGCGCGAGATGCAGAAGCTCGACCGCAGCCTCGGCGGCATCAAGGACATGAACGGGCTGCCCGACGCGATGTTCGTGATCGACGTGGGCTACCAGAAGAACGCGATCGCGGAAGCGAACAAGATCGGCATCCCGGTGATCGGCGTGGTCGATACCAACCACAGCCCGATCGGAGTCGATTACGTGATTCCGGGCAACGACGATTCGAGCCGGGCAATCCGCCTGTATGCGCGCGGTATCGCCGACGCCTACATGGAAGGCCGCAACGACAGCCTGAAGGAGATCGTCACCGGCGGTGACGAGTTCGTCGAAGTCGAAGACGCGGAAGACGAGGCGCGCTAAAGCGCGTCTCGAAGTGCTCGAAGAGGGGCGCGAGCCCCTTTTTTTGTAACGGAGACTAAAAGTCGATGGCGGAAATCACCGCAGGCATGGTTCGCGAGCTGCGCGAAAAGACCGATGCCCCCATGATGGAATGCAAGAGGGCGCTCACGGAAGCCGCGGGCGATCTGGCGAAAGCCGAAGAGATATTGCGCGTGAAGCTCGGCAACAAGGCGAGCAAGGCGGCGGGGCGCATCGCAGCCGAAGGCGTGGTCGCCTCGTTCGTGGCGGGCGACGGCAAGCTCGGCGCGATCATCGAAGTGAACTGCGAGACCGATTTCGTGGCGAAGAACGAAGAGTTCCTCGCGTTCACGAAGAAGCTGGCCGAGTTGATCGCGAAGGAAAATCCCGCCGATGTCGCGGCGCTCTCGCAGCTTGCGCTCGACGGCTCCACGGTCGAGGAGCAGCGCAAGCACCTGGTGGGCAAGATCGGCGAGAACATGTCGTTGCGCCGCTTCAGGCGCCATGAGGCGAAGGGCAGGCTCTCGACTTACATCCACGGCGGCTCCAGGATCGGGGTCATGGTCGACGTCGTCGGCAGTGACGAGACGCTCGCGAAAGACATCGCCATGCACATCGCTGCGAGCCGGCCGCTCGCGCTCTCGCGCGACGAAGTCGCCCCGGAAGTGGTCAAGAAAGAGCGCGACATCGCCGTCGCCAAGGCGGCCGAATCGGGCAAGCCCGCGAACATCGTCGAGAAAATGGTCGAAGGCTCGGTCCAGAAATTCCTGAAGGAAGTGACATTACTCGGCCAGCCGTTCGTGAAGAACGACAAGCAGACGATAGAAGAGCTGCTCAAGTCGAAGCAGGCTTCGGTCGCGGCATTCACGCTCTACGTCGTGGGCGAGGGCATCGAAAAGCGCAAGGACGATTTTGCAGCCGAAGTGATGGCGCAGGTGGGCCAGGCGGGCGGCAAGGCCGACGAGAAGAGTCCTCAGCCCTCCTGAAGGCACGCCAGGAGCAGCCAGAACGAGAACAAAAGCATGGCCGACACCTCAGCAACAGAGAACCGCGCCGAAGAGGCGCCCGCCGAGCGCAAGTCTCCGGTCTATAAGCGCATCCTGCTCAAGTTGAGCGGCGAAGCGCTCATGGGCGACGACAACTACGGGATCAACCGCGAGACGATCGAGCGCATCGTGGCCGAGGTCGCCGAAGTGGCGAAGCTCGGCATCGAGATCGCCGTAGTGATCGGCGGCGGCAACATCTTCAGGGGTGTCGCGCCCGGCGCATCGCACATGGACCGCGCCACGGCGGACTACATGGGCATGCTCGCGACCGTCATGAACGCGCTCGCCCTGCAGGACGCGATGCGCCGCGTGAACGTGGTCTCGCGCGTGCAGTCGGCGCTCAACATCGAGCAGGTCGTCGAGCCCTATATTCGCGGCAAGGCGATGCGTTACCTGGAAGAAGGCAAGATCGTCATTTTCGCCGCCGGGACCGGCAATCCGTTTTTCACCACCGACACCGCAGCCGCGTTGCGCGGCATGGAGATGAACGTCGAGCTCGTCCTCAAGGCGACCAAGGTGGACGGCGTGTACACCGACGATCCGGCCACGCACCCCGACGCGATGCGCTACAAGGAGCTCACTTTCGACGAAGCGATCATCAAGAACCTCAAGGTGATGGATGCGACGGCGCTTACCTTGTGCCGCGACCAGAAGCTCCCGATCAACGTTTTCAGCATCTTCAAGCCGCACGCGCTGAAGCGCGTGGTCCTGGGTGAGGACGAAGGGACCATGGTCCATGTCTGAACGAAGGAGGAGCCGCTCATGATTGCCGACGTGAAGAAAACAGCCGAGGAGAAAATGAAGAAGACGCTCGAAGCGCTGCGTAACGACCTCGCGAAAGTGAGGACCGGGCGCGCTCACACCGGTCTCCTCGATCACGTGATGGTGGATTATTACGGCACGCCGACTGCGGTACCTCAGGTCGCCAACGTCACGCTCCTCGACGCGAGGACGATCGGCGTCACGCCGTGGGAGAAGAAGATGGCGGGCGCGATCGAGAAAGCGATACGCGACTCGGACCTCGGCCTGAATCCGGCAACTCAGGGCGACACTGTGCGCGTGCCCATGCCCGCCCTCACCGAAGAGCGGCGGAAAGACCTGATCAAGGTCGTGCACAAGGAAGGCGAGAGCGGGCGGGTCGCCGTGCGCAACGTGCGTCGCGATGCGATCCAGCATTTGAAAGACCTCCTCAAGCACAAGAAAGTCGCCGAGGACGACGAGCGCCGCGCCCAGGACGACGTACAGAAGCTCACCGACCGCTACATCGCCGAGATCGACAAGCTCCTCCAGGCGAAAGAAGCGGACCTGATGGCGGTCTGAAGTGGACAAACACACGAGTTCCACCGTCGCGATTCCGCGCCCGTCGAGCGTGCCCCGGCACGTCGCGATCATCATGGACGGCAACGGGCGCTGGGCGAAGCAGCGCTACCTGCCGCGCGTGGCCGGCCACAAGCGCGGCCTCGAAGCCGTGCGCGCGACGGTGAAAGCCTGCGTGAAGAGTGGCGTCGAGTACCTGACGCTTTTTGCCTTCAGCAGCGAGAACTGGCGCAGGCCGACCGACGAAGTGACGTTCCTCATGCAGCTCTTCGTGGCCGCGCTTGAGCAGGAAATCGAGAAGCTGCACGCGAACCGCGTGCGCTTTCGCGCGATCGGCAACCTCGAGCGCTTCGAGCCGCGCATCGTCAGGTTGGTGGAGGAGGCCGAGGCCCGCACTGCCGGCAACGACCGGCTGCTGCTCACGATCGCCGCCAACTACGGGGGGCGCTGGGACATGATGCAGGCGGTGAATGCCATGCTGAAGGACAGACCCGAGCTTGCGGCCGGTTTTTCCGAGGCCGACGTGACACCGTATTTTTCGATGAGCTACGCACCGGAGCCCGACCTTTTCATACGCACCGGCGGCGAGCAGCGCATCAGCAACTTCCTCCTCTGGCAGCTCGCTTACACCGAGCTCTATTTCACCGATACGCTGTGGCCCGATTTCGACGCGGCCGCGCTCGATCTCGCGATCCGGTCGTATCAGGACCGCGAGCGGCGATTCGGGCGCACCAGCGAGCAGCTTCAGGCGGGCCAGCGGGCGGCTCGCATATCGGCGGGCTGATCGACATCGCGCCGCTCACGGCAGCAGGACGTCAGCCATGTTGCTCACGCGCGCGCTGACTGTTCTCGTCGCGCTGCCGATATTCGCGGCGGCGCTGCTCCTACTCCCGCAATGGCTGTGGGCGCTTTTCCTGCTGCCCGCTTTGTTCATAGCGAGCTGGGAGTGGGCGGGTCTCGGGGCGTTCGGGCGCGAGGCGCGCATCGTTTACGCCGCGGCGGTCGTCATCTCGGCGCTCGCCATCTACTATCTCGCGCCCTCGATTCCGGGCGCGCCCCCCGAGGTCTGGCTTTACGCGCTGGCCTGCGTGTTCTGGGCGTCAATCGCGCCGTTCTGGCTGCGCGGCCTGTGGGCCGTCCGCAACGCCTTCCTGCTCGGGGCCGTGGGATGGGTTGTGCTGGTCCCGATGTGGCTCGCGCTGGTGCACCTCCAGGCGCAGCCGTGGGCGCTGCTTCTTTTCATGTCGATCGTGTGGGTCGCGGATACCGCCGCCTACCTCGCCGGCCGCACCTGGGGCCGGCGCAAGCTCGCGCCGCGCGTGAGTCCCGGCAAGTCGTGGGAAGGCGTCATCGGCGCTGCCGTCGCGCTCGCCCTCTATTACGTGCTGCTCTGGTTTATAGTCCCCGCGGACGATCGTCTTTTCGCCGCCGCGCCCGGCGCCCTGGTATTCGCGGCACTCCTCGTGCTCAGCGTCGAAGGCGACCTCTTCGAGTCGTGGATGAAGCGCCAGGCGGGAGTGAAGGACAGCGGCCATCTCCTGCCGGGCCATGGCGGGATACTCGACCGCATCGACGGCCTCACGTCCACCATGCCGGCAGCGGCTCTCGCGCTGTATTTTCTCTGATGCCTGAACTCCGGTCGCTCACGATTCTCGGATCCACCGGCAGCGTGGGAGTCAACACGCTCGATGTGGTCGAGCGTCATCCCGGCCGCTTCCGCGTGCTCGCGCTCACGGCCCATACGCGGAGCGCGACGTTGCTGGCGCAATGCCGGAGGCATCGTCCGCGCTACGCGGTCCTGGGCGAAGCGTCCGCGGCGGACGCGCTCGCGCGCGAGGTGAGAGCGGCTGGCCTCGAAACCGAGGTCCTGTGCGGTGCCGAAGCGCTGGAATTCGTCGCGACCTTGCCGGAAGTCGATACTGTGATGGCGGCGATCGTCGGCATCGCCGGCCTCAGGCCCACTTTCGCGGCGGCCAAAGCCGGCAAGAAAGTGCTGCTCGCGAACAAGGAAGCGCTCGTCACGGCCGGTCCCGTGCTCATGCGGGCCGCGCGGGCGGGCGGCGCGTGCCTGCTTCCCATCGACAGCGAGCACAACGCGATCTTCCAGGCGCTGCCCGCGGGCTTCGGCGAGGATCTGGAAGCCTCCGGCGTGCGCCGCATCCTGCTCACCGCGTCGGGAGGCCCTTTCCGCCTGGCTGCCGCCGCCGACCTTGCGCACGTGACACCGGACGAAGCGTGCGCGCATCCGAACTGGGTCATGGGCCGCAAGATCTCGGTCGACTCGGCGACGATGATGAACAAGGGTCTCGAAGTGATCGAGGCGCGCTGGCTTTTCAACGCGACGCCCGACCGCATCGAGGTGGTCATCCACCCCGAAAGCGTCGTGCACTCTCTCGTCGAGTACATCGACGGTTCGGTGATCGCGCAACTCGGCAATCCGGACATGCGCACTCCGATCGCGCACGCACTCGGTTTTCCCGAGCGCATCGCGGCGGGCGTCGATTTTCTCGACCTCGCTCGAGTGGGCGCACTGCATTTTCAGACCCCGGACCTCGCGCGCTTTCCATGCCTGCGGCTCGCCTATGAGGCGCTCGCGGCCGGCGGCAGCGCGCCGGCCGTGCTCAATGCCGCCAATGAAGTGGCGGTCGCGCGCTTCCTGGACGGCGAGATCGGCTTCACCGACATTCCCCGCCTGATACAGGCGGTTCTCGCGCGAAGCGACGCGCGCCCGCTCGAGACGCTCGACGACGTGCTCGCTGCTGACAGCGAAGCTCGCGCGTGCGCGCAGGAGTGCCTCGCCGCGCTCGGGTCCCCGCTCACGGGGAACGCATGCGCCTCCGTTGCAGTCTCAAGCTCCGACGCCCACTCGACTCCCGCCCGCCCATGACTTTCATCAACACGGCTCTTGCATTCATCGTCACGCTGGGTTGCCTCATCGTGATCCATGAGCTCGGTCACTACTTCGTCGCGAGGCTGTGCGACGTGAAAGTGCTGCGCTTCTCGGTCGGCTTCGGAAAGCCCCTGTGGTCGCGCCGGTTCGGCGCGGACGCGACCGAGTGGGTGATCGCGGCGTTTCCCCTGGGCGGCTACGTGAAAATGCTGGACGAGCGCGAAGGCGAGGTCGACGCGCGCGAAGCGCATCGGGCGTTCAATCGCCAGACCGTGGGACGGCGCTTCGCGATCGTGCTCGCAGGACCGGTCGCGAATTTCCTGCTCGCGATCGCGCTCTACTGGGTGCTTTTCATGCACGGCGTCCCGGGGATCAAACCGGTGATCGGCGCGGTGCCCGAGAAAACGCCCGCCGCGGTGGCGGGTTTCCAGGCCGGGGACACGCTCACGCGCATCGACGGCGAGCCGGTGCAGACCTGGCAGGATGCGCGCTGGGTCCTGCTGCAGCACGCCGTGAAGAAGAGCCGCGTCGCGGTCACGACGCGCAGCCGCTCGGGCGAGACGGCGACGCGCGAGCTCGACCTTTCGCACCTCACCGCCGCCGACCTCGACAGCGATTTCCTGCGCGGCCTCGGCCTCGCGCGCCAGCAGCCCGCGCTCGAGCCGGTGATCGGCAATCTCGTTCAAGGCGGAGCGGGCGAGCGCGCCGGTCTGAAGGCCGGCGACAGAATCGTCGCGATCGACAATCAGCCGGCGAAAGGGTGGGAGGACGTCGTCAACGCGGTGCGGTCGAGCCCCGGACGGCAGCTCACGCTCGAAGTGGAGCGCGATGGCACGCGTATCGCGGCGCTCGCCGTGATGCCTGAAGTTTTCACGGAGGCGGGGAAACCGATCGGTCGCATCGGAGCCGGACCGCGCGTGGATCCCGCGGCGTTCGCGGAGCTCGCGACCGAAGTGCGATACGGGCCGCTGGAAAGCGTATCGAGAGCGGTGTACAAAACATGGGACACGTCGGTCTTCAGTCTGCAGATGCTCGGCAGGATGATCATCGGAGAAGTCTCGCTCAAGAATCTCTCCGGTCCGATCACGATCGCCGATTACGCAGGCCAATCCGCGCAGATGGGCTGGGTTTCGTTTCTGCTTTTCCTCGCGCTCATCAGCATCAGCCTGGGCGTGCTCAATCTGCTGCCGATCCCTTTATTGGATGGCGGGCATTTGATGTATTATATCTTCGAGGTTTTCAAAGGCAGTCCGGTGTCGGACAAAGCCATCGAAGTCGGGCAGCATCTGGGTATGGCGTTGCTGTTCGTATTGATGGCTTTTGCTTTGTATAACGATATTAATCGTCTCATCAGCGGCTGATCGATGCATCTTCTCCGAGTCGGAGTTCTCGCGCTGGCGCTGTCGAGCCTACCAGCGCTGGCCATCGAACCATTCGTCATCAAGGACATCCGGGTAGAAGGCATACAGCGCACCGAAGCAGGAACGGTATTCAGCTACCTCCCCGTGAAAGTCGGGGACACGATGACCGACGAGAAGGCCTCGCAAACGATCCGGGCGCTTTTCGCCACCGGTTTTTTCAGAGACGTGACGATCGAAGCGGAAGAGGGCGTGCTCGTCGTCCTCGTCCAGGAGCGGCCTTCCGTTTCGCAGATCGATTTCACCGGCTTGCGCGAGTTCGACAAGGAAACGGTGTTGAAGGCGATGAGCCAGATCGGGCTCGCGGAAGGCCGCATTTTCGACAAGGGGCTGCTCGACCGCGCCGAGCAGGAGTTGAAGCGCCAGTATTTGTCGCGCGGGCGCTACGCGGCGAACGTGAGCACCACCGTCACGCCTCTCGAGCGTAATCGCGTCGCGCTCAACTTCGCCGTCGAGGAAGGGGAGGCCGCGAAGATCCGTCAGATCAGCATCATCGGCAACCAGGCCTTCAGCGAGAGCGACCTTCTGAAACAGATCTCGTTGCGCACCCCGGGATGGCTGACGTGGTACAGCAAGGCCGACCAGTATTCGCGCCAGAAGCTCGCCGCCGATCTGGAAAGCCTGCGCTCCTATTACCTCGACCGCGGCTATCTCGAGTTCAATATAGACTCGACGCAGGTTTCGATCACGCCGGACAAGAAAGACATCTACATCACGGTCGCGGTGAGCGAAGGTCCCAAGTACACGGTGTCCGACGTGAAGGTCGCAGGCGAGCTCCTGCTGCCGGAACCGGAAATCCGCAAGCTGATCACGCTGAAAGCCGGCGATGTCTTCTCGCGCGCGCGAGTCGCCGAATCGACCAAGGCGATCAGCGACCGCCTCGGCAACGACGGCTATGCCTTCGCGAACGTGAACGCGGCACCGGACCTCGACAAGGAGAAGCGGCAGGCGGCGTTTACCTTTTTCATCGATCCGGGCCGCAGGGTGTACGTGAGGCGGGTCAACATCGCCGGGAACAATCGCAGCCGCGACGAAGTCATCCGCCGCGAGATGCGCCAGTTCGAAGGCGCGTGGTTCTCCTCGGAGAAAGTCGCGTTGTCGCGTACGCGAGTCGATCGGCTCGGGTATTTCACCGACGTCGCCGTCGAAACCCCGGCGGTTCAGGGAACCACCGACCAGGTGGACGTCAACCTCACTGTCACGGAGCGCCCTACGGGTGCCGTTCTCCTCGGCGCCGGGTTCGGCAGCGGCGAAGGCGTGATTCTCTCGGGCTCGATCTCGCAGCAGAACATATTCGGCTCGGGCAAGCACATCTCCGTGGGCCTGAATACGAGCAAGATCAACACCACTTACTCGCTCTCGTACACCGATCCCTACTACACCGTGGACGGCGTGAGCCGAGGCTTCGACCTCTACCACCGCGAGATCGACGCCGCGAACAGCGGTCTCGGGAATTACCGCACGAAGACGCTGGGCGGAGGCGTGCGCTTCGGTGTCCCCGTGACCGAGCTCGATACGATCCATTACGGTCTCGGCTACGAGTACACGACGATCGATACCTTCGTCGACAGCCCGCTCATCTACCTCGATTACGTGAGAGAGTTCGGGTCCAAGAACGACGCGATACTGGGCACCGTCGGCTGGACGCGGGACAGCCGCGACAGCGTGATCTATCCGACGCGAGGAACGCAGCAGAAGGCGAACGTCGAGGTCGGAGCGCCGGGTGGCACCCTCAAATACTACAAGGCTCACTACCAGTATCAGCGGTATTTCCCGATCAGCCGCGATTACACGCTGATGCTGAACGGCGAGATCGGTTACGGCGACGGCTACGGAGGCACCTCGGTCCTGCCGTTCTTCAAGAACTTCTACGTCGGCGGGGTCAACTCGCTGCGCGGCTTTCGCGCCTTTACCGTCGGGCCCAAGGACGTGCAGGGCAACCCCCGCGGCGGCAGCACCAAGCTGCTCGGCAACGCCGAGTTCCTCTTTCCGTTCCCCGGCCTTGCAGGGGAGCGCAGCGCGCGCATGAGCGCATTCCTGGATACCGGCTTCAGCCACGACAAATTCGACCTGGGTGAGCTGCGGGCGGCAGCCGGAATCGGCGTGCTCTGGGTTTCCCCGATGGGGCCGCTTAAAATAAGCATTGCCGCTCCCCTGCGGGACCGGTCCGGCGACCGTAAGCAGATCTTCCAGTTCACGTTCGGCGGCGCGTTTTGACCGGCGCGCCCTCCGCGGCCTGGACCGTATGTAGCGGCGGTAAGCCGCATAAGCGCGCCGTTGCGCCCGGAGATGCGAGCGAAGCTCGTGTCGGAGGAGCGGCGTGGAACTTTAAGGAGACGACATTGAAGCATTCACACTCGACGCTCGCTGCCGTGGCGTTCGCGGTCGCGCTCCTGTGCGGTACGGCCGCGGTCGGGGCGGCCGAGCTGAAAATCGGGTTCATCGACGCCGAGCGCATCAATCGCGAGTCGGCGCCTGCGGAAGTGGCCAGCAAGCGGCTCGAGAAGGAGTTCGCGCCCCGCGCACAGGAGCTGCAGCGGCGTGAAAGCCAGATCAAGAGCCTGCAGGGGGAGCTCGAGAAGGATTCGATGACCATGAGCGAGAGCGACCGGCGCGGCAAGGAGCAGGAGCTTGCGCGCCTTTCCCTCGACTTCCAGCGCCTGCAGCGCGAGTACCGCGAAGACCTCAATCTGCGGCGCAATCAGGAGCTGCAGGCGCTTTTCGAGCGCGCCAATCGCGTGATCAAGCAGATCGCCGAATCGGAGAAGTACGACCTCATCTTGCAGGAGGCGGTGTACCGCAGCCCGCGCCTGGACATCACCGAGCGGGTGCTCAAGGCACTGGCGGCCGAGAAGTAAAGGCACGGCGCGCGCCTCCAGCGAGCGCCGGACTTCGCGCTCATGAGCGGCAGCGGAACAACCTACAGCCTGCGCGAGATCGCCGCGCTCTTCGGAGGTGAGGTCGTCGGCGATCCCGAAATCCGGGTGAGCCGGGTCGCCACGCTCGAGAACGCAGCCGCCGACAGCATCGCTTTCCTCGCCAACGAGCGTTACACCCGGCACGCGCAGTCGACGCGCGCCGGCGCGGTCATCGTCGCGCCCGCTGCGCGCGACACGACCGCGGCCGCCCGCATCGTCTGCACCAACCCTTACGCGTATTTCGCGCGCGTCTCGGCGTTGCTCAATCCGCCGCGACGCGTGGAGCCCGGCGTGCACGCAACCGCCGCGGTCCACGCGTCGGCGAGCGTCCATCCCGGAGCCGAGGTCGGCGCCTATGCGGTGGTGAGCCGTGGCGCCCGTGTGGGCGAGGGCACCGCGATCGGCGCCGGCACCTACCTCGGGGAAGACGTGGAGATCGGCCGCGACTCGCGCGTACATGCCGCGGTGACGATATACGAGCGCTGCGTCATCGGCGAGCGCGTCGTGGTGCACTCGGGTGTCGTCATCGGCGCGGACGGCTTCGGCATCGCTTTCGACGAAGACCGCTGGGTGAAGGTCCCGCAGGTCGGGCGCGTGGTGATCGGCGACGACGTCGAGATCGGCGCGAACACCACGATCGATCGCGGCGCCATCGACGACACGCTCATCGAGGAGGGCGTGAAGCTCGACAACCAGATACAGATTGCGCACAACGTGCGCATCGGCGCCCACACGGCGATCGCGGCGTGCACCGGAATCGCGGGCAGCGTGCAGATCGGGCGCCACTGCCGTATCGGGGGCGGCGTGGGCATCGCGGGGCATGTGCGGATCGCCGACGGCGTGGAAGTGTCCGGCCACACGGCGATCACCAAATCGATAGAAACGCCCGGCGTCTACAGCGGCGTATACCCATTCGAACCGAACAGGGACTGGCGCAGGAACGCTGCGCAACTGCGCCATCTTGCGGAGATAGGGCGGCGGGTCGCCGCCCTGGAGGACGGTCTCGAGCAGCTTAAAAGGAGCCGATCTTGAAGACCATGGACATACACCGGGTCCTGGAATACCTGCCGCACCGCTATCCCTTTCTGATGATCGACCGCGTGCTCTCCTGCGAGTCCGGGAAAAGGGTCGTGGCGCTGAAGAACGTCACCATCAACGAGCCCTATTTCGGCGGGCATTTTCCGCACCACCCCGTGATGCCCGGAGTCCTTATCATCGAGGCGCTCGCGCAAGCCGCGGCGATACTCACGTTCGCGACCGAGGACCACAAGCCGGACGGCAACCAGGTCTATTACTTCGTCGGCATCGACAATGCGCGATTCAAGAAACCGGTGACCGCCGGCGACACCCTGCACCTCGACGTCACGCTCATCCGGCAGGCGCGCGGGCTCTGGAAATTCCACGGCGAAGCGCGCGTGGAGAACGGCGTCGTCGCCGAAGCCGACCTTCTGTGCACCATACGCAATCTCCATGAGTGAGCGCAGGGGATCGGGATGAACGCGCCGGCACGCAGCCGCGTGCACCCGACGGCGATCGTCGATCCCGCGGCACGGGTCGCCCCCGACGCCGAGGTCGGCCCTTACGCCATCGTCGGGCCCGACGTGGAGATCGCGCCGGGGTGCCGCATTGGCCCGCATACCGTTGTGACCGGTCATACGCGTATCGGGGCGAATTGCGTGATCGCGCAGTTCGCCTCGATAGGAGAAGCGCCGCAGGACAAGAAATACGCGGGCGAGCCTACCCGGCTCGAGATCGGCGCGAACAACACGATACGCGAGTTCTGCACGCTCAACCGCGGTACTGCCCCGGGCGGCGGCGTCACGCGCATCGGGGACGGCAACTGGATCATGGCCTACGTGCACGTCGCGCACGATTGCCAGATCGGCAGCCGCAGCGTGTTCGCCAACAACGCTCAGCTCGCGGGGCACGTCCATGTCGGCGACGACGTGATACTGGGCGGCTTCACCGTCGTGCACCAGTTCTGCAGGATAGGCGCGCACGCGATCACCGGATTGGGGACGATCGTCCTGCAGGACGTGCCGCCGTACGTGAAAGCGTCCGGCAACCCCGCGTCTCCGTACGGCATCAATGCCGAGGGTTTGCGCCGGAGGGGGTTCGCACCGCAGGCCATCATCGCTCTGAAGCGCGCATACAGAACGCTCTACCGCGCCGGCCTCTCGCTCGACGAGGCCAAGCGCGAGCTCGCCGAGCGCGCGCGCGAAGCGCCGGAGCTCGCCCCGCTGCTCGAATTCGTCGCCGCGCCGGGGCGCGGCATCATCCGCTGAGCTCGCGGCGCGCAGCGGCGCCCCTGGCGTCGACTCGCCCGCAGGTGATCGGCATCGTCGCCGGCGAAGCTTCGGGAGACCAGCTCGGCGCCCACCTCATGCGCTCGCTCCTCTCGAAACGTCCGGGGCTTCGTTTCGTCGGCATCGGCGGGCCCAAGATGGAGGCCGCAGGGGCGCACATCCTGTATCCGATGGAAAAGCTCGCGGTGCGCGGTTACGTGGAAGTGCTGAAGCACTACTGGGAGATCGTCGGCATCCGCAGGCGGCTACGCGACTACTTCCTGCGCGAGCAGCCGGCACTTTTCATCGGCGTGGACGCGCCGGACTTCAACCTCGACCTCGAGATCGACTTGAGGAAAGCGGGGATTCCGACGGTGCAGTACGTCGCGCCCGCGATCTGGGCCTGGCGCCGCGAGCGGATCCACAAGGTGAAGCAGGCGGTGTCGCTGCTCCTCACCATCTTTCCGTTCGAGACCAGGCTCTACGGCCCGGCCGGCGTTCCGCTGTGCTACGTGGGTCACCCCCTCGCGGACCTGCTCGCCGAGCTTCCCACGATGGAAGCGGTGCGCGAGGAATTGCGGGTGCCGCCCGGTGTTCCGGTGATCGCGCTCCTTCCCGGAAGCCGCGTGAGCGAGCTCGAGAACATGGCGGAGCTTTTCGTGCGCACCGCGGTCAGGATCGGCGAGCAGTTGCCCGGCGTGCGCTTTCTCGTGCCTTTCGCCACGCGCGAGACCAAGGCACTCTTCGAAGCGGCGCTCGCGCGCGTGCGGCCGCAGGATCTCGAGCTCACCACGCTCATCGGTCATTCGCTCGAAGCCATGGCGGCCGCCGATGCCGTGCTGGTCGCCTCCGGCACCGCCTCGCTCGAGGCCGCGCTGCTCAAGCGGCCGATGGTGATCACCTATCGCATGCCGCGGCTCTCGTGGTGGATCATGCAGCGCCGCGCGTATCTGCCTCACGCGGGCATGCCGAACATACTCGCGGGCGAGCGTATCGTGCCCGAGCTCCTGCAGGAGAACGCGACACCCGAAAAACTCGCCGCCGCGCTCGTCGCGCTCGTGTCGGACGAGGATGCGCGCGCGAGGCTCGACGCGCGCTTCGAAGCGATACGCACTGCGCTGCGCCAGAATACCGAGGAAAAAGCGGCGGCGGCGATCCTGCCGCTCCTCAGCCGCGTGCGCGCCGCCTGAGGCCCGGCGGGCTTACCTCCGCGAGGAGCCGCGAGAGGGCGGCGCGCTCACGCTGCGGCTCGACGAGGGCCGCGCGCGCGGCGCACGAGCGCCGCAGGCGCCCGTAATAGTCGGGCTCGCGTTCGGCGCGCGCGAGGAGCCGCGCGAGCGCGCGATCGTCGCCGGCCGCGAAATAACCCGGATGGCGCGCACCGAGCATGCCGACGTTGCCGGCAATCCGCGAAGCGATCACGGGCACGCCGCACGCCAGCGCCTCGCACACTACGTTCGCGCCCCCTTCCATGCGCGAGCTGATCACCATGAGCCGGCTTCTCGCGAGCAGGCGCAGCGCACGGGCGCGCGGCAGCTCGCCCATCCAGCGGTAACGCGGCTCGCGCGCCATCCAGGCCCGCGCCTCGCGCGCCATCGCGCCGCTCAGCGCGCCGCCGAGATGCGTTACCCGGATGCGGCTTTCGGCCGGCAGGTGCGCGAGCGCCGCGGCGGTCCTGAACGGATCCTTCTCCTCGCGCAGGTGCCCGCTGACGACCACTTCGAAGCCGGAGGCGAGCGGGACGGGCGCCGATATCGCGGTGGCGGACTGGTAGATCACCCGTGTTTTCGCGCGCATTGTGCGTGGGAGCGCTTTCGCCCCGAGCTCCTGGAGCACGACGAGCCGCGTGGCGAGGGCGAGCGACGCCTGCGCATCGCGGTCGTGCGCGATGTCGCGGTAGAGGTCGGTGCCCGTGAGCACGACCACTAGCGGGCGTTCGGGGAAGGCCTCGGCGTAACGCCGGATCGAGCGATGGCTGCGTCTCGCGTGCAGTGCGATCATGAGATCGGCGGCCGTCCCGCTCCATTGTTGCTCGACGGCGACCTTGTGCCCCTGCTCGCGCAGGAAGGCGGCCCAGCGGGTGGCGGTGTTGCGGTTTCCGTTGCGCGAACCGGCCGCTGCGGGTGTGACGATCGAAATTTTCACGTGCGAAGGCCGCGCTACACTGTGGCCGCACTATAGCAAGCCCGAACGCCGAGATGCCATGACACCGCTGCAAAAGATGCTCACCGATGCGCGCGACAGAACGCTTGCGCTCGTTTCCGATCTGTCGGAAGGGGAGCTCCTCGGCCCGCGGCTCGCGATCGTGAATCCGCCGCTGTGGGAGATCGGGCATCTGGGCTGGTTCCAGGAGCGCTGGTGCCTGCGCCGGCGCAGCGACGGCAGCCTGACCCCGTCGATGCTGGACGGCGCCGATGCGCTCTACGATTCCTCGGCGGTGCCTCACGACGTGCGCTGGGATCTTCCGCTTCCGACATTGCAGGCGTCATTGGGCTATTTGCAGGCCGTGCTCGAGCGCGTGGGCGGGCGCCTTGCGCAGGGCGCATCCGATCGCGATCTCGATTATTTCGTGCGGCTCGCCGCATTCCATGAGGAGATGCACGCCGAGGCGTTCACTTACACCCGCCAGACGCTCGCGTATCGCGCGCCGCCCGGGCGGGAGAACCTGTCGCACGACGATTGCGATGAGGCGTGCCTGGGGGACGTCGAGATCGCGGGCGGCGAATTCCGGCTGGGCGCGGAACCCGGCGACGGATTCGTTTTCGACAACGAGAAATGGGCGCATCGGGTGCGCATCGCGCCTTTTCGAATGGCGCGCGCGGCGGTGACCAACGGCGAGTTCGCCGCGTTCGTGGACGACGGCGGCTACGCGCGGCGCGAGCTGTGGTGCCCCGCAGGCTGGGCGTGGCGTGTTCGCGCGGCCGCGGAACACCCGGCCTACTGGCGGCGCGAAGGACGGGCGTGGCTCGAGCGCCGCTACGATGAAATCGAAGCCATCGCTCCCGGATCGCCTGTCATGCACGTCAACTGGTACGAAGCCCGCGCGTACTGCGCGTGGGCGGGGCGCCGCTTGCCGACCGAGTCCGAATGGGAATTCGCCGCCGCCACGCAGCCGCCCGGCGGCGACGGCAAAAGGCGTTACCCGTGGGGAGACGCCGCGCCCACGGCCGAGCGCGCCAATCTCTTCGGTGCGGCGCGCGGCCCGATCAGCGCGGGCGCTCTCCCTGCGGGCGACAGCGCGTGGGGCTGCCGGCAGATGATCGGCAACGTCTGGGAATGGACGCAGGATGCGTTCGCACCGTATCCCGGCTTCGTCGCCGATCCGTACAGGGAATATTCGGAGCCGTGGTTCGGCGATCACAAGGTGCTGCGCGGCGGCTGCCATGCGACCCGCGCATCGCTCATCCGCAATACGTGGCGCAATTTCTATACGCCGGACCGCCGCGATGTGTTCGCGGGTTTTCGCACCTGCGCGGCATGACGAAAAAGATCACCTCGCCGGACAACCCTCACTTTCGGGCGCTGGTGAAGCTCCAGCATTCGTCGCGGGAGCGGCGCAAGGCCGGGCGCTCGCTGCTTGACGGCGTTCACCTCGTCGGCGCGTTTCTCCAGCACGGGGGCGCACCGCGGGAGATCGTGGTGAGCGAGTCGGGGTCGAGCGAGCCTGAAATCGCGTCGCTGTTGGCGCGCAGCGCGATGGAGCCGCTGGTGCTCGCAGACGGGCTGTTTCGGGAGCTCTCGTCGGTCACGACGCCGACCGGCATCATCGCGGTCGTCGAAACGCCGCGCGCGCCTGCACTGCCCGCCGATCCGGGGCCGTGTGTGATGCTCGAAGACCTGCAGGACCCGGGTAACCTGGGTTCGATCCTGCGCTCCACCGCGGCGGCGGGCGTGCAGGAAGTCTATCTGTCGCGTGCCTGCGTCCACGCGTGGTCGCCTCGCGTGCTTCGCGCCGGGATGGGCGCCCATTTCGCGCTGCGGATATACGAAAGCGTCGACCTCGAAGCGCTTGTGCGCGCCTATTCCGGAAAAGTGCTTGCGGCAGCGCGTGATGGCGCGGTGCCGCTTTATGCGAGCGATTTGCGCGGCCGCGTGGCGCTCCTCTTCGGCAACGAAGGCGCGGGTCTCAGCCGCACGCTCGCCGGCCTCGCGCACGAGCGCGTGCGCATCCCGATGCCCGGTCCCGCAGAATCGCTCAACGTCGCGGCCGCCGCGGCGGTGTGCCTGTTCGAGCGCGTGCGGCAGGTTGCGCACGCGCCCGGAGTGGATGATGAAAAGGGGTGATGAGAAAGATGCGCCGGGTGCGTCGGTGACGCGCCCATTCAATAGATCCGCCGCACGAGCTTCGATTCGTGCAGTATCGTCGTCGCGAGCTCTTCGACCGATTTGCTGGTGGCGTCGAGGTAAGGGATGCCTTCCTGGCGCATGAGGGCTTCGGCTTCACGCACTTCGAACTCGCAGTTGGCGAGCGTCGCGTAAGTGCTTCCCGGACGCCGCTCGTTGCGTATCTGCTGGAGCCGCTCGGGCTTGATCGTGAGGCCGCGCAGCCTGGCGCGCAGCGGGCGCACCTGGCCCGGCAGTTGCATGGTGCTGAAGTCCTCGGGAACCAGCGGGTAGTTCGCGGCGCGTATGCCGAACTGCATGGCCATGTACAAACAGGTGGGTGTCTTGCCCGAGCGCGACACCCCGACGAGGATGATGTCGGCATCGGCGAGGTCGCGGGTGGCGAGACCATCGTCGTGCCCCAGCGCGTAATTCACGGCGTCGATGCGATGGTAGTAGTTGACGAGGTCGTTGACGCTGTGGCTGCGCCCGATCGCGTGCGACGCGCGCACGCCGAGCTCTTTCTCGAGCGGTGAGATGAAGATCTCGAAGCAATCGAGAAAAAGCGCATTGGCGGCGCCCACGATCTCGGCGATCTCGGTGTTGACAAGCGTGCTGATGACGATCGGCCGCACGCCGTCGGTGACGGCGGTCTCGTTGATCCGCGCGACGATCTCGTGCGCTTTTTCGACCGTATCGACGAACGGCAGGGTGACTTCCTGGAACGGAACGGTATCGAACTGCGTAAGCAGGCTGTGGCCCAGCATTTCGGCGGTAATGCCGGTGCGGTCGGAAATGAAAAAGGCGGCGCGCTTGTGGAGGGCCCTCATGGAACGGGAGTATAGGTGATGCTTTCGGTAAAATGTCGCGTTTACACGCCCGCAGGATACCCACGGTGACCTATGAATGATCCTCTGGTGCTCGACCTCGCCGAAGTTCGCATGAGCGACGTTGCGTCTGTCGGCGGCAAGAGCGCTTCGCTCGGAGAAATGATCAGCCAGCTCGGCGGCGCGGGAGTCAGGGTCCCGGGCGGCTTCGCGACGACGGCGCACGCCTACCGCACGTTCCTGTCGCAGAAGGGGCTGGACAAGCGCATCTCGGAGCAGCTGGCTGCGCTCGACGCCGACGACGTGAAAGCACTCGCCGCCGCCGGTGAGGAGATTCGGGGCTGGATACTCGCGCAGCGTTTTCCGGCGGCCTTCGAGCAGGAGATCGCGGCACGCTACAAGGCGCTCACGGCAGGCTCCGGCGAAGCGACTTTCGCGGTGCGCTCGTCGGCGACGGCGGAGGATCTTCCCGATGCCTCTTTCGCCGGGCAGCAGGAAACCTTCCTCAACGTGCACGGCCTCGAGCACGTGCTGGAAGCGATGAAGCACGTCTACGCTTCGCTCTACAACGACCGCGCGATTTCGTATCGCGTGCATAAAGGCTATGCGCACGACGATGTCGCGCTGTCCGCCGCCGTGCAGCGCATGGTGAGAAGCGATCTGGCTGCGAGCGGCGTCATGTTTACGCTCGACACCGAGTCGGGTTTCGACCAGGTGGTCCTGATCACGTCGGCCTACGGGCTCGGCGAGACGATCGTCCAGGGGCAGGTGAATCCCGACGAGTTTTACGTCTACAAGCGCGCGCTCGATGCGGGAAAAAAAGCGATCCTGCGCCGCGGCCTCGGATCGAAGGCGATCAGGATGACTTACGGCGACGCGACGCAGGCCGGGAAGTCCGTGCGAACGGAGCAGGTGCCCGAAGCCGAGCGCCGGCGCTTCTCGATCACCGATGCCGAAGTCGAGGAGCTCGCCCGCTATGCGCTCATCATCGAGCGGCACTACGGCCGGCCGATGGATATCGAGTGGGGCAAGGATGGCCTCGACGGCAAGCTCTACGTGCTCCAGGCCCGCCCCGAGACGGTGAAAGCGGGCGAGGGCGTCGACATGCTCCGCCGCTATCGGCTGAAGGAGCGCTCGGAAGTGCTCGCCACCGGCCGCTCGATCGGGCAGCGCATCGGCAGCGGCAACGTGCGGCTGGTTTCAGGCGCGGCGGAAATGGACCGGGTGCGCGAAGGCGACGTGCTCGTCACCGACATGACCGACCCGGACTGGGAGCCGGTCATGAAGCGCGCGGCGGCGATCGTGACCAACCGCGGCGGGCGCACCTGCCACGCCGCGATCATCGCGCGCGAGCTGGGAATTCCGGCGGTCGTCGGCTGCGGCGACGCCACCCGCGTGCTCCGGGACGGAAAGCCCGTCACGGTCTCCTGTTGCGAAGGCGACACCGGCTTCGTTTATCGCGGCATCCTCGAGACCGAAGTCATCGATCTCTCGCTCTCGAAGATGCCCAAGCCGCCGGTCAAGATCACCATGAACGTCGGCAACCCCGAGCTCGCTTTCGAGTTCCAGCGCCTGCCGAACGAAGGCGTGGGGCTCGCCAGGCTCGAGTTCATCATCGCGCGCATGATAGGCGTGCATCCGCGGGCCGTGCTCGCGTACCCCGATCTTCCCGCCGACCTGCGTGTCGCCGTGGAGGAGCACAGCGCGGGCTACGCCAATCCGGTCGAGTTCTACGTCGAGAAGCTCGTCGAAGGCATCGCCACGCTCGGCGCGGCTTTCTGGCCGAAGCCCGTCATCGTGAGGCTTTCCGACTTCAAGTCGAACGAGTATTCGAGCCTGACGGGCGGCGCGCGCTACGAGCCTCGCGAAGAGAATCCGATGCTCGGCTTCCGCGGCGCCTCCCGTTACATCTCGTCTGCTTTCCGTGAGTGCTTCGAGCTCGAGTGCCGGGCGCTGAAGAAAGTGCGCGAAGAAATGGGCCTCAACAACGTCGAAATCATGGTGCCGTTCGTGCGCACGGTCGATGAAGCGCGCAAGGTGCTGGCCATCCTCGGCGAAAACGGGTTGAAGCGCGGCAAGCAGGACTTACGCATCGTCATGATGTGCGAGATCCCGGCGAACGCGGTGCTCGCCGAGCAGTTCCTCGAGCATTTCGACGGATTTTCGATCGGGTCCAACGACATGACGCAGATGACGCTCGCCCTCGACCGCGACGCGGGCGGCAGCATTGCCGACGCTTTCGACGAGCGCGATCCGGCGGTGAAGCACATGCTGCACCTCGCGATACAGGCGTGCCGCAAGGCGGGCAAGTACGTCGGGATCTGCGGCCAGGGTCCGTCGGACCACCCCGACCTCGCGAAGTGGCTCATGGAGGAAGGCATAGAAAGCCTTTCGCTCAATCCGGACAGCGTCGTGGAGACGTGGCTGTACCTCGCTCGCGAGAAATAAAAGTACGCCGCTCCTTCGGCGCTTCGCGCCTCCGGGCGCAAGAGCGCGTAGGCGCGTTGCGACGAGGAAAGGTACACCGCTCCTTCGGGCGAAGCTTCGCTTCGCCTCCGGGCGAGAATCACCGCCTACGCGCCTCTCGGCGCTAGACATAGTCATGGACTCGCGGTGCGATTGCGCGATAAAATGCGCAAACGGCTGATACCTTATGTGATGACCAAATTCATCTTTGTCACTGGTGGTGTGGTTTCCTCCCTTGGCAAAGGCATCGCCGCCGCCTCCCTCGCCGCCATCCTCGAATCGCGCGGCATCAAGATCTCGATGGTGAAGCTCGACCCGTATCTCAACGTCGATCCGGGGACGATGAGCCCGTTCCAGCACGGCGAGGTCTTCGTTACCGAGGACGGCGCCGAGACCGATCTCGACCTCGGGCATTACGAGCGCTTCGTTCAGGCAAAAATGAGCAAGCGCAACAACTTCACCGCGGGTCAGATCTACGAAAGCGTGATCCGCAAGGAGCGGCGCGGCGACTACCTGGGCGGCACCGTGCAGGTGATTCCGCACATCACCGACGAGATCAAGCAGTTCATCCGGCGCGGGGCGGGCGAGGCGGAAATCGCCCTGGTCGAGATCGGCGGCACGGTCGGCGACATCGAATCGCTGCCTTTCCTCGAGGCGATCCGGCAGATGGCGATCGAAGTGGGCCGCGAGAATGCGTGCTTCATCCATCTGACGCTGGTTCCGTATATCGCCTCGGCCGGCGAGATCAAGACCAAGCCGACCCAGCACTCGGTGAAAGAGCTGCGGGAAATCGGTATCCAGCCCGACGTGCTGCTCTGCCGCGCCGACCGCCCGCTCCCGGACGACGAACGGCGCAAGATCGCGCTTTTCACGAACGTGGGCGTGGAGGCCGTGATCTCGGGCGTGGACGTGGACAGCATCTACAAGATCCCCGGAATGCTGCACGCGCAGAAGCTCGACGACATCGTGTGCCGCAGACTGGGTCTCGATCCGCCGCCTGCGAATCTGCAGGAATGGGACAACCTGGTCTACGCGCTCGAGCATCCCCAGCGCACCGTCACCATCGCGCTCGTGGGCAAGTACGTCGATCTGACCGAGTCGTACAAATCGCTCTCCGAGGCGCTGATCCACGCCGGCATACACACCGGTGCCCGGATCAAGATCCATTACATCGATTCGGAGAGCATCGAGAAAGGCGGCATCGAGGCGCTCGCACAGATGGACGCCATCCTCGTTCCCGGCGGGTTCGGCAAGCGCGGCGTCGAAGGCAAGATCCAGGCGATACGCTACGCCCGCGAGAACCGCGTTCCCTACCTCGGGATCTGCCTTGGCATGCAGCTCGCGGTGATCGAGTACGCGCGCCACGTCGTCGGCCTCGCCGGTGCGCACAGCACCGAGTTCGAGCCCGAGACCCCGCATCCGGTGATCGCGCTCATCACCGAGTGGCAGGACCGCGACGGCCGCGTCGAGCGCCGCGATCTCGGCTCCGACCTGGGCGGCACGATGCGCCTCGGCGGCCAGGAATGCGCCCTCGAAGCAGGTTCGCTCGCCGCTTCGATCTACGGCGCGCAGCGCATCACCGAGCGCCACCGCCACCGCTACGAAGTCAACAATCATTACCTGCCGCGGCTCCAGGATGCCGGGTTGAGAGTGAGCGGCCGATCGCTGGGGGCCGAATCGCTGTGCGAGATGATCGAGCTTCCCGTGCACCCGTGGTTCGTCGGCTGCCAGTTCCATCCGGAGTTCACTTCCACGCCTCGCGCCGGTCATCCGCTCTTCACCGCGTTCGTCGAGGCCGCGCTCGGAAACACGCACGGGGACGCGACGCAGCCCGCGCTGCCCGAGCGTATGCAGAACTTCGCTTAAAGCATGGAGCTGTGCGGATTCGAAGCGGGCCTCGATCGGCCGCTCTTTCTCATCGCCGGCCCGTGCGTAGTGGAGTCCCGGCAGCTCGCTTTCGATACCGCGGGCGAGTTGAAGGCGATCACG
>Ga0105106_10000091_pt1 | contig 53795 bp, 48 predicted proteins | sample PPLLaktember2015_5_FD_79109 | JGI IMG/M metagenome (GOLD analysis project Ga0105106, IMG submission 79109) | Freshwater sediment microbial communities from Prairie Pothole Lake near Jamestown, North Dakota, USA - PPLs Lake P8 Core (1) Depth... | ecosystem: Environmental > Aquatic > Freshwater >... | reverse complement strand
TTCGACCAGTGAACGTGCGACCAGGTCGCGTTGAGCGGGGTCGGTCAACTCGGCGCCGATCAGGTTGAGATAGCCGATCACCGCGGCGAGGGGGTTGCCGATTTCGTGGGCCATGCCGGCGGCCAGGTGCCCCACGGAGGCCATTTTCTCGGCGCGGATGACTTCGACGCGCGCCATCTGCAACGCCCGGTTGGCCTCTTCCAGCGAGTCGATGTGTGCCGCGGTTTCGGCGCGGCTGGCCTGCAGCGCCGCAATCATGCTGTTGAAAGCTTCGGCCAGGTCGCGAATCTCGCCGGGGCCCTTAGGTACCCCGAGGGGTGACAGGTCGCCGCTGGCCACCCCTGCTGTAGCGGTACGCAGACGGCGGACCGGTTCGACCACATTGCGATTGAGCACGTAGATGCCGAACATGCTCAGCACCGCGCCGTACAGCACCCCAGGAAGGCGAATATCAGCTCCAAATAAAGCCCGTCCGGTAACTTTTTCCACCCCATCCTGGCGGATCGGTCGCGTGCCGATCACCTTATAGCCATGAATACCCTCATCAACACGAGTAGGATCATCCAGCCGATCAGCGCACATCTCAAGCCTCCTAACTACTTTTGCGACAAACCACTAAGACATCATCTGGGCAGCATCCAGCACGGCTCGCACGATCTTGTCATAACCGGTGCAGCGGCACAGGTTTCCAGACAGCCAGTAGCGCACCTCTGCTTCATTCGGGCAGGGATTGCGATCCAAGAGCGCTTTGGCTGCCACGATAAAACCGGGGGTGCAATATCCGCACTGTAGGGCAGCATGCTCTAAAAATTTCCATTGCAGAGGGTGCAGGTCCTTCTTTCCGGCGATCCCCTCGATGGTGGTCAAGTTCTTCCCATCGATCTCAGCCGCCAGCACCAGGCAAGAATTGACCAATGCGCCGTCCAGGATGACGCTACAAGCCCCGCAATTACCGTTGCTGCAGCCCTCTTTGGTGCCCGTGAATCCCAGGGTTTCTCGCAAGACCTCAAGTAAGGTCTGGCGCGGCTCACACAAAAACTCCAATTCTTCGCCATTGATCTGTGCATGCACGATGATCTTATTTACCATTTGCTTCACCCTTGTCCCTTGGCTCGGATTATGGATTGTTCAATCGCCCGGCGCGCTAAAATCGCAATCAGCTGCTTGCGCTGCTCAATGGTCCCGCGCAAATCGCGGATAGGACGCGCCGCCTCCTGGGCAATGGCAGCCGCCTCCTGGATCACCTTTACCGTGATTTCCTTCCCAGCCAGAAAGTCGCCAGCCGCCTCCACGTAGAGCGGAGTGGGCGCGACGGCTGCCAAAGCCAGTCGCGCTTCCTGGAAATGGCTCCGATCCTTATCCAATGTCACAGCCGCGCCGACCCCGACTATGGCGATATCCATTTCATTACGCGGGATAAAGCGCTGGTAATAGGCGCCAAATGGCTGTTTGGGAAGTGGCAGGTGAATGGAAACCAGCAGCTCACCAGGTTGCAGAACCGTTGTTCCCGGTGAGGTGCAGAAATGCTCAACAGGCACGTTGCGCCTTCCATGGGAGCTTCTGATCTCGCAAATGGCCTGATGCACGATCAGCGCTGGGATCGTATCGGCGGCGGGGGAGGCGTTGCACAGATTTCCGCCAATGCTGGCGCGGTTCTGAATTTGCACTCCCCCGATGAGAGAAACTGCGTCCACAAGACCCGGGTAATGCGCCCGAACGGCAGCATGATGGCTGACCTGATAGCAGCAAGCGGCTGCGCCGATGCGCAGCCCGTGGACAGGATCAAAAGCAATTTCCGCAAGTTCGGGAATTTTTTTAATATCGACGATGAGATCTGCGCGCTGCCGGCCCTCACGAAGTTGGACCAACAGGTCCGTACCACCGGCCAGGATTTTCACCCGGTGATCACCACTGGATAACAGGGAGAGCGCCTCTTCAATATTGCGAGCAGCCTGGTAGTCAAAAGCCTGCAACCTGCACCTCCCGATTATATTAAGATCTAAATGGTCCGCGTAAATAATTCTACCATCATCCGGTATCTTTTTTAGACGTTATCCATCATTTGCGACCCTCAAGCTATTTGGCTACACGAAATTACTCCAGTTCAAAGAATAGAGAAACACGCTTTAAAGGGCAGCCGATATCCGGTTGCTTCTTTAAAACGATCCTGAATCGGTCTATAATATTAGAGGAAGGAGGAACCACCCATGAGTGATACCAGCGTACTTCCCCACCGCAGTGAAATCCCGCTTGCACAGACTTGGAATCTGGAGCGCCTGTTTCATTCGCCCGAGGATTGGAATGCCGCTTGCCGCGAGTTAAGCGATCTGCTGCCCGTCATTGCGGCTTACCAGGGTCGCCTGTCGGAAGGTCCGCAGGCGCTGATCGAATTCCTGGATCTATACCAGCAAGCTGGGGCGCTGCGAGTGAAAATCTGGGTCTACGCCGAGAATGCCAGCGCAGTCGATAAGAATAACCAGGCAGCGGCTGCCAGGATTGGTCAGAGGGAGAGCCTGGAAGCGCAATACCAATCTGCAATCGCCCATTTCAAACCAGAGCTAATTGCTATCGGATTCGAGCGCCTGCGCCAGTGGATAAAGACAACGCCCGGTCTGGCATTCCTGGCTCATTTCGTCGACCGGTTGGAAAAGCTGCGGGAACACATCCGCTCGGATGAAGTGGAGCAGGTGCTGGCGTTAGCAACGGATCCTTTCGCTGGCATTTACGCGGCGTATGAAATGCTGAGCAGCGCTGATCTGACCTTCAAGCCAGCCACCAGCTCCAAAGGCGACCTCCTGGAGCTTGGTCAAGCCAGCATTGACAGCCTGACCTCCCATCCGGACCGGGAAGTGCGCCGCACCGCCTGGGAAAACTATGCAGATGGCTATTTGGGCTTCAAGAACACCTATACAGCCATTCTGACGGCATCGATGAAACAGGATGTTTTTAAGATGCGCGCTCGCGGCTACGGCTCTTCCCTGGAAGCGGCCTTGAGCTCCTTCCATATTCCTGAACCGGTATTTCGGAACGTTCTGTCGGTCTTTCAGGCCAATCTGCCCACCTGGCACCGCTACTGGCGGGTGCGCCGCCGCGCCCTGGGTTATGAAAAACTGCATGCCTATGATATCGAATCGCCTCTGACCAGCGATAAACCGTTCATTCCGTATCACCAGGCCGTCGATTGGATTTGTGCCGGTATGGCTCCCCTGGGTGTGGAGTATGTCAGCACCCTGCGACGCGGCTGTCTGGAACAGCGATGGGTAGATTGGTCTCGCAATAAAGGCAAAGTAGAAGGTGCGTACTCCTCTGGTCTGTATGGCACAGATCCGTATATCCTGATGTCCTATGCCAATGACCTGGTCAGCTTAAGCACACTGGCGCATGAGCTGGGGCATTCCATGCATACGTACCAAACCCAGAACCACCAACCCTATATCTATAGTGATTATGGATCCTTTGTTGCCGAAGTAGCCTCCAATTTCAACCAGGCACTGGTGCGCGAATATCTGTTTAGCGCCCATCCGGAGCGGAATTTTCAAATCGCCTTGATTGAAGAGGCGATGTCAAACTTCCACCGCTATTTTTTCCTCATGCCAACCCTGGCGCGTTTCGAGCTGGAGATGCATACCCGCCTCGAGCTGGGTGAGCCAGTGAATGCTTCGATATTTATCGACCGGATGGCAGACTTGTTTGAAGAGGGCTATGGCGGGGAGCTGGTTATTGACCGGCAGCGCCTGGGCATCACCTGGGCGCAGTTCGCGCACCTGTACATGAATTTTTATGTCTTCCAGTACGCCACCGGCATTGCCGCCGCACATGCCCTGGCGAAGCCCATCCTGGCTGGAGAACCGGGAGCAGCGGAGCGTTACCTGGACTTCCTGCGGGCTGGCGACTCGCTTTACCCGTTGGACGCTTTGCGTACGGCAGGCGTCGATCTTTCTCGACCCGAGCCGATCGAGCAAGGCTTCGCCTACCTGGCCTCTCTGGTAGACCGGCTGGAAAACCTTTTATAGGGGACAAATCAAATTTCTACAGTGTTATTGAGCTCATTTACCAGTGACTCTGGTAATGAACGCGCGTCTCCACGATCCCGGTCGATTAAACCCCAATCCAGGATACAGCCTGCGATTGGCGCCAGATCGGAGGCGCGCGACATTCCAACAGCCAAACTGCCTCCTGATTTTTCCAGCCTGAGCGAATAGACGTTCACGTTCAGCGTATCTCCCCACACCGCAGGCGTATGATACTGGATATGCAGCCGTCGTATCACCCGCGCTAATCCATTCGTTTTCATCTCGCTGGGTGACCATCCGAAGGTAGCAAACGCCTGTGTAACCGCTTCTTCCGCGTACGCGATGTAGACAGCATTGTTGACCATATCCAGGATATCCAAATCCGGCCAGGTTACCTTAATCTGAAGGGTGATCGCTTTTTCAGGCAAGATGGGCATTTTGGGAAAGCGTTGTGAAGGTATCTCCGGCGGCATATCCTGCCGGAAGTTGTTGATGAGCGCCTCAGGCGGACTGACGGGTCGCTGGGTCTGGACGTCCATGCAGGCGATTTGTTGGACGCCCTGGGCAGCCATCGCCCCTGTGCGCTTCTGTTTCACCACAAAAGCGCGCGTGCCCCGGACACGTTTCCAATCCAGCATCCAGATAGTGAAGTCAAATTCATCCATGAAGTGTAGAGGTTCGAAAAATTGGATCTCTGTTTCTCGGATCACCCAGTACAGGCCAAGCTCCGCTGAAACCTTATCTCCCAGGCCAAGGATCTCACCCCAATCGTAGGCTGTATCGATTATGTAGCGTGCGAAATCTGCGGGGGACAGCCGCCCATTGACATTGATCTCAGAATAACGTACGCGATACGTGCGGGTGAAGATATTCGACATGCCATTCTCCTCCAGTCCAGGAAACCCAATCGGCTGGGAACATCTAAGTATCCATCCGAAAAATAAAGGGGGTTGGGGTATGTGGCGGCGCTTTGCGCCGCCACATACCTCACTCTCCCTAATTTTCGGATGAGTTCTAAAAAGAAAACGAACCCGTTCATTGAACGCGCCTGACGGGCGAATTATACAGCAGGACAATAATAAATTGCATAAGGTGCGGTCGCACCCTTGGGCGCCTAATTAACACCGGGCGGACGAGATACGGTCTTCGATACCACTCGCACATTTAAAAAAGCAGCCCCTAAGAGCCTTTCGGAACTCTCGGGGGGTGAAAGAACCATTAATCACTATTTCCAAGTGGGCGGAACAGGACTCGAACCTGCGACCTCCTCTGTGTAAGAGAGGCGCTCTAACCAACTGAGCTATCCGCCCGCAGGCGGATTATACCGCAGGATGGCTGTCCTTGCCAGAAAGATATGTAGTATAATGATTTAGTATTCTTAACAACTTCATAGATTGGGTTTTGGTGCCTCGCCCCCCGGATGGGAGGGCTTAAAGGCGAAGCCGGTGCCGGTTTTTGGCGCAGTACCTTGTGCCAATGGCCGAAGTCCGGCGCTGTCCCGCAACTGTAGGGCTGATTTCAGCCGAGCCAGGCCGCCCGCCACAACCCAGCAACCACGAACCTCGCGGAAAGGAGGTGGGAGCGCTCGATTCTCTGATCTCGAACATCCACCTCCCCTGTCCATGTGGCAGGGGATTTTTGTTGCCAATTTACGATCATCAGCTAACACCTGGAGTCTATCATCGCCATGCACATCATGAACAAACCGCTCATCCTCATTCTCTTGCTGACAGCCCTGGCATTAAGCGCCTGCACTGGCGCTACGCCAGTGGTTACACAGTCGCTACCCGAAGCAGCGCCCGCTACCCCGACTACTGAACCCGTCGTGCCTACAAAGGCCCCCAGCAGCACCCCGGAACCGACCAGCACACCAGAACCTACCGCAACACCCGAGCCGATCGTGATCACCGATGGGTTGGGGCGTGAGATTGTCCTGGAGATGCCAGCCCAACAAATCGTCTCTCTTGCGCCTTCCAACACCGAAATCTTGTTCGCCCTTGGAGCTGGCAGCCAAGTGGTCGCCCGTGACGCCTTCTCAGATTTTCCCGCCGAAGCCCAAGACCTGACCGATATCGGCGGCGGGTGGGGAGAAATTAACACCGAGAGTTTGCTCTCCCTGGCTCCCGACCTGATTCTGGCGGCAGAGATCAACGCCCCTGAGCAGATCCAGGCTCTCGAAGACCTGGGGTTGAAGGTATTTTACCTGGCGAACCCCAAGGAACTGGAAGGCATGTACGATAATTTGCGCATCGTCGCCCGCCTGACCGGGCGCGAGCAAGAAGCCGAAGATTTGGTGGCTTCCCTCCAGACACGCGTCGCCGCAGTGGATGCCTTAATGGCGGGTGTAGAAATTCGCCCGCTGGTCTTTTATGAATTGGATGGCACTGACGCCAATGCGCCCTGGACCTCAGGACCGGGCACCTTTATCGATTTGCTGGTGGAGCGCGCTGGCGGCGAAAACCTTGGCGGAACCCTGGATAGCGCCTGGGTGCAGATTAGCATCGAAGCCCTGATCACCCAGAACCCCGACATCATCCTGCTGGGAGACGCGGTCTGGGGGGGGGTGACTCCCGAAAGCGTATCTGCTCGCACCGGCTGGGACGCCATCGCAGCCGTGAAGAACCAACAAGTGTATCCTTTCGACGACAACCTGGTCAGCCGCCCTGGACCACGCATGGTCGATGGGCTGGAGGCCCTAGCAAAGCTCTTACATCCGGAGCTGCATCCTTGACGATCTGGCTAACGGCGCCAGGGAGTGACCACCCCCTGGCGCCTCACCGGGAGCCTGGAACGCTAAAATGACACGCTTGAGAGCCCACCCTTACCTGATCAACCTGGTACTTCTGGGCCTGGCATTGGCGCTGAGCGTCGCGGTAGGCTCTGTCTTCATCCCGCCAGCCACCCTGGTTCGCATTCTGGTCTCCCGGCTTCCCGGTGTGTACGTGCAAGCCGATTGGCCGGATACTTTTACGACCATCATTCAACAGATTCGCCTGCCCCATACTTTTCTCATCACCCTTACCGGGGCGGCGCTGGCGGGCAGCGGAGCGGCCTACCAGGGCTTATTTCGCAATCCACTGGCTGACCCCTACTTGATCGGGGTGGCATCAGGAGCGGGTTTGGGAGCGGTGCTCTCTCTTACCATTCATTGGCCCAGCACACTGCTTGGTTTATATACAGTGCCAGCCAGCGCGTTCATCGGCGCAGCGCTGACGGTGGCAATCGTGTATAACCTGGCGCGCGTTGGCAGGGCGGTCCCTACCACTACCATGATCCTGGCGGGCGTGGCTTTCAGCTCGTTTGCCACCTCGCTTACTTCCTTCTTGATGTTCCGCTCCAATACGGAACTGCGCCGCGCCCTGTCATGGCTGTTGGGCGGAGCGTTAATCAGCGGCTGGGATCCCCTCCTGGCGCTCATACCTTACATTACGGTTGGCCTGGGATCGCTTTTGCTCTCTGGTCACGCCTTGAATGTGCTTCAATTTGGCGAAGAACAGGCCCAGCAGCTGGGTTTACCGGTCGAACGTGTGAAACTGCTTCTCATCCTGGCAGCTTCGCTCACCACCGCGGCTGCCGTCGCTTTCTCGGGGATCATCGGTTTCATCGGCCTGGTAGTCCCACATGTCGTACGCATCTTCTGGGGTTCCGATTACCGCCGTATCATTCCCCTCTCCATCCTGGGCGGCGGCAGCGCTCTGCTGTTGGCAGACCTGCTGGCGCGTATCGCACTTACTCCGCAAATTTTACCCCTGGGGATTGTCACTGCTTTAGTAGGCGCGCCTTTCTTTGTATGGATCTTACGCCAGGCCAAAGCGCAGGCGTTCTGGTAAGGAGGAGCACGATGCTCAAAATCCAATCTCTGTCGGTTCGCTATGGCAGCCAACCTGTAATTTACGATCTCACCCTGGAATTACAGGCAGGAGAAATCCTTGCGCTGGTCGGGCCAAATGGTGCGGGGAAATCGACCTTGATCCGCACCATCAGCGGCATTCACACCCAAAGCCAGGGATCCATCCAGGTCGATGGGAAGGATCTGGGGCGCTTGCCAGTCATGCAACGAGCTCGTTATATGGCGGTAGTGCCCCAGGCGCGTGGGTTACCCGGTTCCTTTACTGTCTACCAAACCGTGATGATTGGACGAACGCCGTATTTGGGTTGGCTCGGACACCCATCTCAGACTGACCATCGAGCCGTTCAATCTGCTCTAGATCAGACCCACACCCGAGAACTGGCCGACCGGCGGGTAGGTGAGCTCTCCGGAGGCGAGCAGCAGCGCGTGCTCCTGGCGCGCGCCCTGGCCCAGGATACCTCCATCCTGCTGCTGGATGAGCCCACCACCCATCTGGACCTGCAACACCAATCCAACCTGCTGAACCTGGTGCAAACTTTGTGTAAAGAGAAGAATTTAGCGGTGATGATGGTGCTTCACGATCTCAACCTGGCAGGGCTGTATGCCGATCGCGTGGCTTTGCTCTCAGCCGGAAGGCTGGAAGCTGTAGGCGCTCCAGGCAAGGTGCTGACCAGTGCAGTTCTCAGCCAAATCTACCGGGTCCCCGTGCATGTGATCCCTCATCCGGATTATGGTTCCCCATTGGTTCTCCCGGATGGGCGTGAAATCACTTAAGCTTGCCAAAGCGCAGCAGCCGCTTCATCCAATAACCAGGTGAGCTCTCCCTCTCTCGGTTGCACCCGTTGAGCGGGCAGTTCTGGACTCGCATCCCTTTCGCTGAAGATGCGCCGGACGATCGCGGCCTTGGCGGATCCGGTCACAAGAAACAGGATCCGTTTTGCGCGATTGATCAACTCCAGGGTCAGGCTTACCCGGTCCACAAGCGGCAAAGGAGGTATGCGGTGTTCCACATCGACCGTCCAGCGCTCGGTCTCTGCCAGAGCTGCATCGCTTGGGAACAACGAAGCGGTGTGTCCATCTTCCCCAAGCCCCAGGATCACCAAGTCGGGATTTTCGCTGCGAGAAGCCGCCGGCTCTAAATCAGAGAAGAAACGGCGCAGGTCGCTTTCATAAATATGCGCGGCTGCCCGACAGCCCAGCTCCACGGGGATCCTGTGAATATTTCCGGCTGGAACGTCGAGAGAGTTGAGCAGGATTTCCTTTGTTCTGCGGTAGTTGCTCTCAGGATGATCTGGCGGTACACAACGTTCGTCTCCCCAAAAAAAGTGCACATGCTGCCACTCTGGAGCGCCGGCAAGATCCGGGTGGGCAAGCCGCCCGTAAACACTATCTGGCGTTGAGCCCCCGGATAGCACCAGACTGAAGTGCTCTTTTAACTCGCTCTCAAACCGAACTGCGTTGAGGATCAAGGATGCCGCCACTTCTGCCACAGCTGCGGCGTCTTTATAGATCCGAACGAGTCCAACCATCCATGCTCTCCATTTCTGCCTGGTGCGCCTGTTGGTCAGGCAAAACGCTGTTCTTTCCAGATGTCAGCTTCGTTGTGATATCCGGCTTGTTCCCAAAAACCGAGCCGGTCTTGCGCCAGGAATTCCAGGGCGCGCAGCCACTTACCACCTTTCCAGAAATATGGGGTTGTATACTGTTCTCCGGGAATATGCCCTACCACCGCCCGCAAAGGATACCCATGGTCTGGCTCCAGGGGTATTCCATCATAATGGGTAGCAAGAAGAAAATTAGGCGCAAGAGCCACTTCAAGGGGGACATTGACCGTGAAACCATACTCACAATGTTGTAATATATAGGCTGCCTGCGGCTTGAGTTTAATGAAACCGCCGTCTACCAATGATTTTAGTGCAACACCCTCCCATTCGGTATCGAACTTACTCCAGCGTGTGACACAGTGAATGTCCATGGTGATTTTGGTGCGCGGCAGTTGGTTAAACTGCTCCCAATTCCAGACGACTTCTTCTTCGACCATCCCGGAAACTCGCAAATTCCAGGTGCTCGGGTTGAAGCGCGGCACCGGACCATAATGTAAAACCGGAAACCGGTTGGTCAACGCCTGTCCTGGGGGAAGGCGACCTTCCATTTTTACCCGTTCTTCCTCATCTCTCCGGCTAAAAATACTCTTAAGCATCAGTACCTCCTTCAGAATATTCCGATTATACCCGTATGCAGCCTGATCCAATAGTATAGGACTTACTTGGTGGGACATTTATCCCCCACGCAGTCCAAGGGGAAAGTGGTGTTGAATTGGGCGGCTTCGCCGCCCAATTCAACACCAAAATCTCTTATCCCGAACTCGCGAATTTTTAATATTGATTGCAGACTTCGCAAATAGATAAAAGTTGTTTATTCTAGTTTTTATTACACAATCCATTGCATTAGCGCGATGATTGTGATACACTACCCATAAGTTGCAAGCTGCAATGAATTGAACCGGTTAAAAATGAGTAAGACCAGAGGAACGTGCCAGGCTCGCTCTTTACAGGAGGATACCATGCTATACGAAGATCGGATTCGCCGTGAACGTCCAGATATGTCGAAAAGCTTTGCCAAACTGGCTGATTTCCTGTTAAATTCATATATCGAAGCCGCATTCATGACTGCCAGCGAATTAGCCCATGCGCTGAACCTGGATGCTGCCACGGTTGTGCGCTTCTCGCAGTTTCTCGGATACACAGGTTTCCCTGAGCTCCAGCGCGAGATCCGCGAGCGGGTCAAAGGCGACCTGCTGATCCGGCCTAAACAGGCTGAAGTGGCTGATTCGGCCCCGGGAATTGTAGCCGGAGCCATGCAAGACCTGGTGATTGCCCTGGAACAAACCCGCATCACCCTCGACACAGATGCCCTGGACCGCCTGGCAGACACGATGGGTCAGGTCCGGCGCACAGTGGTATTGGCTGAAGGACCAGCCCAGCCCACCGCTTATAGCCTGGTGCATTACCTCGAACAAGGTGGTTTTTCTGTCTATATTGCGCGCTACGGCATTGCCGACCTGGCGCGCATGGTGAATACAGCGACCTCCCAGGATTTATTCCTTGCAATGGAAGTTGTGGGTCAATCGCCATATATCGCCAGAGCCATGCTTGAGGCCCAATCTAAAGGCATTCCGACCGCGGCCATTGTAGGCGCTTCATCATTGGCTTCAGCTCGAGCTGCGGATGTGGTATTATCTGCGCTGGCACACCCCTCATTGGGGGTGGGTATCGTTTCCATCGAGGCCATCGTTTACGCCCTGGCTCAGGTCTTGCGCTGGCGTTATGCTGACCGGTTTGCAGGTACAGAGCAGGCGATTGAGGAATTATCTGAACGCATCCAGCACCCTTTTGAGTAAGTATCTATCCGAAAAATAAAGGGGGTCGGTGTGTGTGGCGGCGCAAAGCTCTGCCACATACACCACTCTCCCGAATTTTCGGATAGGTTCTCAATAAGATATTGGAGGCCATGCATGCGCATTGTTCGATATCAGGCGAAAGGGGAATCCCCGCGCTACGGCTGGCTGATGGACGACCGTTTAGGGTCAGTCGAAGGCTCGATCTTTGGCGAGTTCCGGCGTTTAGAAGCTGACCGCCAACTTCAAACTGTTCAGCTCCTGCCCCCAGTGGAGCCGAGCAAAATCCTGTGCGTTGGACGCAATTACGTCGCCCATGCCAAAGAGCACGATGTTGAAGTTCCCGAAGTGCCTCTGCTGTTCCTGAAGCCGCCTTCGTCCATCATAGGACCCGGGGATAGAATTGTTCTACCGCCCCAGTCTGAGCGCGTCGAACACGAATCGGAGCTGGTAGTAGTTATTGGCAAAAGAGGCCGCTGGATCCAACCCGGCGATGCTATGGATCACGTCTTTGGCTATACGATTGGGAATGACGTGACAGCTCGGGACCTTCAATTTCGCGATGGTCAATGGACCCGCAGCAAAGGATTTGATACCTTCTGCCCGGTCGGTCCTTGGATTCAAACGGATTTTGACCCTGCTGATGCTCTGATCACCTGCCATGTCAATGATGAGATGCGCCAAATGGCTTCTACACACGATATGGTTTTCAGTGTCCGTCAGCTCATCGCCTTTGCCTCCACCATTATGACACTCAACCCGGGCGATCTGATCTTCACGGGCACCCCTGCTGGCGTAGGCCCTCTCCTGGCGGGGGATCAGGTCAGGGTTACGATCGAGGGTCTAGGAACACTGGAGAACTCCGTAGTCGCCGAACCATCTTGATATGTCACTGGACATTCGTACCGCTATCCAGACCGCTCTGCTTATTCTCGGTCTGCTGATTGTTCTCTTTGTCTGGCAAGGTTACCGGTCGATCCGATCAGCCAGGCAGCTTCCATTCTTCCGCATGCGCCGAGAACGCATGCTCCGCGGTTGGCGATTGTTCTTTTTTGCTCTGATATTGGTCCTGCTCGCATTTATGTTGAGAACGCAGGCAGAACCGGTCCTCTATCGTTTCTTCCCCCCTACCGCCACGGTAACGGTTACCCCAACGATCACCGTAACCCCGACGATCAGCCTCACTCCCACCATTACGTTAAGCCCCACCATTACGCCCACCCCGGCGGTCTCCAACACCCCCACCATCACCCCCACCCCCTTCGTTCCATTGGCAATAGAAACGCGTTTTGAAAGTACAGTCACTCCCAATCCGCTGGCAGTATTCAGCGAGTTGGTTTTTACAGATGGTTTGGATGCCCTATACCGCCCTTTGAACCCCGGTACGACGTTCCAAAATCCGATTGGGCACATGTATGCCATCTTCAGCTATGATGGCATGGTTAGAGGCTCGCAATGGACGGCTTTATGGTACCGCGAAAACGAGTTGGTTCATTTCGAGACCATCCCCTGGGATGGTGAAACTGGCGGCCTCGGCTACACGGATTGGCAACCGCTTTCCGATCAGTGGCTGCCTGGCACCTACACCGTGCACATCTTTACTGGATTAATCTGGAAAGTATCCGGAACTTTCGTGGTCGAAGGCATCCCGCCTACACCGATGCCCACTGGGACGCCTACTACTTCTATGACCCCCACGCGCACCACCACTCCCACGCGCACCACCACTCCCACGCGCACCCTGCGTCCAACCAACACATCAACCAGCATACCGCCAACCCGCACCCCCTATTTGAGCCCGACCATAACATTGACCCGCACGCCCTGGCCTACGCTCACGCGCACCCCGGTTACTCCCAGCATCACACCGCAAACCCCGCGCACGCGTACACCTACTCCGACCCCCTAGGCTGCCATTGATCGAAAATGGGGATTTGGGGCAGATCTAAAGCGTGCTGCCGCGCCCAATCGACACCCATTGGCGCGCAATCAGGCTGGCGACCTCAACGTTATTGCGCAGCAACTCAAGATTGGTGCGCAGACTGTTTCCCCCGGTGCGTTCACTGACTTTTTTCAGGAGAAACGGGGTCACTTTTTGTCCTGAAATTTTCTGCTCACGCGCTTCTTCCAACCCATACTGGACGGCATCTTTGACGATTTCGGGGGAAAGAGCCATCTCTTCTGGAGGAGGGACGGTCACCAGCACCGCGCTGGACATCCCGGCTGCCCAATGGGTTTGAGCGAAGAACACCACCTCGTCAGCCGAATCGACACGCGAGCTGGTTTTTAGGCCGCTTTTGCGGGAATAAAAAGCCGGAAAATCATCAGTCTGATACCCCACTACCGGTACCCCCCAAGTTTCCAGATATTCCAAAGTAGCCGGCAGATCCAATATGGCTTTAGCGCCTGCACAGACCACGATCATGGGGGTCTTTGCCAGCATCGGCAGGTCAGATGAAACGTCGATCGCAGACTTGCGGCGCGGGTTGAGCTCGTGATGCACGCCGCCAATGCCTCCGGTGGCAAAAACGCGTATCCCCACCTTATGCGCGGCAAACATGGTGCCTGCGACGGTTGTTCCCCCGCTTGCCATGCGCATCAAGGCAGGGGCAAAATCCCGAATACTGATCTTGAATTGGCTTTCACCTCTGGAGGCAAGTTGCTCCAGCTGCTGGCGATGCAACCCGATGCAGATATTCCCATCGATCACACCCACCGTAGCTGGCGTGACGCCATGACTGCGCAGATCACTTTCCAGCTCTTCAGCGAGTGTCAAATTCTCTGGATATGGCAAGCCATGCGTGATGACGGTCGATTCCAACGCAACAATCGGGAGCCCGTTTTCTAGCGCCCGTTTTACATCTGGTGCTATCTGAAAGAATGGGGGAAGTTGAGGTAGCAATTTAGATCACCAGTTGGTTGTAGAGGTTTTCAAGCGACAGGTCGGGGACGACAGCCCCCCTGTGTCTTAAGGTCAGCGAAGCCGCCGAGGCCGCCAATCTTACGGCTTCATCCAGCGGTATTTGATTGAGCAAGGCAAAGATCACCGTAGCCGATAAAGCATCTCCCGCGCCGGTTGGATCCACGATGGTGGTGCGCACTGCCGGGATGTATCCGCTGGTTTCCGAGGTGGCATAACATAAACCCTGCTCAGCCATGGTGATAATTGCGACGCCTACCCCCTGGCTCACCAGGCTTTTTGCAATTTGCAAGGCCTGGCGGCGATTGGTTACGGTCATCGGAGATCCACACAGGATAGCAGCTTCTATGCTATTGGGAGTAGTGATAGACAGCCGGTCCAGATAGGGGCGCAGGCGCGGCGCTAAGGAAGGCGATGTCGGGTCAGCGCACACGGGCAGCCGCGCTCGCCGCGCAAGGGACATAATTTTGCGCAAGGTTTCTTTTGGAAGGTTAGCATCCACAAATAACAGTGAGGCTTCTCGGAAGAGGTGAAAATGATCTTCGATGTACTTCGGAGTCAGGCAGCTGGCGGCGCGCATATCGTCCATCGCAAATTGCAGCATACCCACTGGGTCGATCAACGCCAGATAGGAACCGGTTGCATATTGATCGGTGCGTAAGATCGCATGCGTATCCACCCCGGCAGCTTCTACCCCTCGAATCAAACGTTCTCCGTCTTCATCTTGCCCTACTGCGGTGATCAGCGTCACGGGTTGGCCCAGGCGCGCCAGATTTTCGGCCACATTGCGGGCTACGCCCCCGAAGGAAGTCCGGATCTGCCCGGGGATCGATGCGCCTTTACGAAGCTCGCTTTTCAATCGCCCGACGATATCTACCCCCGAACTGCCAATCACGAGGGCCGGCGCTTCTGGATTTTCGAATTCAGGCTGATTCATCTCAAAGGGCCTCACATCCAGCGTGCAGTAAAGCGGATCAGATATTCTAACACCCGTTGTACAGTTGCTCTTTCAGCCTGCAATCTTAGCCGGCGGTCTTCCAATGCATCACGATCAGCATCGTTGGTGGCGGCATTAAAATCCTGAATCGCCAGATCGATTTCCCGTCCATAATCCTGGAAAGCCTCGTTCATCTGGTGGCGATAAGCGAGGATCAATCCGCGCAAAACATCTTCGGCAGGCCGGTTATCCGCCTGCACCAATGTGCGGTAAGTGGCAATCGGAACATTTTGAATCAATCGCAACAATTCCGCAAGGCGCTGCTGGCTTCTACTACGATTCATCACCGGCCCACGAGATCTGATTTGATTATCGTGTGTGATCCGCCAGGCTTCCTGGTGCCGCCCCATAACAATTTGCGCCGGGAAGTGCCACGTACCCACACCGACCCAGTCAACGTGGGCGCCACGCGCCTGCGCACGTACTTCAGCGTTGTTGTAAAAGTCTTCGGTAATATCGGTGCGCGGAACAAAATCTAATCCCTGAATCGTGTCTGGAGGTGTTGGTTCTGGAGCATCCCCACCAACGAGACGTTGGGCAGCACGATTCAGTTCGTCTTCTCTTCGGGCGCGGTTACTCATATCCGGTGGCTCAACCAGGGATAGGAACTCATTCAACGGGTGTCGGGAAAGGAAATCTAAAAAACTTCCGCGAATCAGTACTCTTAAAACAGAATTCCACTCATTCCGGCCTTGACCGTAAACCAGGTTTTCAATAGCCTGCGGGTCCTGGAAGGGATAAGGACGCTGGTAGGTAGGTAGCTGGTTGTCCCGGAACACGCTGTAAACCACCTGGATATTCTTCACGCTTACCCGGATGCCATCTTGCGAGCGGCCATTGACCTCAAATTCTTCACGCTGGTCGCGCAGATCAAGGATGCTGCGGAGACGCTCGAATCCATCCAGCCAGGTTCGCGCGCCACTTGAATTGATGGTAGGACCAATAACCCGCGCAAAGCCATCTTTTTTCTCGAACAAAGCCGCGTTCTCTAAATTGACCAATACCCGCCCTGGACCCCCGATTAAGTAAACGGGGAGATGCTGCTGGTTGTTGAGAACGAAGGATTCCTGTATCATCAGCAGGTTGTAGGGATTGATTAGCCCCGATTGTAAAATATAGTGCTCACCGCAAGAACGCTCGGGCAAATCGTAAACTTCCGATAAATAACGGGCAGAATATTTAAATGCCAGCCAGATGCCGAACGCTATTAGCAAGACGTGTCGAAAGATATTCGGTGCAAACAGCAATTGAAATGGGATTTCAAAGATCAGCGGCTGAAAAGTGAAGGTCCTGGAGAGTTCAAAGCGGTAGCAGCGCTGCTCGCGGGCGTTCAATTGCGGGTCTGATGACAGCGCACTACGTAAAGTACAGGTCACGTAGCCGACTTGCGCCTGCGCCAATCCAGGTTCGAATTTACCAAAAGAGCCTTCGCGCCAGCCCATCGCCAGGGTCGCCCAGATCAGCGCGCCGGCAGCACAAATCAAAATCCAGCGCAACCAGGCACTCCAACGGCGATAGGAGAAGAAGAAATCAGACAACCCATCCAGGGCATCCACCAACAGCTGCCCCAGCCCGGCAATCCATCCACGCAGCTCGTCGCCCGCAGGCCTGAGTTCAGTCTGCAAGAATTGTCGCATGCGGTTGGTCGGCGGTCCCATTCCCATCGTTGTTTTTCAATCTCTCAGCGTATCCATCAATTGCGCTGGCGGCGTAGCCAATCGATAATAGCTACCAGTTGAGCTTCTTCGCCTACCAAGCGTTGGTGCAGCATCGTGTCGGTTACGCAATGATCCAGTGTGCCTCGCAGCATTAATTCTAAGGATTCGCGCATTTGGTCACGCCGGTCATCCGGACTTGTCGGGCGCGGCATCTCCATGAACTCCGCAGGGAATCGCCGCGCCGCACTGTAAGCAAACTCGCGCAGCGCTTGCTGCTCGCCTTCGTGCATGCGATAGCTGCTCATGCGGTCTACTTGCTCGCGTTCTTCTTCCGCCCGCCAACGCCAGTAGGCGAACCACTTATCTTCTAACTGCTGGTCAATCTGCGGATCGAACTTTAAGTTGCGAATGACGGCAAATCTTACGCGCGTACCTCGATTTTGTAAAATTTGGAATTCGCGCGACTCGATCTGCCCTGGCGCGGGCTGGCCCATAGTATCAATCGCTTCTATAAGGGTTTGCGTCAGACGCTCCCTGATCCTCGTCTGGATAACCTGAAAGGCTGTCAGTCCACCATAGGCTGGTAATTCTGTAAAAAGCTCCTCGAAGGTGAATTTCCGCAGATATTCCCGCCATAAATCCACCGCCAGAAAGGCCGGAAGTTCGTACCAGGACAGGCGTTTTCTGTCAACCTCTTCTGGTTTGTGTCTAGGGTCAATCGCCCCGCCGGCAATGGCTCTGCGCACAGCCTCTGGTGAGTAGCCAAAACCCGTGATCGTTTCGGATTGCATATGCCAGCCAATCCAGGCGCGCAATCCACCTCTTTGGTCAATTTCGAGCTCCTGATCGGGTACAAGATCTGTGGCAATCTGGCATGCAACTGAAATATTTGGCACGATCTCAATGCTATCGCGAGTTTGCCCGCTGGTTTCGTAACGCCTTTTCAAGCGCGCATCATAAGCTTCACGGGCTTCATTCTTCTCATCCCAGGGCTTGAACGGGTCTTCGTCCCCGCGTGGGCCAAGCGGCTCAACCGGCCAAATTTTGGGATGCAAGTCAACCGCATCTGCCAGGTACTCATTTGGCCTGGTAAAAACCAGGCCTGGTCCAACGCTACGCGTGAATCCAACCGGGGTGCGTAATAATCCCGCGCTAGCGGTATCGAAAATGATGACACCGCGTCTTGGGATTACTCTGTTTCGAGGATAAGTCTTAGGGATTGCGCCATTGTCGACTTTAATGGCTGGCGCATGCAAACGGATCGGGAAGGCGTGGAGCGTCAAATATACGAACGCCAACACCCGCTGGACGAAATTTCGCACGGGCAGCGAAAACTGCACAAAAAAGGCAATACCCGCCAATATTACCAAAAACAAAAAGAGAACATCCCAAAATACCCACCACACATCCAGGCCAATTCTCCCGAAGGGGAGAAAGAACACCCTGAGGAGGAGTTTTACAACCCCCTTGATAAGCTCAAAAATCGTTAAATTCGGTGTGTCGAGGTGAGTCAAGTACGCATACAAAACTACCACACCGGCGCTGACCAGTCCGATTTGGATGAAGAAGCTCCGGTTGGCTGATCTACCGTCCATGTCATTGATTGTATAACAAAAACAGGGATTTGCACAACGATTTCCTACCAAGATTAGCAAAACCTTGTTAGAATTCTATTATGCTAAGGTTCCTGATCGGGCTTGTAAATTGGTTCTCTGATCATGGTCTCTTCGTTCTTAGCAGCCTGGCAGCCTTGACCCTGGCAGAATTATTGTACTTGAACGCCTGGCTGAGCACCAACCCGCGCGCCTGGCAGTACGATCTGTGGGCAGCCCTGGTAATTATGCTATGGGCTCAACCCTGGAGCAGCCGCGACCGATACCGAACGGATTCAGCACTCCTGCGCATGATCGTTTACGGTGCTTTATTCCTGGCAGCCAGCGCTTCAGCATATATTTTTGACCGCTGGCAACCCGGATTGGTTGGACTTGGAATTGCAGTGTTGTTTGTGATCGAGCTCACCGGACGCAGGGCGGCGAGACGGACTTGAATTGAAATTAATCCCACCAAGGGTATTGGAGAAAAAATGAGCGATTTTCCTGGAAAAGGCAAAGTGGCGGTCTTAAAGACTTCGCCAGATACCGTGTTGGATGATATTGAACGGTTGATGAAGCTGGCAGAGTTCGAGACGGCTCTGCCAAAAGAGCATCGCACCGGACTGAAAATCAACGTTTCCTGGCAGACCTGGTATCCGGCTTGTTCTTCCACCCCCTGGCAGATCGAAGCCGTACTGCGCACCCTGCAAAATGCAGGGTACACCGACCTGGTCGGCGTACATAATGACACCGTGGTGGTCAACACCGCAGACGCCGAAAGAAACAATAAACACAAATTTGTCACCGATCAATATGGGGTGCCGTGCCTGTATCTGTATAACCAGGATTTCGAATGGCTGGAATACCAACCCAAGCAGCCCTTCCTGGTGTTGGATAAGGTCTATCCCCAGGGCGTATTCATCCCAAAGGCACTGGTGGGCATGAATATCATCCACCTGCCAACCGTGAAAACCCACGTGTTCACCACCATCACCGGAGCCATGAAGAATGCATTCGGTGGGTTACTGCACCGCAACCGCCATTGGACCCACGCAGTGATCCACGACACCCTCGTGGACTTGCTGATGATCCAGCAGGATATTCATCCGGGCATCTTTGCCGTAATGGATGGCACCTTTGCCGGGGATGGCCCTGGTCCACGCGCCATGCGCTGGCATGAGAAAGATATCTTGCTGGCTTCCTCCGACCAGGTGGCAATCGATGCGGTCTCTGCCCGGTTGCAAGGTTTCGACCCGATGGGCATCCGCTTCATCCGTCGAGCACACGAATTAGGCCTGGGAGTGGGCGACCCGAAACAGATCGAGATCGTCGGCTATGATATCGAGCAGGAAAAGCCATGGAATTTCGTGCAGGAAGACACTTTCGCCAGCCGCGGGCAAAAGCTGATCTACCATGGCCCGCTCAAGCCATTTGAAAAAATCCTGCTGCAAAGCCCGCTGGTTCCATGGTCATATTTCGCCAGCAACTTCTACCACAATGTGTACTGGTACCCCTTTGTCGGTCGCCAGCGCGTTGAAGCTGCCCTGGAAACCCGCTGGGGACGCCTGTTTAAGAGCTACGGCGATGGTGACGTGGTCATGCCTGGTATGGAGCCCAAAACCGTGGTCCAGGCGGGTGTTGGACTGGCAGCATTGACTGCGGCTTTACTCGGCCTCACTTTCCTGCTGCGCCGGCGTTCCTAGATTGAAACCACCCTCCGGGACCTTACAGCGCCGCCTGGGGATCGGCCTGCTTTTTGGTTTTGTCGTTCTATTGGGGATGGCCCTCCTGGGCGATATCCGCCAGGTGGGCGGAAGGTTGGCGAGTTTCCGCTGGTCATACTATCCCCTGGTGCTGGGTTTCACCCTTTTTAACTACACATTGCGTTTCTACAAATGGCATTATTACCTGCGACAGGTTGGGGTGCGAGACTTCTCCTGGCTGGATAGCGCTCGCCTGTTCGTGGCAGGTTTCCCACTGGCGATCACACCAGGAAAGGTGGGCGAAGCCATGAAGGGCGTTTGGCTCAACCGGGCAACCGGTTTACCAATCGCCAGGGGAGTGTCAGTGGTGGTGGCGGAGCGCATCAGTGACGGTCTGGCGGTTATGGTGTTATCGACGTTGGGCGTGATCGCTTATCCGCAATACTGGCCCGCTTTTGCTTTCGTGCTTTTCATCCTCCTGGGAATCGTCATCGTGTCGCAGATTCGCCCGTTAGCTTTGGCAATTCTCTCTCTGGGCGAGCGCCTGCCGCTGGTAAAAAATGTTTCCAACCATCTCCGTGAATTTTATGAAGCCAGTTACGCTTTGTTTCGCCCGAAGCCAGCCTTGGTAGGAATTGGATTGGGCAGCCTCTCCTGGTTAGGAGAGGGCATCGGGATGTACTTCATACTTTTAGGGCTGGGCGTCCCATCCGGTTGGAATATGCTATCTATAGCCGTTTTCACGCTTTCTTTCTCCATCGTCATCGGCGCCGCCTCGGCCCTGCCTGCCGGATTAGGGGCCTCGGAGATATCCATCGTTGGGATGCTGGCTTTACTGCTCGGCCTTAGCGCTGATCTGAGCGCTGCAGCAACCTTGCTGATCCGCTTCGCCACGCTCTGGTTTGGCACCAGCCTGGGACTCTTCGTTTGGCTCACTTCACCCAGACTTTTCGGCCTGGCTCAGGAAAAATTAGAGATTCAGGATCATGCTGACCGTTGAATTCCATTGCCATACGATCTATTCCAAGGACTGCCTGGTCACCCCGGAGGCCTTGTTGGCAGCCTGCTGGCGTAAAGGCATTGACCGGATAGTTATCACGGACCACAACAACATTGCCGGCGCTTTGCATGCCCAGAGGCTGGATCCTCAGCGCGTGATCGTGGGGGAAGAAATCCGCACCCAGGCTGGGGAATTCCTGGCGGCTTACGTACAGGAAGAGATCCCGCCGGGTTTGCCGTATCAGGAAGCTATTACACGCTTGCGTGAACAGGGCGCCTTTATCAGCGTCTCCCACCCTTTCGACATAACCCGCGGAGGTCACTGGTCACAAAGTGATTTGCTCGAGATAGCCCCTTTGATCGACGCTATCGAGATTTTTAACTCCCGCTGCGTATCCCGTTCCTTTAATACTCAGGCGGCGGAATTCGCCCGGCTGAACAACCTGCCGGGCACCGTTGGGTCCGATTCCCACACCATTCTTGAATTGGGCAGGGCAACCATGCATCTGCCTCCCTTCGAGAGCGCCTCCGACCTGCGCCAGGTCATCTCCCAGGCGCAGTACCAGACCGTTCTATCTTCGTTTTGGGTGCATTTTGCCTCGCGCTACGCCGCCTGGCGCAAGAAAACTGCTCCGCAGCGCTCTTGACCAATCCCCTAAACTGCGATAAATTATCTCCAGTGGGGCGGTGGCGGAATGGCAGACGCAGTGGACTTAAAATCCATCGGTAGAGATACCGTGTGGGTTCGACTCCCACCCGCCCTACTTGAGAAATAGATAGAAATTGCGAGTGCTGCACACTCGCAATTTCATTTTCCCAACCTTCTTTTATGCTAGAATAGTCCCCTATGAGCGCCAAAGTCATTTTCATGGGCTCGCCTGATTTTGCTCTGCCGACTCTGAGAGCGCTGGCGCAGGCTTATACGGTGCTGGGCGTAGTCACCCAACCCGACCGCCCCGCCGGGCGCGGGCGCTCCTTGACCCCTCCACCGGTTAAGCTTCTTGCCGACCAGCTCGGCATCCCCACCATACAGCCGCAGCGCCTCAAAGAAGAGCCTGCCATGCAGCAGCTCGCCGCCTGGCGACCCGACCTGATCATTGTGGCAGCTTTCGGACAAATTCTGCGTCAACCGGTGCTCGACCTCCCTAAATTTGGCTGTATCAACGTGCATGCCTCTCTGTTGCCGCGTTGGCGCGGCGCGGCTCCCATCCAGGCTGCCATCCTGCACGGCGATAAGAAGACAGGTGTGACCATTATGCGCATGGACGCTGGGATCGATACGGGGGATTTGCTCAGTCAAAGCCAGACAGCCGTCACCTCTCATGACACCGCGGGAACTTTAAACCTGCGCCTGGCAGAGCTGGGTGGGGAATTGCTGCTGAAAACCCTGCCAGCGTATTTGAGCGGTGAGTTGAAGCCCAGTCCGCAAGACGAAACCCTGGCAACCTATGCACCTATGCTTAAAAAAGAGGACGGCCTGTTGAATTTACATCTCTCAGCCGAATTCCTGGCTCGCCAGGTGCGCGCCTACTCCCCATGGCCCGGCTCCACAATGCTCTGGCAAGGTAAGGCGCTCAAGATCCACCAGGCGCATCCAGTCTCTGCTCCCACACCGGGTCCCGGCATGACTCTCCTGCATGCCGGGCTGCCAGCGGTGGGGACAGGCAATGGGCTTCTGGTTCTGGATGAGGTGCAACCTGCTGGAAAACGCCCCATGGCAGGTAAAGATTTTCTGTCAGGGGTGCGCTCCTGGGGCCAACAACAGGTGCTCTGACATGACCGCTTCTTTACTCGAACGACGCCTACCGCTGTTTCCGATCAGCGCTCAGGTTACTGGATCATCCGGGATAAGCCGCCTGGCAATTGCTGGATGCGACCTCCAGGAATTGGCAAGACGTTTCGGCACTCCTCTCTATCTGTTCGATCGCGCCAGCCTGGATGAGGCGGTAGATACCTACCGCAGATCCCTGGCGCGTCATCATCCCGGTAATAGCGCCCTCACCTACGCTGGAAAAGCTTACCTGTGTACAGCGATTGCCCAATGGGCCGCGCGGCAGGGCTTATGGGTGGATTGCACCGGTCAGAGCGAAATGACTGTCGCCAAAGCCGCCGAAGTGTCTCGGGAAAAGCTGTTAGTGCATGGGGTCAATAAAAGCGATGCAGACCTGGAGATGGCGTTGCAGGCGGCTGGCACGCTGGTAATCGATAACCTGGACGAATTGCACCGGGTAGCACAGCGCGCTGCATCACGCTCAGCGGAACTCCCCAACCTGTGGCTGCGGCTGCGACCGGGTCTACCTGTGGACACTCACGTCTACACGCAAACCGGGCAGAGCGATAGTAAGTTTGGCATGGACTTTGCGGAAGCCGCGCACGCGGTGCGCTTTTGCCGGCAGGTCGGTATGCCGCTCACCGGGCTGCACTTCCACCAGGGATCGCACTTTCACGAAGCAGCCCCAGTGGGAGCAGGTCTTCGATCGGTGTTGGATTTCATGACAGAAATGCGAACCGATTTCGGCTGGATACCCCAGACGGTTTGCCCAGGCGGGGGGTGGGGTGTGGCTTACCATGAGGATGATCTGCCGCAACCCGACATTGATGCCTATATCCAACACATTGCTGAAGCCTTGTTAACCGGCTGCAACCAGCGAGAACTGCCCATCCCCACCCTGCATATTGAGCCAGGACGCAGCCTGGTGGCGCGCGCAGGGGTGGCTCTCTACCGGGTCGGAACGATCAAAAGAACGGCTACACGCAATTGGCTGCTGCTCGACGGTGGCATGGCAGATAACCCGCGCCCGGCTTTGTATGGCGCCCGTTATTCAGCCCTGCCGGTTGACCACCCCGATCGCCCACCGGCTGGCTCTTTTTGGCTGGGAGGTCCGTATTGTGAGAGCGGCGATGTAATGATCGAGAATCTGCTGCTGCCCAAGATTGAGATTGGTGAGATCATCGCCGTTCCGGTCAGTGGCGCTTACCATCTCAGTATGGGCAGCAATTATAATGGCGCCTGCCGTCCGGCTGTGATTTGGTTGGAATCCGGACAAGCCCTCCTCATCCAGCAACGTGAGACGATCCAGGATCTGCTGCGCCGTGACTGTCCACTACCATAGAGAACCGAAATCCATTTCCAGATCAGCCCTCCTATCTTGCCCGATACCATCAGGATAACATCAACTATGCCACCTGCCCCGATCTACTTTATCACTCTGCTGCGTCACGGCGAATCGAAAGGCAACGCTGCCGGTTTTCACCAGGGTCAGGCCGATTTTCCTTTGACGGAAAGGGGAACCGCCCAGGCGCATGCCCTCTCGGAGCGTTGGCTGAAGGAGGGCGTTACCTTTGACCGTATCTACTCTAGCCCGTTGAAACGAGCGCGCCAGACAGCCGAAGTGATTTCTAACGCTTTGAACACGGAGGTTGAATATAATCCACTCTGGATGGAGCGAGATATTGGACGATTGTCTGGACTGCACCCAGAAGAAGCTGCGGAACGTTTCCCGCGGCCGGTCTTTGTGCATCCCTACCAATCGATCGGAGAAACCGGTGAAAGCCAGTGGCAGCTCTATCTGCGGGCAGGCGCCGCTGTTCAAAGTTTACTAAAGCGCCCGGCAGGCTGCTATCTGGTCATCTCGCACGGCGGGTTGCTCAACATGGTCTTCTACGCCATCCTGGGCATCACCCCGCATGCCAACTTCCACGGTCCCCGGTTTCGCTTTCGCAATACTGCTTTTGCCACCCTCACCTACACTCCTGACGATCATAAATGGGCGGTTTTGGGTGTCAACGACCGCCTTCATTGGCAGGACGAGGAAGATCTATCGTTGCGCGCGATTACCAATAACGAGAATTCCGAAGAATGAAGGCGGCCTGAATGTTGAACAAGAAACGCACGCGCGAGCTGACCAAAGGCACACCTGCCGGCTCGTTGCGAATTCTGGTGTTTGGGGCTGGCGCAATTGGCACCTACGTAGGCGGCAGCCTGGCGCTAAAGCAGCACCCAGTAACCTTCATTGAGCGTCCCGAGGTCGCTCAACAAATCCGCAGCCGCGGCCTGACCCTGAATTTGATGGGTATCGAACAACATGTTCCAGATCCCACGCTGGCGGCCTCCCTGGATGAGGCCCTACATCAAGGCCCCTTCGATGTAGCCATCTTTGCACTCAAATCTTATGATACCGCCTCGGCTCTTCAGGAGCTTGCCCCCCACGCTGCCTCTTTGCCACCCATTTTATGCCTGCAAAATGGTGTAGAGAATGAATCTGCCCTGGAGGCTGCCCTCGGTCCTGGAAAAGTTATCCCTGGCACCGTTACCAGTGCGATCAGCCGGCGTACTGCAGGGGATATTCTACTCGAACGGTTGCGCGGCATCGGTGTCGCAGATGGACACCCCCTATCTGGCAGGCTTGTTCAGATCATGAGCGAATGCGGGCTGAATGCACGCCTGTTTCCGGTTGCCGCAGAGATGAAGTGGTCAAAAATGATCACCAATCTTCTGGCAAATGCCACCTCAGCGATTCTGGACATGGATCCGGCTGATATATTCGCTCATCCGGGGCTATACCGGTTGGAGGTCGAGCAATTACGGGAGGCTTTGCGTGTGATGGACGCCCTCCGCCTGCGGGTGGTCGATCTTCCGGCTACCCCCGTGCGCGCTCTGGCCTTTGCTATACGCAGCCTGCCTGGAACGATATCGCGTCCAATCTTAAGAAATGCGGTTGGCGGCGGTCGTGGAGGCAAAATGCCGTCCTTCCATATTGACCTGCACAGCGGAAGTGGGCGTGTTGAAGTAGATTTTCTGAATGGAGCTGTGGTCCGGTATGGAGCAAAAGCTCAAGTGCCTACACCGGTCAACCGGCTGCTCAACGAAACATTGATGAAGCTGGCGAGCGGCGAGGTCTCTCTCCAGGCTTATGCCCACCAGCCTAAAAAACTCCTGCAAGAACTCTGAAGGACTTTTGGCTAGCGCACTACCCCGTAAAACAGAGGCAGGGGATCGACTGGAATATCGCTCCAGGTATGCGCGGCGTTCACCTGCTCGCGGGCCTGCATCAAGCGGGCCTCATCATTCGCATGGATCGTGAATAAGGGCTCGCCAGCTCCCACCAGATCGCCCACTTTATGATGGATGACAACTCCGACGGCATGATCGATAGAATCTCCCTTACGAGCACGCCCTCCCCCAAGAAGCACGGAGGTTTCGCCAATCATGCGTGCATGAATGCCTGCCAGGTAACCAGAACGACCGGCAGGAATGGTCTCAACCAGGCGCGCGGCTGGCAGGCGCTCTGGGTGATCCACAAAATCTACATCACCTCCCTGTGCCTGTACCAACAATCGGAATTTCTCCCACGCCGCGCCGCTCTCCAAAGTCCTTGCCGCCAATCCATGGCCTTCATGCTCATTCTGAGCTAACCCGCCCAGGGCCAGCATATGCCCGGCTACTTCCAGGCAATGCTGGCGGAAATCTTGTGGTCCTCCACCCTGCAGCGTGTCGATCGCTTCCCTGAGCTCCAAAGCGTTGCCGACTGCATACCCAAGAGGTTGGTTCATATCCGATAGCAGAGCCACGGCTTTACGACCTGCCAGGCGGGCGATGGAGACCATCAACTCAGCCAGCTGGCGCGCTTGATCCAGAGTGGGTATAAAAGCGCCCAGGCCTACCTTAACATCCAGGATCAGAGCCCGAGCCCCAGTTGCGATCTTTTTGCTCATTACCGAAGAAGCAATCAAAGGGATAGATTGCACGGTTCCGGTGACATCGCGTAAAGCGTAGAATTTCCCATCCGCAGGCGCCAGGTCGCCGCTCTGCCCGGTGAGCACCAATCCAATTTCTTTAAGCTGCTTCAAAAATTCGCGGGTATTCAGGTCTGTGCGGTAACCTGGGATCGATTCCATTTTATCCAGGGTTCCGCCGCTGAAACCCAGGCCGCGTCCCGACATCTTACCCACTGGCAATCCGCTGGCAGCTACAATTGGCTCAGCCACCAGGGTGGTCTTGTCGCCAACGCCGCCGGTGGAATGCTTATCCACGACAACCGAAACAACCTCTGCAGGGTTCAGAATCTCCCCCGAGTTGACCATCGCCAGAGTAAGATCGGTCGTCTCCCGCGGGGTCATCCCGTTCAACAATACCGCCATCGCCCAAGCGGCTGCCTGATAATCGGGGATCTCCCCACGGGTGTACCCGGAAACGAAAAATTCTATCTCTTCTTGGGTTAGTTCCTGCCGATCACGCTTTTTAATGATGATGTCGACTGCGCGCATGCAAATCTCCAGGATATAATTGGATTATAATCGATATACTTTTATCGGAGTTTTAATGGGAAATACCCACACGCACACACACCAACACGGAAGCCATACACACGAGAACAACTCGGCGCGCCTGGTAGCCTCGATTCTCTTTAACCTGATTATTACCCTGGCAGAAATTGTGGGCGGCGTGCTCTCCGGGAGCCTTGCCCTGCTATCTGACGCATTACACAATTTCAGCGATACAACCTCGCTGGTGATCAGCCTGGTAACTCTAAAAATCTCCATTAAAAGCCCAGATCACAAGAAGACCTTTGGATACCGGCGGGCGCAAATCGTAGGCGCATTGATCAATCTGGTCTCTCTGGTATTGGTCTCGTTTTATCTGATCAAAGAAGCGATTGAACGCTATTTTAACCCGCAACCCATCCAGGGCACGATGATGCTGGTTGTGGCCCTCATTGGCCTGGCAGCGAACCTGCTGACTGCCATCGTTCTGCTGCAGCCCTCCAAAAAGAGTCTGAACATCCGCAGCGCATTCTTCCACATCATCGGAGATGCAGTTTCTTCGGTTGGCGTGGTAATCAGCGGATTATTAATTATCCGCTACCGTCTATATTTCACCGACACCCTCGTTACCCTGATCATCTCCGCTTATATCCTGGTCAATACCTTCAAATTGCTGAAACAAACCATTAATATCCTGATGCAGGGCGTCCCTGAGGGTTTCAATCTTGAACGGGTCATTGATGAAGTCAAACACATAGATAATGTTATCGATATTCACCACGTCCACGTCTGGCAGCTGGATGAGAATCACGCCAACCTGGAAGCTCATGTGGTCATCGATCGCACCGACCCCCAAGAAATGAATGCCACCAAACAATCCATCAAACAACGCCTGGCGGAGCATTTTAATATTACCCACTCAACTCTGGAACTGGAATTCCACAACTGTGACGGAACTTCCCTAGAAGATTGTTACGAGATCCATACACATAAAGCACAAGGCGCCCAGGCAGATTAGAACCGTAATTGGATGGAATTTCAACTGTTATCCTGGTCGTTTGTACTATAATTCGCTGATATCGATTCCTATCCACTCCGGAGGGGACGTGAGAGACGATCAGATCCGTGTCATCGACAGATTTCGTACCCAGGTAGATGACCTGGGTAAAAATATCACCAATCCCAAACGATTGGAAGAAACATTGCTGGAGACCTGCAATGGGTTGGTCTCCATCCTGGAAGACATCCAAAAGAGTCCTGTCTCCGGTTACCTTGAAGTCACCCAGATTGATGAGCAAATCCAGGCCAATATTAAAGGCATATTGAACGCTCTGGAACGCTCCCAGCACGAACAAAAAGAAAGCGAAGCGCGTTACCGCGCCATCGTAGAGAGCCAGACCGAGCTAATTTGCCGATTTACACCCGATGGTTCCCTGACATTTTTTAATGAGGCATTTCGGAATTACCTTTCACCTTTTGGTGAGATTGAGTTAGGTCAAAATCAGCTGGAACGTTTGGGGGAAAAGGAACGCGCCATTGCCGACCAGTACATATCCGCATTGAGTCCAGATGACCCGGTAGTGCGCGTCGATTATTCGATCGTCATGCCAGACGGGGAAATATGTTGGCAGCAATGGACTGGCTTGGGGAATTTTGACACGACCGGACGTCTGGTGGAGATCCAGGTGGTGGGGCATGATATCACCGATCGCAAGATGGCTGAGATAGCTTCCCGACAGCATAACCGCGAGTTGAGCGCTTTGCATAACGCCACGGCAGCCTTATTGACCACCCTCGATCCAGAAGCCTTGCTTGGACGCATCCTGGATGCTGCTATCAGCGCTATACCCGCTGCCAAGAAAGGCATGATTCACCTGATCGCGCAAGACACCGGACAGCTCGAAATGCGGGCCAGCGTCGGTTATAGCGATCCTCGTATTATTCGCATTCGCGTACCCAGCAGCGTAAGCTACGTGGCTAAATCCGTGCGCGAGCGCACTCCGATCTTAATTCAAAATTTACAAGCCGACACCATATATCGCAACAGCTCAATTATGGAGGCGCGCGAGGTCCTTTCGGCGATCGTTGCTCCGTTGATCCTAAAAAATCAGGTGCTTGGCGCAGTATCACTGGAATCAAACCAGGTAGATGCTTTCAACGATAATGATCTGCGCCTTCTGGTGAGTTTTGCCGCAACTGCTACCGCAGCGATCCACAACGCCAATCTGCACGCCGAAGTCCAAAAGCTGGCAATCACCGATGCCCTGACTAACCTGTACAACCGGCGTGGTTTCTATGAGCTGGGGCAACGTGAGGTGGAGCGCTCCCGGCGCTATAAGCGCCCGCTGGTGGCGATCATGATGGACATTGATCACTTCAAGTTCATCAACGATTTTTACGGCCATGCGGCTGGCGACCAGGTCTTACAAGCAGTAGCGAAACGCTGCAGCGACAACCTGCGGAGAATTGACATTCTGGGACGTTTCGGCGGAGATGAATTTACCATCTTGCTGCCCGAAACAGATATGTTCACCGCCAGTGGGGTTGCCGAACGCGTCCGGCAGTATGTAGCCAACCGTCCTGTAATGACAGACACCTCGCCAGTGACAATCACCGTCAGCCTGGGGGTCGCGCGGGCCACCGCCACGACACCTGATTTGGACGTGTTAATCAGCAGGGCTGACGCTGCCATGTATCTCGCTAAAAAAGCTGGTCGTAACCGGGTAGAATTTGGTTAATTTTCAGCCAATAACCCCCTGGCTCGCTCCCAAATCTGATCGAACATCTTTATCGTGAGGCGTCCCGTTTGGGTATTCTGACGGCTGGGATGGTAGGAGGCTAATATCCATGGCATACTCTTGCCTAACCGGTAAAATCCCGCATGCTCGAATTGTAATCGAGGCATCTCATTCCCCTGCTGGCGGAAGAGCTGTTGCACTTGCTCGAATGCGATCCGCCCCAACGCTATGATCCCCTGGATTTTGGGTTGGAGGCTCATTTCTCTTTCCAAATAGCCCCGGCAATTGGCGATCTCCTGAGAGGAAGGCTTATTTTCCGGTGGGACGCAGCGGCAAACAGCCGTTATAAAAACATCAGATAACAAGAGACCATCCTTGCGCCCTGTCGAAACGGGTTGATTGGCGAAACCGGCTTTATGCAAGGCCCTGTACAGAAACTCACCAGAGCTATCGCCAGTGAACATCCGCCCGGTACGGTTGGAACCGTGCGCCCCGGGCGCAAGACCCACCACCAGAAGCCTGGCATGCCGGTCGCCGAAACCTGGGACTGGTTTTCCCCAATATTGCTCCAGTCGGTATGCGGCCCGCCGCGTGCGCGCCACCTCCTCTCGCCAGGTTACCAGGCGCGGGCAAGCCCGGCACCCAATGATCTCGCTTTCCAGGTTATTCCATTCGTGATCCATATTGAGTTCCATGTGGTTTATACCCGGTCTATAGAATTAGCATTGCATCGCCAAACGAGTAAAAACGATAACCGCTGCGCTTGGCGGTTTCGTAGGCCTGCAGGACGCGCTCGCGGCTTGCAAAAGCGCTCACCAGCATCAGCAGGGTCGAACGTGGCAGGTGGAAATTGGTGATGAGGGCATCCACAGCCTTAAAGCGATACCCGGGGACGATGAACAGGTCTGTCGGTCCCTCCATAATCCCTACCGTCTCACCCGGGGCTGCCAACCGGGCTGCGCTCTCCAGGGTACGCACGCTGGTTGTGCCCACAGCCACAATCCTGTTTCCGGCCAGGCGTGCCTCGTTAATCGCATTGGCTGATGCCTGTGGGAGTTGACACCACTCGGTGTGAATGCGGTGCTCATACACGAATTGTTCGGTGACGGGCGCGAAGGTGTCAAGACCAACGTGAAGGGTAACGCGGGTCGTGGCTATTCCTTGATGCTGAAGGCTCTGGAGCAGTGTGTTGGTGAAATGTAATCCTGCGGTGGGCGCGGCAGCAGATCCGGGTTGTTGAGCATAAATCGTTTGGTAGCGCTGCGAGTCATGCAAAGGTGTGTGAATATAGGGTGGTAAAGGCATATGCCCTGCCTGATCCAGAAACGGTTCGATGGGTTCATCATAGCGGATCAGGCGCTGCGGCCCGTCGGATATGGCAATGACTTCTAGCTCGGGCCCACGTTCTACACACATACGCCTCCCCACGCGGGCGCCTTTGCCGCCTACCAATGCCTCCCAGGTGCAGTCATCGATTTTTTTGAGCAGCAATATTTCCATCCGCCCCCCGCCCGGGATTTTCCGTGCGAACAAACGGGCAGGGATAACGCGCGTCTCGTTTAATACCAGCAGGTCTCCTCGTCTGAGGAAACTGCCAAGTTCATTGAAGGTAGCGTGCTCTATGGCGCCTGTCTTGCGTTCCAGGACGAGTAAGCGAGCCGCGTCGCGCGGCTCGATCGGGGTTTGCGCAATGAATTCAGGCGGCAGTTCGTAATCAAAATCCGCAGTTCGCATCGTCCGCCCGGTGTTATTTGGTTAGAAATCGCGCCAGCAGGCTGAGGGCAACGGTCAGCACGATAGATAGGAGGATGGAAGTTGCCAGAGGGAAAAAGCAGGTGAAACTTTCGCTCTTGATAGAGAAATCGCCGGGTAAACGACCCAATGGGATCGAGAAACGCGCTGCCAGGTACACCAGTATCCCCACCAGGAACAACCCGGCGCCCAAGATGATCAGGATGCGCGCTAGCGACATCATCACAGCAACCTGGGCTGTAGGTTTTCGGGTACGGGCAGCTTGAGATGCTCGTAAGCCAGCCGGGTAGCGGCGCGCCCTTGTGGAGTGCGGTCCACGAAACCCAATTGCAGAAGATAGGGCTCGATGACGTCCATGATGGTGTCCGGTTCTTCGCTGATCGAGGCCGCAATCGTACTTAATCCGACCGGACCGCCATGATATTTTTCGATGATTGTGCGCAAGACCTTGCGGTCGATATCATCCAATCCAAGCACGTCCACATCCATTAAATCGAGAGCCTCACAGGCGACCTCCCGGTCGATCATGCCATCTGCGCGCACTTCGGCAAAGTCGCGCACTCTGCGCAGCAATCGCAGAGCAACACGCGGAGTGCCCCGACCGCGCCGGGCAATCTCATCGATCCCTTCGACGGCTGCCCGAACACCAAGCACACCCGCCGCTCGCTTAACAATCGCCTGCATGGCTGGCAATTCGTAAAAATCCAGCCGATAGACAGCGCCAAAACGAGCTCGCAAAGGAGCAGTGACCAGTGCCAGGCGGGTGGTTGCGCCAATAACTGAGAAGCGTGGTAATTTCAAGCGAATGGAACGCGCCGAAGGCCCTTTACCGATAATAATATCCAGGGCGTAATCCTCCATCGCCGGGTAGAGCACTTCCTCGATTGCCCTGCCAAGACGGTGCACCTCATCAATGAAGAGCACATCTCCCGCCCGCAGGTTGGTCAGGATGGCTGCCAGGTCGCCCGGTCGCTCGATGGCTGGTCCGGCGGTGATTTTGATATTCACAGCCATTTCATTCGCCAGAATATGCGCCAGTGTCGTCTTTCCCAATCCAGGCGGCCCATAAAATAATACATGGTCCAGCGGTTCCTTGCGCTGGCGCGCAGCTTCGATGAGAATCGCCAGGTTTTCCTTGACACGATCCTGACCAATCAAGTCCGATAGCAGCTTCGGGCGTAAAGCCGGGTCCAGGCGGTCTTCGGGCTGGGGCAGAGGGTTGACGAGCCGGGAAGGAGAATCAGTCATGGGTGGGATTATAACCCGGTTTTTGCTCCTTCGAAGCGGGTAAAGAAACAAATGGGCTGCCCTTTTAGGACAGCCCAGGTCTGGGTTTCTTGCTCACTTCATTCGATCAACCATAACCAGGCATCCGTGAACTGGCAGTTGGTGCGTCCTGATTCGCTCAAGGCGATCATAGCAACAAAACCTTCTTCAAAGATTGCTTCTGTGGTCTTATAGTTTTGAAGAGCGATCTGGTAATTCGTTCTCACCTGGCTGACCATATCCTGGTAATCTTTCAATTGATCCATATATTTCGCGACAGCTGCCTGGTTGGTTTGATCTGCAGGTGGTTGCGGTGCGGATGGCAGCACCGGGCTGGGAGGCGGTTGCGTCACGTCGACCTCGCCAATCTTGACACCGTTGGTGAAAATCTCAAAAAGTGTCCCACGCCCGACCACTGCCAGCCGATTTGTGCTGCCTTTGTCTGCCGCAAAGGATGTATCCAACTGGTTAGCGTAGAAATCATGCACATTCGCCAGCTCGCCATCTGCCAGAGCACTAAAAATCACATGCCCGTTTCCAATGCGGCTGGCAACCAGGATATACTGGTTTGGCTTGTTCTTATCGCCATCTGAACGGAACATGAAACCGCATCCGGAGGCTCCATACTGCGTATCCCAGGTAATGTCCGCCGCCATGACGAAATCGCGCGCCACCACCTGCATATAGTCGTTGGCAAAACCATACTCATGATAGCCATCAATGGTGAGGCTGACCGGGTCATGCATCCAACCCAATTGCCCCTGGTCCGGTTCCACGTTGTAGAGCGGCAGCTCGGCAATAACGGGGGCAGCCACGGTCGCCGTGGCGAGTTGCGACTCATCCCGGGTGGAGGCGTTGGCAGTCTGCGTCGCCCGGATGACTTCACTTCGTTGAGTGGCTTCGGCCTGGGCAGTTCCCAGGTCATCGCTCGAGCTGCCTTCATCACCTGCCGCAGCGGTTGCTGTGAGCGCTACGGATTGGCTGAGGGCAGAGAGCGTGGGGTCGACCGGATTGGCGCTTTGAGAGCCGATGTTGCAAGCCAGAATGGATGCATAAAGAACCAGGCAGACGGCCACCAGCCATTTCACGTTTCCAGCAGGAGGCTTCATTAATGCACATCCTTTCGTTTGATCAATGCCAGGATGATGACAAAGTAGACCAGGATGATTATTAATTGGGCCGCCCAGGCTCTGAACAACCAGGCCCAAAACTTATCTGGATCATCTTTATCCACCCAGGCCCATCCAAACTCTTTGGTGACACTCTCAATGACCCCCTCTGCGCCTTTGACGGCTGAGTTGCGGGCGATATTCCATTTAGAGACAGCCTCCTGGTATTCGATCATCTGCGCCTGGTATACCTTGGCTTGCTCCTCGTAAAGCTGCATCTGGCTCTTGTATTCATCCTGGATGCGCTGTGCCTCCTCCTGGTAGGATTGCAGTGCGTTCAGGTACTCAGCAACAGCGACATTATCAAATTTGTCCTCCGGCGGTTGTGGCGCTTCTGGAATGACCGGCTCTGGCGGTTTCTCAGCCAGTTCCGCAGGTTCCTGAGGTTCTGGTTGGTCGATTTCCACCTCATAATATTGGCCTACACCCGGGAAATTGCAAGAGCCAGGCTCGAAAATCGCTACCCCCATGCACTGACACTTCTGAGCAGCTTTGTCATCCAGGGTCATGGCATCGCGCAATTCCTCCGGAAGACTCCAGCAAGGATCAGCAGCGATATCCGAACCAACCCCCGTGATGCCGATGAAACCCTCGAATGCCCAACGCGTCGAAGCCACGGCACTCACACTGCTGGGAACCGGCGCCAATGCCCCGCTCAATACGATTTGCGGTACGATCAGCAAGATCATGATCAACGGCGCCGAGCTGCCCGTTGGAGCGATAGCGGAGGCGAACAAACCGCCCATCATGCCGGCCATCACCGCCAGGACCAGGGTAATATAAAACAAGCCGAATTCCAGCCCCCCACCGGGCATATCGAATGCCAGGAAGTGGATGATGGCATATGCTGCCGCGTGGTAGAAGGCAAGCAGCAGAGCTACCCACACTTTTGAAGACACGTACGGAAAAATCTTCAGATTTACCAATCGCTCGCGCCTGTAAATATCGGCCTCTTTCACGAACTCCCGCATTTGGGACAGGCCTGCCACCAACAAACAGTAAACGGTCAGTAAGAACAGGGTAATCGTGCCATTGGCCGCGTCCCCCGTCTGGTAATCAAATGGCGCGCGTCCCATGAGAGGGGCGATGACGAAATCTAAAAGACCCACTAAAGGCGCTGCCAGTAGCATCAATACCAGGCTTGATCGATCTCGCGTGAGAATCTTGAGATTTCGAGCGGAGAGGATGCCAAATTGCCGCAACCAGGATACCTGTGAGCGGCGGCGTGCTTTCGGCGCTCCCGGTTGCCGGGCAGCTTCAACCAGCGGTAAAGATCCCGGCCTTGTTTGCAGAGGTTCCACGATATATTGGCGATATGCAGAGTGTTGCTCGAAACGGCTGGCCCACTCTTTTGCGTTGCCTTTGGTTGGATCGTCCAATATGGCGTAGATCTGATCGAACTCCATCGGTTTGCTGCGACGGTCACGCTCGGAGCGGTATTGGTCAAAGTATTTCAATGCTTCGTCAGGGGGACCAAACCACGCCAGATAACCCCCACGCGCCAGGAAGACCACCTTATCCGCCAGCATCACATTTTTCGTGGCGTGGGTGACCATGATGATCGTTCGCCCCTGATCCGCCAGGCGGCGCATCAGGTGCATGAAAGCCGTTTCTGTGCCCGGATCCAAGCCGGAGGTGGGCTCATCCAGGAAAAACAAGCCTGGCTTGGTAAGCAGCTCAACGCCGATCGACACACGTTTCTGCTGACCACCGCTCAAACCGCTGATTTGCACTTCCTTACGGTGCACCAGGTCCAGGTCTTCCAGTACCTCCATAATGCGCGCATGCCTCTCGGTTTTGCTGGTATCGCGCGGCATGCGTAACCGCGCCGCATAATCCAATGCCTGGTACACCGTCAATTCCATGTGGATGATATCGCGCTGAGGTACAAAGCCGATCTCGTTGCGGACGGCGTCGAAATTGCGGTAGACATCAATCCCGTTTACCACCACACGCCCATGCGTGGCGGGACGGTAACCTGCGATCGCATCGACCAGGGTCGATTTACCCCCGCCGGATTGTCCAACCACAACCACAAACTCGCGGGGTTGGAAGACCAGGGAGACATTCTCCAGGATATTCAGGTTTTTCCGCACCCACTTATTCAGCCCAACCGCTTCAACGCGTAACCCGCTGGTATCATCATAGCGGGTGAAGGCATCTTCCCCCATGACGAAGCGATATGGCCCGATGCGGATCGTATCCTGCGGCTCCAACCAGGCATCCCCCTCCACACGCTCATCATTGATGAACGTGCCGTTGGCGCTGCGTAAATCAGATAGGCGGTACCGGCGTCCCACGCGCTCTACCTGCGCATGGAAGCGAGAGACGCTGGGAACATTTAACTGAACATCGTTAGCGGGATCGCGCCCAAAGGTGAGTTTCTCCCGCTCACCAAACTGCACGGTATGCAGTTGGCTGGTTGCGCTCGCCTCCGCTGGCGACTGGTACATCATGGTTACCATCATGCCTGGCTGAGAGCTGTCGATGCGCAGCACATCGCCGTGATGTAAACGGGTGCGTTCCACCACAGGTTTTCCCTGGCAAACCAGAGTGTTATTGGCATCCGGAAGAATGACAATCTGGTAGCCGCCTGGAACCGATTCAAGACGAGCATGATGGCGAGAGATGATTTGAGATGCTATGACGATGTCATTGTCCTGAGCGCGCCCGATCGTGATGCGATCCCGTAAGAGTGTATGGCTCTGTGGTGAGCTGCCAGCCTCCGTGATGATCAGTTGCGGTGGAGTTGCCAGTTTATCTAAGCCAAAATCAACATCCAGCATGGTCTGCGCGAACACCTGTTGCTCGGCAGGGATAGGTCGCTCTCTGGTAGGCGCAGCAGAGACTCCAACGGGAGGCTCGCCGGGTGCGCTGTAGGTGAGAGTCACCTGTAGGTTGGGTAGCGCACTATCCACGCTGATCACGTCACCATTCTGCAAGCGGTAGCGACTTTCAATTGGGCGATCGTGGAAAAGTAACTGGTTGGATGCCTCGGGTAACACGATCAAGACATATCCAGCGCCCTCCCGTTCCAGCCGGGCGTGACGGCGAGAGACGATCTGCGATGGGATCACAATGTCATTTTGCTCCGTCCGTCCGATGGTATAGGCCTCGCGGGTGAGCGCCACCGTTTGAGGCGACAGGCCGGTGACGGAGACAATCAATTTAGGAGCATCGAAATGCGCCGGTATGGTCCCCCCTTTAGCGGCAACAGTCTGAACGCCGGCCTCCATGCCAGGGGCAATGAAAGTAGGCTGGAGACCAACCATTTGAGTTGGCGGCACAGGAGCCGGGGGGCCTTCAAATACCAGTTCAACAGCATCGCCTAAACGAATCTGGTCGCCAGATTTCAAGACAATGGCAGTATGGACTGCTTTACCATTCAGGAAGGTGCCATTGCTGCTGCCCAGGTCTTCAATCCAATAAGAATCGTCCTGCTTCACCAGACGAGCGTGCCGTCTCGAGACAACTGCATCCTCCAACACCAGGCTTATGGTGGGATCACGGCCGATTACCAGCTCTGCCTGGATGAGTTCGATTTCCTTTCCAACAAGGGAACCCTTCTTGATTACTAGCTTGTAATTCGAGGTGTTATCCATTCGGAATGATTCCTCTCCATCTTAACTTGATACCTTTTCCCGCCTGTTTTGCTTCCAGCCAGGCAGCAGGGTCAATCAGGCTCTTCGCCCGCGTGTTGACCTGAATCAATCGGTAGCGCCTAGCTGGATAAGTTGGCAACGATATTATATATCGAATTCTGGTCACACAACAATATGGGGATATAATCCAGGCAAACCACTCCTGGAGGTCTGCCATGCCAAATGTATTTCCGTCTCCTCACCCGCTGGTTGCCCACAAGCTCAGTTTGTTGCGTGATAAAAAGACCGAACCTAAGAAATTTAGAGAATTGATTCGAGAGATTGCTGCGCTCTTAGCTTACGAAGCTACCTCCGATCTGCTGCTGAAGCTTCGTACTGTACAAACCCCCCTGGCAGAGACGACCGGCGTTGAATTACAGGAGAAAGTTGGCTTGGTGCCAATCCTGCGCGCCGGTTTGGGAATGGTTGAAGGCATATGGAATCTCATGCCGTCCGCCGAAGTCTGGCATATCGGTCTGTACCGCGATGAGCACACCCTCAAACCGGTAGAGTACTATAACAAACTCCCGGTACTGCCAACGGTATCAGTATGCCTGGTATTGGACCCCATGCTGGCGACCGGAGGTTCTGCGACAGCCACCATTGATGTGCTTAAACGCTGGGGCGTGAGCAAAATCAAGTTTGTGGGCATCATCGGCGCGCCGGAGGGTTTAGCAGCCATGGAAAAACACCATCCGGAAGTACCTATTTATCTGGCTGCTATTGACGAACGCCTAAATGATCGCGCCTATATCGTTCCGGGACTTGGCGATGCTGGCGACCGCCAATTTGGCACCGGCTAAGCATAAATTGATCCCCAAAATCAGAAGGGTGTGAATGGCGGGGGTGTGCGCTGCCATGCACACCGAAACCCTTGGGCGACAAGCATATAAGCTAATATAAAAAGGGGATAAAAAGCCTGGACCGTTTTTGATACTCCGCAAATTGCGGGTATTTTCCTAGAGAGCGGTCTTTCTTACGCATATTCGGCAGCCATACCAGCACAACCCACGCCATCAGGATGAGGATTGGCAGCCAATGCATGGCAAATAGACCGAAACTGCCATAAATCAGCAGCTCCCCAAAGTAATTGATGTTGCGCACCTTCGCCATCAGACCACTGCTAATGAGCTGGTCTGGCTGGAGCTTGAGCGTGATATGTTTCTGCATATCTGCGCTGAAATGAAAAAAGACGCCAAAAATATTCAGGCTCACACACATCCCCAGGTACCAGGCAGGCGCCTGCACAGCGCGTGCCATGATCAGCCAGGGGGCAACCCAATACAGGCTCAATCCACCCCAGATGAGCGCCCCATACAGCCAGCCAGTCGGTTGCTCCCAGCTGGCATCGGGAAATATCCGGCTCTTAACCGCCCATAAGATCCCATAGGTGCCATGCAATGCCAGGTAAATCCAGGCGGTTGGGTTATCCCATTGATGATATGCAGCCATCAAGAGCAGAATGAAGATACCGGTTGCTAATTTATGACTATCAATGAAATGTTTCTGTCTCATAAATCTGTAAGGCTCCCACAGTTGAAACCTATAGTAAAATGATTTAGCTCACCTGAACGAGGAGGGGTGTTTTGAGCATCGTTGACCCGTCTGCACAAAAAATTGGTAGATATGTAATCAAATCCGAGCTAGGTCGCGGCGGAATGGCGACAGTATATCACGCGTACGATCCCAGCTTCGAGCGCGATGTAGCCATAAAAGTCCTACCACCCGCATTTTTGCACGATCCGCAGCTGCGCGCCCGCTTCGAGCGTGAGGCGAAGATGATTGCCATGCTGGAGCACCCGGCGATTGTCCCTGTCTATGATTTTGGCGACCAGGACGGTCAGCCTTATATCGTAATGCGTTTCATGGCGGGGGGATCGTTGGCAGACCGCTTGAAAACTGGCGCCATGTCTTTGGAGGAAACCACGCGCCTCATCTCGCGCCTGGCTCCCTCACTGGATGCCGCCCATGCCCGTGGCATCATCCACCGCGATATCAAACCGGGGAATGTGCTCTTCGACCAGTATGGCAATGCCTTTCTCTCCGACTTTGGTATTGCCAGGCTGGCTGAGGCCAGTGGAGGCACACTCACGGGTGAAAGCATTGTCGGTACGCCCGCCTATATGAGCCCAGAACAGGTTCAGGGCGATAAAGCCATCGATGGGCGCAGCGATATTTATGCCATGGGTGTGCTGGTCTACCAGATACTCACTGGTCAGGCCCCATACCAGGCGGACACACCGGCGAAAGTGATGCTGATGCACATCCTAGAGCCCGTGCCCAGCATTCTTGAAATGCGCCTGGATTTGCCCGAAGGCTGCCAGGAAATCATTGCGCACGCCATGGCAAAAGACCCCTGCGAGCGTTTCTCGACGACCTCGGAGCTTGCCGATAGTCTGGAATCCTTGCTATCGGGCAAGGTTCCCATCAAGCCACCCAGAGCCCCGGCGATTGAACAAACCCTGATCAGCGGGCAAACGGTCGTTTCTGCGCCCAAGACACCCCGCCCGCTCATTCGGGCCCAGGCTGGGAGCCAGGCATCTGCTACGGTCGTTTCTGCGACTCCACGCATGGGTCCTGCAGCTCCGTCCCTCAGCCCGCCTGTTTCGGGTCGCAAGCTCCTGGTTCCAATCCTGATCGTTGCTTTACTCCTGGTGGGTGGCGCAATTGCGGTAGGCGCCTATCTGCTGTTGGGCAGGGCAGGTCAACCCTTGGCCGCAGCCGCCCCGGTAAAAGCCAGTGCAACCCAGGCATATACCGCTACGATGCTCCCACCTTCTGCCACACAACGAGCGGAGGCGACTACCGCCCTCCCGCTCGCGATCGCTGCTACCTCCACACCCGTCCCACCCACGGATACGCCCACCCCCACCCTAGAACCAACGCTCACCCCCACACCCCAGCCACTGGGGCCGGTGATCGGAGGCGCCGATATGATTGCATATCTCAGCGGCAGCGATGTTTGGGTGGCATTCTTGGATGGAAGCGGCCTCCAGCAGCTGACCCAAGATGGCGCTGCTAAATCCAGCTTACAGTGGACGCCCGATGGACAAGCCCTCACCTATATCACCGGCAAGTGCATCCAGCGCGTTGACCTGGAAAGCGCACAAACTGAAACCATCACCTGCTTCAATTCCATCGATTCACTCAAATCCTTCGATATCTCCCCTGATGGCACCAGAATCGCCCTGACTATCGATAACCAGATGTACATTGTGCCATTCGACCTGGATGGATTAAGGAACGCCACTAACCGCAATGCCCTTACGGATATGGCGCAGTGCAAGGATTTTGCTCCCTTCCTCCGAAACTTTATCACCCAGGTGCGCTGGTCGACTGATTCCAACACAATAGCAGCCAAGCTGATTGCCAACCTGGGAGACGGGCGGCAGGGAGATATCGTGCAGCTCTTCCGCGTAGACGAATGTATTCCCAACCCGCGCGCCCTGGATAACTTCCCTCCGCCGCGCTTCGATATGCCCGGATACGATAAAAGCCCGGTCATTCAAAACTTCAGCTGGGATGGCGTGTTCTTGTTCGCCTTGAATACCATCGTCCGAAACGATGGGTTTGGCGACTTGTATGTTTATAATACCGATTTGAAAAAGGCCTATCCAGTCGTCAATCCGGTGGATGCTATTTGTTGTTACCGCGATCCGCAATGGAGCCCGGATGGCACCCATTTATTGTTCGCTTACCAAAACTATTTGAGCGGATCTAGCAGCACCACCCAGCTTTACTATATTCCGTATGGCAGCGTGGGCAGCAATGCCAAATACGATCCATTGCCGCTTCCGGATATCACCAACCCGCGCGAAAGGCCCCTTCCAGTGCTGCGACCCGCCCGTTGATGGCGATGGAGGATGCATGGATCAGAAGAAACGTGAATTTCTGATGAATGATAAGATCGGAATGTTCTTGTCTTATAATTAGAGGTATGCCGTCTCTCCCGTTTGAGCGAATCCAATCCTACCGCGCCAGCACATTCCGACTGCTGCCAGGACAGCGGGTGAAAACTCGGGACGAAGCCGTGGAATTCGTCAACCAACGCGGCTTCGTCTTCTTTTGGCCGATCCGCAATCTCGTCTTACCCAGCCTGTGGTCAGCGGTGGCAGGAGACCGCCCGGTAGCGGATGCACATGACGATCCCGGTCATGTAACCTGGGGGTGGAAAGACGAGCTGGTGGGAAGCCGCCAATGGTATTATGCCAAAGCCTTGCGCAAGCGATCCACGATGATCTCCATGGCAGTTGCGCCCTATTTCTACGCTCTAACTGAAAATTATGGTTCTCCAGAAGAAGATCATCTCACTCTATATGAACAAGGTCGTCTGACCCTGGAGGCGCGCCTGGTCTATGAGGCAATTCTCGACCATGGTCCATTGGACACAGTTGCGTTACGTAAAGCCGCCCGGCTTACCAGCCCCGAAAGCGAGGCGCGTTTCAACAAGGCCCTGGCAGACCTGCAAGCAGATTTCAAGCTGGTTCCTGTAGCAGTCACGCAAGCGGGTGCCTGGCGCTACGCTTTCGCTTACGACATCGTCGTCCGCCATTATCCGGAAATTTTGGAAGGCGCTCGTTTTATCGACGAGTTAGAAGCACGCCGGACTCTGGCGTTTCATTACTTCAAATCTGTTGGGGCGGCTCAACCTCGCATGTTGACCACCCTGTTTGGCTGGTCGCCAAGTCAAACCGAAGCAACCATTCAACGCCTGGTTGCAAAAGACGTGCTTCAGCGCGGCGTACAGGTTGAAAATCGGCCCGGGGAATGGGCTGCGCTTGTAGAGCTTTTCTGATCATCCATGGCTTACTCAGATATCACCCACCTGTTTCATGCCGATTGGAGCACCAGTGGAAAGAAGCGCTATGGCGCCTGGGCTGTCCGTCTTCCGGATGGGAGCTTCACCGCCTTCACTCCATCGCGGATGAATAATTGCGCTCTCCAGGTCGAGCAGATGGTATCTGCCAGCCAACAGGGCTGTCTGCTGGCTGGCTTCGATTTCCCCATAGGATTACCTGTCGGCTATGCGAAAAGGGCAGGCATCATAAATTTTCTTGGATTGCTACCGGAGCTGGGTAAGGGACGATGGGAAGACTTCTATAGACCTGCAGAATACTATAGTTTTCTGGGTGTCAAATTTTCCAGGCCTCGTCCTGGGCTGCGGAGTGGAAAGCGCTCGCCAGAGGCCCGCAAAAAGCAGAGCTCAGCTCTCCTGCTTTGGGCAGCTGAGGCGGGCATAACACTGGATCGAAACCTTCAAGAGGTTATCGAAGATGGATTCGGTCCTCACCCATCCGGCGAGGACTGTTTTTATGCTGTTGTGAGATTATTTGCCTTGATCGCCATCGCCTCAGGCTGGCTCGATCCGGGCGAACCGCTCAACCAGGAAATCCGCCATGTGGAGGGGTGGATCCTGGGTCAAAAATATCCCGATCATTGGGGAGGGTTTTAAATGACCACGCAATTTTCAACCGAGGAAATTTTACGCAGAGGCTTCAAGTATTTCAATCCATTCATGCTCTTTTTATGGCGTTTAGGATTGGGCGCATGGTTCGAATTTTACCCTGCACTGTCTGGGCGGATCATGGTCATCACGCATATCGGACGCAAAACCGGTCAGCGCCGTAAGACCCCTGTGAATTACGCCCTGGTGGATGGGGATATTTACTGTGTTGCCGGATTTGGTAAGGTCTCAGATTGGTACCTGAATATCAAAGCCTATCCGAAGGTAGAGATCTGGCTGCCAGATAGCTGGTGGGCGGGTAAAGCCGAAGATGTCACCGGTTGCCCTGGTCATATTTACCTGATGCGGCAGGTAATGATTGGCAGTGGGTTTGCTGCCTATGCTGCCGGGATCCATCCGCACGAGCTCAGCGACGAGGCGCTGGAGAAAGTGACCCATACATACCGGTTGGTGCGTATCCAGCGAAGCGAGGCGCGTACTGGCCCGGGTGGACCAGGCGATCTTGCCTGGATATGGCCCCTGGCGACGATGATCCTGTTGCCCCTGGCCTTCCGCCGGCGGAGAAAAAGGTGAGTGAAACACCGATCGCAATGATCACCGGAGCCTCCAGCGGTCTGGGGGCAGAATATGCACGCCAGCTTGCCAGCCGTGGCTACAACTTGATCCTGGTCGCTCGACGCCGGGAACGCATGCAGGCTCTGGCAGAGGAAATTACGGCTCGATATCCAGTCCAGATTGAGCTGCTGCCAGCCGATCTGGCGGATTCTGCCGATATCGAGAAGGTAGAATGCCGGGTCAAGGAACTGCCTGCCTTAAACCTGTTGGTCAACAATGCTGGCTTTGGCACCCAGGGGCGTTACTACCGGGTATCGCCCGAAAAGAGCAACGCGATGGTCACTGTGCATTTTCAGGTCGCACAGCGACTCGCTCGCGCCGCTCTGCCTGCTATGGTTGTTCAAAAGCACGGCGCCATTATCAATGTGGCATCACTGGCAGCTTTTTTCCCTTTACCAGGGGGAGTCATCTACGTGGCTACCAAAGCTGCTTTGGTGGCATATTCCGAGACCCTGGGCATGGAGCTAAAAGACAGCGGTGTGCATGTTCAGGTCCTGTGTCCAGGTTTCACGTACACGGAGTTTCATAGCACATCTGAATACCAGGATTTCCGCCACTCGAAAATTCCCCGCTTTATGTGGGGTCAGTCTGAACCAGTGGTCAGAGAATCACTGACTGCCTTACAGCGCAATCAGGTGATCTGCATCCCCGGGCGGATCAACAAATTGCTGGCTTTTATCGGGCGCAGTCAACTGGCTCGCCCGCTGGTGAGGGGGGTCATTTTGCAGTTTTATCGACGAAGGAGATAACGTGTTCATGCAATCCCAAAGTCACACGAGAATTATCACCATCGAACGCCATATTCTGGAAGAGCAGCGCATTCATCCAGAGGCGACCGGCGTGCTCACCAGTCTGCTCTATGACCTGGCCCTGGCGGGGAAATTTATCTCAAGCAACACCACCCGCGCCGGTTTAGCAGATATCCTGGGGCTGACGGAAGACGTCAATATTCAAGGAGAGCAGGTGATGAAGCTGGATCGCCTCGCCGACGAGACCATTTATCGCCTGAATGACCATACCGGACGTCTGGCTGCCATGGCCTCCGAAGAACATGAGAATATCCTGCCGATTCCCGATCCTTATCCCAAGGGAAAATACGTCTTGCTATTTGATCCCCTGGATGGCTCTTCCAATATTGATTTTAACACTTCGATTGGAACGGTCTTTTCAATCTACCGTAGAAAGAGCGAAGCGGGTCCGGGGACCCTGGAGGACTGCCTGCAGCCCGGGCGCGACCTGGTGGCAGCGGGCTATATGCTTTACAGCGTCAGCACTATGCTGGTATACACCTCCGGCTCAGGCGTGCATGGTTTTACCCTGGATCCCAATATCGGTGAATTTCTCCTATCACACGCCGATATCAGGATTCCAAGTAAAACCGGGTACTACAGCGTCAACCACGGATACGACCGGTATTGGAGTGAAGGCGTTCGCCGCTTCACCCAACATCTCCAGGGATTGGATGGTGAAAGCTCAGGTCTCTCCTTGCGTTACATCGGTTCGATGGTAGGAGATTTCCACCGGACTCTCCTGTCGGGAGGAATTTTCTACTACCCGGCAGATCGCAAAGATCCAAACAAACCTCACGGCAAGCTGCGCCTGCTGTATGAAGCTGCGCCCTTAGCCTTCATTGCAGAACAAGCCGGCGGATACGCCTCGGATGGGCGCCAAAATATCCTCGATATCCAACCCGAATCGTTGCACCAGCGCACCCCGCTCTTCATCGGGGAACGAGAGCTGGTTGAGAAAGCGGAAGAGTTTATCCGCCAATACGACGGTTAAATGCGGGGCTGTGGAGATCCTCAACGTGTTGACAGACCTGGCATAACGCTATAAACTCAACATTGAAGAACCACTCGAGTTCTACATTTTAAGAACCCCTACCAAAGGTCGCCAATGCCAGAAATCGCTATCATGATCGAGGGGCAGAATGGCCTGAATTGGCCGCGCTGGAAGCGTTTGGCGCTTGCTGTCGAATCACTCGGTTTCGCTGGCCTCTTCCGTTCAGACCACTATGTCAATGCGCTGCTGCCGGACCGAGATTCGCTTGAATTGTGGGTCTCCCTTACCTGGTTAGCGGATCACACCAACCGTATCGAGTTTGGTCCTTTGGTATCACCCGTCTCTTTCAGGCACCCGACGATGACCGCCCGCATGGCTGCGGCAGTAGATGACCTTTCGGGTGGACGGTTAATCCTGGGACTGGGAGCAGGATGGCAGGAACGTGAACACAAGGTCTTTGGGCGGGAGCTTCTGGATCTCCCAGACCGCTTCACCCGACTGGAGGAAGGCGTACAGGTGGTCAGCCGCCTTTTGCACAGCGACCAACCGGTCAATTTCGATGGGCAATTTTTTACTCTGCAGGGGGCGATCTTATACCCCCGGCCAAGGCGTGCGGGCGGCCCGCCCATCCTCATTGGAGGTAACAGCCTGCGCCACACTTTACCGATCGTCGCTCATCACGCAGATGCCTGGAATGCAGTTTTTATCCCGGCCGCAAAATTCCAAAGACTTAATCAGAAATTAGATGAACTCTTGATTGCCGAAGGTCGCCAGCCGCAGGATGTCCAGCGCTCCCTGATGACCGGCTGTATCCTTGGGCGAAACAGCCAGGAAGTGGCCCAAAAGGTTGCTCTGCGCACCGGCGGAAAGCGCACAATTGAAGAGCTGGCTCTGCAAGGTACGATCATTGGTACGCCGCAAGAATTCGTGGCTCAGCTCAACCAATTAGACCGCGTGGGTGTGAAGCGGGTCATGTTACAATGGATAGACCTCGATGATGTAGAGGGTCTGGAAACCCTGGCAGGTGAGGTGCTTCCAAATGTAGAGGAGAAATTTCAATGAATAAGAGCCGCCTACAAATCATCTTCATGTTCTTGGTTTTCCTGGCAGCCTCTATTGCGTGCAACACCGTAACCGGGATCGCCGATCGCTTTGGCGAGACAAAAAACACAGTTGAAGCCGTCGCCACGGAAGTGCGCGAAGGAGTTGATCTGCTGGGTACTGCGCGTGCCATTGGCACCCAGGTGGGTGGCAGTGGTTTAATCGAGACCGCCCAGGCTTTGGCTACCGATGTCGGCGATAGTGAATTTCTCAAAACAGCTCAGGCTTACGCCACCGAACAAGGCCCAGCGCTCTTGCAAACCGTGGAAGGATTCGCGACTGAACAAGGTCCCAGATTGATCGAAACCGCCAGAGCCTTCGCCACACAGGAAGTACCTGGGTATCTTGAGACGGCCCAGGCGTTCGCTACCGAGCAAGGGCCTGGCTATATCGAGACCGCCCAGGCCTTCGCAACACAGGTTGCCTCCAATCTCGGCGAAGCGCCAGCGGATATCCCCCATGTTGAAGGCGAACGGAACCAGTTTTATGCCATCCAAAATCTTGTGTTCTACCTTACCCCACTGCCTTACCCGGATGTGGTAGCTTTTTATAAAGAACAAATGCCAGCCAACGGTTGGGAAATAGAAGAACAGGGCACGCTCGAAGCTGAAAATGCGTCGGTTTTGATGTACGAGAAAGACAACCGCAAGGCTTCCATCGCTTTGAGTATCAACCCAGCAGATAATCATACCGTTGTGCTGATCACCATCTTAGGACAATAATTTTCAATATGTTGAACTCATTCTTTGAACCCACATCCGTAGCGGTAATTGGCGCCTCACGCGACCCATCCAAACTGGGGCATTCGGTGCTCAAGAATCTGGTGGAGGGCGGGTATGTTCAAAGAGGCGCCGTATATCCAATCAATCCCCAGGGAGGAGAGATTGCCGGATTGCAGAGCTATCCATCCGTCCTGGAGGTGCCAGGCCCAATTGACCTGGCAGTCATTGTCATCCCATACAAACTGGTTCCACAGGCGTTGCGTACTTGTGGAGAAAAAGGCATCCGGGCCGCCATCGTCATCAGTGCTGGTTTCCGCGAAGCCGGCATGGAAGGGGTCGAGCGCGAGCGGGAGTTGGTCGATATTGCCCACCAATACCAGATTCGATTGATTGGACCCAACTGCCTGGGGGTTATCGACACTTACACTCCACTCAGCGCTTCGTTTGCTGCCGGCACCCCGCCGAGCGGACCGATGGCTTTTATGTCACAGTCGGGAGCGTTGGGCACAGCCGTTTTGGATATTGCCCTTGCCGGACGTCTGGGTCTCTCGAAATTTGTCAGCCTCGGGAATAAGGCGGATGTCAGCGAAATCGACCTGCTCCAGGCCTGGGTAGGTGACCAGAATACAAACGTGATCATGATTTACAGCGAGGGGATGCCAAACGGGCAGGAGTTTATCCGCGTCGCCAGGGAAATCACCCGGCAGAAGCCTGTAATCGCCATCAAGTCGGGGGTCACTCAATCGGGCTCACGCGCCGTGTCTTCCCACACAGGCTCATTGGCTGGCTCTGAGCAAGCTTACCAGGCAGCCTTCAGCCAGGCTGGAATCCTGCGCGCCGAATCCATGCAATCCCTGTTCGATATGGCTCTGGCGATTGGCTACCAGCCGCCTCTTGCAGGCGACCGCATCGCCATCATCACCAATGCCGGTGGACCGGGCATCCTGGCTACCGACGCTCTGGAGAGAGCAGGCTTGAGCATGGCGCGCTTCAAAGTAGAGACGATCCATTCTCTGGAAAAATTTCTACCGGACGCTGCCAGTGCAGCCAATCCTGTCGATGTGCTGGGCGATGCCCGCGCAGATCGCTATAAGATTGCTCTGGAAACTGTGGCTGCGGATCCAAACGCCGATGCATTATTGGTGGTGCTTACCCCACAGGCAATGACCGAAGTAGAAGCCACGGCAGAAGCGGTAGGACAGTTGGCTAACCAAAGCGACAAACCCATCCTGGCTTGCTTCATGGGAGAAGCCAGCGTTGTGAAGGGTATCGAGATTCTCAACCGCTACAATGTTCCGAATTACTCGTTCCCAGAACGGGCTGCCATTGCCCTGCGCGCCATGGCAGATTATCGCAATATTCGCAACCGTCCCGAGCCGGAATACGTGCACTTTGATGTCGACCATCAATCTGTCAGAAATGTGATCGCCCAGGTACGCAGTGAGGGGCGCGCCTCGATTGGCGATTTTGAAGCCCGCCAAATTCTGCAAGCTTACGGATTGCGTATTCCACGCTCGGAGATTGCCGAGACCCCCGAAAGCGCGGTAGAGATTGCCAGTCAGATCGGTTATCCCGTAGTGCTCAAAATTGCCTCGCCAGATATCTTGCACAAAACCGATGTTGGCGGGGTAAAAGTAGGCTTAAGCAGTGCCGAAGACGTGCGCGATGCCTACGAGCTGATGGTTTACCGGGCTCAGCGTTATGTACCAGATGCCCGCATTTGGGGCTGCCTTGTGCAGGAGATGGTGCCAGCCGGCGGTCTCGAGGTTCTGGTGGGGATGAATCGCGATCCGCAATTTGGACCCTTGGTCACCTTTGGTCTTGGGGGCATCTATGTGGAAATTCTCAAGGATGTCACTTTTCGCATTGCACCCTTTTCTAAAACGGAAGCCGCCGATATGCTGAAGGAAATCCGTGCCCATGCCTTGTTGGACGGGGTGCGCGGCAAACCCGCCGTGGATAAGGCTGCCATTGTGGATACTCTTTTGCGCATGGGTCAGCTCGTCCAGGATTTCACCGAAATCGCCGAATTCGATATCAATCCCCTCATCGTCTACCCACAGGGTCAGGGTGCAGTCGCAATCGACATGCGCCTGGTCCTCAGTAAATCCTAACCTAATCTCAATACCAGGAAGCTGATGATGAAATCGATCTATATTACCTCCGTCGAACGATACTCCGGGAAAACTGCCACCTGTCTGGCATTGGGGCGGCGTTTTCAAGCCGATGGGTTTAAGGTCGGCTACCTCAAGCCGTTAAGCCTGCAGCCGTGGCGGATAGGCGGGCGTATAGCGGATGAAGACGCGGCCTTCGTCAGGGAAATCCTGGAGTTGAGCGCCCCAGCCTGGGATTTATCCCCTGTGGTGCTTACGCCAGAATTTCTCATCCAGCATCTGGCTCAACGAAGCGATATCAATTTACTTCCGCAGGTTCAGAAAGCTGTCCAGTCTGCCGGCGAAGGTCAGGATGTGCTCTTGCTTGAAGGAGGGGCCAGCCTGCGCGAGGGGTATGTCGTTGGGCTGCCAACCCCAGTGGTAGCAGAAGTATTAGGTAGCGCAGTCCTGGCAGTGATAAAATATCGTGATCATGTGCGCCTGTTGGATGACGCCCTGGCAGCCCAGGCTCGCATGCAGAAAGTGCTCACTGGCATTTTAATCAACCGGGTTCCTAAAGATGCGCGGGATTTTGTCACCCAATCTGCCGTTCCATTCCTCGAGAGCCACGGAATCCGGGTATTTGGGGCGCTTCCAGAGGAACGCGGGCTAGAAGCTTTGACGGTGGATGAGCTCATCAAGGCTTTACAGGCCGAGGTCTTGACGCCTACCACAAATCGCCAGGCGTTGGTCGAGTCGCTAACGGTTGGAGCCATGACCGCGGATGCTGCTTTGAGCCGCTTCCGTCAACAATTGAATAAGGCTGTGATTACCGGTGGCGATCGTACAGACATCCAGCTGGCAGCCTTGGAAACCTCCACTGCTTGCCTGATCCTTACCGGCAATTTACAGCCCAGCCCATTGATCGTCCGGCAGGCAGAGGAGTTTGGTGTTTCAGTCCTGCTGGTGCCGACCAATACCATGGAGACCATCGAAGCAATCGAGAAAATATTTGGCAAGACACGTCTGGGCCAATCCGTAAAACTCCATCAGTTCCAGGATTTGATCACCGCCCATGTGGATATGCAACGACTTTACCAGGCTTTGGGGCTGAAGTAAAACCCTCGCCTGCAACAACCTGTTATCCAGTTAATCAACAATGCCGCGCAGTGACCCGCGTTGGGCTTATTTATTGGTGGTTTTGGCTACTTTTTTATGGGCTACAAATATCACCCTCGGACGCGCTCTGCGAAACGATATCGGGCCAGTTTCGCTCACTGCTGCGCGGTTCTTCGTCGGCGGATTGATCTTTATTGCGATACTCAACAAACGCTCCACCCAGTCCAATCTACCGATTAACCGGCGGGAATGGCTTCTTTGGGCTGGGATGAGCCTGTGTGGAGTATTCGGCTTTCCGATCATCCTGTATCTGGCCCTGCAATTTACTACCGCAAGCCGGGCCGCTCTGATCAACGCAGCCGGACCACTGATGACAGCCCTCCTGGCAGCCCTGTTCTTGCGCGAACGGCTCTCCTTACCGTTAATAGTGGGTTCGCTCGTCTCATTGGTAGGGGTTGGTCTCGTCATCAGCGCCTCAACCACGGGAACAAACGTGACAACCCCAACCCTGGTAGGAGATCTGCTCGCTCTGATCACGGCATTATTATGGGGAATTTACTCGATAATGGCGCGGGTTGCCACGCAAACGCGGTCATCGCTCCAGGTAACTGCGTTTACCACCTGGCTGGCGCTGCCACTATTGATCCCTGCGGCTGGGCTCGAGTGGCGCGTTTCACCGCCGGATTTATCCTTGCCACTCATCCTGGCAGCCATCTACATCGGTATATTTCCAACGATTATCGCATTTGTTTCCTGGAATGAAGGTGTCCGCCGAGTTGGACCCAACCAGGCGATGGCTTTTTACAACCTCATGCCAGTCTTCGGCACCCTGCTGGCAATTCTTTTCCTGGATGAAACCCTCACTTTGAGAACCCTGCTAGGTGGCGTTCTGGTGATTGGAGGCGGGATGATCGTCGCACTAATTAAAATAAAAAGGGCAGAATAAATGCATGAGGTTTCAAAACTAACCGAATTCACCTATAGGAAACTGCTATGAATCCTATACTCAGCGTAAAAGATGCTATCCGCCTAAAGCGCGCCGTGCGCCAGTTCAAAGATACACCCTTGCCCGAAGAGGCTGTTCTTGCGATCATTAATGCTGGACGGCGCTCGCAATCCTCTAAGAATACACAACCCTGGCAGTTCATCGCCGTTCGGGATCGACATACCTTGAATGCACTTTCGCAGATGGGCAATTATGCCGGTCACCTGGCAGGAGCAGGTCTTGGCGTGGTTATCCTTACCCCAGACCCCGCCCAACGCTTCAGTATCATGTTCGATGCCGGGCAGGCAGCCGCGTATATGCAACTGGCAGCCTGGGAACTTGGCATCGGTTCCTGCCTGGCAACCATCTATGAGCCAGAAAAGGCTCGCCATTTATTGGGCTTCCCGGAAGATCTGCATGTGCGCATCGCCATTTCTTTCGGTTATCCCCTGGATCCAGACGTACTTAACGCGCCGCCTCGCAAAACAGGGCGCAAATTGATGGAAGAAACCCTGCACTGGGAGCATTGGTAAACCCGCATGCAGGTGTATTATCACGATACCTACACTTTCCCTCTACCAGATGGGCACCGCTTTCCCATTGAAAAATATGCCCTGCTGCGAATGCACCTGTTGAGCAAGGGCATTCTCTTGCCCGATGAACTATACGTGGCTGAACCTGCCAGTCGTGAACAGTTGTTGCGCGTGCACACGGCTGGTTACGTCGATAGAGTCCTCAACGGAGACCTCAGCCAGAAGGAATTGCGCCGCATTGGTTTTCCTTGGTCCCAGCAAATGGTGGAGCGGGCGCGCCGTTCGGTGGGCAGTACCATTGCTGCCTGCCGTTCTGCGAGCAAAGATGGTATCGCCGTCAACCTGGCAGGAGGCACCCACCATGCATACCCGGATCATGGGGAGGGTTATTGCGTTTTCAACGACGTAGCTGTAGCAGCTCGCCAGATGCAGGCCGAGGGATGCGCTCAACAAATCCTGATCCTGGATTGTGACGTCCATCAAGGTAATGGCAGCGCGGCGATTTTCGCGTCCGATCAGAGCGTATTCACTTTCGATATCCATGGCGCCAAGAATTTTCCATTCCACAAAGAAATATCAGATCTGGATATCGCTCTGTTGGATGCCTCTGGTGATGAAATGTATCTGGATGCCTTGCAAGATGGGCTCAATCGAGCCCTGGATTGCACTCACGCTGAGCTTGCTATCTTCCTTGCGGGCGCAGATCCTTTCAGCGAGGATCGCCTGGGACGATTATCACTGAGCAAATATGGCCTGGCAGAACGCGACCGGATGGTGTTTGCGCGATTACGCAGGGCAGGTATTCCTGTAGCGGTTGTCATGGCCGGCGGCTATGGCAAGAACATTCAAGATACGGTAGATATTCACATCCAGACGGTAAAACTAGCAAAATCATTCTTTTAGAAGTTACGCAGTCCAAGGGGGAAGTGGGGGTGTTTTGGCGGGCTACGCCCGCCAAAACACCCCCACCCACCCACCAACTGCGTAAGTTCAATCCTTAATAAAGGTAGTGAAGATGACAACCTACAATGACCAGCTCAGTCAATACAATGCCGAATTGTTTTCAATCCATGATCATGCTCTTCAGACTGCATGGGAAGACACTCCCAAGAAAGGCCTGCCCGCAATCAGCATCAAACCTGAAGAAGGGCGTTTCTTACAGGTTTTAGTGAAAGCCATCGGGGCAAAGCGTGCCGTCGAGATCGGCACCCTGGGAGGCTACAGCGGTATCTGGATCACCCGAGGTTTGCTGCCTGGCGGAAAATTGATCACACTGGAAAAAGAATCGCGCCATGCCGAAGTGGCTCGTCACCACTTTGACCTGGCAGGATTAGGTGCCCAGGTAGAAATCCGGGTTGGAAATGCGCAGACCTCTTTGCTGCGACTTAGCGATGAAGGACCTTTTGATTTCATCTTCATCGA
>Ga0105106_10000089_pt1 | contig 54140 bp, 56 predicted proteins | sample PPLLaktember2015_5_FD_79109 | JGI IMG/M metagenome (GOLD analysis project Ga0105106, IMG submission 79109) | Freshwater sediment microbial communities from Prairie Pothole Lake near Jamestown, North Dakota, USA - PPLs Lake P8 Core (1) Depth... | ecosystem: Environmental > Aquatic > Freshwater >... | reverse complement strand
GTGGATGGCGCCGTGGTAACCACTTTGGACAAGATTGCGCGATAGACCATAACCCAATTTGGTTGGATCATGCGATGCGCCAACGATGGCGACACCCTGGGGGGCGAAGAATGGGATGAGGGAAGGATCAATCGTGTTCATTGGGTCTCGCTCCTGCTGGTTCGAAGGCAGCTCAGTTGGAAAATGTTGAGCGCCAGAATTCAGGCGGTAGGAGAATACTGGATGCGCAGGCCGGCTGTGCGATCAATATTTACTGTGAAGCGATACGTGTCCGCTGCGGGTTGGGTCCATTCCAATTGCAGGTCATTCAGGAGCGCGTGATTGGGCGGCGTGGGTAGATAGAGGTCCACGCAGCCATAGGAGTAGGCGGGGCGCTCCAGGCGTATATGCAGGGTGTGTTGCTGCCCGGCCTCAACGACCTGCCACTGAGCTACTTCCATGCCTTGCGAGATATGCAGGTCACTGCCCAGATAGGTAGGGGCTCCCACCTGCAAACCACGCAGGGCAAACAGGCGCACGCCATGCGCTGGCATCGTTATGAGCGGGTTTTGGTCGGCTGTTAATGGAAGGATTTGCCCCGTCCAGAACTCGCGAGCGATTGCATGCTGAACGCCGGGCAGGCTAAACTCGGTCAGGTCGAAAGCGATCGTTTCAGGGATATCGTCCCAGTTGAAATAAGCCAGCAAATGCCAGGGTCCGGAACCGTTTTGCAGGTCGAAGCGCAGGCGTCTGGGGGTCTGGGCATCCATCCAATCCATCAGGCGCGGGCGCTGATTGATCAACGGCAGCAAGGCGCTCCACTGCTTTTGCCGGTTAGCTGGGATTTTGGATAGTTGTCCCGAGACGAGCAGCAAACCGCCTGTCAGAGCGGTCACGGTCGCCAGGGTCTCAAATTCAGCCTCACTCAGCGGCAGATCGGGATCCGGCAACACCACATCGGGGTCGTTCAACCACCAGCGCTGATGCATGAAGGCGCGTGTCAGGCTGTTGTGGGTGGCGTTGCGGGCAGAGGGGAAGTCCGGTTCGTGGCGGAAAAAGGTGTGGATACCAGAAAAGTTTGGCTCCCACTGCTCGCTTACATCGGAGCTGATACGCATACCGTCTACCAGCCCAATGGCAGAACCCAACGGACAGCCACAGCCGAGCAAGAAAGCCTTCTCGCCGGCTGCCTGACGCAAGGCCTGCAAGCCTGAACGCAACACCTGGGCACGTGTGCGGGTGGGATCGCGGTGCCTGCCGGGCAGGGCCGCAGCGTACAGGAAGTCTAGTTTTAGAAATGGGTAGCCCCATTCGTGCACGGCGGTGTGGGTAACTTGCGCGGCATACGCCAGCGCCTCTGGGTGGGTCAGGTCCAGGGCGGTGGCGAAGGTGCCCCAAAAGGTATAACCAGCATTGACAGGGCGGTTGAGCTGGCCACGCAGCAGCCAATCGGGGTGGGCGTGCGCCAGTTGTGAGCGTGGATCGACGATAAAGGGCGCCAGCCATAACCCAGGGGTAAAACCACCTGCCTCAATTTGCGATGCCAGGGGGGCTACACCTTTAGGAAAATTTGGGGAGAAACTGAGCCAATCCCCTACCGCACGTTCAAAGCCATCGTCTAACTGGATAAGATCGATAGGGAGCTGCGCGCGCAGCGCCTGGGCGGTGTGTAAGTTTTCAAGAACGTCGCCTTCCTGTACTTTCTGGTAATAATGGTACCAGGAGCACCAGCCGCTGAGCGGGGAATGGGCAGGCCCCGGATAGCCGTGCGCTAAGGCGACTGCATGCACATAGGCTCCCAGCGGGTCAGGCTCGTCGATGTGAATGGGAAACAGGCACGCCCAATCTGTTTCCATGCTCATACCGGGGTCCTGGCGGGTGTTGTCAGCATTCGCCCACAGGCGCAAACCAGGGGGAGTATCCTTTAGACAGGCTTCCAGGCTGCCGAATTGCTGCATTTGGGATAAAAACCCTGCCAGCCAGGCGCGCCGGCTGGAGCGGCTGCCGAGTACTCCAAACATATCGCTGGCAAAATGGCCTGGCTGACGAGGTTGGGGTGTGCCGGCATTGGCCTGCATCGGGGCGTGTAACAGGCTTAAACGGGTGCGCTGATAGCGATCCTGTGCTCCATATGCGCCGGTATACGACCAGGACTGCCAGCCATTGCTAAAAAATGCCAGGTCGTTCAGTGCGGGGGGGTTCTCGGCGCCAAATTGGATGGTTGTGCCAGGGTGACCAGCGATCAGCTCGATTTGCTCGATGTTGAACGGTTCAGAATGCTGATTCTGGATCTTGATTTTCCAAAGCAGGCATGGAACCGATTCGGGTAGGGCAAAGACAACTTCGATTGATAAGCCCGAGGAAGCTGTTGGTGATGCCAGGCGCAGAGCCTGGCTGTTGCCCAGGGGGGTGGCGAAGCTTTCTGGTCCGTGCACAGTGTAGCCAGACCAGGTGTTTAAGTCGATGCGTTGCTGGCGTCCCAGGTGATAGCGCAGGCACAAGCAAGCCTGTGAGAATGCGTAATCTGGATGGATAAGATGGCTCAGGCTCCAGGCAGCCTGAGAAGGATCCAGACTCAAACGCAGCGTACGGGTCTCTAAGTGCAACATCCTAGAAAATTTCCTCAGGCAGAGCGGATGAGGGTTTGTTTAAGGTCAGGCAGGCAAATCTTTTTCGGCAGCTTCAAAGGCTGCCTGTGCAGTTTCGTAGATCGGAAATACGCGATCCAGCATGGTCAGGCGCAGAGCGGTACGAATCTGGGCGTTTGCCTGGCAAACAGTCAGCAAGCCACCTGACCGGCGCAGGGCTTTCATGCCAGAGACCAGGGCACTCAACCCGGAAGAATCCATAAACTCTACATTAAGCAGGTCGATGACCACGTACTTTACCCCGCTGTCGACAAAATCCAGGATTGCCTGGCGTACAACCGGGGATGATTCGACATCCATGCGTCCGGCTGGGTGGATAATTGCTTGCAGAGGTGAGATGAGTTCTGATTTTATTTGCATGGTTGTGCTCCGCTTTATTGTCGGGTGTGCGAGGATATCCAATGTGTTATCGAAAGATCCCCGGCGTAGAGGCAGGTTGGTTGGGGTGGGTTTCCTGTGCGACGAATTTTTCCAGGCGCCAATGATTGCGCCCATTGGGAAGGCGTGTATATTCACAAACATCCAGAAGGCGGCGGGCAATTGCCAGGCCATACCCACTGGTGGGCGGGTCGATTGGCGAGTAGACCGGTTGGCGATGGAGCAGGGATAAGCCAACTGGCGATTCAAAGGCTGTCCCGCTATCAATCAGGTCGACCTGGACTCTTTCAGGGAAGAGAGTCACGCGTCCCTGGATGCGCCCTGTATAGGGTGAGTCGCGATAAGCATGAATCACGATATTTGTGGCAATTTCTGATACAGCAAGCTCCAGGTCATTGAGAAAGGCGCTGCGCTCGGCAGGGCTGGTGAAGGACATGGCGGAGGTAATCTGACGGACCTGGGTAGCCAGGGCGCGCACATTGCGTTTCTCGGCTGTGAAAACGAAAGGTTGGACCTGTGCAGCGCTCTCTGGGCCACGCGCACGCACCATAAACAGGACCACATCATCGCGCAAGGGGAGTTTGCCGCGATGCAAATCCAGAGCATTAAAGATTAACTGGAGTTGCTGCTCGATTGGAGCAGGATGCCCTGCCAGGAGCAGGTCGATCAACGCCTGGGAGCCAAACACCCTGCCCTGGTCATTTTCAGCTTCCGTAATTCCATCACTATAGAGCACCAGCACATCATTTAGATTTAAGGGGAGTTGGTGTTCAGTGTATTCGGTGTCCGGGAAAATCCCCAATGGCAGGCCGGTGCTGGAAAGTTGGAGCACCTGCTGCTCTGCTGAACGCCACAGCAGGGTGGTGGTGTGCCCTGCGCTGGCATACGAAAGCTGAAACGGCTGAGTTTGGAGCACGGCCAGGAAGGCAGTGATGAAGGTGTCTGAACGGTCTAATTCGGCATAGATCAACTGGTTGATCGTACGCAATAATTGGGCTGGCTGGGTGTGGTGATTAACTTCGCTTTTCAAAGTGGCATGGATCATAGCCGCCAACATTGCTGCGGGGATGCCTTTGCCGGCGACATCTCCGACCATAATCGCCCAGTGGTTGTGTGCACCCTGTACATCGTAAAAATCACCACTGATTTGATGGGCGGGTAGCAGGCTGGCTGCAAATTCCAGCTCCGGGATGTCGGGCAAGATGGTCGGAAGGAAGCTGGCCTGGATTTGGCTGGCAACGCTAAGCTCCAGGTCCAGCCGCCGGTTGGCTTCTTGGGCATGGCGAGCCAGCTGGGTGTTGATCAGCATGCCGATCAGCTCCACAGCGCTGGTAAGCAGCTGTTGATCAGCGGGGCGCAGGGCGTCACCGGGATGGTTTACCAACGCGACCAGGCCGCGCAACTCGCCGGTAAGTGGCATGGGCACAATAACCAGGCTGCGTAAACTGGGTATCGCATTCAGCAAGGCGCGCGGTACGGTATCATCGGCCCGCAAGACGATGAGAGGCGCCGCCGAATTGGTGAACATAGCCAGCTTTTCCAGCCCGGGTGGATAGCGCCCGCTGGCGGTATACAGGCGTGGTTGTTCGTCCTCCAGGAAAACCAGACAGATATCTTCCGCTTCTATCACCTGGCGCAGTGATTGTGCTAGGCGCAAGAAAAGCTGGTCGGGCTCATCTATCTGAAATGTGATCTGGGCTAATTCATATAGAAAATTCAGCCGGCTCCAGGAGGTTTCCAGCTCGGTGCTAAGCTGTTGAGTGATCTGTCTTTCTACTTCCAGCTTATCCAGGATGGCGGTAGCCAGACCGAGCAGATTTGCGTTGGAGAGGCCTGAATGAAGACTGGCCAAATAATATTGTTCAGGTGGTTGTCCAGCGCGAGCAACGACCCAGGCTTGATTTTCCCATGTGATGGTGGCAATCGGGTCAGGTAGTTGTTGAATAATTTGAATCAACTCGTCGGGTGCGCCGTTCACATCTCTGTCAGTCCAGCATAGTAATTCCTGTCCCGTCACGCCTTGCCAGACAGTGCGTACCTGAGTAATGAGATCAATCACCGGATGCGACATCTTTTATACTTTACTCGAAAGTACTTAAAAAGGCAACCGGCCAGGCAATAGCCGGTGCGGCTATCGCCTGGCCGGCTATTCGCATACAGGGAAGAGTGGTTTACGCGCTTATGCTTTGAATGGCAGGTCAGGTTATTTGCCGATGCGCTCACTGGGACGGAAGCGTAAAGCTGACCAGGTTTCGTCGATGGCGATCTGGGTAACCCCCTGCAAGCCGCGCTCGGTAATAGGCTCCCAACCGCGGTCGCGGGTCAGGTCCGTGGCAAATTTGGAGCTGCGCTTGGGATAAGAAATCCAGAATATGCCATCGTACTGCAGCGCGCCTAGCGCCAGGGAGGCGAACTCTGCTAATTCCGCCTGGCTGCTAACGAAAAGGTGCACAAACGCATACTGACCGTCGATGCGGGTATCCAGGACGGTGCCTTCGGTTAGATCGGCCAGAAGGTTCAAATAATTGGATGGGGCGTTTATGATCAGGGCGCCCAAGCCTGGTTTGAGAAGTAGTTTTTTGCTCAAGCTGGTGGCCAAGATTTTCCTCCATGGGGTGGATATATCAGATTGACGATGAATCGATCCGACGTAGTTCACCAGGGCCGCAAACTGCGTACTGAGCGATACCCTTCGCCGGTGCTCAGATAGTGCTGTAATTCAAGCTCGGTTTGCGGGTCGAGGTATTTTTGTAGAGGCTGAGGGACAGTGGAATAATTCTGTAAAGCGATCTTGATCAACTCATCCCATTGAGGATGAAGGCGATCGAAATCCTGTGGGGTGAACTTCTTGCGACAATCTGGATAGTGGCAGAATAAGTCCATTTCTTCATCGAAGCTGAAGAGCGCATAATCATTGGTGATTTCATCCCCAGGCTGGAGATCGCGCACAGCAATATCAAACCTGTAAGCGGTGCTGATGGCGCTGGCATGGCAGCAGTGGTTAACATACTTGCCAATATCCCAACAGATGACGTAATCCCCGGTCTGGTCGGTGTAGGCGTATTTCAGGATCATATCCTGATAGGCCGGGTCTTGCACCAGTGGGCTACCAGGAGGAATGGTGATATCCAGGGCGCAGCGGGCATAGATGATCGTGCCAGCCGGGATGAAGGCAGTGGCGAACACGCCATAACCTACCTGGGGATTGACAAACTTAAGTTCTGTATTGGGATGCTGCATAGATGGCGGACTCCATTTCGGCGCAGTTTGTTGGTTGTGCGAGCCTAACCCACAGGCTAGCCCAACCAGCAGGCTAGCTGGTGCGGTAGTTGTCGGTGAGCGGGAAGGTGTCGCCAAAAATCAAGCTGCGCACCTCGCTGCCGGCCAGAAAGTCATGCGGGAAGCCAAGCTGGATCGGGCTGAGCGCGTCCAGCTCACCAATTTGTTCCGGGGTGAGATGCACATTCAGGGAACCCAGGTTATCTTGGAGCTGCGCCAAACTGCGTGCACCTAAGATGGGGATGATGGGCGCCCCATGCCAGGGACGCTGCTGCACCCAGGCAATCGCCAGTTGAGATGGCGTGCAGCCAATCTCGCTCGCTAGGGCGGCGATTTGATCAGCGAGCTGCATGCGGCGCTCGGATGATCCGCTGTAGCGGGTGACCGCGCCTGGCTGGCGGTATTTTCCGGTCAGCACGCCACCGCCTAAGACCCCCCAGGCAGCGACTGCCAGCTCATCGGCGCGCGCCATGGGCAACAGATCGCGCTCCGGGGAGCGGTCTGCCAGACTGTATGGGAGCTGTGCAGCCACGAAGCGGGTCCAACCACGCAGCTCTGCCAGCATATTGGCTTTAGCGATGACCCAGGCAGGGGTGTCCGAAATCCCTATATATAAGACCTTGCCCGATTGCACGAGATCATCCAGGGCGCGCATGACTTCCTCGATGGGGGTCATCCCATCCCAGGCATGCAGGTAGTAGAGATCGATATAGTCGGTTTGTAAGCTGCGCAGGCTTTTTTCAACAGACCGCACCAGGTTCTTGCGGGCATTGCCGCCGGCATTGGGATCCTGGCGGTTGGTATTCCCATCGCGCAGCGTGTACTTGGTGGCAACGACATAACGGTGGCGGTCGGGGGCGATAAATTCACCGACAAATTTTTCGCTGGTCCCGTTGGTATAGTTTACAGAGGTATCAATAAAATTGCCTCCAGCTTCGCTAAAGGCGTTGAACATCTTCAGGCACTCGGCATGGGGTGCTCCCCAGCCCCAATCTTCTCCAAAAGTCATTGTCCCCAGGGCCAGCTCTGATACGCGCAGCCCACTGCGGCCCAGTAATTTGTAACGCATGCTTGCCTCCTAAACTCTATAGATCCAAATTGATTAAATCCGCAAACAGGTAACCGTTAAATTGGTTAATCTGGATGAATTATCTGGTGTTGGAGTGCCGGGTTACTTGAACAGGATCGCCTACCTGCGCGCCCAACGTAAGGGCAGCGCTGCCATTGACCTGGGAAATGATCAGGCTGCCCGTGGAACCGAGTAACGCCATCAGCGAGCCAGGCGGCAGCTCTCCGAAAGTGTGATAAAGGCCGGGGATCTCAGCGTCGCGCAGTTGAATGGTTAGTGAGCTGCAATCACCCAGATCTTCTGCCCGCAGGTTGGTGGAAAGATTGCCGAAGTGATCGATGTGGATGATCTGGCCTAGCCAGCCCCCGGCAGTTTCCTGGGGGCGCGGTAAAGACAGGCGTACTGGGTCTACGATGCGGCTGCCCAGAGCCAACAACGGCATCCCCGAGGCCAGATGCCCACCTACCGGAGCAAAAATATCCCGCCCATGAAAGACATGACTGACTGCTGGCAGCCAAAATTGGGGACGGTTGAGGTGGATAAACTCTGAATCCAGGTGTTTTTTTTCAGCTTGTTCCAGCAAAGGGGTCAGAAAGCCATTGTCCGGGCCAACGAACTGTTGCTCACCGATGCGGGCGGCGATTGGGCGGCGGGGTGTGCCCACCCCGGGATCGACCACCACAATATGCACTGCATCCGGAGGAAAATAAGGGGCAGAGCGCGCCAGTACCAGGGCTGCCTCGGCGATATTCTGCGGGGTGATCTGGTGGCTGAGGTCGGCAATGTGGGCGCGCGGGGCAATTCTCCAGATCACACCTTTCATCACACCGACATTACCATCCTTGAGACCAAAATCAGTGGTCAGCGTGACTATACTCACATTTGCCTCCAATTAGAAAAAAGCGATTGAGCGCGACTAATACCTGTTTTGCACTATAGCACGGCGCAAACCACGCGTCAAGCAGCAGGTAGGCGGTAGCCTGCGTCCTACAGATGGCATGCGGAAGGGTCGAGCGCCTGTGTTACAATTTCAAAACCCGGTTTTTTCGCAACCTTTTCAATCAGGATGCATCCAATGAATGACAAGAAAATTATCACAGAAGAGGGCTTCTCGCTGGCTTCCCTGCAGGCGGGCGACAAAGCGGAGTTTGCCCGGCTGGTAGAGACCTACTATGAGGTCATTTACCGGCTAGCCTTGAAAATTTTGGGTAATACGCAGGATGCGGAAGATATCCTGCAGGAGACTTTCATCAAGGCTTTGCGTTATTTACCAGATTTTAATGGTCGATCCCGCCTATCCACCTGGTTGTACCGGATTGCTACCAATGAAGCCCTGATGCTCATCCGCCGCCGCAAACCCGATTTCGTTTCTATCGATGGTCCAATGGATAATGATGAGATGGACCAGGAACCTTTACAGATTGTAGATTGGTGTTGTATGCCAGAGCACGAATTGCTTTCTGGTGAAGCCCGCCAGCACCTGGATCAGGCCATTGAAAGCTTGCCTCCCAGCTTGCGGGTGGTGTTTGTCCTGCGAGATATCGAGGGTCTTTCTACATTGGAGACGGGTGAAGTACTCAATCTAAGCGAAACGGCCGTTAAAACCCGTCTTTCACGAGCCCGATTGCGCTTGCGGGAAGAGCTGACGCGTTATTATGGGGATCGTTTAGGGCGCAAGCCCGTGGCCACAGAAGGAGGCCGGTGATGGCGCACGAAAATTGTAAACATTTATTAGGCTCGCTTTCCGATTATGTTGACGGCGACCTGGGTGAAGAAATCTGCGCTGAGATTGAGCGCCACCTGGCGGGCTGTGAAAACTGCCGTGTCGTGGTGGATTCATTGAAGAAAACGGTATACCTGTATCACGCCACTGCTGGAGATGCTCAGATACCTGAGGGCGTGCGTAACCGCTTGTTCCAACGTCTGGAATTGAAGGATCTTCTGGACAAATAGGACAATCAAAAAATCACAGACCGGAGCTGCCACTGGGCGGCTCTTTTCTTTTATTTTGTGTAACCTTTTCCGTATTCTTGCATCTGAAAGAGGCAAGGAGCAAGCTGATGGATCACCCTGATGATAGTCCTCCAAAAGATGGTGATGAATTCACAAAGCCTCTGATGGTGGACCTCGCAGTACCGGAAATCCGGCGCGGAGACCGCTGCCCAATGTGCCAGCAAGGGGTGATGGATTATGATGGGTTATTGAATCTGGCTTGTCCGGTATGTGGTTATACATTAGGTGGTTGTTTCACCTGATAAGCTATTGATCCCGCCCCGGTGGGGCGAAAATGTGGAGTGATTGGATGTCGGAAAAACTGTTAAATGAGCAGATCATTGGGCAAATACAAGAAGTTTTTGCAAACCTGAAGGACCCCGTCCAGGTATTGTTCTTTGGTAACGAAAAGGACTGCGAATACTGCGACGATACGCGCCAATTAGTGGAAGAGGTCACAGCAATTTCTGATAAATTGCACCTTGATATTTATGATATCGAACGTGATGCTGAGATGGCGAAAAAGTATCGCGTGGATAAGACCCCTGGGATTGTGATTGCTGGGCGAAAAGATGAGCAGATTCATGATTATGGGATCCGCTATGCGGGCATCCCATCCGGACACGAATTTAGCTCCTTAATCCACGACCTGGTGACGGTATCGAACGGCGATTCAGGACTGAGCCAGGAAACGCGCAACTACTTGAAAACTCTGGATAAACCGGTTCTCTTACAGGTATTTGTAACCCCTACTTGACCCTATTGCCCGCAAGCCGTGTTGCTTGCGCACCAGATGGCCATGGAAAGCCCGATGATTGAGGCGGAAATGGTTGAGGCTATGGAATTCCAGGAGCTGTCCAACCGCCATCGTGTCAGCGGCGTGCCTCAGACCTCCATCAATGATGGCGCAGGGACTGTGGTGGGGGCAGTGCCAGAAAGCCAGTTGTTGGCAGAGATCGCTCGGGTTGCAGGTGCTGCCAAGGCTTAAGGCAGCAGTGCAAGATTATTGGTTTGACATTTCACAGGTGTATAAGTCGGTAAAGAGTGGGAGCCCGGGTAATGCAGATTGCCTGGGCTCTCCCATATCTTAATCGGAGATTCGATGAGAAAAAACCATCGTAAAAAGGTTATTACAAAGCGATCCAGGAATATTTTGCCCTTAGCGATAGCAGGTATCGGGTTAATAGTGCTAGGCGTGGCTGCGGCTGTTTTGCTTACTGGCGCATCACCCGCGAGTAGTCCGGCAGCCCAACCCGGCCAGGTAGTGCCTCAAGAGGTGGATTATCCTGCGCCGCCGCTGGCGTTGGTGGATGTCAATGGTCAAAGTGTGGCATTGGCGGATTATGCTGGTCAAGTAGTGCTGCTAAACAACTGGGCTACCTGGTGCCCTCCGTGTCGCGCAGAAATGCCGGAGCTGCAGGCTTACCATACTGCACATCAGGAGCAAGGCTTCACGGTGATTGCTGTGGAGGCAGGTGATCCCGCTTCACAGGTGCAACAATTTGTGGAAGAATATGGCTTGACTTTCCCGGTGTGGGTTGATACTGGGCAGCAGGCATTGACCGTTTTTCGCAATCTTGCTTTGCCGAATTCATTTGTTATTGACCGTGAAGGGCAGGTACGACTGGCCTGGAGCGGGGCGATCACGCTGGATGTATTAGAGAAGTATGTAACCCCCCTATTGGAGGAATGATTGTGGATGCAAAAGTAACCTGGAAAGGGAAAATGTCGTTCAAAGCCAGCGCCGATTCAGGTTTTGAGCTACCTTTGGGTGCGGAGCCAGCGGTGGGCGGCGATAATGATGGCTTCCGACCGATGGAAATGTTTGCTATTGGCCTGGCAGGCTGCACAGCGATGGACGTGATCTCTATTTTGAGTAAAAAACGCCAGGATATCACCAGCTTTGAGGTGGATGTCCAGGCTGACCGTGCTCACGAACATCCGAAAGTGTTTACTGGCGCACAAGTTGTCTATTCGGTTACTGGGCGTGGGGTGGACGAAGCGGCAGTTGTGCGGGCGATTGAACTATCTGCGACCCGCTATTGCCCAGCTCAAGCGATGCTAGCCCAGGTAATGCCGATCGAGCTGGCTTATCATATTTATGAAGCGGAAGATGCAGGTGAGCGGCGTCTGGTCAAAAGCGGCGTCTTTCAACCTGCCGACTCAGAAAATTAAGCGTCGTTGCCGGCGGCTCAACTTAAATTTCGCCAGGTGGTTTTCCTGGTAGGTACAGGTTCCCTGATATGGACTCGGCTTGAATCAAGGGGCCGCCCCTGCCTACCTCCACGGAGCGCTGCCCGATGAGAATTCTGCCGTAGGCCGGTGATCCGGGGGCCAGTAATTGTCCGCTGAGGCTGCGTAGTTCTGCCCGGTAACTGCTGAGTTCCGGCAGAATGAGCGTCATGTCTCCGGAGATGCTTTTAAAGCGGTAAGGCCCTGGTCCAGGTTCAGTTTGCACAATTAAATCACCACTGACCGAGGTGATCTTCAAGGTTGAGAAGTTGCACTGCGACAGGTGCATCTCGCCAGAGGTAGTCTCAAAGCTGCCTTTGCCCAACAAACGCTGGCCCAGAATAGCCCCGGATACATTACTGGCCTCAATCGGGCCGTCCAGGTCTTTCAAGATCATCTCACCACTGACCGATTTCAACCAGAATTCGCCTTGCAGTCCGCTGATCTCCAGCTTGCAGCTAATACAGCTCAGGGTGGCTGAACATTGGCGCGGGACGCGCAATTGATATTCAACCCGGCAGGGCTTGTGGAAGCCTTGCTCATCGATGGTGGCGTGTTCTGTCTGGATCACCACACGCCCATCTGCATCCTGGCGCATGACGACTTTGGTCTGTTCGGGATCACCGCTATCGAGGTATTTGGTGGCGGTCACTGAGATGCTGGGTGGCGCATTCTCAGCATTGGGGTCCTCTGCCACGACTGCCACGCGGCCACGCAGGTTGCTAAGCGAAAGTTGTGCTGGTAGAGGTACCAAAAAGGTCTGCTCAATCTGTTCTACGTTCATAGAAATCTCCTCAGCCATATCAATCCAAATGCAAAATCTTCCCTGAGGTGCACGCCCGGGACCACCAGTAACGCAAATGGAAATGCAGGAGCAGGGGGGTTACTCGATAAAGATCTCGACGTGCTCACCATCCTCTTCATCGATCACGTCGATAATTTTGCCTTCAGCACCATCATTGATAGCTTCTACGAGCTGGTCAAAAGCGATGTCGGGGGCATACTGAGATGCGATGTTCAATCCGGCATCGACCAATCCCAGGGGGAGATTGACGGTCGCCTTAGGGCGACCGGTGACCATATCGGTCACCCGCACCCGCAGCCAGCGCGCTCCCCCCGGAGCGCGGGTGGTTGGCTGCTTGCGCACAGTCTTGCGACTCTCGCTCAGGGCGTTAAGGAGTTTAGCGCCTTCTTCGGCGGTGATTTTGCCTTCATCAATCATTTTCAGTATTTTTAAGCGTTCTTCATTGGTTGCCATAGTCAATCTCCGTTAAGCATGCAGCCTTGACTTTCTCTCAGCGGCTAATCAGCGTGAGTAGAATTAGCCGATATAAATTTCCACCTTTTCGCCATCTTCCTCATCATTGACATTGATATAAAAAGGATTTTCGGGGGTGGCGTTACGACCTAAAGATAATAACATTTCATCAACAGCCACATCAGGCATGTTGGGAATACGTCCCTTGAGCAAACGCAGGAGCCAGGCTGTGGGTCGAATGGGTAAGGGGAAGCCGAACTGGATGGTGCGCGGCCACTCGTTACCGGGCTGCTCCACGCGCAGGTAGAGCCAACGTGCATTACGGCTGTGGGCCGCCAGGATCATCAGCAGCAATCCGAGTGCAAAAGGCATGCTGGCGCAAGCAAACCAGAAACCGATCCCCTGAGCCTGCATAGCCCAGTACATTAAGAGCCCGGCAACCACGGTGATGCCTACACCGGCCCAGAGTGGGACAACCCACCAGCGGCGGATGCGGGCGGCGTCGATCGGCAAATGATCCGCAGCGGTGGACGAGCTGGTTGTTTCAGGGCTGCTGGAAGAGGGGGTGTCTGCCGTAGGGGGAAACTCATCCCAGGCTTCTTGATCCTCGTCTGTTGCATCTTCCGCCAGCTCAGCCTGGGCGGGCAGTTTGGACGAGTCGTTAGCCAGAGCCTCCAACCAGCGTAAGCCTTCTTCGGTGCTGATATCGCCGTTCTCAATCATATTGAGGATCTGCATGCGCAGCGGTTCGTTAGCCATGGGATTTATCCGTTTTTACCTTCGAGTGCGGAGAGCAATTCTTCTGCTTCAGAAAGGCTGATTTTCTTCTGTTCGAGCATGCGCAGGATCAGCAAGCGTTCTTCGTCTGTAACGACTTCCTTAGGCGGCTGAGGTGGCTGGGGTGTCCAATCGAAAACCCGCCCACGCCGGCTGGTGGCCTGCGCCCGACGCTGGGCAGCCTGGGATTTTAGCTCAGCTCTGCGGCGGGCAGCTTCCAGCTTGGCTTCCATCTTCTCCTGCGCCCGGCGCATGCGGTCCTGGGCGCGAGCTGTAGCCCTTTCGCTTTCGGCGCGTGCCCGTTCCAGGATACGCTGGCTTTCCTCGACCGGCAGGCGGCTTTTGCCAAGCACATTCGAGATACTGGCCATCTGGTCGTTCAATTGGCGAGTTATGGATTCCATTTGTGCTTCGATCTGGCTTTCGATCTGTTGGCTGATCTGTTGGCTGAAATTCTCGGTAATCCCATCGAACTCGCCATCCAGGTCTTCCATGCTGCCGTCAAACGTGTCAGCATTTTGTGTACCCAGGAACAGGTTGCCATCGGCGGACAGCGCCATTTCAGCCAGGCCTTCGGCCATCTCAAGCTCGTAACGCTCAGCTTTGATGTTACGTGGTTGATTGGGGATGTGTAAGGAGATTTCATCTGCCCCGGCCTGCAATACAATCCGGGCGTTGGCTTCATCTGGCACCCGGCAGTGAATGTTCCCGCCTGCCTGCACGCGGTACTGGTTGCCATCCAGGGTGTTCAGGCGCAAGCGGGCGTTGCCGTCGGCCGACACCTGGACATCGTTTTCTACATTGCGTAAATCCAGATTGCCCATAACTTGTCTGATGATACAGGATCCCTCGACTTCACGAATATAGGCATTACCATGGGCGCGCCCTACACTCAGATTGCCAGTAATATGTTTGGCGTCCAGGTCGCCATGAACGGTCTCGATTTGGGATTCAGCTACGGAGCGCAGGGAGAGGTGTCCCATGACTTTTTCGATGGTAAGCCCGTCTTCCAGTAATTTAAAACGGGCATCACCCTGCACGCTTTCAACGCGCACGATGCTCCCGTGAGGTAAGCGCACGGCGCAGTTGCTTGTGCAGTTAATCTGGACGATATCATCTTTCTCTTCTACGGTAAGCGACTCGGACTGGGCGCGCACGGCGATCTCGGGCCGCTCCCAACCCTGGACTTGCAAACTACCCGTCACCTGTGTAAAAGTTACTTCTGGGGCCAAGCTGGTGGGAAGTGTGAATTGATCCATTTTAGCCTCCGCTTTCCTGCAACCGCAGCATGGCTTTTTCTGCGCTAATCAGGCCTTTATCCAGATCCTCCAGGATGCGCTGGCGTTCTTCGGGGGTCAGTCCCGGAATTTCTTCAACGCCGCCCGGTTCGTAGCCCAGCGCGCGGATCACCTCATGTAGCCGGTTACGGATGGTAGGGTAAGACAGCCCCAACTCGGTTTCCATGCGGGTGATTTTGCCTTCGTGACGGACAAACGTCTCGACAAATTCAAGCTGTTCCTGTGTGAGCTGACTGAAAGGCCCGCCCGTGAAGCGGCTTTCAATCGTGGTATCACAGTCGTTGCAGTGGATGCGGGTGACGAGGATCTCGCCGCCGCAGATAGGACATTTGGTGGGTAACGTGTTCATAATACTTTCCTGAAGGTGTGATATTTGAAATTAATTTACTATTCTAATTTATATTATAAACAATAGTTCAATAATGTCAATATCAAGTTTAATATTTTCAATATAGATATTTAATTTTCTTATTGGTGGTGATTAACTGATTAGCCCCTTCTGCTTAGACGTGCAGAGGGGCTAATCAGTTGGTGGAAAAGTGTCTAGCGTGGCTCGGATTTAATAAAACTTGCTGAACTGGCGTACTGGTTAGCGGTGACGACCTGCGAGAAGCGTTGCAAAGTCCCCTGGTAAGGCAGGCGTCCATTATAGGCGACCCATCCTTCCATGTTGAAGGCCAAGACGCCCTCCGCTGGAATCCATTCCCCATTGTACTTACGGGCAATATGCACGTGGGTGCCGGTGCTGCTGCCGCCTTCGCACGAAGGATGGCCCAGCGGCTGGCCGCGGCTTAATTGTGCGCCGAGCGCTGCCCGATCTGCGGAGGCGACGTGCAAGTAAAAAACATTCCAGCCGGTGCGCTCGTCCCCGTCGCTGTCCAGATCCAGCACCACGACCCCGGTATCCACACGCACCACCACTCCATCAGCGACAGCAGTCACCCATTGGTTGCTGGGGATGCAGCCGGTTGCGGTGGACGGGGGAGCAAAATCTATCGCCGAGAAGGGTCTGAGGTTTCCCCAGGCAGTGTGGGGACCGCCCGTGAAGGCCCAGGTTTGCCCGGTCTCGAATGGCAGGTTGAACTCTGGTTGGGCCAGGCTGCCGGGTATATGCGGCTGGTCATTGGGCCAGGGATCGCCAAATAGCTGTTGGAAGGTGCGGGCCAGGCCCTCAGCGGAGATAGCCCGGTCATAGTCTGCGCCACGATAGATGTAGTTGAAATACACATGCAGGCTGGCGGTAGAAGCATTTAGCCAGGGGTCAAAACGCACCAACCGGCCATCGGGATATTCCATGGAGGTCAGGCTGCCAATACGCCAGGCTGCGTAATTGTCGTTAAGCAGGTTGGCAGCGTGGACCAACTGCATATAGAGCCCTTTAAACTCGTATGAGCGAAAACCGAGCGGGTAATCGGCCAGGCTGAGAGAAATAGCAGGTTGGGAAAGCGCCCCGGCTTGATATTCGAGCAATGCCAGCAGCAGGCGCGGGCTGACACTGTAATTAATTGCCACAATGTCCACAAGCTCAGCACCTGTACGATTGGCGCCAGAGGCAAAGCCCACAACCTGTTTCAACCAACCGGGCTGGGTAGAGACAAAGGTTGTGGTATCAAAGCCGATTAAAGCTGGCCCATAGATAAATTGGCTGTCAGGGATGATGCGGTAAGAAGAGCCCCACAGCGGCAGGTAATAAATGGGAATTTTCATGGGCATGCCCGGAGGCATGGTTGAGGCAGACGCGGGGATGAAGGTATTGGCCGCTAAAATCTCTTCCACGCTGGTATTAAAACGAATCGCCAGGGCAGGTAACGTGTCGCCGGATTGGGCGACATAATCTACCAGCTCACCTGGCCCATAAGTGGGCCGGGTGGGGATTGGCTCAAGCGCGGCTTCAGCCGGCTCGGGGGTATTAAGAGAATCCTGGGCGAGGGCAACCTCGCCGGGAATGACTCCAGAAGCAGACGAAATTTGGGATTGGCAACCACTCAACAGGAATATGCTGAAGAGGGCCGGGAGAAGATAAGTTTGCAGACGTTTTAACATTGCATACATTAAGTGGAGCGTTTGATCCCGGGTATGATAAGCCAGACCAATACGCTCACCGTGCATTATATAACAGAATGGGTGCGATTTTAGGGGTCGTCTGCTCCGCGCAGAACGCGCGTATCAAATGAAGAGCAAGGGCAGGCATTGACCGTCTCGCCAGCGCGGGTCAGGGTGCCTTTGTAGGCAACATCGCCAGCATGGGCGACCCAGCCGCCCAGGTTAAAGGGTAAGGGGCCGTCGGCTGGGATCCATTCGCCGTTGTATTTACGGGCGATATGCAAGTGTGTGCCGGTGGAGACTCCGCCCTCGCAAGACGGATGACCGAGCGCACTACCTTCGTCTACCCAGTCGCCCACTTTCACCCGGTCGGTATTGGAAAGATGTAAATATAGCAGTACCCAACCGGTCTGTTCATAACCGTCGCCATCCAGGTCCAATACCACCACGCCATAACCTGAGCGCACCACCAGCCCTGAGCTAGAGGCAGTTACCCAGGCATTGGATTTCACGCAACCGGATTCGGTGCTGCCAGGGGCAAAATCAAGGGCAGCATAGGCACCATCGTGCTCCCAGGCGCCATGAGGGCCGCCAGTGTAACTCCAGACCCAGTTGCGGGCGAAGGGCAAAGTGAACGGCGGTTGGACAATCCCGGGCGGGAAGAGTGGCTCGACTGTGCGGGCGCGCTCCCACGGGTTGCCAAACATGCGCTCGTGCAGGCCGGGAAGCCCGTTGACCGGATCGAGGGCATCCAGCCACTGCTGCCCACTATACAACTGGGCAAAGAAATACTGCAAGGCGACGGTGCCAGCGTTCAGGTCGGGCGCCAGGCGGGCAGTCAGCCCATCCTTGAATTGAATCTCGGTCAGACGACCTTCCCGATAGGCATAATAACCGATCGAGAGTTGGTTGACCGCCCAGACGAGCTGCTTATAGAGACCACCTTCGCTGGCGTTTACCAGGCCAAGGGGGTATTCACCTTCTTTCAGGTTGGTTGGTTCGCTGTATACCCAATGGCTCTGGTATTCCAGCAGGGAGAGCAACAAGCGCGGGTTGATGGAGTTTTCGATAGCCACACGTAACACCACGTCAGCGCCAGAGACGGTGCTGGTGCTCTTCAGCCATTCGGTTTGCCGGCTGAGTTTTCCACCAGCCTGGTTGACAAAGTCCTGTACGTTAAAATTGACAGCTGATGGAGAGTACACGACTTCACTATCCGGGATGAGGTGTATCGAGGAGGTAGTGTTCGCCAGGCGGCGTGGGATCACCAGGAGCTGACCAGGATTGAGAAAATCTTGCTCAGGCAGTGGGTCCGGGGAAGTAATTTCATCTGGCGATACCCCAAAGCGCACTGCCACCACCGGCAGGGTATCTGCGGCCTGAACATAATAGAGTATAGGAGTGGTGTTGACTGGAGGGATTGTGGGTGTAATCTGGCTCGTAGGTGCAGGCGCCTGCACTTCGACGACCTGGGCGGCTGGCTGTGAGTTAATTGGATTTTCTGGGAGAGCGGTTGGCTTGCTCAACGGTGGAGGCGGTGTTTCGCCGAGCATCGCGAATGCAGGCGCGTTTGGCTCCGTCGCATGCGGCGGCACCCAATAACCTCCGCTGGTTGAACAGGAGCTGATCAAAATTGTGCTGATTAGAAGAGCCACAAAGTGGCGGTTTATTCTGGTCATGATGCTCAATAACATACCTTTAGCGCACAATACCATTGTTGTCAGAGCGCCCGGCGTAGGCTTCAAGTGTCTGCCCATCGCGGCTAAGAAATCCATCATATTCGTTGCCATCTCCGCTGGAAACCCAACCATCCAGGACGAAGGGAATCTCCTGGTCGGCTGCGATCCACTCGCCATTATAGCGCCGAGCGAGATGCACATGAGTTCCACTGGACACACCGCCTTCGCAGGAGGCATGACCAATCGGGTCGCCGGCATTTAACCGGACCCCAGGCTGAACGCGATCGCGAGTTTCAATGTGCATGTAAAGGATCGTCCAACCGGTTTGTTCCAGGCCATCGGCGGGCAGGCCGGGTAAATCCAGGTCCTGCACAACAGCCCCATTTCCAGAGCGGATGATCGGCCCATTCCCTACGGCGACCACCCAGTCGTCGCTCAACACGCAGCCCAATGCATCACCAGGCGGGGCAAAATCCAGGGCTGCCCAGGCTGAGCCATCCCCCCAGCCACCGTGGGGTCCGCCGGTGAAAGCCCAGCTTTGCCCGGCTGCAAAGGGGAGCTGTAATTCGGGCTGTACGAGATCTGCCGGTATGACCGGCTCGAACGCCATATCAAACGGATAGCCAAATAATGCATTAAATGTGCCAAACAAACCATCCGGACCGACCGCCCATGTCCATTCGGTCAGGGCCAGCAGGGAAGAATAAAAATATTGCACCCCGGCAGTCCCGGCGTTGATCGTAGGATTGATGGGAATGATGTTGCCATCGGTCAACACCCAGGTGGCGGTCCCATTGACGCGCCACAGGTAATAGCCGCGGTTGAGGTTGTTGGCGGCGTAGGCTAATTGACGGTAAAGCCCTTTACGCCGGTTTTCGACCACCCCAATCGGGTATTCAAGGGTTTCGGCGCCTGGCTTAGCCTGGGTTACCCAGCCACTGCGCTGTTCTAAAACGGCCAGCAATAAGCGCGGGCTGACCGAATATTCGCGGGCGATGCGCTCAACAATTTGCGCCCCGCTCAGCACCTGGTTTTCTTCCACTTCTTCTCGATAAGTGGCCAGATAACCAGCCTGACTCCGGATGAAATTGGCATTATCAAAGAAGACACTCGGCGGGCCGAAAACCAGCTCGGAGTCCGGGATGATCTTGAAAGCCGAGCCGCTGCCTGCCGGGGTGGGCGCCGGGATTTCCAGGACCTGGCCAACATTCAGCAGGTTCGGATTGGCAAGATTGTTGGCTTCCACCAGGATTTGCAAGCCTAGCCCGTACTGGTTGGCAATAGTACCTAACGTTTCACCAGCCTGCACCTGATGTTGGCGGGCGTCGGTTCTAATCAGGGGAAGGGGATGGGGATCATCCGGTGTGGGGGTGAGGCCGGGTGTGCCAGGGGGGCTGGTGGGTACATAATTTCCAGCGAGTACCAGGCCGGGCACTGTGGGAGTGGAGGTAGGTTGGCGCAGGCCAGAAATGCTCCACAGTGAGCCCGAAGCATCCTGACCGGAACGGATGCAAGCCAGGCTAAGGCTGATAAGAACCAGAAAGACCCCCAGAAGCGCGGTGGGTATGTAAAGCCGTGAGCGGTTTCTCATGAACAGGCCTGTGTAGTCACCTTAAAGAATTCTACCAATAAATGATGGCTCGGTATAGGGTGCACCGCCATAGTTTGGGGGATTGGGTCCTGCCTGACAACCCCTGGCGGTATAATAACGGCGCACTGTATTGGTGGATAAGCTAAGCACTAAGTCTACAGTGCAACAACAGTGCCAAGAAAATAGTCGAAGGAGATTGTACCCCGCATGACCACCCCTTTGGTTGAATGCATAGCCAATTTCTCGGAAGCCCGCCGCCCTGAGGTGGTGGAGGCGATTTGCCAGGCAATCCAATCTGTTCCGCGTGTAACCTTGCTGGACCAGCACTCGGATCAGGACCATAACCGCACAGTGTTGACGTTTGTGGGTCCGCCGGATGAAATCGTTGAAACTGCATTTCGGGCGATTGCCAAAGCAGGTGAGTTGATCAATCTGGACCAGCACCGGGGAGAGCACCCGCGCATAGGGGCTAGCGACGTGGTGCCTTTTGTGCCGATCCAGGGCGTGACGATGCAGGAGTGTGTGGCGTTAGCGCGCAAGCTGGGCGAACGGGTAGGCCGCGAGCTGGAGATCCCGGTTTATTTGTATGAGGAAGCTGCCACACGCCCGGAGCGCACCAATCTTGAAAATATCCGCCGTGGGCAGTACGAGGCCTTGAAGGAGGAGATCGCCACCCACCCCGAGCGCGAGCCAGACTTTGGCCCTCGCCGCGTCGGACCTGCGGGAGCGACTGTGATCGGCGCGCGCCAGCCGCTGATCGCTTTTAATGTGTATTTGACAACCGACGACGTCAGCATTGCGGATAAAATCGCCAAAGCAGTCCGCCACTCCTCGGGTGGGTTGAAGTTTGTCAAAGGGCTGGGGCTGCTGGTGGAAGGCCGGGCGCAGGTCTCCATGAACCTGACGAATTTCCGCCGCACGCCGCTGGCGCGGGTGGTGGAGCTGATCCGGCGCGAGGCAGAACGCTATGGGGTGACTGTTCATCACAGCGAGCTGGTGGGATTGATCCCCCAGGAGGCGCTGGTGGAAGCAGCGCGCTGGTATTTACAGCTCGACCAGTTTGAGCCGGAACAGATATTGGAGCAACGTCTTACTGCGGCACAGGCGAAAAATGAAGCGGGTGATGCAACGTCCGGAGCGGCTGCGGATGATTTCCTGGATGCGCTTGCAGATGGTACGCCTGCTCCGGGCGGGGGCTCGGCGGCGGCATATGCGGGGGCAGCCGGCGCAGCTTTGGTGGCTATGGTGGCGCGCCTTACTATCGGAAAGAAAAAATATGCTGCGGTGGATGCTCAGATGCAGGCTGTCCTGGAACGCGCCGAGAGTTTGCGCGCTTTCCTGCAAGAGGCAGTGGTGCAGGATGCGGAGGCCTTTAAGGTTGTAATGGATGCCTTCCGCTTGCCGAAGGATACGCTTGAACAGCAGGCTGAGCGTAAGGCGGCTATTGAGAGCGCCACGCTTGGGGCGGCTCAGGCGCCACTCAGGGTTGCTGAGAAATCTGTGGAGGTGCTGGATTTGGCCAGCCAGGTGATCGCGGTGGGCAATCTGAATGCCATCAGCGATGGCGCCAGCGGTGCCGCCCTGGCGCGGGCGGCGCTAAATGGCTCAGGTTTGAACGTGCGCATCAATGTGAACAGCCTGGAAACCCCGCAGCTTGGGCAACCCCTGGTGGATGAGCTGGTTGTGCTGGAGCACAAGGCAGTCTCGCTGGAGAGTGAAATCCGCCAGCAGCTACAGCTACGCGGAAAACTCAGCCTGCCATGAGCCACTGGTCTGGTTGCTCAAAACGAGCTAGGCAATGGTGGCTGGCCATATTCGCGTTAGCCGTGTTGCTTTCTGCCTGCCAGTCAGGCGCTGCCCTTACGCCTACAACAGGCAACTTCAGGACTGCAACCGCAACCCAAACCGCGATTCGACCAACTGCCACGCCAACGCCGCTGCCTCCACCCACCCTGGCTCCGACACCTGTGCCTAAAGTCTGGTTGGCGTCCTACCTGCCAACCGCGATTGGAGAGCGTTTTTCCTTGCCAGCGGGATTTCAATTTGCGACCGAGCCGGGGAATGCACAGCTGCGCCTGGAGGTTAGCTCCGCAGAGCCCGCGGCCCGCTGGATCTATGCCCTGGTCGCGCCGTTCCCAACCCTACGCGACGATGTGGCGTTGAGTGATCTACAGGCTCTTTGGCGGGGGGCCCCTCCGGAGGAGCTGGCAGAAATCTCTTTCATCCTGGATGAGGATACCCAGGCAGTATTCACTGCCTTGTGGGGCAAGCCTGGAGCCGAGGTGGTTGAAGTGCTACCGGCGCAAGCTATCCTGGAACGAGCCTGGGAAAAACGCATCGCCTGGTCCATCCTGCCTTTTAATTCGCTCGAACCGCGCTGGAAAGTGCTGAGTGTGGATGGACTTTCTCCGTTATGGAAGACATTCGAGCCAGAACGCTATCCATTAACGGTCAATTTTTCTTGGGCTGGCGAGCCGGGGCTGGTTGAATACATGCAGCAAACTGTTTGGCCCGCTGACCAACCGCTGACCAACCGCGACCCCAAAAAGCTGACTACCGTGGTGATGACTGGCGTGACCGCGCTGGTACGAGCGACCGCCTTTACTATGCACCGCAATGGGATCACCTATCCCGGCCAGGATGTTGGCCCAATCCTGCGAGAAGCGGATTTCGCTCATATCAGCAACGAGATCCCCTTTACTGAAGATTGCCCACCAGCCAACCCCAGCCAGGAAGGGCTGGTGTTCTGCACCAAACCCGAATACATTGGCCTGTTGGATGACATCGGCACGGATATTGTAGAGCTGACCGGCGACCATTTTGGAGATTGGGGTCCGGAGGCCATGCTCTACACCCTGGAGCTGTACAAAGAGCGCGGCTGGATCGTGTACGGCGGGGGAGCCAATCGCGAAGAAGCCCGCCAGGCGCAGTTGATCGAGCACAATGGTAATAAGCTGGCTTTTATCGGCTGTAATGCCAAGGGCGGCGGGTATGCCACAGCCAATGAAACTCGACCTGGTGCGGTGGCTTGCGATTATGAATGGATGCATGCCGAGATCGCCCGCCTGAAAGCGGAAGGCTACCAGGTGATCACAACTTTCCAGCATTTTGAGTACTATACTTACGAAGCGCAGCCCAATCAAATTGCCGATTCGCGGGGTATGGCCCAGGCAGGCGCAGCCATTGTTAGCGGCAGTCAGGCGCACCAGCCCCAGGAGGTCGAATTTTTCGGGGGCGGTTTTATTCATTACGGGTTGGGTAACCTGTTTTTTGACCAGTATCACATGGGGCTGCCTACTGGGCAGGGCTTCCTGGACCGGCATGTATTTTATGACGGGCGTTATCTCAGCACGGAGTTGATCGGAATACGATTTGTGGATTTTGCCCGCCCGCGGCTGATGACCGCCGAAGAGCGGATCGAATTGCTGGAAGCAGTCTTTGCAGCCAGTGGGTGGTTGCCGCTGGTAGTAGCAGAACAGTGAAGGTGGGTATGCGACTCAATAGATTTCTGATCGGGGCAATACTGCTGTGCACGGGTTGCGCGCCGATTCTACAACAACTGACGCTCCCAGGGCAGCAAGCGCAACCAATCACTGGACAGGCGCCCACCCTGACGCCTTTTCGCCCATTGGCGGCGGAAACTGCTATCTCGGTCCTACCTGCAACTGAACTCCCGGCTGCACCTTCAGAACCCACAGCGACTCAGCTAGCTGCGACAGTGGATCCGGCTGCGCCTCTGCCGGTATGGGTTGACCCGCTCTTACCCGAAATTTTCAGGGCAAACCTCACTTTGCCGCCTGAGCTGGCAGTTCTCCCGGCAGAAGCTGGGCGAGAGGCGGGGATTTTAGGCCTGGAGCCAGGCAATGATCGACTTGTCAGCCGCTGGATTTATGCCCTGGTGGCTCCGTTTCCGACCCAGGTCGAGGGTGTATCGTCCGAGACTCTGCGCAATGTCTGGACTGGCGCCGGGCAGAGCCCGTGGGGCAATCTAGCTTTATTGGTGGATCCCAGCACGCACAACATGTTCAGCGCGGCCTGGGGGCCACCCGCCGAGCAGGCAATACGCATCCTGGCAAGTGCAGAGCTGCTGGGAGAAGCCTGGAAGGAGCGCCCGAGCTGGGCAATCGTCCCCTTTGAGGCCCTGGAGCCGCGCTGGAAAGTATTGAAAGTTGACGGGCAATCCCCCTTAAGGCCGGATTTTGATTTGAACGCTTATCCGTTGGCACTGCCTGTATCCTTACACGGGGAGGCATCGCTGGCTGATGCGATCTACGCCCTGTACGGGCCACAGAGCATTACCCCTCTGGCGCTGGCAGTAAACTGGCGCGCCGACCGGCTAACCACTCTGGCCATGACGGGCGTCACCGCCCTGGTGCGCGCTACAGCTTTTGCGATGGAGCGCCAGGGGATTAAATACCCGGCGCGGGATATTGGCCCGTTGCTGAGCAGCGCCAGCCTGACCCATATCAGCAATGAAATACCGTTTGCGCGTAACTGTCCCTTTCCGGATCCGGTTCAATCCGGGCTGCGCTTCTGCAGCGACCCGCGTTACATTGCCTTGCTGGAAGAGGTAGGGACGGATATTGTGGAATTAACTGGCGACCATTTTCAGGATTGGGGCGCGGAGGCCATGTTGCTCACCCTGGACCTGTATCGCGAGCGCGGCTGGGCGTATTATGGCGGCGGGGAAAACCTGGAAGATGCGCGCAAGCCTTATCTGGTGGAGCACAATGGCAATCGCCTGGCATTCATCGGCTGCAACGGCAAGGGGGGCAGCTATGCCCAGGCTGGACCGGATCGTCCCGGGGCGGTCACCTGTGATTTTGGCTATCTGACCGCAGAGATTGCGCGCCTGCGCGCCGAAGGCTATTTACCGGTAGCCACCTTCCAGCATTTTGAATACTATACCTACAAGGCTCAACCCGACCAGATCAAGGATTTCCGCGCCCTGGCGGAAGCGGGGGCGGTGATCGTGAGCGGCAGCCAGGCTCACCAGCCCCAGGCAATGGCTTTTGAAGCGGGTGCATTTATTCATTACGGTTTGGGTAACCTGTTCTTTGACCAGTATGATATCAGCCTGGCGACGCGCCAGGGATTCATCGATTGGCATGTGTTTTATGATGGGCGCTATATCAGCACCGAGCTGGTACCCATCCTGTTTGTGGATTATGCCCGTCCGCGCTTTATGAATGAAGATGAAAAACAGCAGCTCTATAACGCCGTATTTTCTGCCAGCGGCTGGTAAAATTCTGCGAACGCAGCGATCTTATTTCTACGAGGAGTGATAATGGGACTGAAGCCAGATCATTGGATACGCAAGATGGCACGCGAGCACAACATGATCGAGCCTTTTGCCGATAGCCAGGTGCGCAATGGGGTAATTTCGTATGGGGTATCTTCCTATGGCTATGATATCCGCGTGGCGGATGAGTTTAAAATCTTTACCAATGTTTATTCCGCGGTGGTGGATCCGAAGAACTTTAACCCCCAGTCGATGGTCGATTATAAGGGTGATATTTGTGTGATTCCACCCAATTCCTTTGCCCTGGCGCGCACGATTGAATATATGCGCATCCCGCGCAGCGTGCTGACGATTTGTCTGGGGAAAAGCACTTATGCCCGCTGCGGGATTATCGTCAATGTGACGCCATTCGAGCCGGAGTGGGAGGGATTTGTGACCCTGGAAATCTCCAACACCACACCTTTACCGGCGCGCATTTATGCCAATGAGGGCATAGCCCAGGTGCTGTTCTTTGAGGCGGATGAACCCTGCGAGGTCTCGTACGCGGACAAGAAGGGCAAGTACCAGAAACAGCAGACGATTGTCCTGCCCAAGCTCTAAATCATTGCCGGTACGGTTTATCAGACACCGACCGGTCTGGTTATTCTGAACGCTTAGCGTCAAGAACGCTCAGCATTCTGGACGCTAAGCGATTAAGCACAATTCCCACTCAAGATTTTCTGTCTTGGGCGGGAATTGTGCTGCAGGGGATTTTGCCTGATTAAGCAGAGGGATTTTCGCGCTGCTCAGCTTGAGCCAGAATCAGGTCAATCTGCGTCTGAACCCCTTCTGGTAGCGGGGCCGGAGTATGGTTCAGCAGGATGCGCTGTAGCTTTTCCTGGACGCGAGTTTCCATGGTTTTGCTGCCATCCTTGACCCAGTTGGGGTAGAACTTGCGATCCAACAGGGTCGGGATCCAGATCTCGCTGCGGCACAGGCTGGCGGACTGGGGTTCCATCAGAAAGGTGCCACCCGGGCCCACTTTTTCGATCAGGTCGAGCATGATCGTGCCGGCATTGACTGGAATGCCACGCAGGACGCGTTTGGACATGCCAATGATCTCGTCTGACATGACCAGCAGGGGCAGCGAGCCGATATCGGCGCAGTCCAGGAAGCCGACATCGTGTACCAGGGCAGCTCCGCTGAGCGCAGATATCAGGATCTGGATCGAGATCTCGGCGGCGGCTTGCGCATCCATGACTTTGGATTCTGAGGCGCCGGCAGTGCCCATAAAGGGCAGACCCAGATAACGGGCCACATCCGCAGCCCCGGCGGAATAGAGGCTCATTTCCGGGGATCCGTATGCAGGCCGGGCAGTGCGTAAATCCATGGCTGAGATCACACCGCCAATCACAACCGGCGCGCCAGGGCGCTTAAGCTGCAGGACTGCCACCGCGCTCAGGGCGGCTGCCAGATGGATTACAATCCCGCTGGCCCCGGTAACGGGTGCATCAGAGCCGACATTCGGCCCGCCCAGGATGATCACGGGGATACCGTGCTCGGCGGCCCAGAGCATATTGGACAGGTCTTCGTGGCTGTGCCGCAGGGGCGAGGGGTAAGTGGAGAAGAAGCCAAACAAAGGCCGGGCCTGCAGGGCAGCTTCGCTCCCCGCCACGGCTGCAGCGATCTGGTAGATATCCGCGACCACTTGCGGCTTGTTAGCCCAGGCCAGGACTGGCTTGGTGGTGTTGGCAATGGATTCGGCAAACTCGTAAACCGGCGAGAGCACGGCGGTCACATCAGAGAACAGGCTGAGGCCCATGATATAGTCGATATTGGGCAGGGCGTCGCACACTTTGGCGGTCAGCCCTGCATCCCCGCGCTGCGCCAGGCGCCGCTCGCCACTATCGGGGTCCATAAAATAGGTACAGGTCGGCCCTGGCCCGAAGTTCACACGATCTGGCGCCACGCGCATCTCGTTCTGGTTGTCACGCCCCCAGATGGTGAAGGTGCGCGGGGCGGTGACCAGTGCTTGCTGGATGATATGCGCGGGGATAAAAACCCTGTGGCCTTCCAAGCGCGCCCCGGCTTTAATGAGCAGCTCCTGAGCTTCAGGGTTAGGAATTTCAATGCCGATGCGATTCAGGCATTCCAGGGTCGCCAGGTAGAGCTCCTGGCACTGGCTGTCCGTCAGCACCCGGAATTGGGGAGTCTGGCGGTCGGAGTAGTTGGTGATGATCATAGCCTGCCCTCCTGGGTGATGGGGGAAATTTTACAGCCTGGCGATTGCAGCAGCCATCTGTTGTAAGGCGAGCTGGATATTGGCCATGGAATTGGCAAAGCACAGGCGCAGGTAGCCCTCGCCGTTTTTTCCGAATGCGGTGCCTGGTAGAACTGCGACCCCGGCCTCAGCCAGCAGGTAGTCTGCCAGCCAGGCCGCGCTTTTATTTAATTGTCTAATATTGGGGAAGACATAGAAAGCGCCTTGAGGCATGCGGCAGCTCAGGCCGGGGATTTGGTTCAGGCCGCTGACCAGCACATCCCGGCGGCGACGATACTCGGCTAGCACCCTCCCAACTTGTTCCTGCGGGCCTTGCAGGGCTTCAATCCCTGCCACCTGGGTAAAGCTGGCAGTGCAGCCTACGGAATGGGTTAGCAGCAGCTCTACCCTCTCGGCCAGTGCTTCGGGCATGATGCCAAAGCCCAGGCGCCAGCCAGTCATGGCATACGCCTTGGAAAAGCCATCACAGATGATGGTGCGCTCTGCCATACCCGGCAGGGCGGCGATACTGGGCGCGGGCGCCTCATAAACCAATTGATCATAAATTTCATCTGAAAGCACCCAGAAGTCATGTTCCTGGGCGGCCCGGGCAATATGCTGTAAGGCCCCCACAGGCATTACACCGCCAGTGGGGTTGCTGGGCGAATTGAGAATTACCAGGCGCGTGCGCGGGCTGATGGACTGGTCGAAGACAGTCAGATCAAAAGAGAAGTCGTTTTCTTCGCGCAGTGGGACCGGAACGGGAGTGCCGCCAGCCACTTCGATCATGGCGGGGTAAGTGGGAAAACCAGGATCAGGGTAGATGACCTCATCCCCAGGCCGTACAAGCGCCAGCGTGGGGAAAAACAAAGCCGGTTTGGCGCCCGGGCCGACCACTACCTGGCTGGGTTTCACCTGCAAGCCTTTACGCTGGTTCACCTGGGCGGCGATCGCTTCGCGCAAGGGCTTCATCCCGGCGGAGGGCGTGTAGCGGGTGAAGCCGTCTTTGATGGATTGGATGCCAGCATCGACGATGTTTTCAAAAGTGGGAAAATCGGGCTGTCCAATTTCCAGGTGGATGATTTTTTTGCCAGCCGCCTCCAGAGCCTGGGCGCGGGCGAGCATATGGTAGGCTCCCTCTGGGGATAGATTGCGGACGCGTTCGGCAAAATCCATAGCTCAATCCTTTAGTTTATTTGAGACAAATTCCAGATTAGATTTTAGAGAGGGCCTGATCCAGGTCGGCGATGATGTCGTCGGGGTCCTCGAGGCCTACGGACAGGCGGATCAGCCCGTCATCGATCCCGGCTGCATCGCGCTCGGCCTGAGTCATGTGCTCGTGGGTAATGGTGCGTGGATGCATGCAAATGGTGCGGCTGGTGCCGAAAGTCACGGCATGGACGACTAACTGTACGCTATCCATCACTCGGGCTGCGGCTGGCATACCGCCCGGGACGACGAAGGACAGCAGGCCGCCACCGGTCTTCATCTGGCGGCTGGCCAGGGCGTGCTGTGGGTGGTTGGGCAGGCTGGTGTAGTTGACCCGTGTAATTTTCGGGTGGCTGGCGAGGAATTCAGCCACTTTTTGGGCATTGGAAGAGTGTTTTTCCATGCGCAAGGAGAGCGTCTCCAGGTATTGCAGCATCAACCAGGCTTCGAAGGGCTGCAGGATAGCGCCAACGAACTCGGTGGTGTTCCAGCGGATATCCTCAACCAGGGCTTCTGGGCCAATGATTGCCCCACCCAGAACACTGGCATTTCCACATAGGAACTTGGTTAGGGAGAGCAGGATGATATCGGCGCCCAGGTCGACCGGTTTTTGCAGGGCGGCAGTGGCGGTGGTATTGTCAACCAATAATGGCACAGCATGCGCGTGCGCTACATCGGCCACGGCGGCAATATCCGTGACCATCAGTACAGGATTGCTGGGTGTTTCTACCCAGACCAGGCGCGTCTTTTTATCGATGGCTTGATCCCAGGCTTTAGGATCGGTGAAATCTTTGACAAAGCGAAATTCGACCCCGCAGCGCTCTGGGAAGATGGTGGCAGCCTGTTTATAACCCTCACCAAAAGTGTTCAGGGTGGTGACGACGTTATCGCCTGGGCGGGCGATGGTGAAGATCAGGTTGAACAAAGCTTGCGAGCCAGAGCCTGCGGAGACTGCGCCTTCCCCGCCTTCCAGGGACGCCAGGCGCTCTTCCAGCACACTGACGGTGGGGGTTTTGCTGCGCCCGTAGATATAATCCGGGAATTTATCAAAGCTCGGATAAGGATAGGTCATGGATTGCACGATAGGTGGGACGAAGGCCCGGAATTGATCCACATTCTTCAGCGGGTGGAAGCCGGCGTGCAAAGCGCGTGTGGCAAAGCCCAGGTTAGCATCCGGGCGTGGTTTGGGCGAGCTGGATGGGTCGTACTGCCAGGGGTTGCGCAGGAAAAAGGGATTTTCATCGTGCATCAGGTCACCACCTTTGGCTGTCTTGATCAAAAACCGAATAAGCTTTAGACACAGACCGGCTGTGTGGAGGCATGCAGCGGCTGCGTGGAATCCATCAGGCTGCGCCCGGGCTTATGCGGTAAACGCAATTAGTGCTGGGCGTCAATCCAGGCTTGCTCGCGCTCGACAATCTTGTGGATCGCAGCCTTAATCTCGGGGTCGAGAGGCGCCACTGTATGGCTGGCGATGATCTCATCCACCTGATGGGCAGCGCGTTCTTCCATGCTGGTAGCGCCCTTCTTGGTCCAGACTGCGAAGGGGTTCTTATCCGCCAGCCTGGAGTAATAGGGTTCTTTGTAGTGGCGCAGGGTGTGTTCGTGGTCTAAATAGGTCCCGGTAGGGCCCAGCTCGTCGATGACATCGAGAGCCAGGGTCTCATCATTGACCAGCACACCTGTTGTAGCGGCGCGGATAAAGCCCAAATAATCATTGCACAGGGCAATCAATTGCAGCGAGCCCTGCAGGCCAGAATCCATAAACCCGACATCATGGACAATATTGGCGCCATGCAGCAGGGATGTCATCAGGCTGATGGTCGCTTCAAAACCACACTGTTGGTCCAGCACCTTGGAGTCGGTGGAGCCCCCCAGGCCGAAAACGGGCAGGTTGTAGTATTTGCCCATCGAAGTCGCCACCCCTTGCTCGTCAGCCAGGACATAATTACCTACCATCGTGCGCAGGTTGTAAGGCCCACCATTCCAGCCGGGCAAGGCAATGGGCGCACCAGGGTGTACCAGCTGCGAGAGCACCACGCCCAGCAAGGCTCCGGCGTTCATGGAGGCCATACAGCCTGCCGTGGTTACGGGCGAGTTGACCCCGCCGGCGTTGAGTGGGATATAGAGCTGGGGCAGGCCTTTGCGGGCCAGATACATGCACTTCTGCAAAGCTTCCTGGTTGGCGATCAAGCCGGAGGTGACATTAATATAGCAGGTGGCAAACGGGTGCTGCTGGAAAGCTTCTGGGCTGCCAGCGACCGCTTCGCACATCTCCACAGCAGCCACACAGCCTTCAAAATCGGGGGTAACAAAGACAATTGGCTTGGTGGTGTGATTGAGCATCACTTCCATCTGGTAGCGGTCGTAGATGGATTGATCCACATCCTCGGGCAGGAAGGCTGACATCACAAAGCTGATCTCGGGCAGGGCGTCTAACAGGCGAGCGGCCTCAATAACGTCGCTGAGGACAGGCCGCCTGCGCTGACCGGTGCGATGATCCAGAATGTTCAGGCAATCGGAGCCGCCGCCATAATAGGTATTGTAGCCGCCAGCGCGCATGGCAACTTTGCCCAGGCGGTCGTACAGGGTCAGGTGGCTGGGTGCAGTTACCAGCGCCTGAGCGACCATATAAGCGGGGATGCGCACGCGCAGCCCATCGGCTTTGGCGCCGGCCTGTACCAGAATCTGGCGGGCTTGATTATCGTGCACATCGATGCCGGTGCGTTCGAGTATTTCCAGGCTTGCCAGGTGGATGCGCTCACATTCCTGCTGTCCCATGCGAGCATAATGAGCATTGGTCATGCGAGTAGCGTGTGTCTCGATCATACGAAACATTCTCCCTGACGTGCGTAACTACTAAACTGGTAAGGATGGGTTGCAGAGTAGCACGATTGATAGATATACCTATCATGTACTGATGGCGTACCTATCATAACATCTAATATATCTAAAGTCAATAAAACTGTGTATAGATATCTTTTATATTGTAAATTGATATATCATATGGTAAAATCATAGAAAGCAAAGGAGCTGGTAGATATGTTAGCAGAGATGCCGGGTAGCACTTCCAAGGATGTGATTTATAAGGACCTGCGACGGGCAATCATTATGGGACATCGCAAGCCGGGGGAGCGCTTTAATGTCGAGGAGATTGCCGAAGCCTGCCACACCAGTGTCACTCCAGTGCGCGATGCGCTGCAAATGCTCAGCCAGGAAGGTCTGGTGACCATCAAACCGCGCTCAGGCTATTTTGTCACCCGCATCACCTTAAAAGAACTGCGCGACATGCTTGAACTGCGCCGCATCCTGGAGATTGCCTCCATTGAACGCTCCGTCCTGCGCATCACCGACGACCAGCTAGAAATTCTTGCGAATGTGCATACTGGTTATACAGGCGATGACGATGCCTCATACGACCGATATACTGACGAGAACCGCCGTTTTCACTGCATGGTTGCAGATGCTTCCGGGAATCATGCGCTGGCTGAAATGTTGGGACACCTGCACGACCGTCTGGCGCGCTTCATGGTCATGTGCCATGCAGGCAAGTCCATGGAAATGACGCATGCGAAAATCATAAAAGCTCTGCGCGATCGCGATGTCGAAGCTGCACGCCTGGCACTCCTGGATGAAATCGATAGCAGTCGGGACGAAATCCTGGATCGGGTATTGCAGGAAGAATCTGCCTACTGGCATCTGGATGCCGCGCGCATGAATTACAAGTTTTAACTTCCAGTAGTAATAACACGGGTCGTAGACAAACACTATCGCCCGTGTTATAAATGGCAATCAGCTACCCCATAAAACAAGAAATAAGGAAGAGGAAAATGTCACTCAAAGAAATCTACCAAAACGTCATCGATGGTCAGGCTCCGGCTGTAGAAGCAGGCGTAAAGGCTGCTCTGGCAGAGGGTATCCCGGCCAGCAAGATCTTGTCCGACGCGCTGATTGCAGCCATGGATGAAGTCGGCAAACGCTTCGAAGAAGGTGATTTTTTTGTTCCGGAAATGTTGATCGCGGCGCGCGCCATGCAGGCTGGATTGAAACACCTAAAACCCCACCTGGCTGAGGCGGACACCAAGGCGGCAGGTAAGATTGCGATTGGTACGGTCAAGGGCGACCTGCACGATATCGGCAAGAATCTTGTGGCAATGATGCTGGAAGGCGCGGGCTTCGAGGTGAAAGATCTCGGGGTTGATGTTTCACCGGAAGCCTTTGTTCAGGCAGCTAAAGAAGGCGCTCAAGTTTTAGGGATGTCCGCCTTGCTGACCACCACGATGAGTAATATGCAGAAAACCGTGGAGGCACTAAAAGCAGCCGGTATTCGTGAGCAGGTTAAAGTTGTGATTGGCGGCGCTCCAGTTACTGAGGATTACGCGGCCAAGATCGGGGCAGATGCCTACGCGCCGGATGCTTCCAGCGCTACACGGGCTGTGCGCCAGCTGCTAGGCTAGGTCTGCATCCATCTGGACAACCCATGAACACCACATTGACCAACCGTTCGAAAACGGTCTTGATCGGTCCGGATCAGCCGTTCGTCATGATTGGCGAGCGGATCAACCCTACCCGGCGCAAAAAACTGGCGGAGACCATGGCACAGGGCGATTACTCGGTCGTCCTGGAAGATGCCCGCCGTCAAATTGAAGCTGGCTCGCAGGTGTTGGATGTGAATGCCGGTATTCCGGGGGCTGATGAGCCAGCATTATTGCGCGGCGTCACCGAGGCGCTGCTGGCATATACGGACACGCCGCTGTGTTTTGATTCGGCCAATCCGGAGGCCCTGGCAGCTGCATTAAGCATCTACCCTGGTAAAGCATTGATCAATTCCACAACTGCCGAAGCCAGTATGATGGACCAGGTTTTCCCACTAGCCAAGCAGTATGGCGCGGCTGTGATTGGGGTGATCACCGATGAATCGGGCATCCCGGCGACTCCTGCAGATCGTCTGGCTGTTGCAGCCAAGATGATCCAGCGTGCTGGAGATTATGGCATCCCCGCCGAAGATATCCTGGTGGATTGCCTAGCTCTGACTGTGGGTGCTGACCATAAAGCCGGTCAGGTGACGCTGGATGCGATGGCGCTGGTGCACAAAGAGCTCGGGGTGAACCTGAGCCTGGGCGCTAGTAATGTCTCTTATGGCTTGCCAGATCGCAAGATCATCAATGTCGCTTACCTGGCACTGGCTGTGGCGCGCGGCATGACTGCCGCCATCACTGATCCAACCGTCCCGGAAATTCGCACCACCCTGCTGGCCTGTGACTTGCTCATGGGCCGGGACGAGTACGCCATGCAGTGGATCAAGGCTTACCGCAAGAGGGTTAAGGAAACCGAGGCGCAGGCACAGACCAAGTAAGACGGCCTTGTGGCTAACCAACATAGCGCAAATATATGCATCACCACAGGGCCATCCATGATCATCATGGGCGGCCCATTCTATTACATGGGCGGCCATGTCACATGGGCAGCCCAGTCTTTTATCAGATTTTATGCCTGGATATGAGCTTGAATGAAGACAGGTGAAATGGGATGTTAACGTTAGCCGGTAAAGGCTGTGTGGCGGATTTTCTGGCAGATCGCATGGTTTATCGCAATTTGAATCCAAGTGACTCACGCTTGCCGGGCTTAGAGTCGCTCGGTCGCCAGCTTGGGCTGCCTGCCAGGCTTGTGCCCCGCAAAAGCGAGCTGGATTATGCCCGGCTGGTCGTTGAGCTGCTGAAGCAGTCCCAGCACATGCATGCGCCGGGGGCAGACTTACGGCAAATTATTTTCATTGGCGATACGCGGCGTAATGATGGACTGACCTTTGACAATCTATGTCGGGTCAGCGGTTTGCCGGGGCTGGCTTTTATTGGCGATGAAACTTCCACTCCAGCGCTGGTAGAGATGGCTACAACTGAGAGCGGACAAACGTTGTACCTCTCCAATCGCTGGTCGGCGCTGCTCGATACGGGTGAAAAGGGGTTTGCCGGTTTTTGCAGGCGCCAGGGGTTTGAAGTGGACGAACATACCGCCGTCCTGATTGATCTGGATAAAACTGCCCTGGCGGCGCGCGGGCGCAATGCTCAGGTGATTGATCAGGCGCGCGTCCAGGCAGTGGAGGATACAGTCGCCGAAAGTTTAAGAGAAAGTTTCGACCCGCAGGCGTTCCGGAGGGCGTATGACCGCCTGAACCAGCCCGAATTTCACAGCTTTACAGCCGATAATCAGGATTATCTGGCCTATATCTGCCTGATCCTGGGCAGCGGGTTGGTAGAACTGCGAGAACTGGTGCAAGGGGTTCGATCCGGGAGTATTGGCGGATTTGCTGGTTTTATTGAGCGGATTGAAAGCCGCGCAGGGGAGCTGGCGCCGGCGTTGGGTGACTTGCACGCTGAAATCTACAGCAGGTTCCGAGCTGGCGACCCAACCCCGTTCAAAGCCTTCCGCCGCAACGAATATCTGGCGACCGTGCGGCGGATGGGAGCCCTGGAAGAGAATGCACCGCTGGGGCGTTTCCTGATGGAAGAAATTTTGCTCACCTATGAGGTGGCAACCCTGGCCCAGGGTTGGGGCGCTCAAGGAGCGCTGCTGTTTGGCCTGTCTGATAAGCCGGACGAAGCCTCAATTCCAACGGATGAGCAGGCGGCCCAGGGCTACCAGCCGATCCACCGCACCTCAACGCATGTCCTTGGAGATATGGCCAATTAAAAAGGATGGTCCAGTCCAGCATAGACCATCCCTTTCTCGTTCTTCGAGAGCTGGGGATTAATCTTCGCGGTTGTCTATGACGACTGGGCTGGCATCGACAATGGATTGCTCTTCCGCTTCGAGGGGTACCACAACCCAAAAGATCAAATAAGCGATCAATCCAGGTCCGCCAAGCAAGGCGGTGAAGACAAACAACAGACGTACCAGGGTGGGGTCGATCGAAAAATATTCACCGAGGCCACTGCACACGCCGGCGATTATGCGATCATTGCGCGAACGAACTAACTTACGTGCTGGTTGAGTCATTTTCTTGCTCCTTTCCATCTCATAAATACGACGGAATTACACAGTTCAGGGGAAATTGGCACCCCAAAATACGTAAGACCTAAAACAAATACGCTGTAAAAATGGAAAAGTTGCAAGCTTATTTACCCAGTATAACCTGCTCCAGAGGGTCTAGCTGCGGGGGCAGCAGGTGTGGGCTGGGCATGCGGCGCGTGATGCTGTCGGGATCCTTCAACCCGTGACCGGTGCACACTGCCACTACCTGTTGGCCGCGCACTTCGATCTGCGCCTGGCGCAGGGCAAGCTCCAAACCGGCCAGACCGGCGGCAGATGCGGGCTCCACCCAGATGCCCTCCTGCGCCAAGCGGCGCTGCATGCTCAGGATGGCTTCATCCTCTACCGCCAGGATCTGCCCGCCGGACTCCTCGGCAGCCTGCAGGGCTTGCTCGCCACGCGCCGGGCGCCCGATGCGAATGGCTGTGGCGATGGTATCGGGATGTTCCACGGGATGCCCAAGCACCAATGGCGCCGCGCCAGAAGCCTGGACGCCCAACAGATGCGGCAGGCCGCTGCCCAGGTGCTGGTGGTATTGGCGGAAGCCCATCCAATAGGCGGTGATATTACCAGCATTGCCCACTGGCAGGCACAGCCAGTCGGGAGCGCGGCCCAGGCTGTCACATATCTCGAAGGCAGCGCTCTTCTGGCCCTCCAGCCGGTACGGGTTCAGCGAATTGACCAGGGCAATCGGATGTTTCTCGGAGATGGCCACCACCAGGCTCAGAGCGTCGTCAAAGGAGCCCTGGATCTGGATCACCTCGGCCCCATACGCGACGGCTCCAGCCAGCTTTCCTACCGCCACCTGACCTTCGGGGATCAACACGATGGCGCGCAACCCACAGCGAGCCGCGTAAGCGGCGGCCGAGGCGGCGGTATTGCCCGTCGAAGCACAGATCACTGCTTTGGCGCCGCGCCCCACCGCCTCGCTGATGGCGGCTGTCATTCCCCGGTCTTTGAAAGAGCCAGTCGGGTTCATGCCCTCATACTTGACCCATAAATCACAGTCGCCCAGTTCTCTTCCCAGACGAGGCACGGGGATGAGGGGGGTGTCTCCTTCGAGCAGGGTGATTTCTCGGGTATGGGCAGGTAGATCTAAAAAAGGGCGATAACGGGACAAAATGCCGGCGGAGGCCATAGGTTCTCCTGTTGTTCAGTATAATGGGCGTTAATCCCAAAGCACGACCAAATGATACTATGCTTTGAGAAGCGCCTGGTGCGTATATCAGCCCTACGACCGAAAATCAGGGAGCAGCCATGGGTGACAGAGATAAAAAACGCACGCGTACCGGCACCAGCGCCTTTGGAACGCCGGGACGCGTGAGCCACGATGCCAGCCGTTTTTACCAGAGTCGTTTGTATGAAGGGCTACGACCGGATGCGGCAGACTTTGCCGTGGAATCAGAACTTCCTGTGACGAGCCAGAATCGCATATTTTGTAAATCCAGCGAGGCCATGCTGGAGCTACCCGATAACAGTGTGCATTTGATAGTCACGTCGCCACCCTACAATGCCTCCAAAGAATATGACGAGGATCTGAACTTGGAGGAATACCTGGCGTTATTGGAGCGGGTCTGGCATGAGACCTATCGGACACTTGCACCAGGCGGGCGGGCGTGTATCAACGTGGCTAATCTGGGACGCAAGCCTTATATTCCGCTGCACTCTCTGATCATCAACCAGATGGTGGAGCTTGGCTATCGTATGCGTGGAGAAATCATCTGGAATAAGGCTGCCAGCGCCAGCCCTTCTACTGCCTGGGGAAGCTGGCAGTCTGCCTCGAACCCTGTGCTGCGTGATGTGCACGAATATATTCTGGTTTTTTCTAAAGACACCTACAAGCGCAGTGGGGCAGGTCGGGTGAGCACGATTGAGAAGGCAGATTTCCTGGAATGGACGAAGAGCGTGTGGACATTTCCGGCGGTCTCAGCGAAAAAGGTCGGACATCCGGCACCATTTCCTGAGGAGCTGCCTAACCGGCTGATCCAACTGTATACCTTTGAGGGGGATGTGGTGCTGGATCCTTTTGCTGGCTCGGGGACGACCTGCCTGGCAGCGCTGACGGCGAAGCGCATCTACGTGGGCTATGATACCAACCCGGAATATGTGCAGCTGGCAGAAAAGCGTCTGGCAGATAGATTACATAAAAGCCAGGCAAGCTGACGAATCAAGCTCAGCCTATCCGGTCGCAAAAGCGCTGGCGCGAGGGGGCATCCAGAGATTCCAGCAAACCATTAAATTCGTGTGCGGTACGCTTTATGGCCGCCTGGACGGCAAAGGCGAAGCATGGACCACGCCCTGGATGATCCAGATTCATACTGGCATGGGTGCCGGCAGGGATATGGCTGCTAAAGCGATCAGCGATGCCTGGCAGCAGATGAAGCAGGATTTCCCATCCCCAGTGCACCTGTCCAGAACGCAGTCCGGGGTTATTCAAGATAGCTGGTTCGAGGGGATCGATTTCCTCAGGCAGGCTGGTGGGGTGAGCTTCCAGGTAGAGCTGGGTGTAGTTGGAATGGGCGTAGAAATCCTGCGCAGCATGGCTGAGGCGCCCGAAAGCCTGCCTGGCCTTGACGAGGTCGCCATCCAGCAGGGCCGATTGCGCCAGGCAGCGCTGAGCGGCGAGGTAGGTTTCCCCGGCTTGAAAGCGATTGTCGTCAAAATGGTATTCGGGGTGGAAGAGCAGACCGGTCAGCCCATCCTGCATTAAATTGCCGCGCACGACAGACTGTAACGCCCGCTGGCTGAGATGAGGCCTTAATGCAGTTTCGGTGATCTGAATATGATAGTGGGCTTTCACGCCAGGCTAATCAGGGTACAGGATTGATGGTGATCAGCCCTTTGATTTGCTCAAAGGTGACCGGGCCGATCCCATCTGCGTTCTGGATTGCATCGAGGGTCGTGAAGGGTCCGTTGGCCTGCCGATAATCCAGAATGCGCGGGGCGATCACTGGGCCAATCTCGGGCAGGCTTTCTAATTCTTCCAGTGTGGCAGTATTGATATTCACCGGACCAGTCTCGATAATCGAGCCGCTGCGGGTATCAGGGCTGGGGGTGGAATCCGTTTCGTCTAGCGCAGGCGAGTTTAACTCAGCTTTGTATGGGATGGTCACCAGGCTGCCGTCTGTGAGCGGCGCGGCCAGATTAATCTGGCTGGCGTCGGCCTCCGCCAACAACCCTCCAGCCGCTTGTGCGGCGTCGTTCAAGCGGCTACCAGGAGAAAATTGATATACTCCAGGTTGATGAACTGCTCCAACGATTTGCACGAACAGCGGGACTGGCGTTGGGGCAGGCAGCAACCGGATCGGGGCTCCGCGGGCAGGCCGGCTGATCAGATACACAATACTGGTTCCCAATAATCCGCACAACACTCCGAACAAAATGGACTGCCAGGTTTTCATGCATCACCCTCGCCGGGTTGAATCAAAACCCGAACCATGAAGTTTGGCCTTGCCTGCTGTGGTATCAATAGGGTGACTTGAAACGTTCGTCACCCTCAGTAGCGACGCAGGCCAAACTCCACGCTCGTATAAAGACTAAAATTTGACGGTCCGGAGGCGCTAGGGTAATAGCGCCAGCTCCGGATTATCCTCCAGGCACAGGCTGAGACCAAGGCGCTGCCGCGGACCATCTACATGCAGCACGCGCACCTGTACCTGCTGGCCCTCTTGTAGGAGATCTGCCGGAGAAGCCAGGTTTTCTCCCGGACAGATTTCAGAAATATGAATCAGGCCATCCAGCCCTTCTTCCAGGCGGGCAAAGGCGCCAAAGGGCACGATGCTGGTGACTGTGGCAGGGATCAGCTGTCCTGGATGATAGCGTTCCTCAGCCGTCTCCCACGGGTTGGGATACATGCGTTTCAGGCTCAAAGCCACACGAGCGCGCTCGCGATCCACCTGAATGACATATACATTCACATCACAGCCCAGCTTGACCACATCGCGTGGATGGCGCACGCGCCCCCAAGAGATCTCAGAGACATGGATAAGTCCTTCTACCCCACCCAGGTCAACAAACACACCGAAATCAGTGATATTGGTGACGGTCCCCGGAATGCACTGACCGTGGCTCAGATTGCTAAGCAGCACATTGCGACTGCCTGGTTTTGATAAGGCAGCGCGCTCTGAGAATACGACTCTGCCCCGACCCTGATCGCATTCGATGACTTTGAGCGCCAGCACCCGGTCAACATAACCAGCCAACCAGCTTTCTTGCTCACTTTCGGCGACATCCTCCGGCATTTCGACCAGATGTGAAATTGGTACAAAGCCCTGCAGGGTGTCATCTTCGACGAGCAAGCCCCCGCGATTGTAGCCGGTAACGCGCATCTCTATGGTCTGGTCCATGCCGTAAAGACCCTCGGCTCTTTCCCAATCCAGCAATGCGTTTTCGATACACTGGCGTTGAACAACAGACTTGCTGAGATACCCAACCGAATCAACAGATTTTTGTGGATGCAGTAAAGCGCCAGCTTCGTCTTCTGCCATCACAGCCTCCCACCAGGAATCATCCATAGGTGGAGGCCCCCCTTGATTTTCGCGATAATAGTCTTTTTTCACCATTAAACCCAATCTCCTGGGATGAACAATGGTCTATTTGGTAGCTGCCTCTCGAACTGGCACAGCTTGTTTGCGGGCTTCCTGTTCCATTTCGGCGATCACATTAGCCACTGCCTCTACCGCAATACGTTGTTTGCGATATAAGTCGGCTTCAGACATCGCCAGCCGTAGGGCGATCTCACGCACTTTACGGCCTTCCATGAATTTCATTTCAAGTATATTATATAAAATCCATTCAGCGGTAAACCTCCTTTCTCCCACTGGACGTGTGTGTTCAATAGCCTGGCGTAGAATCGTGCGTAACGCGTTGGTGGGGTTATCCTGGTTTTCTTTGATTTCATTTTGAACGATACTTAAATCCATTAATGGGTTTTCGGTCAGCTTTGGACCGCCCCAATAGTGGGTCAGGGCATCCTTTACCCATTGGGTCAGGCCAGGCCCATTCAGGTCGAGGGTATTGGTCGCCAACACCTCACTGCCATCGTAGCGTGCTGCGGCGCGCAGCCTCTGGATCATATCCATCTGGGGCGTCATTTCTTCCAGGGTGCTGAACACCTGTTGTTGGCGTTGGCGATCAAGCAGGGCCATACTGGCGCGTTGAGCCAGGATTGCAAGTGCTTCAGACTGCTCACTATCCAGGATCTGGTCGGTTTTGCGCAAGACACCCACCAACCCAACCAGCTTATTGGTAAGCTGAGTCTTGTCGTAAAGCGGCAGCAACCAGTAATCTCCCCAGGCGAAAAGTTCTTCTTTAAGTCCGTTTTGGGAGAATTCACGCAATATTAGCTCTGGAAGCTGATCTGGATCCAGGTTTGGCTCACCGCCGGTGGTGATGAATAAATCCAATCCTCCCGGGCTGAGGCCGGCTAAGAATGCTTTTTGTACTTGCAAACGATCCGCAACCGCAGTCAGAATGGCTTCCAGGAATTGGTGCAGGTCACTGCGCGTCAGCAAGCGCTCCTCAAGAGACTGTAGCATTTCGATATCGCTGCGGTCTTTTCCATAAAACAGCCAGCGTTCCCAAACTGGCGCGACCAGGGTGACCAGGTGTTCCATAATAAGCACGGTAAATACCATGGCAACTGGCACAAATGGATTATAAGGTAGACCAAAGGAGAGCCCTGTCCGGCGGATAATGGTGGTTACGGCAAGAACCGTGGAGGCTGTTACCGGGCCACGCATTAACCATTTGAATAAGCGGCGTTTTACTACCCGGTCGGGCCAGGGAACACCAAAAAAGGCTACCGCATAAGCCATCACAATCAATAAGACTGAGACCAACAGGTTGCTGATGGTGAGCGTAGCCCAAAAAAATAAGGTGTGCTGGGCGGCAAATCCTGATCCAAAGAGCAGATAAGGGTAGGAGCCCAGGGCAGGGGCCAGCGCTCCGGCCATTAGATAGCTCATGCGCCGGCGGCTGGAGCTGGCGACCGTGCGTTGGTAGGCGCGGTAAAAGTTTACCCATGACCAGGCGATCACAAAGACATAGTACAGAGTGAAAAACAAGGTCAAACGCGTGCGTTCCAGGTGTGGGGCAGGCTCAGCGTTGGCGTTCAGGGGGCCGACCAACAGCAGGGTTGGTAAGGTGATCAGGAAGGCAACTGCGACAAGGTAATTTAAACGTACGGCCAGGCGCCGCCGTCCACGCGATGGTCTTCCGGTTGTCGCCAGGACAGCATCCGATAAGTGTAAATAAGCGGCGGGCAGGAAGATAATTCCCACCCACTGCAGACGCAAGGCGACGCCGAGCATTTCTGAGGAGGAGGCGACATTGCCGATCGACTCGGCTACGAAAACGATGACCACGCACAACATAATGATCGCGAAAGAGCGAGTCACGCGGTCGCGCAGATTGAAGCTTAGAGCATATAGGAGCAATGAAAACGCAGTAATGGCAATGCCCGCCGTGAGCAGGTCATTGAGCGTTTCTAGAGCTATTTGGATTAGTGCGCTCATAACAATAAATCGATCCGGTGAACCAGGAGATCAAAAATGGTTTGTTGCCGCAGGAGGTTACCATGAACCCTGCGTGGCAAACCGTTGTCTTATCTCAGCGATTTAGCAAAAAAGAGCGCGATATCATGATTGGTATAGTAACGATCATTGTAACCGCAAAAATCAAAACCCAGCTTGTGCGCCAACTGAATGGCAGGATAATTTTTGGGCTGCATCTCTAAGGTCAGGTAGCGAGTGTTATGTTCGCTCCCCCATTCCTGAGCGCCCAGGATGAGGGAGCTGCCAATCCCCTGGCGGCGAACACGCCGCCGGACGGCCAGATCGGTGACCCAGGTTGTGCGAGGGACGAGATCTAATCGCAAACTGGCATAACCTACTGGCTCTCCTTCCAGAAGGGCGACTAAGACGCCTGAGCAGCTTGCCCAGTCGTCAAGCTGGCTGGATACTGGGCGTGGGTACTCCACACGCACCGAGCGCGGCAGGCGCACCTCCTGGAAAGTAATCCCCATGCGTTTTTCGTCGGGCTGTATTTCCATCTGCCAGACGTATTCCGTGGTGTAGTTATGGTCCAGAGCTGCCAGTTCTGGGATATCATCAGCCGTCGCAGCGCGGATTTCAATTTCGGGCATACTTTCACCTTTTCCAATAAGCGATTTTCAGGGCACAGCGGTTTCAGAGGTCGCGATTACCTGTACCTGCACCACACATGAGGCGCTGGCGCGCGCCTCATTGTCTACAACCACCAGTCCCAACTGGTACGTGCCGGGGAATAAACGCCGCGTATCCCACAAGCCCAGGGGTTCTTCAATTTTAACTTCATTTCCCGCCAGGATCGTCTGCCAGATGTTCTCCTCGGGACGTTTCATTTCAATTTTATAAAAACCAAAGTTCAAGATGTCAGCCGTCCCGAGCACTTCCACTACTTCACTCACCGTCTGGCCTTCTGCGGGTGAGATGATCATGATACTCCCTGGCTCACAGGCGCTGGCCCCAGTTGGCGTCTGAGTTGGCGTAGGGGTAATCTGACCGGGCTCCAAGGTAGCAGCAGAGGCTGGCAGGGTCGTGGTCGGGGTCGCCAGAAGGTTCAGCGTGGGTGTAGACAGCGGATTGGCGCCAGGAATGGTAGGCGTTACAAAGCTCACCAACATGAATTCTGCCACTGCCAGGCCCAATATCAGCACCAGCATCCCTGTAGCCAGGTTCAATCGTCCCTGGGCACTGTCTCGTTCCAGGCCAAACCCCGCATCCTGCAGCTCTTGCCAGGCCAGGATAAATTTACGTATGTAAAACAATCCCCCCAACCCAAGAAGCAGATATATCCACGCCTCGAAGGCGCGCACAAAACTGAGCGCTTCTTCCATGCCTCTCCGGAGATGGGGCTAATCCACAGTACTAACTACTCAAGACCTGGAGCCCTCCGTCTCATCCTAAATTCGGCGTAAGACGCCGTTAATCACCGCAATAAGTTTGGGTACGATTTGCTGACCGGCTTCCAGAACTTCTTCATGGGTGGTAAGTGTGTTCCCGTCCAGGTTGGCCTTGTTGCTAATGCCTGATATACCCAAAACGCGGGTACCACCATGCCGAGCAACCGTCACTTCGGGGACTGTGGACATGCCTACTGCATCTGCACCGCTGCTGCGCAGGAAACGTAGATCGGCAGGGGTCTCAAAGGATGGCCCCGCCAGACACACGTACACGCCTTCGTGCAGCTTGATTTCCGATTCATTGGCTGCCTGGCGCGCAAGGGTTGCCAATTGGCGGTCGTAGGCCTGCCCCATGTCTGGGAAGCGCAGCCCCAACTCGTCCAGGTTCGGGCCGCGTAGCGGGGTGAGGCCCGCCATGCCGATCAGGTTAAGATGATCTACGATGAGCATCAGATCACCCGGTTCAAAAGCCGGGTTTACTGCCCCGGCAGCATTAGTGACGAAAAGCATTTCAATCCCCAGTCGCTGCATCACGCGGATGGGTAAACCAACCTGGGCCATGGAATAGCCTTCATAGTAGTGCACACGCCCTTGCATGACCAGCACTGGCTGACCTTGTAAGGTACCGTTGACCAGTTGCCCCTGGTGGCCAATTACGGTCGAAACCGGCCAATCTCGAATTTCACCATACGGGATTTTCACCTGACCTTCCACGGCCTCTGCCAAAGAGCCTAATCCTGAACCGAGGATCAGGCCAACGCGCGGAGCGTTGATCAATTTGGGGCGGATGGATTGAGCGATCTGGTCAATTTCTGGGAGGGTGAAGCTTTCTTTCATCCAAATCTCCTGATGTGCTGCAGCGATCGTGGTCCAATCAAATGCGGTTGGCGAATACAGCTAACCAGCTTGCGCGGCAATCCGGCGCAATCGGGCTAAGGTAGAAAGTGAAGACTGATGCCCCAGCCGCAGTTGAATTTGCTGCAGGGGTAGATCTGTAGCAGCCAGGCGCTGCGCAGCGGTGTGGCTGATCAGGCGCGGGCTGAGGGCAAACGGCAGCCCGGCCTGCCGCCCCCAGCCACGCAGCACTTGCCAGACTGCCTGGCGGGTCATGCGGTTGCCTGCCTGGCTGATCCATAAAGCCGGCTCATCTGGCTGGTGGTTCAATTCTGGGCGGCCTTCTTTTAGATAGCGCCATAGAGGTTGATCAGCCCAATCTAGATTTAAATGTCCGCGGATCCCGGATGGCTGAACCAGTGTCAGGGTGTGGCAGTCCTGGGACAGGTCGGCCAGGTTTAGCGCCAGTAAACGGTGCACAGGCAGTCCGGTATCGAGCAGTAACGCCAGGAGGGCCTGATCACGACGGGCGCGCGCATGGGTGGCTTGCTGCATAACTTGCCAGACTGCGCGCAGATGTAAAGGATGGAGACGCTCAGTTTGGCTGTGGGCTATATTTTTTTGGCGACTGGCTTGCGCCGCACGGGAGATGGATTCCCAATCGGTTATGGGGTGCTTTAGAAAATGGTTAAAGGCATACAGGCTGGCCTGGCGGCGGGCCAGGGTATGCGGGTGTAAACCGCTGGCGCTCTCGGCAGATAGAAAAGCTTGTACTTGTGAGGTGGAGAAATCGGCCAGGCTGGCCGGGCGGGCGGTGGCTCGCTCAACACAGCTGGCGAAACGTAACAAATCAGCCTGGTAAGCTACCAGGGTATTGCGCGCGTACACAGCCCCTGCTTTTGAATGAAACACGAAAGCCTGAATTGCCAGAATCAATTCAATGTTTGGAAGCACCCTGGTACCGATTCTTCACCATCCCGCGCTGACCCGCCCGATAAATATTTTGTGAACTTATTATAACATGCCCTCCAACAGACCTGCTGAAAGGCCACATCACACCTAAATTTCTTTTCCGCACTCGCGCTGAGCGAGGTTCAGACCGTAGTCAATACGGCACGGAAAGCTTGGATAGTTTGCTGGATATGCTGATCGTTCACCCAGTAATGGGTCACCAGGCGAAAGCGCCGTTTTCCGGCTACCCCGACGCGCACGCCGAATTCGCTCAGGCGGGCTGCCACACGCCCGGCGGGTGAGACACTTCCCTCGAGAGTTGGCTCGGCTGCAACAGCTTCCCCTGTCAGGTTTAGAAATACCATATTGGTGTAAGGAACTGGCGGATCGAGCTCCAGGCCTGGTAGACCGCGCAGGCCATCTGCCAGCATGCGGGCGCGGCGGTGATCCTCCGCCAGGCGATCGACCATCGTCTCCAGCGCCACAATCCCGGCGGCCGCCAGGATGCCTGCCTGGCGCATGCCTCCGCCCAATTGCTTCCGGATGCGATGAGCCTGGTGGATAAATTCTCTCGAGCCGCATAACACTGAACCCACCGGGGCGCACAATCCCTTACTCAAACAGAAAGTGACTGAGTCTGCCATGCCAGCCAGGTCTTTGGCGCTCACACCCTGGACGACAGCCGCGTTGAATATACGCGCCCCATCCACGTGCAGGCGCAAGCCACGCCGGCGAGCAAGATCAATGACTGATCGGGTGTACTCTGGGGTCAGGGCCACGCCTCCACAGCGGTTGTGGGTATTTTCGAGGGTGATCAGGCGAGTGATCGGGTGGTGCGCATCATCAGGGCGGATGGCAGCTTCGATCGCTTCCAAAGCCAGGGTGCCGTCTGGTTGGTTGGGGATCTGGCAGGAGTGCACGCTGCCCAGGGCTGATATCCCCCCGGCTTCATACAGGTAGGTATGGGCTTTTGTCCCCAGGATCACCTCATCCCCGCGCTGGCAATGGGCCAGGACGGCAATCAAGTTGCCCATCGTCCCGGAGGGCACAAATAGACCTGCTTCTTGCCCCACCATGCTGGCAGCCAGCTCCTGCAAGCGGTTGATGGTAGGGTCCTCTCCATAAACATCGTCGCCGACCGCGGCGCGCGCCATGTCTTCGCGCATGGCTGGAGTGGGTTGGGTGACAGTGTCAGAGCGCAAATCGACGAGTTCCATTGCAGTCTCCATGTATAAGAATATTCCCAGAAGCCAGGCGCTGGGCAAGCGTATGGCTAGCTGCTGGGGGTGAGGGTTTCGAGAACCTGGTTTAGCTCGGGCGGCAAAGGCGCTTCAAAGGTGCGGGTTTCTTGTTCACCTGGCAGCAGAATGGTCAGGCGGGCTGCATGCAAGAAGTGGCGGTCCAAGGGCAGGCTGGCGTGGCGCTTTCCGTAGATAGTATCGCCCACGACCGGGCAGCCGATAAAAGCCAGGTGCAGGCGGATCTGGTGCGTGCGACCGGTGAGGGGCTGCACTTCCAGCAGGGTATGGGCAGTATATTTGGACAGGGTGCGATAATCACTGATGGCCGCGCGGCCTTTGAGGTCGCTGACGACAGCCATCTGTTTGCGCTCGCCTTGATCGCGTCCAATGGCGGCTTCGATCCGCCCGGCTGGGGAAGGGGGTTGGCCATCGACCAGGGCGAGATAAACTTTGTGCACTTTCCGCTGGCGGAACTGCTCCTGTAGGATATGATGGGTGCGGTCATTTTTGGCCAGGAGGATCAGCCCTGAAGTGTTTTTGTCCAGGCGATGCACCACCCCAGGACGCTGCTCGCCGCCGATGCCTTCCATCTCGGGCGCGTGCGCCAGGGCGGCGTGCACCAGTGTCCCCCGACTGTGTCCAGCAGCCGGATGGACGACCATCCCGGCGGGTTTATTAACGACCATCAGATCATCGTTTTCGAAGACGATATCCAGCGGGATCGCTTCAGGCTGCAAGCGGCTGGGCTCTGGCGGGGGGATGTGCACTACGATTGTGGTGGGATGCTCGATGAGCAGACCGGATTTATGTGCTGCCTGGTTATCCACGAATACCAGCCCGTCTTTGATCAAGTTTTGCAAGCGCGTGCGTGAATATTGCGGGAGACGCTGGACTAAAAACTTGTCCAGACGCATAGGGTCGCCATCACTGAATTGAAGCTCGATGATTTGATCGCCCACGCTTATTCCTCCGGAGGCAGACTGGTCGGGTGGGATTCCTGGTTGGGCATCTGGGTGGAGACATCCACATCAGATCGGGTAGCGGCCTTTCTGGCTATGTCTCTTTCTTTCATCCACATGCCAATCAGCAGGACGGCGACACCCAGGGAGATAGACGCATCGGCTACGTTAAACACTGCGAATCTGCCAACGGAGATGAAATCAGTAACTGAGCCGATCGTAACCCGGTCGATCAAGTTGCCAACCGCCCCTCCAAGCTGCATGCCAAGAGCCAGGCGTAGGGGCCAGTCCTCTTTGGAGATCTGAGGATAATAGAAGAGGATCACGGCCGAAACGATGATAGCCAGGATCGTGAAAACCATACTCATGTTTTGGAACATACCGAAGGCAGCCCCCGTATTGCTGATGTGTACCACACGCGCATAAGGGGTTAGCCAGGGCCAGGGGGACCACATTTCTCCATAGCCCAGGTTGGCCCGGACCCACGCTTTGCTGAGCTGATCCAGAAAGATAATGCCGCCCGTCAGTACGATAAGAAAACCATAATCCGAAATAAACTTTTTCAATCTAAAAGCTCCCAGATGAGTTACAAGATCGCCGTTCATTGTACCTCGGAAACGAAGCGCACAGGCAGGGCGTAGCCACTCAGAGTGATGTAACTGCCTGGATAGCCGCGGCTCTCACCTCAGCATACTGCGCCAGGGCAACTGCAATGGATGCGGGTCGAACAGTCAGCCCTACCAGATGTGCTTCGCAGCCCTGCCTGCAATCACTGGACCCAAAGCCGGGGGCAGGGATAAAAGCTGTGCCTAAGCTCGCAAAGGCCTGGCTCCAGAGGCATTCTAGCCGAGGAACAGGCTGAGCAGAACGACAGGAGTCGGGTAAGAAGTAGGCGATTTCGAGTTCCCCAGCGGCGCAAAGAGTATCAATGTGCCAGTGCAGGCGTGAGGCGCCGAGAATATGGCGGTGCAAGCGCGCCGGCAAACCACCGGGTCCCCAGGCGCTGCCAAAATACAGATAATGCGCGGGTGGAAAGGTGAACGCTCCCAGCCGCCCTATGGACAGATCGAGGGAGCGATCGATACGCAAGAGCAACGCGTAGCTGCCAGGCAGCCGCAGGATATCATCCAGGTTCATAGGATCAGGGTTTCAAGCCGCCGGGGTAATAACCAGCGAAATCCAGCTGGTGGGCGATATAGACCAATTGGTGCTGCTCAATTTGAGCATGGCGCGCCGCGACCCAGCCAGCAAAGCGCTGCATATCCAGGCCTGGATCACCGTGCAGCGCCTCGTCCAGAGTGTGGATGATGAAGTGCAGAAAATAGGCTTCATCGTCCGGGTATCCGGTGACGCCCGGGTAAACTACCCAGTCTGAAGCGCCTGCTGCCAGAATAACCGCCCCGGCAGTTGGCAGGTGTTGGAAGAGGTGCCGCCCAGCGCAGCTATCTCCCGAGCGTTTTCCGTTGATCATGCGTTCATCCATGGTCTGGTGGTAACGCGCTTCAATCTGCCGGTCCAGGTACGGGTCGATAGCTGGCTCAAACAGGGTAGCACCGTCAAAATTGATCGTAAAGTAAAAATACCCCCCCGGCCTGAGCAACTCAAAAAGCTGCGGTAGGGTTGCCGGGATGTCCATAAGGTCCAGGAAGGCATGGGCAATGATCAAGTCCCATTTTTGTCCATCATGCAGCTGCGCGATAAAGTCAAATAGATCGATAGCGACCAAATTCACCCGCAGATCGAGCTGGGCGGCGGAGAAATAAAGTTCGCCATGCGGAGTTTCAGAGGAATTGATGGTATTCCGCTCAGTCCAGGCTGCCAGGCGATTGCGGGCTGAGGCTATGTTTTCGTGCAAAGCATCCAGGGCCGTGTAGTGAGCACGCTGCAGCAGACCCCAATCCACCGTCCGCTCGAGCATGGTGCCAATGCCGGCTCCGACCTCGAGTACCCGCAGCGGGCGACTGGCTTGCAGGCCGGCTACTTGTGCTTGCAAAGTTTTCCATACATGAGCGTTCAGGGCGCGGTCGTCAACAGTTTTCTTGGCGGCCAGGTAGCGGGGGAAGGAGGGCGTAAAGTATGGAGGGAGCATAACGGGGTGATCGCTAGGAGGCCGATTTGGGTAATGGCTGGCCGGCCAGGCTGTGCAGGAAGTGCACAGCGCCAGTCATCGACTCTTGCCAGGTGGGGTGGGCCAGGTAACGGGCGCGGGCTGCCAGGCTCAGCTTAGCCAGGTGCTCACGATTCTGGATCAGCTTGCGGATGGGCTTCGCCAGGGCGTATTTATCCTTGGGGGGCATCAGGTAGCCATTCTCATCCTCAGAGATAAATTCACCTGCCGCGCCAGCGGTGGTGGCTATGGCGGGTAAACCAAAGCCCATCCCCTCCAGGTAGGCGATCCCAAAGCCTTCATAGGTAGAGGGGACAACCAGAGCCTGGCATTCCGCCATCTGCGCTGCCAGCTGCTCCGTTGTCAGGCGGTCGAGGAAGCGCACGCTTTCTACCAGACCTTCCATGGCGACTAATTTACGTATGCTACGTGCATAATGCTCATCCACATCCAGGCGGCCTGCCACGCGTAGCTCCCACTGGTCCCAGGGGATTTGCCTCAGCGCGCCGAGCAAGATGTGCAGGCCTTTGCGGGGAATTACATTGCCGACGAAGAGCAAGCGCAGTGGGCCGGTTTCAAATGCCCGATCGCGGATGGCCTTCTCTGAAATCTGCGGTGAGTACTGGTCGCCGCCGGGAAAAGCAACCGTCCAGCGTACCTGGCTGAGGCTCTCACGGGTTAGCCGGCTTTCAACGACCTGCCGGGTGGTCTGGCTGTTAAAAATGAAACCATCCACACTATTCAGGTAGCGATCTTCCACCTGTTGGTATAACCGGTTTTGCCAGGCTGGGCGGTCCTCACTGCTGCGAAGATGATGAACAATGGAAACAATGGGATAGGGAGCCACCTTTTTCAGGCGAGCGTTCAACCAGGCAAGAGAGGGATGGTTGAGCTCATCTTGCAAGAGCAGGTCTACCTCCAGGCGCTGCAAGCGCACCAGTAGCCGTTGCGAGAAGTTATCGCCCAGATGCTGCAGGTAATTCCTCCAGGGCAGGGAGATTACTTTGACTTGATCACCGTGCGCGTGCAGCTGTTCGACCAGCTTGCGGTCGTACAGGTATCCACCGGAGAGATTCTCCAGGTTGCCATAGATGACCAAACCAACCCGCATAATGGTTTAGCGTTCCAATCGATAAGACGCCCAGGCGATAGCGTTCTCCCAAAGAGTAATGGTAATCGCAAGAATGTTGCCAGCCTGGATGCAGCCGTGCATGTGTTGGCATAAGATGCGTGAAAAATGCTCGATACTGGGATTTAAACCGCTGAATTCTGGTAGATTATTTAAGGTTTGGTTGCGGTAGCTGCTGATCAGCTCGTCCAGGTGACGCTCGATATCCACAATATCCACCAGGTAGCCATGTTGATCCAGCTGGGTTCCCTGAAGCTGTAATTCGACCTGATAGTGATGGGAATGAGGATGGTTTTCAGAGCCCCAATCACCGCCAATCAAATAATGCTGAGCGATAAAATCACGTCGGACTGCCACACTGTACAATTTTATACTCCTGCCGTACTAGAAACTCAGTTGTTAGTATTCTACCGCAGCCTGCTGATCACCTGGTGCAACTATTGCGCCGGATTTCGTCCCACTGGAAGCCAGGCATCGGATAAAATTCTACTTGAACCATATTTAGTGAAAACAGGCGAGGTGCAGGATGATTCGATCGATCTATTATGCAAAAGATGGACAACTTGCAACCAACTTAAAGCCAGAGGCTTACCGGCAGGCTCTGGATGATCCGGATGGACTGCTGTGGGTGGATTTTGAGGATAGCCCGCCGGAAGAGGATGAGCCTATTCTTATAGAAATTTTTAAATTTCACCCATTGGCTGTCGATGACGCCTTGCGGGAGACACACGTACCCAAGGTGGACGATTGGGGGGATTACCTGTATATTGTTTTTCAGAATATGGAGATCCGCCAGCTCCAGACAGGCAGCCTGGAATCTCAGGAATTAGATGTGTTTTTGGGGGAGAATTTTCTGGTAACGCACCACGATCAAAAACTTGAGCCGGTCGAGCATCTGTGGGACACTGTCCAGCGCGACGAGCGCAATTTGAGCAATGGACCGGATCATTTACTGTACCGTCTGGTGGATGAGCTGGCAGCCGGGTATATGCAGGTGGTTGAAAAGTTGGATGAGGCAATTGATGCCCTGGAGGACGAAATCTTCGATCATTCGCATACAGAAATCCTGGAGCAAATCTTTATTCTTAAGCGCATGACCTTGCATTTCCGGCGCATGATTGGCCCGCAGCGTGAGGTGCTGAATAAACTGGCGCGCGACGATTTTCGTATGGTGGACGAGCAGGCACAGGTGTATTACCGTGATGTCTACGATCATCTTGTGCGACTATATGATTTGAGCGAAAACCTGCGTGAAATGGCTTCGGGCACCCTGGATACCTATCTGTCGGTGATCAACAACCGCACCAACGATATTATGAAGGCTTTGACGATCATCACAGCATTTTTTATGCCGCTGTCCTTCCTGACCGGTTTCTTCGGGATGAATTTTTTCGCCGCTGATCCCTCATTTTCGGAATGGGTCAGCCTGCCGGTGTTTGTGTTGACTCTGTCGACGATGGTTCTTGGGCCGGTAGGGATGTATTTCTGGATGCGCCGCCAGGGTTGGACACATTAGGGAACTACATTGCGATACGAGTACTGAACCGAGGAGGCTGTGTCTATGGATCATAAACCGCTCAGCGCCAGCGCACAAAAAGTGCAGGATGCTTTGTCAGCCCGCGGCATGACGCTGCAGGTTGTGGAGCTGCCGGGTTCCACGCGCACAGCGCAAGAGGCAGCTCAGGCAATTGGATGTGATGTGGGCCAGATTGTCAAATCCCTGGTCTTTAAAGGCAAGCGCTCAGCCAGGCCGGTGCTGGTCATCGCCAGCGGGAGGAACCGCGTGGACGAGCGCAAGATCGAAGCTCAGATCGAAGAACCGTTGGGCAAGGCCGACGCTGATTTCGTGCGCCAGCAGACCGGTTTTGTGATCGGCGGCGTGCCTCCGGTGGGGCACAGCCAGCCCTTGCTGACCTATGTAGATGCCGACCTGCTCGAATATACCGAAATCTGGGCTGCCGCCGGAACACCGCACGCCGTCTTTCGCCTTACGCCCCAGGAACTATGTGAGTTGACCGGGGGAGAGGTGTTGGAGCTAAAAGCCTGATATTGTTTGCCGTTCGCAAGGGTTGGCGATCCGCTCGGGTAAGCTATTAAACAACAAGCCAGGGCAGAGTGTGAAAACTGCCCTGGCTTCTCAGTTCAAGCGTATTGACGCTAGTCCGCGCTTGCCAGGCCGCGCTCGCGATAGCGCTCCTCGATCTCAGCTACTTTTTCTGCGCATGGATCGGGTTGGTGAGACCAGGGCGTGCCGATCCAGGAGAGCAGGAAATAGTCTGCTCCGATGTAACCCGCAATCTTCCAGGCCAGGATGATACCCACTGCGATAATAAAGAGCAGTGGATTGGTGCTGGCGGAACCCGCCATCATAAAGTTCCAGTTCATAAAGCCGCTGAAGAAGGCGGCGATGCCGGTAAAGGCGCCTATGAGCAAAGCAATCCCGATCAACAGCTCGCCATAAGCAACCAGCTTGGCAAACCAGGTGTAAGATTGGCTGTCGAGCAAGGCCTGGATGAATCCGCGATACCAGTCGACGGCAATCGGCGGGCGGCCGGTTTCGGGAATTTGAACGGCATTGGTCCAGAATCCCTTCAGGGCCTCGCCGGTACTCACCCAGGCTGGATTGCTGATCTTGCCCATAGACGAAGTCACCCATTGATAGCCCAGCCAGATGCGCAGCGGCAGCCATAGCCAGGCGGCGCGTGGGCTGCTGAGCAGCCATTTGATAAATGGCGGGTCCTGGATCACACGTTCACGTTTAACAGTTGCAACAGACATTTTATCCTCCTACCTCAAATCATGAAAAAAGACACCAATAAGATATATAATACCTTATTGTGTCTATATTATACCTACAAAGCATTGGTCGTCACATAGGAAGATTATAAGAATCACTGCTAAAAAGGGGAACTCTTAGCCTGGTTTCTAAGATATGGATGAGCTTTAGCCGCTTAGCCCGTTGAGCGGGTTGAAGGATCGCCTGCGAGCTTTTGTTTTTAGGCTAGAATTTTCTAATACAGGCGTATCAAGCATTG
>Ga0105106_10000088_pt1 | contig 54544 bp, 56 predicted proteins | sample PPLLaktember2015_5_FD_79109 | JGI IMG/M metagenome (GOLD analysis project Ga0105106, IMG submission 79109) | Freshwater sediment microbial communities from Prairie Pothole Lake near Jamestown, North Dakota, USA - PPLs Lake P8 Core (1) Depth... | ecosystem: Environmental > Aquatic > Freshwater >... | reverse complement strand
CTACGGCCTGATCGCTTTTGGCTCCTCTTTAGATTGCCCTGGTCCGGTGGCGCGCAATATCTCCGACGCAGCCCTGATGCTAGGTGTGATCGCCGGGGCTGACCCGCGTGACGCCACGACCCCCAATGTGCCCGTGCCCAATTATCTGGAAGGCCTGGAAAAGGGTGTACGCGGCATGCGCATCGGCCTGTCGCCTGATTACTTCCAGATCACATTCCCTGATCCACACACCGGAGAGCTACAGCGCGCCCCCATCGCACCCGAGATCGAAGCCGCAGTGATGAAAGCTGCCGGACGTTTAGCCGAGTTGGGCGCTGATATCGTTGAGAATGTGCCCATGCCGCACACTCCATATGGCATACCGGCTTATTTTGTCATCTCACGCGTCGAGGCAGCCTCCAACCTGCACCGCTACGATGGCGTCAAATACGGCTACCGCACTCCAGAGATGGTCGACGAGCTGGCGGAAATGTACCGTAAGACGCGTGCCCAGGGCTTTGGACTGCAGCCCAAGCTGCGCATCTTGATGGGCATGTATGTGAGCGCGGCACAGTACAGCGAGCAGTATTACAATCGCGCCCAGCGCGTGCGAACCCTGCTACGCAAGGATTTTGTGCAGGCCTTTGACCCGGCTGGCCCTTACCGCCTGGACGCTCTGCTCACCCCCACCACACCCACCACCGCTTTCCCGATTGGGGATGTGTATGGTGACACGGTACTGATGCAGTATGCCGACCAGCTTACGGTGCCCGCCAACCACGCTGGCATCCCCGGAATTTCTCTTCCCTGTGGGCTGGATTCTCAGGGGCTGCCCATCGGTCTGCAGTTACTCGGTCCGGATTTCTCCGAAGCAACTTTGCTGCGCATCGGTCGTGCTTATGAAATGGTCACAGCCAGTGATAGCTGGCGCTCGATAAAACCAGCCGTGCTACGCAGCCTGGCTTGAGGAGATAACCATGAAGATCTTAATTGCCGCGGATATGGAAGGCATCACCGGTGTGGTCAACTGGGATCAGGTCAATCCGGCGCACAGCGAGTACAGCCGTTTCCGGCGCTTGATGACCCAGGATGTGAATGCCGCCATTGGGGGCGCTCTGGCATCCGGCGCGACAGAAATCGTGGTCACCGATGGACATTCAAACGGCAACAATATCCTCATCGAGGAGCTGGACCCGCATGCGCGCCTGAACAACGGCAACGGCAGCCCGCTCAGCATGGTCCAGGGTATCGATAGCAGTTTTGACGGTGTATTTTTCATCGGATACCATGCCTGCGCCGGATCGAAGAACGCCATCCTCGACCATACCTGGTCGAGCGCTACGGTTAGCGGAGTCTGGCTGAATGAGTTGCTGGTGGGTGAGGCAGGCTTGAACGCGGCTGTATGCGGGCATTTTGGCGTGCCGGTGCTGATGATCTCCGGCGACCAGACTGCATGCGGCGAAGCCAGAGCGCTGCTGGGCAATCTGGAAGTCGCGGTTGTGAAGCAAGCCAGCGGGCGCATGTCTGCCGAATGCCTGCCGCCCGGCCTGGCGCATGAGAAAATCTGTGAAGCCGCCGCCCGTGCGGTCCAGAAACAGTTCAGCCAGCAATCCCCGCCGCCATTTCTCCTGCCCGCCCCGATCCAGATGCGCGTGGCTTTTATGAGCTCAGATATGGCCGACCGCGTCAGCCTGCTGCCTGGCATTGAACGGCTGAATGGACGCGAGATCAGCTTCTCCAATCCGGATATGACCACCGTTTACCGGGCATTTCGCGCCGCCGTCAGCCTGGCGCGCGGCTGAGACAAATCTCCTATGAGTGCTTCCATCCAAGCCGTCCTGGATCGCCTAAAGACCTTGTCGAATCCTGATAATGTGGCTGGGATGGCGCGCTTTGGCATCAATCCACAAAACACTCTAGGAATCTATGTGGCTACATTACGCCAGATTGCCAAAGAAATCGGTCGGGACCAGACCCTGGCATTGGAACTTTGGAACAGCAGGATCCATGAAGCGCGCCTCTTAGCCAGCTTTATCGCCGACCCCCATCAGATGACAGAAGCTCTACTCGAAGATTGGGTAAAGGAATTCGACTCCTGGGATATCTGTGATCAGGTATGCGGATTGTTTGCCCGCACACCGTATGCCTACGTCAAAGCACAAGAATGGAGCAGCCGCCCCGAGACTTTCGTCAAACGCGCCGGCTTTGTGCTCATGGCAACCCTGGCAGTCCATGATAAGCGCGCCCCATATGAACACCTGGCGCAATTTCTACCTGCTATCGCCCGCGAAGCCGGGGACGAGCGCAACTTTATCAGGAAAGCTGTCAACTGGGCTTTGCGCCAGATCGGCAAGCGCAGCCTGACGTTGAACATCCAGGCGATTGAGACCGCCCGCCAAATCCAGCATCTGGACAGCAAAGCTGCCCGTTGGATCGCCGCCGACGCGCTGCGCGAATTGACCAGCGCACCTGTTCAGACCCGCCTGCTGGCTAAAGCCAGCTCGCGGCAGCATCAAAACAGCCTAATAAATGATTGAGGCCCTGAATGACCGAATTCGAAGCCATTATCGGGTTAGAAACCCACATCCAGCTTAATACCCAGACCAAGATCTTCTGCAGCTGCAAAGCAGATTCGTGGAACGACGCCCCCAACACCAATATTTGCCCGGTTTGCACAGGCATGCCTGGCGTTTTACCCGTGTTGAATCGCGCGGTGGTCGAAAAAGCGGTCCTGCTGGCTGCAGCCATGCACGCTGAGATCCCGCCGGTTTCTTTCTTCGATCGCAAAAACTATTTCTACCCCGACCTGCCCAAAGGCTACCAGATCTCTCAATACGATCGCTCGCTGGCGAAAGGCGGTTACCTTGATCTACCCATGCCAGAAGGGTATATCCGGCATGTTTCGATCCACAAACTGCACATCGAAGAAGACGCCGGAAAAACCAAGAACGAGCATGGCCAGCGCAAGATTGATTTCAACCGCTGCGGGGTGCCGCTGATCGAGATGGTCACCGGGCCAGACCTGCGCTCGGCGGATGAAGCCGCCCAATACCTGATCCGCTTGCGCCAGCTATTACGCTGGCTGGGCATTTCTGAAGCCGACATGGAAAAGGGGCACCTGCGCTGCGATGCGAATGTGTCCATCCGCCCGGTGGGAGCCGATTACTTAAACCCCAAGACCGAAATCAAGAACGTGAACTCCATCACCGCAGTGCGCGATGCCATTGAGGTTGAAATCGCCCGCCAGAAACGCGAGGTCGCAGCCGGCAATCGCATCGCTGCCTGGACCCTGGAATGGGATGAGGATGCCGGTGTGCTGCGCAAGATGCGCTCCAAAGAAACCGAAGCCGATTACCGCTATTTCCGCGAGCCCGACCTGCTTTCAGTGGAGCTGGATGATGCCTGGCGCAAGGCCATCCTGGCAGAATTGCCCGAGCTGCCCCTGGTGCGCCGGGAGCGCTTTGTAACCCAATACGAGCTGCCCGTATATGACGCCGATATCCTGACCGGGGAGCGCAGCCTTTCGGATTACTACGAGGCTGCTGTCCGGGCTTACGGCGGCGACCCAAAACGCATCTCCAACTGGCTGATGAACGACGTGCTGCGCATGATCAACGATACAGGCATCCCAGCCGGCGAGCTACGCCTGACGCCCGCCTACCTGGCCGAGATCGTCAAGCTGGTGGACAGTGGGACTGTCAACACCTCTACCGGGAAGGCTCTGCTGGAAAAAGTGCAGGCCAGCGGGCTGTCACCGGCAAGCATCGTGGAACAAGAAGGCCTGGCGCAGGTCAGCGACCGGGATGCCATCCTGGCAGCCTGCGAACAGATTATCGCTGATAACCCGGGGCAGGTCGCCAGTTATCGAGGCGGCAAAACCGGTTTGATTGGCTGGTTTGTGGGCCAGGTGATGCGCGGCTCGGGCGGAAAAGCCGATCCACAGATGACGCGCAGCCTGCTGGAAGAGCTGTTAAACCAATAAACAAATTCTCAGGTCTTTCTTAATGGTAGATTCTCAATACCCTCAGATATCGTCCTACCTATTGCTGAACGATTTGCGCGTGCATTACCTGCGCTGGGGAGAGCCAGGCCGCGGCCAGCCTGTCCTGTTGCTGCACGGGCTGGCCTCAAACGCCCGCATCTGGGAACTGACCGCCCCAATCCTTGCAGAAGCTGGTTTTGACCTGATCGCCCCAGACCTGCGCAGCCACGGTCTGACGGACAAACCCGAGGGTGATTTGGGCTTTACGACTTACGCTCGCGATCTATTGGCCTTGATAACTACCTTGGACCTGGACCACCCCTTGATCGTGGGGCATTCCTGGGGAGCTGCCCTGGCCCTGGACTACGCAGCGCGCTTCGCCATCGGGCCGCGCGCCCCCGCTGGCATTGTCCTGGTAGATGGCGGGGTCATTCAATTGAACGCCCTGCCCGGGGTCACCTGGGAGGAGCTGCAGCAGCGCCTCACACCTCCGCGCCTGGCCGGCACACCCCTGGAAGACTTCCTGGAGCGCATCAACCGCCCCTGGGGAAACTGGCAGCCGGACGATCAGGCGCAGCAAATCATCCTGGGTAATTTTGAGATCCGGGAAGATGAAACCATCGCTCCCCGCCTGCGCTTCGAACAGCACATGCAGATCGTACGCGCCATGTGGGAGTTCAACACCTTCGAGCGTTTCGCACAAATCCGCTGCCCGGCTTTATTGCTGCCAGCTCGCCCCAGCTCACCGGTTTCCCCCCAGGATCAGGATTTCCTTTCGGCCAAGGAAGCCAGCCTGGAAAAGATCATCAAATTGAAGCCAGATGCCCACCTGGAATGGATACTCGACAGCATCCATGATATCCCCCTGCAACACCCGCATCGCCTGGCGCAACTCATTATCCAGTTTGGGAAAAACTTGTAATCGGGGCGTCCTCAACTTCCTCAATACCATGAACCAAGACCTGCAATATCGCCTGCGCCCGGCACGCGCCGAGGATGGCCGGATCATCCGCAGCCTGGTGCGCAAAGAACATCTTAATCCGATGGGGATTCACTGGTCACGCTTCACAGTCGCTGTGGACCAAAACGATGCGGTGATCGGCTGCGCTCAGATGAAGATCCATTTTGATAGCTCGCGGGAACTGGCCTCGCTGGTGGTGGAGGATCGCTGGCGAGGGCAGGGTATCGCCCGCGCCTTGATCACCAGCCTGCTAAACGAGCATCCTGGCGTGATTTATCTCACCTGTGCTGCCCGGTTGGAACCTTTATACCAACACCTTGGCTTTTGCACGCTCTCACCAGACGAAATGCCGCCTTATTTCCGGCGTATCTATCGCCTGTTCAATGGATTGCTAACCCTATTTACCAGGTCTGGCGGATTCAAAGTCATGCGCCATGCTCACTGACCCAGAGCCAGCCTTAGGCGGGATATGACTCATGGCGTACTCCGCCAATGCTGCAATGGTCAGGCTGGGATTGACGCCGGGGTTGCCCGGCATAATTGAGCCATCCACTACATACAGGCCCGGGTAGTTGTGCACCTGGCAGTCCAACCCGACCACACCTTCCTGGTCATCTCTGCCCATCGGGCATCCCCCCAGGATATGCGCGGTGATGGGAATATTCAACAAGCCCTCGTTAACCGACCCGGCGGGAATCCCGTTAATTTTCTCGGCGAAACGACGCGTAACGTGATGCCCGGCATCGATCTTGGAAGGCAGGCTGTGTTCAAGGTCTGGTGTTGAGACCAACCGCTTGCGGAACAGCGTTGATAGGCTGCGTCCCAGGCGCATGCGGACATAATTATCTTCCGTCTGCATAACCAGCAGGATCGTGGAGCGCTGCGCCCAGCCTGGCAGCACATGCGTGCGCAGAAAATCGACCGGATGAGAGAGAATGATCCCCAGGGTTTTCAATATCCTGCTCAGGATGCTGTGCCCGCTTTCAATCAGCGGCGCGGACAGCAGGCGCATCATTGAAGAACCTGCCGGATAGCGCACCGGCTCGATTGCAGTTACCGGGTCGGCGTGGAAAATCGAGGTGATCGCTACTCCCTCAGAGTAATCTGTAGCTGGTTCACGGCTGGTCGCTCCAAGCAGCGATTCCGAGTTGGTGCGCACCAGATCGCCCAGGCGGGGTGAAAGCTTTTCTAGCGAGCCAGAGATATCGCGACAATGAAAAAGCAATCCCAGCGTGCCCAACGATCCGCCGGAGAAGATCACATTATGGGTCCGCAGGCGTCGCTCTGGCCTGACTAACCAGGCAGTGCTGCTGCGGTAAATGATTTCATAGCGCGCCCCATCTGGCTGGCCTTCCACCAGTTGGTGCACATCGCGCGCCTCACATTCCGCCTGGATTTCAGCTCCCCACTTTTCGGCAAAGTAGAGATAATTTTTCACCAGGGTGTTCTTGGCGTTATTGCGGCAACCGACCATACAACCCCCACAGTGGATGCAGGCTGCGCGCATTGGGCCTTGCCCGTCAAAATAAGGATCGGGTACTTCTTCTCCCTCCTGGCAATCATCACCAAAATATACCCCCACCGTCGTTGGGTGAAAGGTTTCCAACGTGCCCAATTCAGCGGCGATCTCGCGTACCAGGCCATCTGCTGGCCAGAGGCGTGGATTTTGGGTCACCCCCAGCATGCGCCGGGCAGTCGCGTAATGCGGTTGCAGCACAGCCTTCCAATCCGCCTGCCGCCGCCAGGCAGGGTTTTCAAAGAGCCGGTCGTCTGGCTGCATCAAGACATTGGCATAACCCAGACTCCCACCGCCCACCCCGCTACCATGCAGCACCCATACATCCCGGAAGGGGCTGATCTGCAGGATACCGAAACAACGCAGGGCTGGCGCCCACAGATACTTGAACACATTCCAGTTTGTCTTAGCAAAGTCCTGGTCCCGAAAGCGTTTGCCGCGCTCGAGAACCAGGACACGATACCCCTTTTCAGCCAGTCGCATGGCTGAAACGCTGCCGCCAAATCCCGAACCGATCACCACAAAGTCAAACACATTCCCAGACATACGCTATTTCTCCTGGGCCAGGCAAATCGGTTGATGGACAGGCTAAGTGTAGTGATAAAATCCGCGCCCGGTCTTGCGACCCAGGTAGCCGGCGTCCACCATCTTACGCAGCAAATAGGCCGGGCGATACTTATCATCACCCAGGTCACGCTGCAGGACTTCCATAACAGATAGAACCACATCCAGGCCAATCAGATCACACAGGGAAAGCGGTCCCATCGGATGGTTCATACCCAGCTTCATCACGGTGTCGATCGCCTCCGGTGTACCAATACCTTCTTGCAAGGCAAAGATGGCCTCATTGATCATCGGGCACAAAATGCGGTTGGAGATAAAACCCGGGGCATCGCGCGCTTCCACCGGTTCTTTGCCCATCAGCCGGCACACATCCATCACCGTGCTGGTCGTTTCATCAGAAGTCGCCAGCCCGCGAATGACCTCTACCAGGCGCATGAGCGGGACCGGGTTCATAAAGTGCATCCCGATCACACGCTCTGGGCGCTGAGTGACGGCCGCGATCTTAGTGATGCTGATCGATGAAGTATTGGAGGCCAGAATTGCCCCCGGCGCAGCCCGTAGATCCAGATCCCGAAAGACCTTTAATTTAATTTCAGGATTCTCGGAGGCTGCCTCCACCACCAAATCGGCCTGCGAGACGCGCTCCAGATCTGTCACCAGCGGGATATTGATCGCCGCGTCGCGCTGCTCGGGCGATAAAATGCCCTTACTGAGCAGCTTTTCCGCCGATTTGCTGATGGTCGCGCGGGCGCGCTCCAGCTGCTCTGGGACGACATCCATTAAGGTGACTTGGAAGCCAGAGGTCGCGGCGGTCTGGGCAATACCATTCCCCATCGTACCTGAACCGACGATAAAAATATGCGTTACAGCCATGTTGGTCTCCTCTTCTGCACCTGAGCTGCCTGTCAGGACTCCAATTCAATCGCCATCGCCACCGCCTCGGCGCCGCCCAGGCAGAGTGCTGCCACCCCGCGCTGCAACCCGTGGTCGCGCAGGGCATAGATCAGTGTGGTCAAGACGCGCGCCCCACTGGCGCCAATCGGGTGGCCCAGGGCAATGGCCCCGCCGTGCACGTTTACTTTCTCCCAGTCCCAGCCCAGGCGACTCAAGGCTGCTCCATTAGCCAGCACCTGAGCGGCAAAAGCCTCATTCAGCTCGATCAAATCCACCTGATCCAGTGTCCAGCCCACTTTTTCCAGCAAGCGCGGCAGGGCATGCGCTGGGGCATCAAACAGATATTTCGGCTCCACCGCTGCCTGGGCTGAACCGACCACGCGCGCCAGGGGTTGGAGCTGGTGCTTTTCGGCATAAGACCGGCTGGCAACCACCACTGCCGCTGCGCCATCATTCAAGCCCGGCGCGTTCCCGGCGGTCACTTTACCGTCCGCTTGAAAAGCGGGTTTCAAGCCTCTCAGAGCCTCCAAAGAACTATCCCGGCGCGGCCCTTCGTCAGTATCACAGATGGTCACCTGCCCTTTGCGTCCTGGAATCTCAACCGGCACAATTTCAGCTTTGAATTTGCCAGCATCGATGGCAACGATCGCCTTCTGGTGACTGTGAAAGGCATACTCGTCCATCGCGCTGCGACTCACATCAAACTCTTCAGCGATAAACTCCGCTGAATTCCCCATCCCCCAATTTTCGAAGGGGTCCCAGAGCCCATCCAGTAACAGGGCGTCGGTAAGCTGGGCATGTCCATAACGCAGCGTACCGGTGCGCCCATCCACCAGGTAGGGAGCGCGACTCATACTCTCCATGCCACCCGCCACAAACAGATCACCATCCCCAGCACGCACGGCCTGGGCTGCTAAAGTAACCGCCTTCAAGCCTGACCCGCATACTTTATTGATCGTCAGAGCCCCCACGCTGGATGGCAAACCGCCATATATCGCCGCCTGGCGAGCCGGGTTCTGGCCCAGACCGGCTGAGACGACATTGCCCATAATTACTTCTTCAATTTCAGAAAGATTTTGAATACCGGCGCGCGCCACAGCCGCGTCCACCACAATCGCCCCCAAACGTGTTGCAGATATCCCGCTCAGGCCACCCTGGAAACGCCCAATTGGCGTCCGGACTGCACTGAGAATCACCGCATCCCCATTGCGCACCCTGCTCATCGGATCTCCTCCTGTACTTGCGCTTGTTGTTGGACCGGGACAACATTGTACAACTATGATTCAGCAGACACACAAAAGCTTATGAGTCCGCCTGCCGTTCATAACCATTATTGATGTGAGATTACTCTCCTTTCCAGCCACTGCTGATCCGCTGGTAGGTTTCTTCCAGGCTTTCAGGAAGCACCCGGGTATCCGCCACGGCTGACATGAAGTTGGTATCCCCACCCCAGCGCGGCACAATATGCAAATGCACATGCTCGGCAATCCCTGCCCCGGCAACCGCGCCGATATTCATGCCCAGGTTGAAACCCTGAGGATGGTAGATGCGTTGCAGGACCAGGATCGCCTGATTGGTTAATTCCATCATCTCCGAGCGAATCGCCGCATCGAGCTCATCAAGCATTGGGCGGTGCGCATACGGAACCACCATCAGGTGCCCGCTGGTGTATGGGTAACGATTCAGGATCACGAATGCCTGCTTGCCGCGCACAATGATCAGGTTTTCCTGTCCATCGGCAGACTGGATAGCATTGCAAAAAACGCAACCTTCTACTTTGTCGTGGTTATTGATATATTCCATACGCCAGGGAGACCATAAATGATTCAAAACAGATACTCCATATTCAGGTAAATTATTGTAGCAAAGATTTCATGCATGGGGAATATCTTTCCCGGTTTTCCTCAGGACATCCTCTCATCCACAGGAGATAAAATAACCCGGTTGACAGCCTTTGAGAAGCAGAGTATCCTCAATCCGTTAACCTGCCAAAGCACAGATATACTTACTCGAACGAAGGACGAATGCTGCAATTACCGCTTTTTGAACCAGCCCACTGGACGGTCAGCGAGCTGACCCGCTATATCCGCTCGCTTTTTGAAGAGGATGCCCAGTTGCAGGATGTATGGGTCCAGGGAGAGATATCCAACTTCTCCCGACCCAGCTCAGGGCATCTGTACTTTACTCTAAAGGATAGCAGCAGCTCGCTGCGTTGTGTGATGTGGCGCAGCCAGGCAGCCCGCCTGCAAGTGCTGCCGCGCGACGGCGATGCCGTTGAAGCGCATGGCAGCCTGAATGTGTACGAAGCCGGCGGGCAGTACCAACTTTACGCAGATGTACTGCGCCCGGTCGGGCAAGGCGCTCTGTACGCTGAATTTTTACGCCGCAAAGCGATCCTGGAAGCCGAAGGATTATTTGATCCCGAGCGCAAACGCTTGCTACCGCGCTGGCCTCAAATCATTGGGTTGGTGACATCCCCTACGGGCGCAGCGTTGCGAGACATTCTAAACACCCTGCGGCGGCGCTATCCAATCGCCCGAGTGGTCATTGCGCCAACGCCTGTTCAGGGTGATGAAGCTCCTGCTGGGATCGTGCAAGCCTTACAAAGCCTGGTAGTGCGCACCCAGGCGGATGTCATCCTGCTGGCCCGTGGCGGTGGTTCCATTGAAGATTTGTGGGCGTTTAACGATGAGCGCGTGGTGCGCGCCATCGCTGCCTCTCCTATTCCGGTGATCTGCGGCGTAGGCCACGAGACAGATTTCACCCTGGCGGATTTTGTCGCCGACCTGCGCGCCCCTACCCCGACTGCAGCCGCCGAGCTGGCTACCCCCAACCGCACCGATCTATTGGCCGGTCTCGGTGAGCTGCAAAACCAGCTCCACCGCAACCTGCGTGCAATCCTGTCCGATCGGCGCTGGGAGCTGAGCCATACTCGCAGCCAGTTAGGGGCGCTGTCACCGCAGGGACGCGTGCGCTCTGATCGCCAGCGCATCGATAGCCTGGCACTACGTTCCAACCGGGCAGCTTTGCACAACCTGCAAATGCAGCGCGCCTACACCAACAGCCTGGGGCAGCGCCTGGCAGCCCTGCATCCTCTGGCAGTCTTGCAGCGCGGTTATGCGGTAGTAACCAGGAGTGATGGACAAGTGGTGCGGAAGACGGCTCAGGTCCAACCCGGTGATCTGCTGCGGGTGCAGGTGAGTGATGGTCATATCGGCGCGCGCGCCATACACCCCAACCAGGATCAGCCTTAATGGAAAATACTGAGGACGAGCTATTTTCCGAGGTGCAATCTGTGGACGATCTGGTTCTGGCTGCGAACCAGGAGTTAGAGGCCAGAGTTCTGCAAGAATCCAACCGGGCATTCAATATGGGCTGTGCACTGTGGCTGATCCCCGGTGGCTTGCTGATCATAGCCATTTTTCTGATCAGCAAAGCCAATTGGGCGATGACCGGGATTACAATCGTGCTGATTGGCCTGGCTGCGATTGTGTTTGCCTTGTTTGTGGCCTCCCGCAGCAAATCCAAAAGTCCAGCGCGTATTTATGAAGGTCAACTTGCCAGTGAGGTGCAGCGCAAGCTCTCTGAGCTGGCACAGACGCCTGAGGCATTTGTACTGCGGGCGCTCGAAATTCTGCCGGACGAGACGCTGCTTGCCCATCACCTGAGGCGGCTTGATATTGAGGAACCTACATCCAAGAATAACTTGCGGGAGGAAGTCTAATGACCACCCAAACTGACCCATCCCTTGAAAATATCCCTTATGAACAGGCCCTGGCGGAGCTGGAACAAATTGTTGCCGCGCTGGAATCATCAGAGCGTTCGTTGGAAGAAGCCCTGGCTTTATTTGAGCGCGGCCAGGTCCTCGCCCGGCATTGCTCTGAACTTTTGGACCAGGCCGAATTACGCATCGAACAAATATCGGGGGATCAGATTCTGCCCTTTGAATCCGATCTCACCTCATAAAGCAGGCTACCCGCATGCATGAAAAATTCACCGCCATCAATAGCATTTTAGATGTTTTTACCAACCGGGTGCTCCTGAGTGCTTTGATCCCGTGGAGCCTGGCGCAGATTGTCAAGGTGCCGCTGGAATATTTCAGCACAAAACGCTGGAACTGGTCATTGTTGCTCAGGGCCGGGGGAATGCCCAGCTCGCATTCCGCCCTGGTTGCCGGGGCATGCCATGCTGTTGGTTTACGCTCGGGGTTTGACTCGCCTCTGTACGCAATCTCCTTTGTACTGGCAATGATTGTCATTTACGACGCGACTGGCATCCGCCGCCAGGCGGGGAAACACGCTGAGCTCATCAATGCCATCATCGAGGACCTGGCAACCGGTCACCCATTACAGCAAGAAAAACTGCGCGAAGTGCTGGGACATACCCCTCTGGAGGCAGTAGGCGGCACGATTTTGGGATTGCTGATCGCGCAATTGCTCTGGATGGTTGGTTTTTAATCCCCCAAGTAAAATCAACCTTTTCTATTAGCGCCTCAAACGACGCACCAGCCAGTTGAGTAAACCACGCATCTCGCTCACCCCCAATAACAGGCAGACCAACCCATAAATCCCCCCTCCCACAATCACACCCAGGCTGAGCGTCAGCCAGGCTGGGTGTGCCGAAAACCACCCAGGCCCGATCAAGAGCACCGCAGCCATCGCTGCTGAGGCGATCCCCGCCTGCAGCAGGCCTCTTACGATAGGGATGCCTGCTAATCCGCCCAACCGCCGGCGCATCCATACCAGCAATCCCAACATTTCCAGGGCGGTCGCCACCGTATTCGCCAGCGCCAGACCGCCATGCGGCATCCAGCCCAACTGCACAAACCAGGCGGAAAACAAAAAGCTGAACACCACGTTCAACCCCATTGCAGCTGCACCGATCAGGACCGGGGTACGAGTATCGTGCAGCGCGTAAAAAGCTCGCGCCAGGATCTCAACCAGCGAATGTCCCACCAGGCCCACACCATACCACAGCAAAGCCCAGGCCACCAGCTCTGTGGAGCGCGCGTCAAATTCGCCGCGCTGGTAAAGGGTGGCAACCAATGGGTAACGCAGCAAAACCAGCCCCACACTGGCGGGCACAGCCAACAACAACACCCCGCGCAGGGTGGCAGAAAGAGAGCTGCGCATTTCAGTTAACTGGCCGCGCGCATATTGGGCAGCAAAGGTAGGCATGGCTGCGGTGGCAATCGCTTGCGCAATGACCGTTTGCGGCATCAGCATCAAGGTGAAAGCATAGGTCACGCCATTCACGCTGCCTTCCGGCATCCCCGATGCCAGGCGCACATTAATCCAGAAATTTAGCTGCACCACCGCCACGCCCAGCAAGCGCGGGCCCATCAGGCGCGCTACTTCACGGACTTCTACCAGGCGCAATCCCAGCGTAGGGGAATAACTCCCACCCTGGCGAATCAAAACCGGCAACTGCACCAATAGATGCAGCCCCGCCCCCAGCAATACCCCCCACGCCAGCCCGTAGATGCCCATCCCTGGCGCCAGGAACAGCACCCCAAAGATCATCCCCAGGGCGTACATCGAAGGCGCCAGGGCCGGGAACAAGAAGGTCTGGTGCGAGTTCAGGATGCCCATCACCAGCCCGCTAATGCCAAAAATTACTGCCGAGGGCAGCATTAAACGCACCAGATTGACAGTCAGCTGGAATTTATAGGTATCGTTGACGAAACCCGGAGCCAGGATATAACGCACAATTTGGGGGGCAAATATGGCCGCCAGCAGGCTGGTGAAGATCAAGATCAATAGCACCAGGTTGGCGACTGCAGAAGCCATCTCCCAGGCGCGCCGGCGCTGCTCTTTCGCCAGCAAGCCGGTAAAGGTCGGGATAAAAGCTGAGCCCAACGCGCCGCCGGCAATTAAGTAATATAGAGTCTCGGAGACACGATTGGCAGCCGAAAAAGCCTCCATCTCAGGGGAAGTACCAAATGCGTCGGCTACCAACACCCAGCGCAGCAGTCCGGTCAGGGTGCTGAGCAGGAATGCGAACATCACCGTGCCAGCGGCGCGGGCAATTTGACGATTGGCGGTATTCGGGGTGGGGATCACTGGCAAGTATTATAATCCGAACTGCCTGGCATCCAACGCCAACGGATTAAGCCCGCAATTTTCACCTTGACATAGAACAAATATTCTTGTATAGTAACTGCTGATCTCACTTTATGATACAATCCAACCTTACGAGGTTTTGAATTGTATTAACTTTAGTCTTTATCGCTACCTCGTACTCCAGAAAATACCGCCTCACCTGCCAATCAAGGAGCGCCAAATGGTTCATCAGAGCCTGGAATTTGAGGCCCATTCAAATTATGTGATCTCGGTCATGTATCCGGGGACTGCCAGTGAGCTGGTTACAGCGGGTATGGACAAAGCCATCCGTCATTGGAAGCTGCCCGAGGCAACCCTGATCAGAGAAGTGACTGCCCACGCCAACAGCGTCAACAGTCTGGCCTTCACCCCCGACCGGCGGCTGCTGCTATCTGGCTCGACCGACACCACGCTGCGCGTATGGTCCTGGCCCGAATTAGAATTACAACATACCCTGTCCGGACATAAAAAGACAGTTGCCAGCGTGCGAGTTGCCCCGGATGGCAAGCTGGCGGCCAGCGCATCCTATGATGCGAAGGTGATGCTTTGGGATATTGCCAGCGGTGAGCCACAGGCGACGCTCAAAGGCCATAAACGCAATGTCACCTCCCTGGCCTTCAGCCCCGATGGAAAAACACTGGTCTCTGCCGGTTTAGGTGAGGAGATCTGCATTTGGGATCTGTCTTCACAGACGATGATCAAGAAGCTGTGGGGGCATAAAGACGCCGTGGGCATGCTGGCGTATTCACCAGACCAGCATTACCTGCTCTCTCTGGATAATGCCAGTATCCTGCGTCTTTGGAGCGCAGAAGAATTTCAACTCAAACGCGAAATTCAACTTCCGGGTAGCCGGATGTGGTCGTTTGCCTTTCATCCCGGCGGAGAGCTGTGCGCCATAGGCGCTGAGCACCGCATTCTGTTGTGCCATTGGCTATCCGGGGAAGTTGTTGAAGAAATCAACCTGAAACCAGCTGCTGTGGCAGGCCTGACCTTCTCTCCCGATGGAAAACAACTGGCAGCCGGCTTTGCTGATCGCAAAGTGAGGATTTGGGATACCAGAACAATATAGGAGATTGACCGATGGGCTTTACTTCTCCACCCAACCAGGCACAATACTACCAGCAAGTCTGGGCACAGGTGCGCCAGATCCCGGCTGGCAAAGTAGCCTCCTATGGCACGATCGCGGCACTCATCCCACTGCCTCCGCATACCAGTCCAGAGGATTATCGCGCCTGGGGAGCGCGCTGGGTAGGCGGCGCCATGGCCCGCTGTCCAGAGGGTGTACCCTGGCAGCGCGTGGTAAACAGCCAGGGCAAAATCAGCCTGCCACGCGGTGGACCCTACGAGCGCCAGCAGGGCTTGCTGCAAGAAGAAGGGGTTGTGTTCGGAGCCGGTGGACGCATTGATTTGCAACGTTTCGGCTGGACAGGTCCAGACATGCCTGACCCGCAGATAAACGCTGACCAGAGCCAAGAATAAAAATGACTGATACAATCCTCACACGCTGCGCCTGGGCAGGCAATGACCCGCTCTATCTACAGTATCACGATGAAGAATGGGGCGTGCCGGTACATGACGAACGGAAATTGTTTGAGTTTTTGATCCTGGAAGGTGCCCAGGCTGGCTTGAGCTGGATCACCATTCTGCGCAAACGCCCCGCCTACCAACTGGCTTATGCCGGCTTTGATCCCCAACAGGTTGCGCGTTACGATGATGCTAAGGTCGCCGAGCTACTGGCTAACCCGGGCATAGTGCGCAACCGGTTAAAAATTCAGGCCTCGATCCGCAACGCACAGGCGTTCTTGAAAGTTCAGGAGGAATTTGGCAGCTTTGATGCTTATCTCTGGCAGTTCGTGGATGGACATCCCATCCAAAATGCGTGGCACAATATAACCGAGATACCTGCCAAAACACCGCTTGCCGAGGCTCTGAGTAAAGACCTGATCAGGCGTGGCTTTAAGTTCGTCGGACCGACCATCCTATATGCGCACATGCAGGCTACCGGCATGGTCAACGACCATACCGTTGAGTGCTTCCGTTATAATGCGCTGGGAGGTCGGGGCGAATGAACTTCAGATACCCGGGGAACACGGCTGCCGGTAGAATCGATGAGAGCCGGGTACGCCGCCCCCGGCTCTCTCTAAGGAGGAGAAGAAGAGAAATCGCCCTTCGAATATCAGTTTATCAAATGTCTGATAAACCTGCTTGACGCTTACCCTACGACTACCCTACGATCACCCAACAATCTTGACAGTTTTACCAGGAAATCTATGAACCTTGCAATTCGCACCGAAAATTTAAGCCGCATCTACAAGATCCGCGGCAGTAAAAAGCAAGAGGCGAAACAACTCATCGCCTTACAGGATGTCAATCTGGAGGTCAAGCCCGGAGAGTTATTCGGCCTGCTGGGGCCCAATGGAGCCGGGAAGACCACCCTGATCAAAATCCTGACTACCCTGCTGGCACCTTCCAATGGAAAAGCCTGGGTAGCAGGCTTTGACGTCCACCAGGAACCTCAGCTGGTACGCCAGCGCATTAATATGGTCTCGGGTGGCGAATCATCAGGCTATGGGCTGCTCACCGTGCGCGAAAATCTATGGATGTTCTCCCAGTTTTACGGTCTGCCGTCGGCGCTCGCCAACCAGCGCATCAAGCAGCTCCTGGAAGTAGTAGGCCTGGCGGATCGCATCAACACCAAATCCTCCGATCTCTCTACGGGACTGCGCCAGAAGATGAATATCGTGCGCGGTTTCCTGACTGATCCCGAGGTGCTCTTCTTAGATGAACCCACCCTGGGCCTGGATGTAGGCGCATCACGCGATGTGCGCCGTTTCATTCGGGGTTGGATTGACAACAACCCCACCCGCACCCTGCTCCTGACAACCCATTACATGGTGGAAGCTGAGGAGCTTTGCCACCGGGTAGCGATCATCAACCAGGGGAAGGTACTGGCGTGCGACACACCCAGCAACCTCAAACACCGCTTACAGCGGGATGCAATCTTCCGGCTGGAGGTCAGCCCACTCAATGGACTGTCTCCAGAGACGATCCAGGCCATACCTGGAGTGAGCCAGGTGGTTCACTATGACCGAGACGGCTTTTCAGTCCTTGAATTAATCCTCGCTGAAGAATCAGTTCTAGGCGCGGTGATCAATACCCTTACCTCAGCCGAGGTGCGCATCCTCAACCTGCAAAAGCGCGAACCCACCCTGGAAGATGTCTTCGTAGACCTAGTTGGGCGCAGCATGGAAGAGATTGAAAAAGGGACCAACGGGAGCAGTACCCCATGAGCGCAGCTTTTACCCAGCGTGTCCCCAAGCATAGTGGCTGGAAGCTCTTCGTGCAGACCGTGATCGCACGCGCCTACCCGCGCGTGATCGGGCAGCAGCGCGAGAAATCCTGGTTATTCTTTGACCTGTTCCTGCCCTTGCTGGGCATCTCAGCCTATGTATTTGTCTACCGGGCCATCCACGCCCCAGAAGAGTACGTCGGCTTTGTGGTGATGGGCGGTGCGATGAGCGCCTTCTGGCTCAATATCCTGTGGTCGATGAGCTCGCAGCTCTATTGGGAAAAAGAGACCGGCAACCTGGCGCTCTATATCATGGCGCCCAACTCCATGATGGCGGTTTTACTGGGTATGGCGCTGGGCGGGTTGGTTGCCAGTACGCTGCGCGCCCTGGCAATCCTGGTTTTAGGCAGCTGGTTGTTCCAGGTGCAGTATTCTGTGTCCAGCTTCAGCCAGCTCTTTGCCGTATTTGTTCTTTGTATGATCGGCCTGTATGGCATGGGCATGATGCTGGCCTCGATCTTCTTGCTGCTGAGCCGCGAGGCCTGGCATATCTCCAATCTGGCCCAGGAACCAATTTACCTGCTTTCAGGTTTTTATTTTCCGGTCAAAAGCTTCAACTTTCTGATTGCCGCCGGGGCATCCATCATTCCCCTGACCCTGGGCATGGATGCCATGCGCCAGCTCATCTTTCCGTCTGGCCCCAGCCTGGGCTTTCTTTCGGTGCCAGTTGAGGTGAGCATCCTGGTGATTTTGAGCGTGATTTTCCTGGTGGCATCCAAGTACCTGCTGGAGCATATTGAGAAACTGGCGATCCGCGAAGGCCGCCTGACGGAGAGCCGCCGATGAACCCTGCCACCACGGTTACCACAAAAGGCACCACCGCACAGAGGTTCTGGCATTCTTTCCGCATGGCTGCCTGGTTAGGCTGGCAGATTGAGTCGAACTGGACCGACCCCTTCCTGTTCGCCATTTACTCTATCGTTCGCCCGCTGGCAACTGCCTCAATCCTGGTCGTCATGTATAGTGTGATCACCAATGCAAACTTTGCCGACCCAATGTTCACCTATATCTATCTGGGCAATGCTTTTTATATCTATGTGGGGCAGATCATGACCGGTCTTTCCTGGAGCATTATTGACGATCGCGAGCATTACAAAACTCTGAAATATATCTATGTCGCCCCCCTGGACTTTCCTACTTACCTAATGGGCCGGGCAGTGGCGCGTTTCGTGATCGCTTCTCTATCAGTGTTCATTACCATTCTGTTCGGTGTACTTTTCCTGCAGGTGCAGCTGGATTTAGCCCTGGTGAACTGGGCTCTGTTCTTTTTTACTCTGCTGGTAGGGGTTATCCTATTAGCGATGATGGGCCTGATGCTGGCAGGCGTCATGTTGTTGTTAGCCCACCACAGCTGGGGGGTTGGCGACGCAGTTGCAGGAGCTTTGTACCTGTTTTCGGGGGCAATATTCCCGCTGGAGGTACTGCCAGCCTTTCTTCGCCCGGTGGGATATTTGATCCCGATCACTTACTGGCTGGAGTTACTGCGCCGCGCTCTGGTCGGTGAAGTCGCGCAGACCTTTCCCACGCTCGCCCATCTGAACAACGCTCAGCTCGTCGGCATCTTGCTGGGCCTGACCGCAGTATTTAGCGTGCTGGGCCTGGCTGTCTTCCGCGCCTGCGACCATCGCGCCCGCGAACTTGGCCTGATTGATATGACGACCAATTACTAGGAGCAACCGTGATGAGCACAGCCTGGATTTACCAGATCCCTGATACCCCCTTAGACACCCTGTGGATTGCGGTCACTGAGACCGGCCTGGTCGCCATCGCCTTCAGCCAGACACTGGCCTCCTTCACCGATTGGCTGACCCGGCATGGCTGTGATCCAATTCTGTACAGCGAGGATAAAACCGCCCAGGCCAGGCAGCAAATTCTGGAATACTTGGCCGGAGAGCGCACAGAATTCAGCTTGCCCCTTGACTGGCGTTTTATGAATACTTTTCAAGCCCAGGTCTTGCAAGCCACTCTCGCGATCCCCTATGGATCTACCACCACATACAGCGCTCTAGCAGAGCAGGTGGGCCGGCCGCAAGCACCTCGAGCAATCGGCAGAGCGGAAGCAACCAACCCAATCCCCCTGGTCATCCCCTGCCACCGAGTGGTGGGCAAAGATGGCAGCCTGCGCGGGTATGGCGGGCCCAAAGGCATTCAACACAAAGCCTGGTTGTTGGAATTAGAAAGAAATCACCGATAAGCTTTGATGGACCCATTAAGCCAGCACAAGGCAGTTTCAGCGATAGGTGAGTAATATTTCAAGTCCATAGGCTAGATTTTTTCTGTTCTGGCCCGACTTGCATCGATCTCCTTTACACTTAAACAAAATTTATTAGTCTGATACGATAAGCGCATATCCCACTATCATCCTGCGCTTAGACGAGTTTGCTTACCACAGCGACTCCCAAATCACGGCAGGTGGGCTTGGCGATTAATGTGCTGCGTAGAACTGGTCTCTGAAACGGTGAATAAACCGGCAAATTTTTTCTGGATGTTGTTGAGCAGAGTAGCGCTGAAAGGTATCTGGATTGATGCCAGGTATTGGTGTTTTCTCTATGAATAATAAACCAATTTGTCCATTTACTTGCAAGATATGTTATAATTATTTGTACAATATATTTACATGAATTTGGTATTACACGATGCTTATACACTTGTAATAGCTGAGTGCAGAGCATAATGAACTCTGATGATCGGTTAGGGTAATCAAATGAAAAATTCGCGTTTATTGACTATTTTTGCTATCGTTTTCGTGGATCTGCTAGGTTTCAGTTTGATCCTGCCACTGTTGCCTTACTACGCCGAATCCTACGGGGCAACCCCGGTAATCGTAGGCTTGTTGGTAGCATCCTACGCTGCAGCTCAACTGATAGGCGCGCCACTCTTGGGGCGTCTATCCGATCGTTATGGACGCCGACCCGTGTTACTGGTATCTGTGGTTGGCACGCTTGCAGGATTTCTGCTGCTGGGTTTTGCGGATCCACTTGGACGGTTTCTTTCTACCCTGGTTGCTCCCCAGGCTGCCAACTGGCTGATCCTGGGGGTGCTCTTTGCAAGCCGCATCCTGGACGGGCTAACAGGTGGCAATATTACAGTTGCTCAGGCTTATATTGCCGATGTGACCGACGAGCAGAACCGCGCCAAGGGTCTGGGCTTAATCGGGGCCGCCTTTGGACTGGGGTTTATCATCGGTCCTGCTGTCGGTGGGGCTCTCAGCCAATTGGGCTATAACATCCCCGCCTTTGTCGCCGCCCTGGTTGCGTTTTTAAACTTGATGGCGATTTTCTTTTTCCTGCCCGAATCACTCACCGCAGAAAGACGGGAGGCTGCCTTACTCCAGAAGCGTCCATCTTTCTCACTCAAAGCTCTGACCCAAGCGCTAAAACAGCCAAAAGTTGGGCCCTTACTGCATGTCCGTTTTTTCTACGGCCTGGCTTTTGCCACGTTCCAGAGTATTTTTGCCCTTTACGCCCAATCCATCGGCCTGAGCCCGCAAACTACCGGCTATGTACTGGCCTATGTAGGCCTGCTATCCGTAATTGTGCAAGGTGGGCTGATCGGAGTGCTGACAGCCCGCTTCCGTGAGAACTGGCTGGTGATCACCGGACTGTGGTTAATGGCCGGGTCGCTGCTGGCGTGGGCTTTTACAACCAGTTTATGGCCACTGTTGGTTGTAATGATACCGTTGTCGCTTTCCGGTGGAGTGCTTAATACGGTCATCCAGAGCGCGATCAGTAAATCAGTCAGCCGAGAGGAGGTGGGGGGAATCCTTGGAATTGCAGGTTCACTGGAAGCGGTGACACGTGTGATTGCACCTTCGGTGGGTGGTTATTTACTACAAAACCTGGGTGTGTGGGCGCCAGGTGTATTCAGCGCTCTGCTGATGGCATGGGCAGTCTCTTTTGCTTACCGGCGCATCATTTTACCCACACACCGCGAGCGGCAAGCCGCGCTGATCAACGCCTGAACCAGCAACTACAGGACGTATCTGATGACAGAAAAACCAATGATTGCCAAAAAGTGGCTGACGATCTTGATCATTTTGTTGGGGGGCTTCGCCGTCCTGGGAAGTTATGTTTATGGCTTTCAGATTCGGCCTGATGTAGCGGATATCCTGTGGGGCGGCGTGCCACAAGAATTCCGCCCGGCCTATACCACAGCCATGTTCCTGGCAGCCGCCGGATATTTTGCCTACACCTATCTGATCATCTTTCAGCTGGACCCCACAGATGCCCGCGTGTTTGGGAGTTTCGGATACGGAATCTTCAACGTGCTCTATCTAGCAATTCTGATCCCGTCGGCGCTGTGGACACCGCTAACCCTTCTGGCGGTTGAGAACGCCAGCCCTGGTTTATTATGGCTGGTGCGTCTCTGCCTGGCAGTAGTCGGTCTGGCTTCCATCGGGCTTTTCCTTGGTGTGCTAAAAATCCAACCCCGTCCACCAGTTCTTGTCCACAGGCTTGCAATTTTGGGTAGTTTTGTTTTTAGTATCCATACCGCCATCTTAGATGCACTTGTTTGGACAACAAATTTTCAACTGCCTTAGGGCTTTAATGCCCAGATTTTTCGCATTTCAGGGGAGGTCGTGGGTGTAAAACGATACGATGCTATCCAAACAGGAGACATAACATGGATTATCTAACTCAGCATAAATACTTGAATCTTGAAACATTCCGCAAGAGCGGCGCAGGCGTCAAGACCCCGGTCTGGTTTGTCCAGGAGGGCAACACCATTTTCGTGCGCACGATCGCGAATTCCGGAAAAGTGAAGAGAATTCGCAATAACAGCCTTGTAAACATCGCCCCATGCAAGGTGGATGGCGCATTGCTTGGTGATTGGTATCCCGCCATGGCGTGCGAGATCAAGGATGATACAATCCATCCAAAAGTTGATCAGCTATTAGATCGTAAATACGGCCTGATGAAAAAAATGTTCGCCATGGCAGCAGCTATAAGAGGTAACCAATATACTGTCCTGGAAATCAAGCCAAAATTGGAACTGGAGGACTGAGCATGAAAATCGCTAAGCTTATCTCCCTGACCGGTTTACTGGCAATGACCGCTGTCCTGATGTATGGGTTCACCGTTGGAGATTTCTTCGCCGAGGGATCAAAGCTGCTTACCATGCCCTGGGGGATTGTCTCGCTTGTTGACCTATACGTTGGCTTTGCATTATTCTCGGGTTGGATCGTATTTCGAGAAAAAGCACTCCTCCCTTCTGTTATCTGGGTGGTCCTGATGATGATAATGGGATTCTGGGCTGGCGCGCTGTATACATTTCTGGCTTTGCAAAACAGCAATGGGGATTGGCAGCGCTTCTGGTATGGGAAACGCGCCTGACACATCGCTATAAGCCTCATACGCGTCAACGTAGACATGGACGAGTGGTAGAATCAGTCATGCTGTGCTGTGATAAATAGGGTAACTGCCCCAGGTAATCCACCGAGGAGAACAAAAGATGCCTGAAGCCGTCATTATTGATGCCATTCGCACCCCTATCGGCGCCCTGGGGGGTGTTCTGTCTGCGGTGCGCCCAGACGATCTGGCTGCCCACATTCTGAAAGCGTTGGTAGAACGCACCGGGATTGACCCAGCCCTGGTTGAAGAAGTCTATATGGGCTGCGCAAACCAGGCCGGCGAGGATAACCGCAACGTGGCGCGTATGGCGTCTTTACTGGCGGGCTTCCCGGTTGAAGTCCCCGCAGTGACGTTCAATCGATTGTGCGCTTCCGGATTGGCAGCGGTAAATGCGGCCGCGCGTGCTATTCGTGCCGGAGAAGGGGATATGTACATCGCAGGTGGTGTGGAAAGCATGTCACGGGCGCCATATTCTTTTCCAAAAGCAGATAAAGGCTTTGCCTTTGGCAACCTGACGGCATATGATACCGCCCTGGGCTGGCGCTATCCCAACCCCAAAATGGAAGCCTTGTATGGAATCGATTCGATGGGCGAAACTGCGGAAAATATTTACGACTTGATCCCCATCACACGCGACCAGCAAGATGCGTTTGCTTTACGCAGCCACCAGCGCGCTATAGCTGCCATCGACTCGGGCAAGTTCGCCGAAGAGATTGCCCCCGTGCTGATCCCACAGCGCAAAGGCGACCCGATCCGGGTCGATACTGACGAACGCCCGCGCCGCGACACCAGTCTGGAATCCCTGGCGCGCCTGAAGCCTGCCTTCCGCAAGGACGGCACAGTGACAGCCGGGAACTCCTCCGGCCTGAATGACGGCGCTGCGGTGGTATTGATCACCAGCGCAGAAAAAGCCCGTCAACTGGGATTAAAGCCGCAAGCGCGCATCGTTGCCAGCGCTGCAGCAGGCGTCCCACCCCGCATTATGGGCCTGGCGCCTGTACCTGCCACGCGCAAAGCTCTGGCGCGTGCAGGGCTTGGCCTGGATGATATTGGATTGGTGGAGCTAAACGAGGCCTTTGCCGTCCAATCCCTGGCGGTTATGCAGGAATTGGGCATGCGAGAGGAAATCACCAACGTGAATGGCGGCGCAATTGCCCTCGGCCACCCACTCGGTTGTTCCGGAGCGCGCATCCTTACCACCCTGCTCCACGAAATGCGCCGGCGCGCCTCCCAGGAGAAACGCCCGTATTATGGTCTGGCGACCCTGTGTGTGGGTGTGGGCCAGGGCGAGGCGACCATTATCGAGTGGCTGGATGAGTAAGCCTGACCGTTACCCATTCTTCGCCACCGTACATATTTTTCTATTACGCGGGGAGCAATTGCTCATGCTGCGCCGCTTTAACACCGGCTTTGAAGATGGCAAATACAGCGTGGTAGCCGGTCATCTGGACGGGGGCGAGACGGTCCGCCAGGGCGCCATGCGCGAAGCCCGTGAAGAAGCCGGGGTTGAGATTAATCCAGACACGCTTCAGGTGGTTGGCGTAATTCACCGCAATTCCGATCATGAGCGGATTGACTTTTTCCTGGCCGCGACAGAATGGCAGGGTGAGCCCACTAATCTGGAGCCGCAGTTTTGCGACGATCTATGCTGGGCGCCTTTGGACGCATTACCCGAAAACACGATCCCCTATGTGCGCCGGGCGATCGAAAATTACCTGGGCGGGATTTGGTTCGATGAGTATGGCTGGGATTAATTCCGCTTAATGGATTCGCACAGCATTGATGAAATCTGCCAGCAACCCATACGCGGTGGTGTGTGGGCCAGGATTTTCTTCAATCACCGACAATAAACCCAACACATCGCTCTCGATCTGCAAAATACTGGTAGTGCCGTCTACTCGATACATGGGCGAGTCGGCCATAACGATTTCAGGCCGGACGGTTGCCTGAACACGATCTCCGTGGCATACAGCCGAACAGACCAGCTTGTAGCGCCTACCCTGCGCTCTGGCAGCAGAAATCATCTCGGGGGTGATCTCCCGGATGCCCTGGCGGTCCACCTGGGTTGGTTTGAGCGGCACGCCCATTAATACCGTAGCCAGGGCAGAGATCTTCACCGCCGCATCCCAGCCATCCACATCTCCACTGGGGTCCGTTTCGGCAATCCCGATCGACTGCGCATACGCTACTGCCTGATCAAAGCTTTCGCCATTTTCCATGCGGGTTAGCATCAGATTGGTGGTTGAATTCAACACCCCGCGCAGGCTGCTCACCCGCGCCCCGGGCAGGGTTTCCCGGTACAAGGCAAACACCGGGGCGCCATCCATCACGGTAGATTCAAAATAAAAGCGCACTCCATGAGCCCGGGCCAGCTCGGTTAATTCCCGGTAGGCATGCACCACCGGACCTTTATTGGCCGTGATGGCATGCATCCCACATTCCAGAGCCGTGCGCAGATGATCAATCGCCGGCTGCCCGCTGGCATAATTCACCGGTGAATTCTCAAACAACACATCAGCCCCACATTGGCGGATGAACTCAAAGGCATCGGCCGGCTTGGCCAGGGTAGAAAGGGCATCGAGCGAGCCGCCATTCGCCATAAGATCCAGCGCCCGGGTGAGGTCGATCCCCGCCGGATTGATGGCCGTGCCGTGCCGTCCAGTAGCAATGCCGGTAACGCTGAAATCAATATCATATCCAAAAAGCAGGTCGGCCTCTTTTTGCAGCAGCAGGCGCACCAGGGCCTGCCCAACATTACCAAATCCTAAAAGGGCTAATTTGAAATGGGGCATTTCATCCTCCTAAAGCTGGGGCCAGGGATAAGGCCGACGGTAAGGGTCGGGTGGTGGGAATACAGCCTGGTTGACCAATTGTTCCGCCCTGGTTCGCAATGCTCTGATCTCACCCTTGCTCAGATATGGTTTTAAAGATTGAGCCAGCGCGGACTCACCTTCTGGCGTGTCGACCAGTTTTCCATGGAACTCAGCCACACTGGAGCACAAAACATCTGGCAATGGCTCACCTGTAAAATCCCAGATCACGGTGCGCAGCTTATCCTCAACGTGGAAACACACGCCATGATCGATCAGCCACATATGCCCATCCGGGTCCACCAGCACATGGCTGCCTTTGCGATCGGCGTTATTAATCAGCAAATCAAAAACAGCCACGCGGCGTAAACGCTGGCGGTCTTCCTCGTTAAAAGTGAAATAATGATATTCCGGATCATGCTCAATATATAGCTGCACAGAGCCCGGTCCGATAGGGGCTTGCTTGCGATACACCGTCGGTGGGACGAGCCGCCAAACCAGCGCTTCACTAACCAGATAGGCCGCCACTTCGCGGCGCGCCAGGGTAGCAGGAGGAAAATCCCATAAGGGGCGCTCGCCGCGGGTAGGCTTGTACACGGCCTGAATCGTCTGCTCTGCCTGGGTTATCTGGGATAAAAAAGTGTAATTTGACCCCCACAGGAATTCGCCGCGAATCTCCATCTCACCCTGAAGCAATAATTCCAGGCTGGCTGTATCATCGTTGTGCGCGGGCATTGGGTTCGTGCTCATTCAATCTGTTACCGGTAAGTGCAAACGCCAACCGAGCATTGCGACCGGTTGGATTAATGCTTGTGCCCATTGCGTTTCGGGCAGAAATGCCCAGCAGGGTCCATCGGCTGGCCGCATTGCGGGCACAGCGGGCGACCCTGCGCGGCGACTTCCATTCCCCAGCGACACATGGCGCGTAATTGAGAGCGCGTGCACCAGTAGCGCACCACACTGGCCTCTTCCGCTGGGGTTCCTTCTGCCAACAGTTCGTGTGCCACCAGGACCACCAGGTCTTGATCGATATCATAGCCCAGGCCAATTTCACCTACCCGGAAAAGAGGATCAACTGGAGGCTGGATATGCATCTTATCTTCATCATAATCGGCGCTGGCTTCAGGTAAGTCGGTGTATTTTTCGGAAACCTCAACCAGAAATTGCTCCAGGCCGATCGCCAGTGATTGAATCTGGACCTTTTCAATAATTAACGTAACCGTGCGTTCATCTTGCCACCCCTGAATGTAAAAAACCCGTTTTCCGGGCTGGCCGATTGCATCGGTTGTGATGTGGGTTACCGGTCTCAGTTCAATATCCAATGGCGCCATTCTCGCCTCCCCAGCTCGATCTAGAGCCGTCATTTTTGTTTATGAAGCCAGCCTGTTGCTTTCTCCCATCCTGTCTATCAGGATCTATCTGTGCAGGCAGTCGCGCCTAGTATACCAGAGTCAGGGCTTCGGCAAGCTAAATGTGGGATCATAATTAAGCGTTAACAAGCGACTGGAATCCTCCGCGAGCCACAGCACACTGATCGAACCAGGCCCAACGCTCAGTCGCTGGAACATATCCAGTGGGAGACCAATATAAAACGCCACTGCCAACCGGATCGGGTCGGCGTGCGAAACCAAAGCCACGATATCTTTCGCCTCATACTGCTTGCAGATGCTTTCCAACTCGCCAATATAACGCATCTGCAACTCGGCAAAAGTCTCACCACCTGGGAAACGCATCAACGAAGGGCGGTTTTGCACCACGCGCCAGATCTTCAAGCGGTTCAGCTTTTTCAGGCTCTCCCCCTGCCATTCCCCAAAATTGGTTTCGATCAAACCTGGGCGCGGGATCACCTCGAGACCTAAAGCCTGCGCCAGTGGCGTCGCAGTCTCCATGGTGCGCTCCAGTGGGCTGCTGTACACCGCTTTGATGGGTACATCCGCCAATTTTTCAGCCAGCAAACGCGCCTGCTCCTGGCCTTTTTGATTCAAATGCACGCCTGGCAAGCGTCCTGCCAGGCGGTGTTTCTTCACATAATCGTTCTCACCGTGACGAATCAATAAGATGACCGGCATAATATCCTATGTAGCTTTATGCTTACCCTTGATATCTTTAATGACCTCTTCCGAAAGCTCCGGAAGGGTCTCCGTTTGCGTAATACCCAGGGCTTCAGCCTGAGCGATACGCCAGCGCTCCAGACGCGCCTTCACCTGCGCTTCATAGCCTTGCTCGGAGGGCGCATAGAAATAGGTTCCTAGAAGTGGACCAGGCAGGTATTGCTGGGGCAAATAATGCTCTGGATCGCTGTGTGGGTATTGATATCCTTTTCCATGCCCCAGGGCTTTGGCGTCTCGGGTAGCATCCTTTAGATGCTGGGGAACATCCCCAACGCCTTCAGCCTCAATCTGCTGGAATGCCTTGAAATACGCTCCGGCAGAATTGGATTTTGGCGCAGTTGCCAGGTAGAGCGTGGCTTCGACCAGCGGGTAGATCCCTTCCGGCAGTCCCACATAATCGAACGCCTGAGCGGCGGCGCTGGCAACCAGCAAGCCTAACGGGTCGCCCAGACCGATATCCTCGCCGGCCAGGATGAGTAAACGCCGCAGGATGAAACGCGGGTCTTCCCCGGCATAGAGCATCTTCGCCAGCCAGTACAGGGCGGCGTCCGGGTCGGAGCCGCGCACCGATTTGATGAATGCCGAGATGGTATCGTAATGGGCATCCCCGTCCTTATCGTACAGAACCGCCCGGCGCTGGATCGATTCCTGGGCCACCTCCAGCGTTACTTGGATGGCTGCTCCTTGCCCGGATGCGCTGCTCTCCACCGCCAGCTCGAGGGCATTCAGGGCATTTCTAGCGTCGCCTCCGGCTACATGGATTAAGTGTTGCAAGGCGTCTTCATCGATCTCAACTTGGCGCTTGCCATAGCCACGGTCTGGATCGTGCAGCGCAGCAAGCAAGATTCGCCGCACATCCTCATCCTCCAGTGGGCGCATTTGGAAAACGCGCGAGCGCGAGACTAAGGCTCCAATCACTTCAAAATAGGGGTTTTCGGTGGTCGCCCCAATCAGGATCACCGTGCCATTTTCTACGTGCGGTAGCAAGGCATCCTGTTGGGCGCGGTTCCAGCGATGGACTTCATCCACAAACAGGATGGTGCGTTTGCTATACAGCTTGCGCCGCTCCAGCGAACGCTCGATGACCTCGCGCAGCTCAGCTTTACCAGCCAGGACGGCCGATAGGGTTTCGAAATGGCTCTTGGTCAGGTTAGCGATCACCATCGCCAGGGTGGTCTTGCCTGTACCCGGCGGCCCCCACAGCAAAATGGAGGAAAACAACCGGTCCGCCTCAATCGCCCGGCGCAGCAGCTTGCCCTGCCCGACGATGTGCTCTTGCCCGATAAATTCATCCAAGGTGCGCGGGCGCATGCGCGCCGCCAGGGGCGCTTCAGATTTCATGCGCTCGTGCATGGAATGGGTGAAGAGGTCCATCAATCCAGCTCCTTGAAAGGATTGATCACCTGCACGCCGCCGTAGGCCTGCCCATGACTCAAATCCTCAGACAATAGTTGCTTACAGCCCAAACTTGCCGCGCTTTGCACCACCTGTGCGTCCCTAAAGGAAAGCTGGAGGTCGTGCTGCAAATCTATTGCTTGTAGCAAATCGCTGGTTGCAGGCGCATGCAGCCTCCACTGCGCCAAATCGGCCACAATTTGTCGTGCGGTTTGATGATTCAGCGGCGTGGCGAGCTTGCGGGTCACCGTCACAAAGAACTCTTGCAGCACCTGGACGCTGAGGCAGCCGTTCTCATTTTCCCAACAGCTTTCCATCAGTTGAACAGCCTGCTCGTGTTTCTGCCCGGCGGAGCGGTCATAGGCATAAACCAGGATATTGGTATCCAGGAAATATTGCATCTGTGGATCAACGTTCATGCAATTCTTCTCGCTTCCAAGATACTTGCCCCTGTGTACCCAGGTCAAAACCTCGTTTCAAGAAGGTTAAATTACGCTGGCGCGCCTGCTCATAGGCTTCCTGGTGAGCGACAAGATCAACCAGCGTTTGGGTCAGCAAACCGGACAGCGAGGTGTTCTTTTGCACAGCCAGGATCTTGGCCTTGCGCAGGACTTTCTTGGGAATTGCCAGGGTCACGTTTTGGGTAGGCTCCATCATTTCCTCCAACACAAACCTTTCACGTAAACAAGTATATCACGTATACACGTGAATTACAAACCTAAAGATATATCCTTACCAACCCGGAATTGGATCACAAAATTAGGATCAATTCCTTCTTGGATTTTCCGAACGGTTCTTAACCAGAACTGTTTTCTGGTTTTAATGTCCCTTTTTACGCATATTCCCGTTTAAACATTAGAATGCATTCAATCTCCAATGCCGACGGCGAAAGGATTGGGATTTTGGAAGGAATTACTACACAGATGCAGCCGAATGCTGTCCGTGGAAATCTCTCTGCACTTGCCAATGAAGCGAAGGCCAACCCTTCAGCCTTTGCAGAGCTGTACAACTATTACGTTCAACCGGTGTACCGCTACCTGCGCAGCCACGTCCACACCATCCATGAGGCAGAAGACTTAACCTCGCAAACGTTTATAGCAGCTTATGAAAACCTGCAACGCTATCGAGAAAGAGGTCATTTCTCCGCCTGGCTGTTCCGGATCGCCCGCAGCAAGCTGGTGGATCATTATCGCAAGAGCATGTCAGACACATCCCTGGATGCTGTCGAGAATCGAGCGGGATCAGACGACGTCCTGGATTTGATTTCTCAGCGCGATGAGATCAAGAATCTTACTGCTCTGGTCCAGAAACTGGACGATCACGAACAAGACCTGATACGCTTGCGTTATGTGGCGGATCTATCGTTTGCCGAGATCGCTGAGGTTCTGGGAAAACGCGAAGATGCCGTCAAGAAATCCTTATATCGCTTACTGGCAACCTTGAAAAGCCAGATGGAGTAACCGATGAGTAACACGCACCCCTTCGATGAATTTGAAGATATGCTACGCAAAGCAGTTCACGAACCCGATGCACGGCCCGAGTTTGTGAACCGCTTGGGCAGCGAATTAGCGAGGACGCCTGCCCGGTCGAAACCTCGCCTGGTGTTCAAACCTGCCTGGGCGGTAGGAATTGCTCTTGCCGTTCTTGTCATCACAGCCAGCCTGCCAGGAGTCGCCAGCGCTTTCAAACAATTGCTTGGTTTTATCCCGGGAATCGGTCTGGTCGCACACAATGATCAACTTCGCATTCTCAAGACTCCTGTAACAGTCACCCGAGACGGGATCACCCTAACTGTCGACCAGGTTGTCGTAGATCGTGACAGCATAGAATTAGCCTATTCGGTAAACGGGATCCCCGCCGATCTTCAGAGCTTGACTTCGGACAAGCACGGAGAATTGAATTCAGTGTGCGGTGGTCAAGACATGTACCCGAACCTTCTATTACAAGACGGCACTCTGCTTGTCTCTGACCCAATGCCGCTGGGCGGAAAATGGCTCTCTGATGGCTACATCGCGGGACACTCTTTCGCCACATCCATACTCGCAAGTGAGACACAGCTTACATTCCAGCTCAAGTGTCTGCAGGATGTCCAGCGGGGCGCCGCCCCAGAAGATTGGTCGATCCCATTCACGCTGGCAACAGTTCCGCAAGGTTATGTCGCCGGTGAACCCGTTTATGAAACTGACCAGGCAGTTATGAGCCAGTCAGCCGAATCTGGGATTAACTTCTCCATCGAAGGTGTTGTTCCACAAGAAGATGGCGTGCACGTGTTCTTCCGGATAATGACTGATGCTGATCCTTCAACGTATCTGGCAATCAGCCCTGGTACGATGTATGCGATCGACGCGGATGGATCGAAGATCGACCTGATCAACACCCTTCCGTGGTCTCCTTTTGACAAGGTGGAGGTCTGGCAATACCGCACGGCAACCATGCCAGCGGATGGACCTATGACTATTGTGATCGAGAACGCCCAGATCTATTATCTCGCCCAGGATCTCGTCTTTGAGTTCAGCCCAGGTGCCGGCGCTCAAATGGGGCAGACCTGGAAGATCAACGAGGAATTTGAGCTCGATAGTTATGGGCTTACAGTTGAATCGGCGCGCATGATCGAGCTGGAGGGGCACCCGGGATTTGAGTTCACCATCGCAAGCAACTCCCCGGATATCCTATTGACCGCTGAATTGATGGACATGACTTCCTTTGAGATGTGGTCAACAACTGGCAACCCACAGCCGGCGCAATCGATCACGACAGGATTTGTGTACAAGTCGGATATCCCCGAGACCATCTGGGTGACTTTCAACACAATCGCCATCCAGATCGAAGGCACCTGGCAGACCAACTGGGCCCCACCTGCACAATAGTCAAGGAATATAATCAGGCGCAATTGCAGGGTAATTCCCGGGAATTACCCTGCAATTGTACAGGCGAACACACCATGATAAAACCGAATTATTTATTTGGAATCATTCTGATATTAGGTCTGATCAGCGCATGTACATCATCACCAATTTCTACCCGAGAAGCAAGCAGCCTGGATATTCCTGGGGTGAATGCGCTTACTACTGCCACCTTGTCCGCACCGACATCCACAGGGGTTAATACTGCCACCCTGACCTCTACACCTACTCCATCCCCAACTCTGACACCCATTCCGACCGCAACGCCCTCTCCGATCCCCATACCTACCTACATTGCAGTCCCCACCCACGCCGATGTGCCTGCATTGACAGTCTTTTCTTCCCCCAGCATCCGCGTGCTGGAACAGCCCGTTGCAGTCGTACGTGACGGAATCACCCTGGCTGTAGAACAAATGGTGGTCTACCCTGAGCGAATCGAGCTCGTCTATACGATCAGAGATATCCCTCAATCCGCCCTGCATGATCCAATAAAAGATGACGTGAGTCTCAGCTGCGGCGGGCCAGCGAGTTATGCTAATCTGCGATTACCCGATGGGACAATCATCTATCCCGAAAATTATCTATTGGATGGAAAAGCCTTTGATATGTTTGAACCCTATTCCTGGGGATATATAATCCATCTTTACCAGGCCTCCATACCCCAGGATGTTAGCGAAATCACCTTTGTCCTGGAGTGTATTGGGGTTGTCAAATTGAATCAGGGACTCGAAAATTGGGAAGTCGCTGTGCGGATCGTGCCGGGAGGATAAAATATCTAGGTCAAGTTGAGGATGTGAATAGGCGTTACCAAAGGGGGTTTAGTTGGCATGTGCTGTTTTATTTAAAGAGATAGCATTTGATTGCGTCACATGCCTGTATGAGGTTTGTAGGTTTCCAGTGGCTGGCCCCATACTCCGGGTTACCGCTGATTCCATTCATATCCGAAAAGGAGGTTTGCCAGTAAGAGCGAAACAGACTAAAATGCCCTTAGTACTTGATCTCGCATAGAATACACGAAAGTCACGCCAAATGACCAACCCGGTAAACCCCATGGCTTTCAAACCAGGCAAACGAATTCTCTATCTGGGGAGTATTTTTGGTACACCACTTGCTATTCAGGGGGTAAACTGGCTACCACTGAATCAGCTGGTTGTTTGGGGGTTTTTCACCTGGAATTCATTCAAAAAATACACTTCTTGGTCAAAGTTTCAGCATGTAATCCTCGGTGGGTTGCAAATGTTTGTCCTGCTTGGGTCCGAGTGGTGTCACAACCTTGCTCATGTAGCTGCCGCCCGCTCGGTGGGGAAGCCTGTAGATGCTGTACGGATTCTCTTTGGGATGCCTATTCTCCTCTACGATCAACCAGAGCACCCTTCTGTTACCCCTCGCCAGCACATCATCCGCTCATCAGGTGGACCCATCTGTAATACTGTGCTATGGTTGATCTGTAAAATTTTCCAGCGAAGTGTTCCTGCTGGATCCCCCACCAGAGAAATAGTTAATACCGCGACGGGTATGAATGCCTTTCTTGTATCAGCGTCGTTGGTTCCGGTCCCATTTTTGGATGGTGGGCCGATATTGAAATGGTCCCTGATTGAGCGCGGAGCTCCTCCTGCTAAAGTAACCGCAATGATCACCCGTTCTCAGCAAATCACCGGCGCTGGACTGTTAGGTTCGGCAGTAATTGCCATATGCAAACGAAATTGGTTAATGGCCATGCTGATGACCTTTTTAGGAGCTATATCTCTGGCTACCGGATTAGGCAAGTTAAAGTACTAATCTCCGAGTCTGCGGTTTTCAAAGCCACCCACACCACTTCGCCTTATTCAAGCTAGGCTACACAGCCAGCAGGATTATAATTAAGGCACATGAGCAACCCTTCATCGCTGAATTTAACCCGCTTTGCCTGGCTCTCGATTGGCGCGGCAGTCCTGACCATCGCTCTCAAAATGGGCGCTTATTGGCTGACAAACTCGGTCAGTTTGCTTTCAGATGCGCTCGAATCGCTGGTCAACCTGGTGACAGCCATCATAGCCTTGATCGCTTTAACGATCGCCAGCCGCCCCGCCGATGATGAGTTTACCTTCGGCTACTCAAAAATCGAGTTCTTTTCCAGTGGCTTTGAAGGCGGTATGATCCTGATCGCCGCCGGAAGCATTGTCGCCACCGCCATCCCACGCCTGATCGCCCCCCAACCGCTTGAGCAGGTGGGGTTGGGGCTGATCGTTTCGGCTATCGCCTCGTTGATTAACCTGGCGGTGTCACGTGTCCTGACGACAGCCGGAAAACGTTATGATTCAATCACCCTGCAAGCTGATGCCCACCATTTGATGACCGATGTGATCACGACTGGAGGGGTCCTGGTGGGAGTTGGATTGGTCTCTGTGAGCGGCTGGGAACGCCTGGACCCCCTGATCGCCATTCTGGTGGCAGCCAACATTCTACGCACAGGCTTTGGTTTGATTCGTCAGGCTGGTCAAGGCCTCATGGATAAGTCGCTGCCCGCCGAAGACATTCAGGCGATCCAGGATATTTTTCAAGACTATGACCAACAGGGAATCAAATTCCACGCCTTGCGCACCCGATCCGCGGCCGCCCGTAGATTCATCTCGATGCACATCCTGGTGCCCGGAGAATGGAGCGTGCAACGCGCTCACCATTTAGCTGAACAGGTCGAAAGGCAGATCCGCCAACGCTTCCCCAAGATTGTGGTATTCACGCACGTTGAGCCACTTGAAGATCCCAATAGCTGGGTTGACAGCAATCTGGATCGCGATTAAACAAACGCGTGAGCGCATTTAGAAATGCGATAATCAACCCTGCTTCAAGAATTTAATCCTCATCGTCCGCTTCGAATTCACCCGTAGTGCCGGTGATGGCTGCCACGCCACGCATAAGCGTTTCTCTTTCACCCTTAGAAAGACGCGCATCCGTATGGATGAGGGTATATTGAACAGGCGGCATTTCTCCCTCTCGAAGCACTTCCCCGATTTCGTCAATCTCCTGCTCGCCGCGCCCCCATTCGGAGAAATTTAGCTTGCTGCGGCCTTCATCCACATCTTTCTGTACCAGCCAGGAGGCAGGGGCAATGTTCGTGTACCAGGCCCAAACGGTTTCATTGCTATGACAATCGAAACAGGCGCGCTGGGCTAATGCTCGGGTCTCTGTATCAGGCCAGTCTGGTTCCTGGATCACGGGCGGATTCTGGTGGTTCCGACCGTAGGGGACAAGCTGGATCAGCAACAAAAGCGCCACCCCGGCGAGCAATAAAAATCCGATGACCTTCTTCATATTTTCCTCCATCGAAATGGAACACAGATCAACCTGAACGATTTTCGAATCGTATCACTAACCAGGTAAAAGTGTGCTTCAGACATTCCTGGTTGGAACGAATAGACACAGGTTGTCTCTCGCGCACCCAGCGGACCACACACTACCATCGCACCAGAACTATGTATAATCGTCATATGGAATATAAAAACTATAATCTCGCTACCTGGCTTGCACGAGCTGTGGTTGGGATTGTATTTGCGGTTAATGTTTGGTGTGCCTTATCCTATATTCTCCAGCCCCAGGTCTACTCCGGGAATTTCGAGCTCACCAGCCTCCCCGGAGAAATCGTTATGCAAAGCTTCGGCATTCTCTTCCTGATGTGGAATGCCACCTATCCGCCCGTTATGCTCCGGCCCAACACTCACCGAACGCTATTTAGCATTATCCTGGTCCAGCAATGCATCGGACTGGCCGGAGAGACCTGGTTATTGTTCAAATTACCTGCCGGACATCCCGCGCTTTATTCAACCGGACTAAGATTTATAGTATTTGATGGAGTGGGGTTGTTAATGATGGGAGCAGCATTCATTTATCTGAGGGTATCTGCTCGTCGAAAAACTCGTGAAGGGTCCTAACAATGAACATTCGAGCTGAAAAACCTGGAGGTCGGATCGGGTTCAACGAGACCCGAGATGTGTTGGCCTACAGCAAAGACTATGCTTGAATTCACTCGCCAACAGGTCCTTGCTTTCCGCCTGCACCGGCAATATCTGTCGGAGCGAGCCGCACCCGAGCAGCTCCTGCAGGTAGCCAGCCTGGGCATTCAGAACACGCCTCCCGGTTCGGCGCTATTAGCCAGCGGAGCACGCCTGGACAACTTTAGCCCCGCGGAGTTTAGCCGGGCGCTTCACCAGCATAAGACTCTGATCCAGCTCTGGAGCTTGCGCAGCGCCCCATACATTTTCCCGGTCAGCAGCGCGCCGACCTTTACAACCGGGTTGCTGCCTGATGATGAGACTTCAGCCCTGCATTTTATGCGTGGAGCAACCGCACATCTAAAACGGTTCAATCTGAGTGCGACCAAAGCCATTGAACTGACTGGCGACGCCCTGCAAGAAGTCCTGGCAGATGGCGCAGAACTGACCAAAGATGAGATGGGGGTTCGCCTAGCGGAGGAGATTGCCCAATCTCTACCTCTAAACCAGCGCCAGCAGTGGGACGAACCGGATGGCCTCAGAAAAAACACTTATGGGCAGAGCATTGTACGCTATGCACTGAGCGTTGTTTCTCTTTTTGGCACGCTGTGTTTTGCACCAGCACGTGGATCGCATGCAGCGCGCTTAACTCTGACCGAAAAATGGCTCGGCGCGCCTATTTCCAAAACAGATACCTCGCTTGCCAGGGCTGATCTGGTGCGCCATTTTTTACATTATTTTGGACCCGGCAAACCGCAAGGGTTTGCTATCTGGTCAGGCGTCTCCCTGGAGTATGCTAAAACTTCCTGGTCGTATATTGTGGATGAATTAATCTCCATTTCCGTCCACGGGCGCAAGCTCTGGGTGCTGGCCGGCGACCTGGATTTCATCCAAGATGCGCCTTTCCCTGGAGGCGTGCGCTTGCTCCCCCCCCACGACCCGTATCTTTCCACACCCGACAAGATCATGTTGGTGCCTCATAAGATCTTACGCCAGCGCATCTGGCGCAAGGTTGGCAGTCCAGGTGTGGTGCTGATCAATGGTGAAATCTCTGGAATCTGGCATCCCAAAAAGCGAGGCGGCGTCCTTTCATTAAAAATTGAATTATTTTCTTCTATCGATGAGGTCTTGCGGGAGCACATTCAAGAAGCGGCCGAGCAGATCGCACTTCTCCGCCAGACCAGGCTGCTCTCCGTCAATTACAACATTTTTGATGGCAACGATGATTAGTTGACTAAAGGTTCGACATGTATTTTGAACTATCCATTAATGTCAACCGGCCTCCAGCCGATGTATTTACTTTTTTGCGTGACAAGCATGCATACCCCCAGGAACCAGGCTCCCCTGTTCTCATTTTAGACAAAACCAGCCCAGGCCCAGTCAGATTGGGGACTCACTATCGAGAAGTTGTCCAGATGTTTCCAGGTATACGTGGCGAGATTCTTTCCGAAATTACCCGTTATGAGCCTTACAGTCATCTCGAGGAAGATTTCCACGGAGCAGGGATGGAAGGTCACCTGGCTTATGAGTTCATCCGTGATGAGAAAGGCACTCAGCTTATCCAGCGCTATACGCTCCACGCGCGCGGCTTACTCAAAATCATCAGTCCTTTGATGCGCTGGATGCTTGCGCCACGCCTGCTTAAACGGCTTGAGACGATCAAGTCAGTCCTGGAAAGCGGCTGGCAAGTACAACCATAAAATTTTTGGGCAAAATCCTCGCAACAAGACCAGAATTGCAGCTACCTGTTCCGGCAAGGTATATATAATCTACTTTCATCCTCCCCTACCCATCAGGCTCGGTTGGGTTACAATAATTCATAAAAAAAATAATTCAAGACTAATATCCTATAAACCTGAGTACATATTACCCACTCCACAATCAGGACCGTAAAGTAAAATACTTGTTTGTGAATTCAGTTACAATTTGAGCTGTCATTAAACTAAATATACCAGCTAGCCGGAGCATTGTTTAACGGAGAAAACCTATGGAAAAACCCGTCCTTCCTAATTTCGACCCATCGCATGATGTTTTACATTACGAGAGCCAGGCGCTCGATGCTATTTTCACCCCCAAGAACGTAGCTGTGATCGGCGCTACAGAAAACCCAGGTTCGGTTGGGCGCACCCTGTTGTGGAATCTGATCAGCAGCCCCTTTGGTGGAGCTGTGTTCCCGGTCAACCCCAAGCGCGCCAGCGTGCTTGGGATCAAAGCCTACCCAACCGTTTCTGATATATCCGAAGCGATCGACCTGGCGGTGATCACGACACCCGCCAAGACGGTACCTGGCATTATCAAGGAATGCGTCGAGCGTGGCATCAAAGGCGCCATCATTATCTCTGCTGGTTTCAAAGAAACTGGACCTGAGGGTGTGGAGCTAGAACGCCAGATCATGGAGCATGCTCGCAAAGGCAATATGCGCATCATCGGACCTAACTGCCTGGGGGTGATGAATCCAGTCAGCGGTCTAAATGCCACCTTCGCCACCCGCATCGCACGCCCTGGCAATGTCGGCTTTATCAGCCAGTCCGGCGCGCTGTGTACGGCGGTTCTGGATTGGAGTTTGCAGAACAATGTTGGCTTTAGCTCTTTCGTATCGATCGGCTCGATGCTGGATGTAGGTTGGGGAGATCTGATTTATTACCTCGGCGATGATCCGCAAACCAAGAGCATCGTTATGTATATGGAAACCATCGGCGATGCGCGTGCCTTCATGTCAGCAGCCCGTGAAGTGGCCCTCACCAAACCCATTATCGTCATCAAACCGGGGCGTACCGCTGGCGCAGCTAAGGCAGCCGCTTCCCACACAGGCTCGCTGACCGGCTCTGACGAAGTACTGGAAGTGGCTTTCCGCCGTTCTGGCGCCTTGCGGGTGAACACAATTGCCGAATTGTTCTACCTGGCAGACATGCTCTCCAAACAGCCCCGCCCGCAGGGCAACCGGCTCACCATCGTGACCAACGCCGGCGGCCCAGCCGTTCTGGCAACAGACGCACTGATCACCAACGGCGGGCAGCTTGCTGAGCTATCTGAAGAATCCATGCAGGCTTATAACGAGCTGCTGCCGGCAGCCTGGAGCCATAACAACCCGGTGGACATCTTGGGAGATGCCAGCCCAGAGCGCTACGCAGCCGCTCTGGAGATCGCCGCTAAAGATCCGAACAGCGATGGGCTGCTGGTCATCTTGACCCCACAGGCAATGACCGACCCAACTGCCACAGCCGAGAAGCTGGTGCCGTATGCCCAAAATCTTGGCAAGCCTCTCCTGGCAAGCTGGATGGGCGGCGCAGATGTCGAAAAAGGGGATATGATCCTGAACCAGGCCAATATCCCGACCTTCACTTATCCAGATGCCGCGGCGAGTTTGTTCGACTACATGGCCCACTACGCCACCTTTCTGCGTTTGCTTTACGAAACGCCCATGCTGCCATCCGGCGACGCCGAACCCCAGCGCGACTATGCAGCAGAGATCATCCAGCATGCACGCCAGACGGGGCGAACCATCCTGACCGAGTACGAATCCAAACAGCTCTTAAGCGCCTATGGCATCCCGACGGTTGAAACCCGGATTGCCCATTCGGCAGACGAAGCTGTACAAATTGCCAATGAAATCGGATATCCCATCGTCGTCAAATTGCACTCCGAAACCATCACCCACAAGACCGATGTTGGTGGGGTAAAGCTGAACCTGAACGACGCCGCTGCAGTACAGGCTGCCTACGAGAGCATCTCTAAGGCGGTAAGCGAAAAAGCCAGCCCTGAAGACTTCCTGGGTGTCACAGTACAACCCATGCTGCCCCTCGATGGCTATGAGCTAATCCTGGGGAGCAGTATCGATCCCCAATTCGGTCCAGTGCTGTTATTTGGTATGGGAGGTGTACTGGTCGAAGTTTTCAAAGATCGCGCCCTGGCCTTGCCTCCCCTGAACACCACCCTGGCCCGCCGCATGATGGAGCGCACAACGATTTACAAAGCTTTGAAAGGTGTGCGCGGGCGTAAATCTGTCGATCTACAAGCACTCGAGCAGATGCTGGTGCGCTTCAGTCAATTGATTTCTGAGCAGCGCTGGGTCAAGGAATTGGATATCAACCCACTGCTGGCTTCAGAAGAGCGTCTGTTGGCCCTGGATGCCCGCGTGGTTATCCATGATGCCAGTGTGACCGAAGACCAATTACCTCAATTGGCTATCCGGCCTTACCCCAGCCAATATGTTGGCTCCTGGACCGCAAAAGATGGCTCACAGTTCACGATCCGCCCCATCCGAGCGGAGGATGAACCAAAGCTGGTTCAGTTCCATGAGACGCTTTCCGATCGTTCGGTCTATATGCGCTATCTACACCCCATGTTGCTGAGTGAGCGGGTGGCGCATGAGCGCCTGGCGCGCATCTGCCACTGTGACTATAACCGTGAGATCACCCTGATTGCAGAACAAATCCTCGACCCTGAAACGTGTGAAACCGCCATCTGGGGAGCTGGACGTTTGACGAAACTTCATGGCACCAACCAGGCCCGTTTTTCTACCCTGATCAGTGATCAAGCTCAAGGCAAAGGCATCGGGAAAGAGTTGGTTAAGCGCCTGATCGATTTGAGTCGCGGCGAAAAACTTGATCGCATCGAAGCACTTATCTCGACTGATAACCAGGCCATGCAAGGCCTGTGCCAGAAACTTGGTTTTCAGCTCAAGCCATTGCCGGACCAGAATATGGTCATGGCTGAGATGATGCTCTAGAGACTTACCCAGCCAGGATTAAAATGAGTGTGCCCGGGATCAATGGGCGCACTCATTTTTTTCTAAAAGCTATGTCTCATCTTTGCGGGCGATGTAAATAGCGCGGACGGGTCATGTTCTCTGGCAGAAGCAGCTCGTCCAGCTCTTCTTTTGTCAGATAGCCTTTTTCGAGCACAATCTCCACCACCGATCGACGGGTTAGCAAAGCTATATTGGCAATCTCGGTAGCACGCTCATAACCAATGACCGGGTTCAAAGCCGTCACCAGCCCAATGCTATTCTCGACCATCCACCGGCACACTTCCCGGTTAGCAGTGATCCCATCGATACAGCGCTCAGCCAGCGTACAACAGGCGCGGCCTAACATATCAATGGAACGGAAGAGATTAAAGGCAATCACCGGCTCCATGACATTCAACTCAAGCTGACCCGCTTCAGCAGCCATGGTCACCGTGACATCATTGCCAATCACCTCAAACGCCACCTGATTGACCACCTCGGGGATGATTGGATTCACCTTGCCAGGCATAATCGATGAACCGGGAGCCATACGTGGTAGATTGATCTCGTTCAAGCCAGCGCGCGGCCCAGAGGAGAGTAAACGCAAGTCATTACAAATCTTGGAGAGCTTCACCGCCACCCGCTTCAACACTCCCGAGAGCTGCACATAGGCACCGGTATCCTGGGTTGCTTCAACCAGGTCACTGGACAGGACTACCGGCACGCCGCTGATCTCTCGTAGATAACGTGTTACCAGTTCGGCATATTCGGGATGGGCATTTAGCCCGGTTCCGATAGCTGTGGCGCCCATATTGATTTCGCGGATCAAAGATTGCGCTTCTCGCACCCGCTGGCGATCTTCGTCAACCATGGTGGCGTAGGCGCTAAACTCCTGTCCGAGGGTCATCGGCACTGCATCCTGCAATTGCGTGCGCCCCATTTTGATCACATCGGCAAATTCCAGCGCCTTTGCGGCCAACGAACGCTGCAAGGTAGCCATCTGTCCTTCTAATGCATCCAGTTTACGGCTTAAAGTCACCCGTAAAGCGGTCGGGTATACATCATTGGTGGATTGCGAGCAATTTACATGATTCAACGGATGGACTACATCATACCTGCCTTTATCCAAACCCAGGTATTCCAGGGCCAAATTGGCAACCACTTCATTGGCGTTCATATTGGTGGAGGTGCCAGCCCCGCCCTGGATCACATCCACAACAAACTCTTCATGGCAGCGTCCAGCCAGGATCCTGTCGCATCCCCAGGCAATCGCCTGGGCGGTCTCCGGAGCCAACAGCCCTAAATCACGGTTTGCCAGCGCTGCTGCTTTCTTAATAAACGCCAGAGAGAGAATAAGCTCCGGATAATGCGAGATCGGGATCCCTGTAATGCAAAAGTTTTCGAGCGCCCTTAATGTCTGAATACCATAATAACGGTGCGCAGGGACTTCAAGTTCTCCAAGCAGGTCGTGTTCTAGCCGGGTAGTTTTCATATTAGCAGCGCGTCATCTCCAAATACATTTTTGGTTCATCTATGATCCATCTTACCAGAGATCGACAGGAGTTGTATTATAGCAAAAAGCAAATTTCCAACTGCAAGTTGCACCGGTAGCTTTCATGTTAAACTTGAGCGCAACCTGCATCTTATAGGGGAATTAATGGAAGAACATTTAAATTTTTCACCATTGCTACTGGTCACTTTGATGGCCTTCATCGTGCCATTAATTCTGGCACGCGTAAAATGGCTGCCTATTGTTGTCGGAGAGATCCTGGCTGGCGTCATCATCGGAAATTCTGGTTTCAATTTGATCGCTGAAAATGCCACCCTGGATATTTTTAGCAATATCGGCCTGGCTTTCTTGATGTTTCTGGCTGGCTTAGAAATCGACTTCAATAAGATCTTCCCACCAGCTAAAAACTCTCGTGCCAGCATGTTGTCTGGGGCCAACACCCTGGGCTTGCCGCTAATTGCTTATCTTCTCACATTCGGGTTGGCTATACCAGCGGGTTTTGCTTTGAATCGCCTTGGCTTGGAGGCTAATCCCTGGTTATTGGCCTTTATACTCACCGCCACGTCACTGGGCGTACTACTTCCCATGCTTAAAGAACGGGGGATGATCGCCAGCCGGACGGGGCAGTTGATATTCTTCACTGCCATGCTAGCAGATTTCCTGACTGTTATATTACTGACTGTATTTATTATTCTGCTCAATCAAGGACTGGATCTAGAAATATTTTCAGTCGTCTTACTCTTGTTCGCATTTCTACTGGTCTATCGATTAGCAACCTCGTTCTTTCGACTGGATTGGGTTCGTAAGCTGGTTGAGAGATTGTCGACTGTAACCGTGCAAATCAAAGTGCGTGGGGCTATCGCAATCCTGATCTCATTCGTAGTCCTGGCAGGCGCGCTCGGTTTAGAATTAATCCTGGGTGCATTTTTAGCCGGGATGATCATTTCTCTTTTGAAAACACCTGACGATACAGATCTGGTCAACAAGCTGGAAGCGTTTGGGTTTGGATTCTTTATCCCGGTATTCTTCATTCAGGTCGGTATCGGGTTGGATTTAAAGAGCCTGGCTGACGCACCTGAGAGCTTGCTGTTACTCCCTGCCTTATTAGGATTGTCTTTGCTGGTGAAGGGATTGCCCACCTTGCTGTTCCTGCGGCAGATCTCCTGGCGCGAAACTCTTGGCAGCGCCATGCTGTTGAACACACACCTATCGCTGGAAATTGCGGTAACTGTCATTGGCCTGCGCCTTGGTTTACTATCACCTGCGGCCAATGTGACCATCATTCTATTTGCCGTCTTGACGGTCTTCATGATGCCTGCTTTATTTAACGTTATCTTGCCGCCTAAAAAAGATGAAGCCCCAGCGGTTATGGTGATCTTTGGCGCCAATGATCTGGGGTTGCAGGTGGCAAAAGCCCTGCAAACTTATGGAGAACGAGTAAAAGTGATCGATCCCGAACCACGCCTGGTTGACCAGGCCCAGCGAGCAGGTTTTGAAGCCTATTTGGCAGACAACATCGATGAGTGCCTGGAGCAGACAGTTTATAGTGGGCTGCACAGCCTGCTGGTGCTCAGCGGGGAAGATACCAAGAATTTGCTGGTCAGCCATTCTGCTGCGCGTCACGGCGTGACGCATATTGTTGCCCTTGTCAATGAGCCCAGCCGGCTGAATGAATTTCGCGCCCTGGGCGCAACAACTTTTACCCCCAGCCTGTACCAGCCTACACTGCTGGCACTGCTCGCGCGCAGCCCGGATCTACTGCGCCTGCTAACCAGCACGACCGACGATCAGGATGTACGCGAGATCACCTTGCATAACCCGCTGGCAGAGGGGCAGCGCCTGAGTACTCTGGGGCTTCCAGGCAGTCTGTTAGTTTTATCCGTGGGACGTGCTGGTGAAATACTGGTCCCACACGGCAACACAAGGCTGGAGACCAACGACCGATTGACCATACTGGGCTCAATTGATGAATTGAACAAAGTGGAACAATGGTTAACAACAGTATAAACCTGTACAGACCTTGTGCGTTATTGTTGCAACCTGCGCAGTAAGGCTGGTAATTCCTGCAACGTGGCAACGCGCGCATCTGGCAGGATGGTCTCAGCGTATTCGTGGTTGCCAGGTGAATCGGCGCGCCGGGTTATCCAGATACTGAACAGTCCTGCATTGTGCGCCCCCAGGATGTCTGCCCCCAAAGTATCACCTACCATCGCAGCACGCTGCGGCGGAACTCCCCAGTACTCCAGGGCGTGGTGAAAGATGCGTGGATTGGGCTTGCGGATACCCAGGTCTGCTGATACCAGGATCACATCAAAATACGGGCGCAAACCTGCCTGATCGACCAACGCCTGCACGTCCGGTCCATCTCCAGCATTCGAAATCAGACCCAGGCGGTATCCGTCCTTTTGCAATTCTTGCAAGGTCGCCTGTGTGTCGTGCTCCGTCTCCCAATACTGTTGGGTGACGCGGTAAATTGCATCTACAGCCTGGCGGAGCAGTGTTTCATCCACTTCTGGATAGCCAAATTCAGCCAGCGTCAGGCGTAAGATGTATTGGGTGGTATATTCAATAAACTCCATCTCGCGCTCACGTCGGTAGGCTTCCATCTGCGCCTGAAAGCGCGCCAAAAAAGCTTCCCGTTCCAGTTTTATGCCGGCCCCATCCAGTGTGGTATAGCAATCCGCATATCCTGCCACCAGCACCTGGGAGAAATCCGCGTTGAAATAAATTAGCGTCGAACCCAGATCAAACAGAATTACATCAAAAGGTCGTTTCAAAACTACTCACCGGATTAGCAATTATTTTTCCAGACCAGGTCTAATAACCCCGCTCAGTATCGTACTGATTAAATAAGGGTAAACCGGACACATAGCGTTGCAGGTTTTCGGCAAACAAGGCCGTTGCGCGTTCATCATAGTAGGGTGTGTTCCCCGAAATATGCGGAGTCAGAATCGCATTTGACAGACGCCAGAGCGGGCTATCCGCCGGCAGGGGTTCTTCAGGATAGACATCCAATGCAGCGCCAGCGATTTTGCGCTCGCGTAAGACCGGGATCAGCGCACTATGGTCCAGCACTCCGCCGCGCGATGTATCGATCAAAAATGCAGTTGGTTTCAGCGCTGCCAGCTCAGTCGCGCCCACCAAACCCCGCGTTTCAGGGGTCAATGGCACTGTGATGGCGACGAAATCACATTCCTTGAGCATGGAGCGCAATGCCTGGATCGGATAGAGGCGATGCACCATGTCTCCCTGAGGGTCACCCATCCCTTCTGGAGCATAATCCAGGTCCTCGGGATGCATCGCGTCGCGCTTGGCAGCCAGCACCGTTGCGCCAAAAGGCTGCAAAAGGCGAGCGGTCTGCCGCCCAATGCTGCCATAACCAACTATACCCACCACACTATCGCGTAGCTCGCGCGGGCTAAAACGCTCCCAGCGCTCGCGCGGCCATTCTGCGAGGCGCTGCAGGCCAATCAGATCTGGCAAATGGCGACCCAGCGCCAACATCATGCCCACAATATACTCTGCCACCTGTGAGGCCGCCGCGCCACTCAATGTAGTAGCTGTTAATCCAGGTTTAGCCATAATGGGAGCCGTGACCGCATGATCAATACCTGCCCAATGAAACTGGATCCATTTTAGATTTGGCGCCTGCTCCGCCGAAGGCAGCACCCGGTTGGTATATAGCACTTCGATATTTTTCCAGATCTCAGGGTCAATTTCATCTACCTTGCGTGCTTTAACGACCTGAATATGCAGGTTTGGCGATACTTCTTTAAGCTGCTGGATCATTTCATCCGAGAAAGGCAGTGTTACAAGGACTTCTATTTGTTCGCTCATTGGTTGCTTTACACTCCTAACCCACGCGGTGTGGGATAACTGTGGGATATGTGGGATAAATTTGGATCAGTCTTCTTCCGGGTGCGCCAATCGCGCTTCGCCCAGATAACCCAGTTCTGCCAAAGCAGCTAAAACTCTCTCACCCGTGCCCTCTTTAACGACGACTGCGGTCGGGCCAAGCAGTTCTCCTAAAAAGCGCGCCGCGCGTGAGGCGCGCAACTCCAGTAATATTTCTGGCTTACTCACGCGCAATACGGTCAAATGTTCCAGTCGCGCCTGGCTGCCCTGTTCCTCCCAACGCTCCAGGGCCTTCAAAAGAACTGGCGGCACAGCCACATTTCCACGCCGTAGCAAAGCCAACAAATGACTGAGACGCAAGCCCTGCTGGCGAGCACGCGACAAAGCGCCTGGCGTCAGCCGGTAATGGTAAGCCTCTTTGCCGAAACCCTGCCAATCCGCAAAACGTGCCACCTGGTAGCGGAAGGCACGCGCCCCCAGGCGAGGTACGCGCAGGCGCCCATCCGAGCGCAGCGTGGAGAGGGCTGTCTCCGCAGGCAAGTCCGGGGCTTCTCCAGCCAACAAGGCGCTGGCCCACGGAGTATGGCGAAAGGCGGTTGCCTGACGTGGATGCGCGGCTGTGCTATCCGCAGGCATGGCTAAATCAACGCAGCCCAACCAGAACAGTGGACCCGTGATGATGAAGCGGATGATGGCTCCATCCACCTCATCCCAATGCTCAAATCCACGTAAATATTCCACGCTACCTTCCCGGCGAATAAACCAGGAATCATAATCACCCGCCGGACGCTGGAAATCCGGCATCTGTTGGCGTACAGCCTCGACAAAAGCTGGTAAGCTCCACCATTTTCCAGCCGGGATTTGACTGAGAAATCCCAGGATCGCGTGGCGCCCCCGGCGTGGATCATTTTTCCACTCACCCTCGCAAACCAGACTTGGTAGCAAGTGTAATTCATTTATCTTCGGGCTGTTCATCCAGGCCAGAGTTAATTGTGCCAGGGACCGGCCACGCGAGGCTTCCAGAAACTCGCGTGCTGGCTCCGGTATTGGATGCTTTTGAGCATCAATTAATCCACTCTCACTCAGCATCGCCCTCAGGACAGCCGGGGGCAATGGCGGTATGGCTGCCAGCTCTGCACCGGGAAATCCCAAATCGCCTAAAACTTCCGGCCCAAGCCCGGCGCGCAACGCTGCCAGCAGAGTAGTGGCATGGTCTACAATCCAATCGCTACCCGCTAATGGCAGCGCCCGTTCGCCTGTGGAAGCGGGTCGACCGGGAGGTTCCTGCGGGCGAGGCTGGACGTCTGGGAGCAGCTCTAGCAAATCATCCGGAATATAGGCAAATTCTTCTGGTCCGTTGGGCGTATCGAAAAAAGCTCTCCCCACCAAACCACGGTACCACAGCATTTCAGACGCCAGATCAGTATCCAGATACGGCTGTTCTCGGTCACGCCGCGCCGCGCCCATCTCGCGCAGGGCGCCATAGCGGCGGGTGAATAACGCCCAGGGCAGGCGTCCCTGCTGTTCCAACAGGTCATTCCAAGCCTGAAGCGCGGCTGGCGCCAGCCCATCGAGCACGGCTAAAAGATATTTACGAGATAATAATACCTGGATTAACTGCTGGAGCCCGCGCCGTGCATCCGGCGCATTCAACTCTCCCCCCCACAGCTGAGCAATAATTCGTAGATGCCCCAGGTCCTTTCCCTGCAGGCTTTGAACCAGGTCAGGCATAGCTAACTTAATACTGTGATTTCAATTCAGCCACCGGTAATACGATCTGCCCTTCTTGCGGATCGCCGACCAGCTTGATTTCACCAGGATGCAGCGTCGCTTGCCAGGCAGTGTAGGCTGCCACCAGCGCATCCAGCTCGGGCGCCGAGAAGAGTTGTTCAGTAGGCAGCAGCCCGCGCAGCAACTTGTGACGCGTGATCTCTTCAAAAAAACGCATCGGATCGGAGACTTTCAAACGCAGATCGTGCAGCACCATCTGGCGCTGCAAGCGGCCTTCTAATGAATATTTCGGGAATGGGGTAACCCCCAGTAACGACGCATAAGATGCAAACGGGTAGACTTCCAGCATCTGGCAGGCTGCGTCGGCATCGGGATACAAATCATACCCCAGATTCTGTAAGCGGCTGAACAAGGTAAAGCTCATTTGCATCCAATTAGGGGCATTTTCAGCCTGGCCGGGGATCTGCGGAACGCTCAGGCGATGCTGGCGTAACTGGTATTCCGCCAGCCGGAATTCTACCCAGCGCCCAGGGCGAGGAGGTGGGTTCAGGTTCTGACGAATTTCAGGCCGAGACATAACGCCCTGGTTGGGTTGGCGTGGCCCGCATACCGCCACCGCGGCTGCGCGCTGCCCGGCGCAAAAAGCCAGCACATCATCCAGATGACCCTGGCCAAGCGCCAGGAGGTTTAACTCTTGATCCAATGCTGCATACACAAACGGCCGTTGTCCGGCAGTTGGATCGATCCCCAAAAATGTAGTCTGTGAAAAGAGCATATGGGCCCCAATGCTATTCAAAGTGATACGTTTGAAAAAGCCCGCTGTCCGGGCGCACACTCAGTTTAGCTCAAAATCTGTCAGGCTGCAACAGCAAAATGGTGAGCAGTGTCACGTTGGGAAGCATACACCTGTCTTTGACTGCAAGTGCAGGCTGGGCTATACTATACATGTCCTACCTTTACTCTATCCACCTTTCCATTCAGGAGGCGATGCAAATGACCGAAACGTTCAAGCTGACTTATGCCACCATGTTCAATCCACCGGAAGAGCTGCATTTGCGCTTCAATGAAGCACTGGCTGCACTAAAAGCCAATCTCGGCCAGGAATACGGAATGCTCATCGGCGGAAAAGAAGTATATGCGGTAGAAAAATTTGAAGACCGCTCGCCGGCGAGTACTGATGTTGTGCTGGGTGTATTCCAAAAAGGGACTGCTGCTGATGCACAGGCAGCTCTGGCAGCCGCCCGTAAAGCTTTTCCCTCGTGGAGCAAAATGAAGTGGCAGGATCGGGTTGCACTGATCCGCAAAGCAGCCGATGAGATCGACCGGCGGATTTACGAAATCGGCGCCGCGATGGCCATGGAAGTCGGCAAAAACCGCATGGAAGCACTGGGGGATGTCGCTGAAACAGCCGATCTAATCCGTTACGCATGTTATCAGATGGAAAAGAATGATGGCTACGTTGTTGAGATGGGTCGCGATCCCCTGGTGGGTTACAAGTCCACCAACGTGTCCGTCCTGCGCCCCTACGGCGTCTGGCTGGTGATCAGCCCATTCAACTTCCCGGGCGCGCTGACCGGCGGCCCGACCGGATCGGCGCTCGTCGCCGGCAATACAGTGGTCATGAAACCGGCTACCGACACCCCCTGGACGGTCCGCTTGCTGGCCGAATGTTTCCGAGATGCCGGATTACCACAAGGCGTGTTAAATTATGTCACTGGCCCTGGCCGCACCCTGGGCCAGGCTTTGATTGATAGCCCTGAAGTTGATGGCGTCACCTTCACGGGCTCGTTCGATGTGGGGATGGGCATCTTCCGCGACTTTGCCAATGGCCATTTTGTGCGCCCAACCATCCTGGAATTGGGTGGCAAAAACCCGGCCATTGTCTCCCGCAATGCCGATCTCGAGCGCGCCGCGATTGGGATCGTACGTTCAGCCTTTGGCTTGCAAGGCCAAAAATGCTCAGCCTGCTCGCGCGTGTTCATCGAGGATGCAGTATATGACGCCCTGGTGCCCAAATTGGTCGAGCTGACCAATAAGCTTACAATTGGCGACCCAACCGATCGAGCGGTCTATCTGGGACCCGTGGTAAATAAGAGTTCTTACCAGGACTATCAGGATTTCACTGAAGAGATCTCTCAGGCGGGTAAATTCCTCACCGGCGGCAAGATCTTGACCGAAGGTGCGTACGCCAAGGGCTATTTCTGCCCGCCCACCCTGGTGGCAGACCTACCGCTTTCACACCGCCTGTGGAAGCACGAAATGTTCCTGCCTATCACCACCCTGGCCCGGGTGAGCAGCCTGGAAGAAGCCATGCGCTATGCCAACGATGTAAATTACGGCCTTACAGCCGGTTTCTATGGCAGTAAAGAAGAAGTAGAATGGTTCTTTGATAAGATTGAAGCCGGGGTTAACTACGCCAATCGTCCACAAGGCGCAACAACCGGCGCCTGGCCAGGATTCCAACCCTTTGGTGGGTGGAAAGGCTCGGGGTCTTCCGGAAAGAATGGCGGCGGGCATTACTACCTGCCCCTGTACATGCACGAACAGATCCGGACTCTAGTCGAATAACCATCGAATAACCTGTGCTGGTTGAGAAATTAGCCAGCGCAGGTTACCTAAACCAACCCTTTTCCGGTCCTATAATCTGCCAGTGAGCTCTCAAATAGGTCAATTTTTTCTGATGATCGGGCTGATCCTGATGACCATATTTCTGGTCTCCGATCTGGCGCATGCCCCTGCTTTAGAGTATTTTTGCTTTGGGGTATTGGTGATCATGCTTGCAATTGCTCTGATCTGGCGCGGTCACGAACCGCCGCCTCCCAGCAGGCGCTTTCGCCTGTTCCGCAAACGCGATCCGAAAGAAACCGAAAATCGATTAAAGGACCGGGATAACGTATAACCCGATGCAAAACAAGACAACTGGAATTGCTATGACTGGGAAACTAATTTCTTTACAAGAAGCTATTGCACAACAGGTAAGGGATGGCGATACGCTTTACCTGGCTGGTTTCACTCACCTGATCCCATTCGCAGCCGGGCATGAGATCATCCGCCAAAAGCGTAAAAACCTGACTCTGGCACGCGCCACGCCTGATCTGGTCTATGATCAGATGGTGGCCGCGGGGTGTGCCAGCAAGGTGATCTTTTCGTATATGGGCAATCCTGGGGTAGGCTCCTTACGGGTTGTGCGCACTGCCCTGGAAGCTGGCCAACTGGAATGGGAAGAATATTCCCACTTCGGCATGATCTCGCGCCTGCAGGCAGGCGCCACCGGCTTGCCTTTTATGCCCATGAATCCCACAGCAGCCGGAGACCTGGAACGCAGCAATCCCCTGTACCGCACCGTAACCGATCCTTATTCAGGCCAGCCAGTGGTCGTCGTCCCGGCTTTGAAACCGGATGTGGCGATTGTGCATGTGCAAAGAGCGGACACCCAGGGCAATGCGCAGATCTGGGGCATTATTGGCGAACAAAAGGAAGCAGCCTTTGCAGCCGAGCGGGTGATCCTGACCGCGGAAGAAATTGTGGACGAAGCTGTGATCCGCTCTGACCCAAACCGCACGCTGATCCCCGGCTTTGTGGTGGATGCTGTCTGCCATGTGCCGTATGCGGCGCACCCCTCTTATACCCAGGGCTATTACGATCGCGATAACGCCTTCTACCTGGAGTGGGACCGCACCAGCGCTTCTCCTGATGCAACCCAGGCCTATCTCGATGAATGGGTTTACGGCGTACCCGACCGGCAGGCTTACTGGGAAAAATTAGGCCCAGAAGTACACGCCCGCCTGCAAGTAGCCAGCCGCCTCAGCCTGCCAGCCGATTATGGTGAGTATTAAGTCCACCTGGAAAGCGTGAACAAAACTTATGCAACCAACACAAGCATATTCTTCTTCAGAATTAATGACCATCAACGCCGCCCGGCTGCTGCGGGACAGTGATGTTGTTTTTGTGGGTGTAGGTCTGCCCAACCTGGCCTGCAATCTAGCGCGCCACACACACACCCCTAACCTGATGATGATCTACGAAGCCGGTGTGATTGGCGCCCAGCCAGCGCGCCTGCCGCTCTCGATCGGCGACCCGACCCTGGTCAGTGGAGCGCTGGCAGTCTGCTCCATGTACGATATCTTTGCCTTCTACTTGCAGCGCGGCAACGTTGACGTGGGCTTCCTGGGTGGGGCGCAGATCGACCGCTTTGGCAATATTAACGCCACGGTGATCGGCGATTACGATCATCCCAAAGTGCGCCTGCCAGGGTCAGGCGGCTCGATGGAAATTGCCGCCTGGGCAAACCGCTGTTATATTCTCACCCCACACCAAAAAAGGCGCTTCCCTGAAAAAGTGGATTTCCGCACTTCGGCTGGATTCTTGAACGGTAAAACCGAGCGTGATGCGGCCCAATTGCGCGGGCGCGGACCGCAGGCTGTGGTCACCGACCTGGGCATCCTGGAACCGGATGAAACCGGTGAATTAGTGCTGACCGCCCTGCACCCTGGTAAAACCCTGACCCAGGCCCAGGAGAATACCGGCTGGGCGCTGCGCAGTGCACCCGAGATCAAGGTCACCGAGCCGCCTTCTGCGGAGGAGTTACACATTCTGCGCACAGAACTGGATCCGACTGGGATTTACCTGAAGGGCGGTGGCTAATCCCCTGGCCTTTTGGCTGGCTCTGCTACCCATTGCGCTGATCCTGATCCTGATGGTAGGTTTGCGCTGGGGAGCTGCCCGCGCCGGCGGCGCGGGTTATTTGAGCGCGCTGCTGATCGGTATGATCAGCTTCGGAGCAGGCCCGCAATTGCTCGCTTACACACATGCCCGTGCGCTGCTGCTGTCGATTGATGTGCTGTTGATCATCTGGGCAGCTTTCCTGCTTTACCGGGTAGCCGATGAAGCCGGCGCTATTCGCACCATCGGCGAGGCCTTACCCCACCTGACCGCTGATCGCGGCATGCAAGCGCTGGTGATCGGTTGGGTATTTGCTTCATTTCTGCAAGGTGTGGGTGGTTTTGGGGTGCCTGTAGCAGTCATCTCCCCCATCCTGGTCGGGCTGGGCTTCACCCCCCTGAGCGCGGTGATCATCCCGTCTATTGGGCACGGGTGGGCGGTCACCTTTGGTTCGCTGGGATCATCGTTCCAGGCTTTGCTGGCTGCCACCGGATTGCCCAGTGAATTGCTGGCTGGTCCCTCAGCGCTCTTCCTGGGGATATCCGGATTGCTGGTCGGTTTTTTGGTCCTCCATGCTGCTCAGGGATGGAGCGCTATGCGCAGGCTGTTCATTCCGGTGCTGCTGTTAGGCTCTGGCATGGGCCTTGCGCAATACTTAGGAGCAAAGGCTGGTTTATGGAATATTGCCGGCTTCCTGGGAGGGCTGGCGGGATTATTGATCGCTATTCCGCTGGCGTATCGCAACCGCAACAACCATACAGAGCTCGCCTCACCCGCGCCAACCCAGCGCCTGGAGCGACGCAAACTGGTCATAGCGCTCTCTGGATATGCTGGGCTGATCCTGATCACATTGGCGATCCAGCTCATCCCCAGCTTGAATGATTGGTTAGGGCAGGTGCGCATCCAGGTGCAATTCCCGGCTGTAAGCACAAGCCTGGGATTCACAACCCCCGCCGGAGCAGGCCGCGCAATCTCGATCTTCCGCCATGCCGGAGCAATCCTCTTGTATGCATCTTTATTGGCCTATGGGATTTACCACCGGGCTGGGCTTTACCCGACCAACGCTCCCCACCGTATCCTGCAAGGCACACTCCGCCGCGTGCTATCCCCATCTGTGAGCATTGCATCGATGGTCAGCATGGCTGTTATCATGGAGAATTCCGGCATGACTGACACACTAGCGCGTGGCCTGGCTGAAAGCACCGGGGCTTTGTTTCCCCTGGTAGCACCCTGGATCGGAGCGCTGGGTGCCTTTATGACGGGCAGCAATACCAACTCGAATGTCGTCTTCGGTGCGCTGCAATTGCGCACAGCCGAACTAACTGGCTATTCGGCAGCCATCATCCTGGCTGCCCAAACTGCAGGCGCAGCCCTGGCATCCGTCATGGCCCCTACCAAGGTGATTGTAGGCGCCAGCACCGCCGGCATGGCAGGCAAAGAAGGCGATGTGCTGCGCAAGCTCATCCCTTATACAGGCCTGCTGGTCCTGTTAATCAGCGCATTGACTGCGCTTGGTATCTGGTTGAGTTGAAAAACGAGCAAGTTGGATGAATAGCCTATGATGGACTGGCTTAAAAAACATTCGTTTGAAGCCCAAGCCCTGGTTTTCTTCCTGATCACCCTGCCTGCCGCCGCACTCTACGTGGCAGCGCGCAGCGGGGCAGAGCCGGTGATCTGGTTGTTGATCTCGATGATTGCATTCGGGAATATCCTGGTATTATTTTTAAAATAACAGGACTACGAACCATCACCATGAGCCGCCGATGAAACTCCTCCAACAATTTCAAGAAATTTACGGTAAGTCCGCCACGCTGCGCGGGCGCGCCCCTGGTAGAGTGAACTTGCTGGGCGAGCATGTGGATTATAACCAGGGACCGGTTTTGCCCGCCGCCATCGACCGCGAGGTGCACTTAGCTGCTGCACCGACGCAGGATGGACTGATCTCCCTGGTAGCACTCGATCTCCAACAGACCGGAGCGCCTCCGCTGACCTTCCGAGCCTCCGCAGCCGCCGCGCGCGTGGATATCCATGGTCAACCTCTCCCCAGCTGGGCGCTTTACCCGGCCGGAGTTGCCTGGGCGCTGCTGAATGCTGGCCTGACAGTGAGCGGTATGCAGGCAGCTTATACCTCCCAGGTACCGATTGGAGCAGGGTTGAGCTCTTCGGCGGCTGT